>ENA-OWNT01001807-OWNT01001807.1-seawater-metagenome-genome-assembly--contig:-NODE-1807-length-24754-cov-4.767759_pt1 | contig 24754 bp, 21 predicted proteins | sample MGYA00238136_ERZ651165 | MGnify/ENA primary metagenome ERZ651165 (study PRJEB26861, sample SAMN08777766) | seawater metagenome | isolation source: coastal seawater | place: USA: Florida | collected...
TTCGTCGTTCGTCGTTCGTCGTTCATCGTTCGCCGTGTCGAGTGACTGACCGCGACTGGCTGCGACTGGGAAGGTCAGTGAGTGAGTGAGTGAGTGGGTGCTGCGTTGTTGTTGCAGTCTGGTCGCTTCACTCACTCACTCACTCACTCACTCACTCACAGTCACCCACAGTGACTCACATGCAAGATTCAATTCAAATGACTGCGCCAACAACAAAGTTGGCGCGTGTTGTGCGTGTGTCTGTCGTCTGTCGTTCTTGTCGGGGCGGCACTTCAGGTCGTTGGTCGTTCGTTGGTCGTTGGTTGTGGTCGTGGTCGTTTGTCGTTGGTCGTTGGTCGCCGGCCGTCAGTTGCCGTTGGCCGTCAGTTGTCTTTGGTTGTCTGGATTCTAGTCCGTACGCGAGCAGTCAGCCCATACTCATGTAACTTGGAATGTTGTTGTGCGTCGATGGTGTTTTGGTTTGTACCGCGAAGCTGCGGATGCGTCTTTGCGTTTCGAACACGCTGACTGGGTTTGAAGAGATATCCAGTTCGAGCTTGTGATCACATCAGAAGCACACACCAGCAGGTTTGCCTGTCGCGCGGGTGACGGATGAATCCATGACGCGATGCACAGCAAAAGTCGCAAACGGAGTATCGTACGTCCTGGCAATGTATCTGAGAGATTTGGAACGTTTGCGCGGTTTTCCCTTTTAAGAATTTGGAGCATCGTTTCTACTTTTGAGCGGGCAGCGTGCGTTGGAGCAGCCTTCGTCCATTGATGCCAGCGTAGGTGGAGGCAGTGACCGCCACTCCACTATGGCTTCGTTCGCCGGCCCCGTGGGGAAGCTCTTCCCGTTGCTGAGGAGTCTGCACGAACAAATCGATGCTTGCCTGGCGGACGGAGACGGCGGGAATAGCAGTTTTGATGGGCTTGGGGACACGTTGAGTGAACTCAGCAACGTATCACTCGTTATTGTGAAAGCTGAGCAAACCGTGGAAGTCGACTTATGCACGTCAGTCCTCTTCGTGTCTTCGTCTCCGCCAAATCTGCTGGCATTTATCGACAAAACATTAAAACATGTCTTCTTCCAAAACAAGGAAGTGATCGCGGTGCGTATGCAAGCGTTCAAGTTCGTACAGCACTTTCTTGATGCTGTCTGTCACGGTAATAAACGGCCGGAAATGGCGACTGCTGCGGAGACGGTAGTCAACACATGTGTGGAAGCGTTCAAACGGGAACAATCCAGCTCCGCCAAGGTCGCTTCACTGGATGCTCTTTACGAAGCAACACGATCGGCTCCCGTTGGCGTCCAGCAAATCCACGCTTCCAAGCACCTGGAGACGTTGTTCAATGATTACGCTGTTGGGCGCACCGGCAAATCGAAATCGTCGAACACGTTGCAGAGCAAACTACTGCGTGTCATGGGTTTGCTAGGTCGCGAGTTTCCTGCATGCATAGCGCCGTTCGCGCGCCAAATTGTGGAATCGTCGATGCATGTTCTGCGAACCAACTTCAAAGGGGCAAAGCCGATTCACGTCCTCATCAGTGGCGCAATTGCGTGTCTTCGGTACCTTCTCTTCGATTATCTTCCGCTGTTCACCAAGGCCAAAGGCAAGAAACTGGAAGAGTTGTTTGAGCTAATTTTCGAGCACGGCATCGTCATGTACGCGGAGATGAAACAATACCACGTCACGCGCGAGTCTTTGCAGTTTGTGGCTGATCACGTGGGCCGATTTCAAGCAATTTTGGTGCGTTGGGTTTCGTTCGTGTTGTCAGTGCCTTAAATCGGTATTTTTAAGCGTGTACGTATTGGTTTGCTTGCGTGTGTTCCCAGTCTGCGAGCACGACTCAAACGGAGACAACGTTTAAACGGCTGCTACTTTGCTGCCGCTCCACGCACTCTGGAGTGCCAGAACTGGGATTCTTGGCAATGCAATCTTTCTTGCAAGATACTTCTGAATGGATCCACACGCGCATTGCGCAGTCCACCAAGGATGCGAGTGACGGGCGCGCCCTATTTGACTGGTTTATGGCTAACTTCGCGGGAATTTTGAAGAAAGAGCGGCAGAAAGGTGCTTCGTCGGCGTTGCGTCAGATTGGATTTCAGAGAAAAAAAAGAGAAGACAGTGCGGAAATTCCTCGTAGCTCGCAGGTTTCGGGTGGAGTCCTCTCCACGTCAGGCGACTATGTCAATGGCAGTAAAGTTACTGCCAAACGTTTGAAGGCAGCCCAGGTGGCCGACCTCAAAGTAGCAATATGTGGATGTGGCGCTTTTGCCAAGTGTTTGCCGGCCTTCAACACTTACAGTTTCGCTGACATGGAAGACATTCTGGCCCAAATGTTGGCATGTGTTTGCATTTTTCAGCGTCCTCCACAGCCCCCGTTGGCTCTGTCCTCGATTGGCTTGCAGCAGGTACCCGAGGAGTCGCAACAACCCAAGGCGGCGACGGATTCAGAACCGAATGAACCGGTTGCAGATGACACTGAGTCGTCACTGTCGGTTCCATCCTCCATGGCAGTCCAATTGCAGCTACGAGAAGGCCTCCGTCGAAGTTTTCTCCCGGTGCTATTGCGAGCATGCAGTGATTTCATCCAAGAGGTAAATTTGGGCCTTTTGTTGCAAGTTGCAGATGACGGGACGCCCTGTCGGTACAACCTCTCTGACAACTGGGTGCTCGCCTCTGTCTGTTGCAGCTGTCAAAGCAGGACCTGCGAGCTGATATTCTGGCGCGCCTCATCACGATTTGCTCCACCGTCGTTTTGGTCTACCCACGCTTGGGTGTGTTGTTGCGCCGCCAGTTGGCCGTAGAACTTAAAAACGTGTTCATGGTGTTGAGTTCAAAGGTACGTGGTGGGCGTGGCACGGTGTTGGTCTGTTTTAGACAACTGCGATTCAATGTGCACCGGTCGTTCGACTTGTGCCTGTGTTTGTTGTTGCCGTAGGGTGGGTCGTTGGATGCCGTGTTGAAACCAGTGACAATTCAAGCATTGGTGAGAACGATATCGAGTGCCAGCGAGGAAGACTTAAGCTCGTTCGTTGGACGCTTCGATCCTCGAACTGGACTCACTGACAATCGTTTGCTCTACCATTACTTGGAGCTGTGGACGGCAATATTCTCTACTGGAGCACCAAGAAAGTTGGCGTCAGTTGTCAAAGAGGAGCAAGGTATCGGTTCTGTCGAAGTTTTGCAAATCGGAAAGCCAAGTGGGAAGTCTGACTCGATTGCCTCGCTGGTCACGTCCAGTCAAGGCGCTGCATCGCTGCAAGTAGTCTTCAACGAGTTGATGAGCAACGTTATCAGCATCATTCATCGATTGGATTTATCATTTGAGGCCAAATCCGATTACGATGGACTTGGTGAACTGAATTCGAAAGGGCAGCCCCACAACTCCAAGGATTGTGCTCTGTTCCACAATCTCATCACGATGGTGGAAACCATCCTACAGGTGCGGTTTGGGTGCCGTGTCATCTTGCCATCGTGCCGCGCGGCCCCGACCGTGAACGTCACCGATATTTTGCATTCAACAGACTTGCGATCAGCGTTTGGCACTTTCCTGGTTACCAGTTCTTGTGGATGAGCTCATATTGTTGTCATCCCAGAGTCCTCACATCAGTGAATTTTACCGATTACTTGGCGTGTGCATGCGACTGCACCGTCAGTTTGATGACGTGGACGGCGTTTTGGATAAGAATGTCAGCGCCTTTGTGGAAGATCTCCTGTCGGTCCGTGGCGGCTGAATAATTTGTTGTGCGTCTTCATGTTTGCTGACGGTCCTCGCGACATCTTTCTTTCGTCGCAGGTGTTGCCGGAGTTGCACGGCGAAATTTTAGCTGTGGTACTTCAGCTCGTACTTTTGTTACCGACCGACATCGTGAGTACCATTGGTTACAGCAAGTACGCCCACGCGCTTGTGGTGGCACTGCGCCTTGGCTACACACATCCTAAGTCTGCTACAGCAGCTTTGGATGCCCTGGAGCGGTTGCGTGTTGAAGCACCTGCGCAGTTGATGATGCGACTTGGCCAATTATTGCCGCCTTTGCAAGGGTTTTTGACTCTTCAAAGCAGCGATGATGATGACAACGGGTCTGCAATGCGATCTTATTCTCTTGCGGAAGCAGACGATGTCGATACATACAATACACTCGCAGAGAATGCGCAAAAAAAAAGTGACTCTGCTTCTGCCGCACAAGGAAGTGTTGTCATCGAATCTCTAGAGTCCTCAAACGACGATTCGAGTGTGCAGAAGATCCAGAGAAGGATTCTGCGTTTTCTTGGGCATTTAGGAGGGCGCAGCCATCATTTGTTGCGGCCTTTAAAATCGGTTCTGAGTGATGGGTTTGGTTTGTCCTGGGCTTCGAGTCTTCCTTCCTCCGCCCTACAGATCAAGGTTCCAATGTTGGACGCCGCCGCTGACGGGTCGCCGTTGACATTAAAGCTAGATGCTTTGCTGCCACGTGTCACAGAGCTTGCGTCACGATCAACCGACAGGGATACGAGATACGCGGCGTGCGAGCTGCTGCATGCACTTGCATCGGTGTTGTGCGGACTCGAAAATGAACAAGGTCGAAGCCTTTCTCTGGTCTTTGACCGCTTGTTTCCGGTCATTCTACAACTGGCTTCAGATGCAGACGGTTTCATTCGTCAGTTAATGTATCCACTGGCAATGCAATTTGCTCGTTGGTTGAGCCAAGCGTGTGCCGGTTTGTGCTCGAATCCGACACCGCATTTGGAAGAGTCGTGCGCTGCGTTTTTCGAAGCTCTCTGTGATGGCCTCGGTGACGCAGTAAGATCAAGCTTGAGAACAGTGTGTGCAGATGCCCTCGTTCAATTGTTCAAGTGGGCTGGAAAGCAAACCGAAGAGGGTGCTTCCCCAAAGCGTCGTCCTGGGCGTGGCCAGGGCGCAACCACGACCAAAGTATCACATGAAGTATCTCCCTTGCACAGAATATTGGCCTTGGTGCGCCATCCATCCCCACAGAAAAGGGCTGGTGGAGTTGTCGCATTGTGGCGGTTACGCAAGTTTGTGCAAGCTAGCGCATCCAGGATAAATGAGGAAATCTTGTGCATCCTGGAGACGCTGACTATAGCACTGGAGATGACAACGGACCGACATGCCACGCGGCAGCTGTGGAAAACTCTGCAAGTTTACGTCCGCATCGTCACACTCCCGAACAACTTGAAAATGCTGGTGGAGCACGATGACGAGAGAAGTCGCTTTGTTGGAGGAATCGATGAGTTTGGAAAGTGGTTACTTGTACGCTGTCACAGTCCAAACTATTTCTGTCGACGGATTGTTCAAAAAATGACTCTCACTTTCATCAAAGCCTTGGACACAAGCTACCCGGACAAAGGCGCAATGTTCAAGCAGCAGCTCACTACCAGTTGGAACACGGACAGCAACTCTACCGACTCATCCTTCGAACAGCTTCGTGGACTGGGCGCTCATTGCGACTATGTAAGATGGGTCCTTGATAAACATATGGTGTCAGAACAGGCATTCGTGAATGATATTGTTCTTGGCAGCAATGCGGACGCAGGCACTCCTCCAAGTAAGCGTGGCAAGCTGGAAACTCCGAGCGCGCCGCCGCCTGCCTGTTTGGCGTCGCAGCTGGTGTCATACTTTGACTCTCTTGCCGCCGACACGAGTTTGTTGACGCACACATCTTCCTTGTGTCTGCAGTCTGTGTTCGAGCTTGTCGCTTCCTCTCTCAGCAGCGACTCTCCATTGGTGAGAGACTACTTCGCTTTCGGCAAGGTCCCGGACGGCAACACAAACCACGCGCCTGTCGTTAGTCAAACTTTCTTCTCTGTATTTTTTCAGCATTTGTTCTCCCTATACACTGCCTCGGCGGGTGCTACAACAGCTCTTGGACAATTGGCCAATTATTCAAGTGAACAATTGAAGTCTGCCACGGACTCACGCTCGATGAGTGAAACTTGTTTCAATGTGTGCAAGCAGCTGCACTCGCTCGTTGTTGATGATGAAGCTGCAGATTTTGCAAATGAATTGGATTCGTCACTGCGAGAAATTGTGAGCAAAAACGTGAACGAGACAGCGTCCACATTGAAGTCGGTGTGGCAAGGCAGCAACCCAGAGTCGAACGATAGCTTGGCGTCGTCGACACCGAAACAACGTGCGCAGAATTACTTGAACGAATGCCAAAGTTTGGTGCCAACTTTGAAAGTTCTTCGCCTATTGCTTCATAGCAAGCTGATCAATGAATCACAAACTTTGTCGACAACTTTGGCGCAGTCAACACTGAAGGATTTGGCTTGTAAGCTGGGGGAGTACGTCGTGGGTGTCTTAAGGGAGATTCAAGTTGTGAATTACCCATCGATCGGCGCAAAATTGGCGCAGATAGTGAAATTGGCCATTGGGTTTGGGTGGAACATCGTCGGACCACACTCATTGTTTGAGTGTGCGTTTGGTGACCTTGCATCTTGGCAAACAACTGCTGCGACAACAGGTGACCAAGAACTAACTCCAGGGACGGCGTACACGGACTTTTTCAGGATATGCGAATCACTTCTAGTGTCCGTGTATTCGTCAAGATTTGTTGATGTGGCTGAAACGTTCACAACCTACCTCAAGCAGGCTTTTGTCATTGGAAATGGGCAAATGCTGTGCACTCTCTTCGACGGGATTGTCGTCAACATGCAATCCAGACGGCCGAAACTGCGCGCTGCTTTCGTCCGCGTCATCTTTGAAGGACGAGGGCGAAAAGACGCTGCAGCTGCGAATCGGCCGCCGTGCTTAGGGCAACTGTTTGACTCTTGGCTGCACGAGGTTGAGAATAGTCCAACAGGTGGCAGCCATCCCCGAGTTGAATTTGTACTTGATTGCCTTTCAAAGCTGGCAGTTTTGAGTCCAGATGCTTTCGTGGGGTCCGAGTACGCGGTCAAAACCATTTCCTCTCTCCTCGGCCCGTGGATCCCAGTGCACACAAAGGTGGGCATAATTGCAACAATATTGCCGCCCCTATTTGCCTCTGCTGTCAATCACCGCTCGGAAATTTCCCCGTCACTGCTCTACGCTCTGAAGACGCTGGTACTGCAACACTTCCCAAGCCCTTCGACTGCTTTGCCAGTTCACGACCCAAGATCTGCGCACTTTGTCGCACTTTTGGATGCAATCCTCAACTTGCTTAGCTTGACACAACACAAAGGCATCTTTGACTTGCTGGTACCCTCCTTCCGCGAAGGTGCATCGCACGCGTATGCGCGCCGACTCAATCGAGGTCTTACAGACTATGTCACCGCCCTGGGGAACAATCACAGTACGTCATTCATTCTGTGTGGTTCTTTGAGCCAGTGTACTATGTGTTTACAATTGTATTATTGCAGGACAACGTGGCTACGCGCTGGAAACTTGGAGGTCGCTGTTCGGTTACTTTCACCATGACCAAAGTGATGAAGACTTGTGCCAAAGAATAGTCTGCGACGTCTGCGTGCCTTTGTTGTGCGCCTGCTTTCCCAGTGATCGTCGACAATCTGATGTTGATGTTCGTGCTCTCGAAGAATTACTCGCGTTTGAGTCACGTCCGGGAAAGTGTATTTTGCAAGACTTGATGGCAGAGGTTCTGGCTGCAATGCCGATTCATGCGCCTGGAACCCCTTCTCCGGCCAACGCCTGGAAAAAGATTGCTGCTTTTGAGCTGCTGCAGTGCGCGGTGTGTATTCTCCCAAAGCACTCTATTAAAGGTGCGATGAACACAGCGTACCTTGGTGGGTCACCTTCAAAATCCGGTGGCGAGCTCACAAAGGCTTTGTGCATGGCCGCTCGCAAAGCAGCGGCTACTGCTAGACCCGGTGATGATCCACGTTCGCGCGCGAGGTATTGCTCGGCCGCTTACAACTGCCTTGTAGCAGTGGTAGCGGCGACCCAAGACAATGAAAAAATTTTCACTGGACTATTATTTGGAGAAAGTAGCAAAAAAAATGAGCAGCTTTGGGCCAATATCGTCGACGATTCGCTGGTAATCAATCTGGCAACAGAGCATGAACACAGTTGGCTGCGTATTTGGTCGTCTGTTTCGTGCATGCCGTACAACTCGCAAGCAGTGGCAGACGTTGCGCAGTTTGGATCGTTCTCCGCATACGCTATCGAGCCAGGCAGCGGCGGCGAAAGTCACGCGAAGTCCATTATTTCTCGAGGCGCGAATTCTGATCACGACGCTCTAATTTCAACGTCGTCCAGTGCACTACAGGGCAGCAGTCTGTCTCGATCGTTTTCGTCGCTTGGTGTCCTCAGAGGAAATGTTGACGATGATGAGCAAACTATTCAAGTTACGTCACCGCGACGAAGTGATGACAATGACGCTGCAGAGGCTTCACTTGTGGGACAAACATGCTTGATCGAAGCAGATGCACTCAACGTTCAGTCGTGTATGCATGTCTTGATAGTCGCCGTGAAACACATGGTGTCTACCTTTGTCAAGAGCAGCGACAGTACTGCTCTTCCCGCATTCTTGAAATCGATTGCATTGAGACTATCAAATGCGGAAGCTCCATTAATAGTCCGCTGCTTCTATGCTCGACTTATTACGAATTGCGCCACCGCTCTTCGGCAGTGGGCACAGCATTTTTTGGCACCTTTGATGGAAATCACGCTTCTTGTTGCTCGGTGTGAGGACTCAACCAACTTTTCGGGTAACGGCAAGGGGTCGTACAACTTTTTCATGAGACAAGTGGTCGAGGTCATCGTGTTCGATTGGTCAAATGTGAATCCAACAACCTCGTCAGAACAGGTTCTTGCGAATCAATTTTTTGGCCACTTTTTGAAAGTTAGCTGTATTTCTTCGCGAGCCGGCTTCCACAACAAACTTCACTTAGCAGCACTAATGTGTTCTCGATGGTCCCGCTCAGGTTCAAACATTTTGACTCGTGTTGATGTCGCTGCCAACGTTGTCAATGGGATGAGAAATGACATTGAAGCCGAAAGCGGATTCCAGAGTTCGACGCTGTCTCCTGAATGGCACGGGAAGCAAAGTTTAGCGGACAACGCCTTGCAAGTACAATCAAAGCGCGCCGCCCTGAATGCTTTGGCCCTTCTGATCGAAAATGGCATCAGTCTTGGTGACGACAACTCCATGAAGGGGATTTGTCGCGAATTATTTCGTTGCTTGAACCTGGACTCTGGCAGACAGCGCAGAGTCATTCAGTTGGCAGCAGCTGAAGTATGTGGGTTAGCATTGAAGCACAACGCCTTGCCAATGCTGCGTGCTCCTATGTACAAGTTGCTGGATCATTTCGTTCGGGATGTTCCAATTGGGGCGTCGCGTGTTGTGGGGAGCAATGTCAACAGGTTCATTGAGTGCTTAGAAAAAGTGACAATGCACTTGCCAGAGTTTTTAAACCAAGACCTGATGGATCGCATGGTCACCTTGTTACCTGTCAAAGCTGGGCCTTTCTTGGCAAAGTGCTTGCAGATTGTTGAAGCTGGACTGGTCCAAGGCATCGGGCACAATTGTGTGAAAGTCGTCATAGCAAATTTATCGAAGTACCTGACTGACTCAACGAACACGGTGCAACTCGTAGCTCTTCGCATTGTGCGCCTCCATGTAACTGCCGAACTGAAGGCGCAGGGTGGGTACGAAGGCCGCATTGACCATGCTGTTGAACTGGCCGAGACAGCTCTGCTTCTCGGCGGAAAGGGGCAATCAGTCAGACAGATATTTCTGTCCGCTGGATACCCATTGGTTGAGTGCCGCCAAGAAGCATACTGCATTCTTCAATTGTTTTGGGGCCCTTTGAACTGCTGTGCGACAGCCGAGGATTCAAGGTTAGCATGTGCGCAGAATGAAGTCCGTCGAGGGCTTTTGTTCGGGCTGCGTGATCCTGACGTTGGTTTGAAAAATCAAATCATCGCGTTTTGGAATGGGGATAGTGACTCTCCACACGGCGATGGCGCGTCGACGAAACTAACGGTAGCTGTTGCAACCAGATTTCAACGTTCTTTTCAGTTGCTGTACGATACCAACAACAGTAGTGATTGGTTGGGAGCTACGGCATACTTTTTGTTGAAGCTAACCGATGGTGCGGATGACACCGCTCTGCCGGGCGGGAGCAACGATAAATTCATATTCTCAACCCCATTGCAATGTGAATCAGGTGGAACGCCCAATCATCACGTCGACCAGTACGTCCGGCTGCGATCGCTCCGAACGGGATCAGCGTCTGAGAGCAGCGAATTAATGGTGCCCCGTTTGGCCTCGATTGCAATTCAGCTCACCCAAAATGATAATTACATGTCACAGTCAGAGTTGAGCTTTTTGGGGTCCGAGCCGTCACAAAGCGGGGCGTTTTCGGGATCTAGTGGGTTGACGTTTCCTACGCAACAGTCGGATTGGCTGTCCGACGATTCGGCACTGTCACAAGCATCAGTGGGTGGTGATGATGTGGAGGTGCTCCACAACGCCTCAGAATCACAATCACCGATGCCGTCTGTGAACGAAACACCTGCGCCTTTGATAACGCGACAACAGTCCTCACTTCGAGCGCATGATATTGCCGAGGAAAATGCGAATGTTCGAGAGTCGACCGAACACAGTGGCACGGATGTGTCCGAGATGGTATTGCTGGCAAATAGAAAACTTGCCGCTCAGCGCACGCGAACTTCGCATAGAAACAAAAAGGTGAAATTTAACTCAGAAGCTCGTCGCCAGCGCATTATGAACCGACAACACAAGAACAAAATTCGTCGGGACGCAGGTGGATCTGGGCAATTCGCATTTCGGAAATATCGCCTCTCCGGCGATTACCCCGACATTGAGCTTTGTGCTTCCGACGTGGCACTGCCGCTTCAAATGTTGTGTCGGAACGACGCGGTTCTTGCCGCGGAGGTGCTGTGCAGCTTCTTTGCGTCTTTTGTCGCCACGTCAGGCAGCGATGCAGGCACCATGGTGTCATCGTTGCAAGGGATTCAGAAAATGTTGCAGGAAAGTTCCACGTCAGGGCCGATTGTGACTGCGATGTTTGGGTTGTTGGATCACGTCAGTGTCGAGAGTATTCTTCGCGACTTGTTTGAGAAGCCGACACAATCGTCGCCTGCATTGCTCTCGGAGGATATTGTCGCTGTTGCAATCGACAGTTCGACGGTGTATCGAGCCGTTTGTTTGTTGGAGAAGTGGGTTGCTTTTGTCGACCATGAAGGGAGAAATCCAAGCCACAGCACGATTATGCGGAAACAATTGTGCCGCCTGTACCAAACCATGGGGGAAGCGGACGCAACGTTGGCACTGACCGAATCGACTGCCTCGTTTGAGCTCGAAGCCACTGCGGTGAGAAGTGAGCTCAACAACGATTTTTCAAGCGCATTCAAGGCGTATCAAGAATTAGTTTTCGACGCAGACGAAGCGGAGGAGGTCAGCGGTGCCACCGACAATGACTCCAGTCTTCACAGTTGGGACGCTGCTCGCTTGCGGTGCTTGGCACACCTGCAACAGTGGGACAAATTGCTTGACAATACCCTCGAGTTGGTGGGGATGCAGGAGGACAACGACAACGGCTCATCAAACAAGAGCATTCAATCTTCCAATGACTTGGAAGCGTTATGGAAGCATCATGAAAACACGAAGAGATCTACCTCCAGCGGTTTTGTTGACGTTGTCGGCAACTTTTTGCATGGACATCTGTTTCAGCCGGTGCTTTCCGGTGGTGGCTCTCCAGAACAGCGTGACGAAGCTCTTGAAACACTTTTCACTTTTCTAGATTCGGCCTCTCGCTATCCGAATCGAATGGAATTTCTATCTCACAGTTATCCTGCTGAGACCGCGCTGTTGTTTGCCCTGCGCAACGATTTCGGGCGAGCCGCATCTGTCATCGATGATGCGTACTCCCACGGGCTGCAAGTATGGGCAGGGCTACATCCTCTTGCTCGCTATTCTCGTCTCAAGCAATTGCAATCCCTGCAACAAATCGTTGAAGTTGAAGAGTTCGTTCAGCACACGCAAGGTACTCCTGGCCATCGAGGTCGGGTTTTCGTTCCGACTGTCAGTGCTATTCCAGAGCATTCTCGAGCTCTGAATCTGGCTCGACAATGGCTGTCGACTGAATTATCAAGTTTCGATCCAGTGTCGTCATGGAGTACCGTCACAAACCTGAGAGGAATTTATTTAGGGCACGTTCGCCAGCAGTTTACTGGGCGTGGCCTGAACGCGGCGGCGGTCGGTGAGGAAATTTTGGACAGAACCGGCAAAATCATGCTTCAGGTATGTTCCATGTCTGCCACGCTTGTTTTATGACCTGAGCACACAATATCAAATGCACACGTGAAAGTTCACCTGCACAAGAAGACACACAAAGTGCGAGGGCATTCTCAAACTTAATGAACTTTATTGTTGACTTGCACTGATTGGGAGTGTCTGTTTGGTGTTGCATTTGTCATTGTGCAGACTTCGCGGGGAGTTCTGAAGCAGAGAGCCCTGAAAGTAGCGCAGCACTTCTTCAAACGCGCACTGGATGAGTACTCGCAACGCGGTGTTGACGCAGCACGCACGATGGCAGCAATTCAAATGCATCGTTGCACTGTCAGCTCATCGGGATGGGAGTCAAAGTTGTCCAAAACCCTTGACTTTATCAAGCAGCAAGTTGAAAGTATCCGCAACGAACGAGGCTTGGGCGGTCAGCATGACATCGCCTTGCAAGAAAGGCAACTCGATGTGCTTCAAGCTGAGGTGTGGTGCTTCTTCGTGTGTGCACCAAAAATTGTGGATTACCTTCATTTTGTTCTGTCTGTAGATTGCAGGAAGAATGGCTGCATGTGGCTCAACCGCGCCTGTTCCGTTGCCCAGCGAGCGCATCTGTGAGCTGTGGGAGTCAGGCTTCTCCGTGCATGCCGACAGCATTTTGCACGAATTGCACCGTCAAGACCATGGTGTCCGTGATGAGGTCCGTGTGTTGGAGTTTATGTTGCTTACTGTTCATGCAGTCTGAAACGCGACATCTTGTGTGTCAGACATCAAGTGCCTTGCAGACAGTCGGCTCCATGTTCTGGAAGTTTTCTTTGTTTTGCACGGACATGATGGATGAAATGGGACGCCGGGGCTTGTTGACGGAAACTGATTCCGAACCGAAACCGAAACGAAGAGGCAAGAAAGCACAGACGGACAGCGCTCAAATGTTCAAAAACGTGTTGTCGATGAAGTCCACCAAGACAAGTGCACAAACACTTATCCAATGCGCGATATATGCCAGCCTGAAAGCAATCGAAACACTGCAAGTTTCAGGACATAATTCTTCGCAGGTATGGATTCTTACCACTACCAGCGTTGCTTCTCAAATGTGCCGGTTCACGTTTCTCTTCGTCGTCTGATGGTGATGTAGCTGTTGAGCATAGTCCCGAGGATGCTGTTTTTGGTCCACCGTCATCCCGAAAGCGCCCAAACTGCCTTGCCAGCTTTTATTTCAAAGATGGCGGTTGACACATTTGTGCCATGGATTGATCAAATGCTTGCGCTTCTGAACCATGCTGCCACGGTCTGGTCACAGTTGTTTGCCCGGAGTTCGTATACGCCACGCGTCACTGATACCTCGCAATTGCTGCCGTATTATTGTGTCATAGGCTGCCGCAGTGCTCCCAATTTTGGAGAAAGTCGCCCAGGTGTATCCGCAAAAGATGTTTTACTCTTTCCGTGTTAGCAATGAACAGCTGACGGCGACCAAAACGGCAAATGTTGGTCGCTTACCTGAACTTTTGCGAAATGACTTGCTGGAGACGTTTGTGACGAAGCTGTCGGGTCTCCACCATCCCCACTTGCGCTGGAAGGAAGGCCTTCGGACTGTGATCAGTTGCTTAGACAAGAAAGACACGGACGGTGCTTGGAGGTTTGATTACTGCGCGTATCTGCTTTGGTTTGAGAACCTCGCCTAAGTCCTTTGGGTGTGATTGCACAGGATATTCCAGAGTCTGCAGCGCAGTTGCATTGGTGATGGAGTACCAGACGGTAAATTGCACCGCAGGTGGTCGAAGTTGTTGCGAGCTAGCGTGAGCAAACACCTGGGGCGCGTTCGTGACGGGAAAGGTTTGCGCAAGGACAAGCTGGTTCAGTTGCGAAAGGCCGCAGATGAGATGCGAAGACAGTCCTCTGAATCCGGAATTAACGGAGGCAATGGACGCCCTCCGCTGCGACTTTTTTCGGAATGGCTCGCAGACTTCGACGGCCAGCGAATTTTCTCGACGACCGGACAGCGTATATTGCTGCCAGGTCAAGACCCGTCGGTTGCATCTCCTTTGGTGATTGAATCATTTGATCAATTTCTTTTGACGATGGCTTCGAAGCAATGCCCCAAAAGATTGAAAATATTGGGCAGTGACATGTTGGCACATGCCTACTTGGTTAAAGGAGGAGAAGATTTGCGTCTTGATCAAAGAATTGAGCAGGTGTTTGAGACTATGAATGGCGTTTTTGACGAAGACGCGGCGTGCCGGCAAAGACACATTCATATTAGATCTTACTCTGTAATTCCTATGGGGACTGACATCGGTATGGTGGAGTGGGTTGGCCAGACAAGCCCAGTAAAGGCTGTCATTGAAGCCGAGTATGATATCTGGGCGGCATCTCAAACTCAGCAGCCATCATCGTCGTCAGGACGCAAGAAAACTTCCCGGCGGCCGCGTGCCACCAAATCAAAACGTACCAACATTCTCTCGGAATCATTCCCTGCCACCGGGTATCGACAGAAGTGGATTAAAGGCAAACCTTTTCGAAATAGCTACAAGGCAGTATACGAGCTTGCACGCTCCGGAGAAACTACGAAAACATTCCGTGAGTGTGAGAGCTTGACCCCCTCATTTTTGCTCCGACGACGTCTTGAGCGTGCGACATCAAGTCCTGAAGCGTTTTTCAACGTGCGCAGCCACTTCGTTCAGAGGTTCGTTACTGCTTGGCAATTGAACCCGGTTTTGTGCGGCGCGTTTACTCCGTCCTTCGCTCTCATGCAGCTTGACCGCGTTCAACATTGGATCGTACATTCTGGGAATCGGAGATCGACACTTGGAAAACTTTCTGTTGGATCATTGTGACGGGACGGTTGTCGGAATTGATTTCGGTCTTGCTTTTGGCGGTGGTCTCGGCCTCCCGGCGCCAGAACTCATTCCTTTCCGACTTACGCGACAGGTATGTGAATTGAGCAACAATTATGTACAACCACCATGCGAGTTCATTAACAGTGTGAAATGTTTGTAGTTTTTTGGGGTGCATGGTCAAGATGGTTCGCGCATTTTCGAGCTTGGGATGGTACATGCCATGCGAGCTTTGTCAGGCGCAGCGGAAACTCTTCTGAGTGTGATGGAAATTTTCATCAATGAGCCGTTGTTGGACTGGAACAAGGACATCAATTCCGCCAATGCGAAGCAACTCGCCGACCCAGAATCGGGAACTGACGAAGACGAGGACGAGTCCAATGCATCGCAGATTTCTGTAAGCGACGCCTCCAACACCTCCACTTCAGCCATTGAGGCTTTGTCAAGTGGCGCAAAGCACCTTCAATGGCTTCCCAATCGCAAAATCAACTACGCAAAGGCCAAACTGCAACTCGGCAATCCGGCTCATATCATGGCTCAGGAGTTCGAGGATTCTGCATATGGAGACTTGCGGAAAATTGCGCCGAAGATTAAGGGTTGCATTTTCGGCGAAAGTGAGTGAATCGTGTTTGAATGCTGATGTTGAATGCGTTTTCACGAGCGGTGGGTTGAAACGACACAGATGTCAAGGAATCCAAAACAAGTGAACAACCCAGTGCACGGTCCTCCAAGGTGCGTCTTGCTTGACGCGCTACCAACCTATGCAACGTTGATGAAACGCTCATTTGTTGTGCATTCCAGGAGAAGACCTGTCAATCCATTGAAGCGCAAGTGCAGTGCCTGGTGGAGATGGCGCGGGACCCTGAGATTTTGGGCAGGCAATGGGTTGGGTTGGCTCCTTGGGTGTAGTGGACACACTCAAACTCAACTAGCAGCTTCAGAAAAGTTGTCCCTGACAGTAAATCTAATGTTGATGCATAATCTGCTCGCAACTTTACGAAGCCACGCCGATGTCAGGCACAGCAGCTGGATGGTTAGCTTGAGTCGACAAAGCTTCCCCCAGTGCTTCAGGCAACCTCAATTTGGTCGTCGATATTCCCGCGCGTTTCAAAAAATCGATCATGTCTGGCACAAGCGGAGCCACAATCCGCATGTGGGGAGCGCTGGCGTGTTGACTTTGTGATGTGTCTGGTTGCGGCGACTGTTCCCCATCCCGCATCGGATGTTGGAAGTCCAAACACAAAGCGTGCAGTTGTAGACGCAATTTTTCTTCGCAATTCTCGGCGGAGTGTTCTTCTCTCGCGGTGCCAATTTGCCCTTTCGCAATCTGCGCACGAACTTCCGAACAACTATTCACTGCAGGTTCAATCGACGTGATGCCGTGCTCGGTGTTGACTGGTCCGTGCTCTTCTCCATAGAATGTGAACGCAAGTGAACGATTCAGCTTAGAATCGCCATGCTGTCGATCTCCAATGATGGGCTTGGACACGGATCGATCAGCAAGGTGCCGCCTAATTTGGTGGAATCGTCCTGAAACGCATTTTGTGCCAAACTTAGCAGAGCTCACAGTCATTGTTGAGCTCGACGGCGACACCGACGAACCTGTTAAGGGCTCCAGCAACAAAGTGGACAGTCGTGCGTGTTCATAAATAGTGTTCTGTCTCGGGTTGGGGGATTTTCGAAGTTTGACCACGCACTGGCTGAGTCGACGCCATTGCGTCACGGCCGGTTTGAGAAGCTTGCCTGCATAAAATGTGGAAAAAGCCGAGCGCTTGGGACAATGCATTCGCTATGTCGTGTTGTACCATGAAACAGCAAAGTACCTTTTCGCTTTCGATCCTCAAACCTTGACAGCGGCAATGGTCGCTCAATTTCGCCGCGGGGGGTTTCAAAATGGCCTCTGGTGACGCAAAAGTACAGTTTGCGCAGGGCACAAGGGACATCAGAAGAGCGAGATCGAGTCTTTTTCTCAAACATGACAGCCATTCTTCGTGAACACTCCGCTGAGAGAGCAAACAGTGTGACGCCAGATGTCTGGCGGTCGAGCCGATGGCACGGTCGAAGGTGCTCCGCCAAAGACGGAAACTGCCAGCGCAGACGATCTAGCACCGAGTCTGTCTCACCCGGGCACAGTGCACTCCGATGCACTACGAGGCCAGGTGGTTTGTTCACTGCGAGCAAGTGCTCGTCTCGGTACAATACTTCTAAGGGCGTGCGTGGTGCTTCGAGTTTTGGCTTTTCAGCTTCGGCTCTCGTGGCCTCTACTGCTGCGATCTGCGAGGGTGTGAGGGATGCCACCTTTTTAGCATGTTTGCGGCCAACGTTGTGTGCATGCAGCTGCTGCTTGGACGTAAACCATTTCATGCATGCAAAACACCGAAATCTCTTCGACTCCCACGACTTGCCCATGATGAGAATTCTAAATAAGTCACCTGCCCAACCACCTGCGCATTCTCAACCCCGTAAAGCGTCTCGCTCAATGACCCGACTGCGTGAACCGTGCCAGCAGTTCCACACTTTCACACCGAACAAAAAATCTTTGCTTTACTTTTTACTCGTTTCTCTTGCAGTCTTGGTTTAATGTGTCATTGCGCTTGTTTGCCTGCGTGCTGGCGCACGATTATTTTCCTGTGCTAATGTGCTCATGCATGCCCGTCGGCAGCGCGGGTGATTGTGTGCAGCCATCCGCCACATCCAAATTCCTTGTCAAAGAGAGGGCAGGAAAAGCGACGACAGCTTGCTGCCACCAATAAAACCACAAAGACGACAACTACCCTGCTGCTGCTGCTACGACGACGACGACGACGACGACGACGACGACTTCGACGACAACGACGACAACGACGACAACGACGACAACGACGACGACGGCGGCGGCGGCGGCCAACGGCAACGGCCAACTGCAACGGCCAATGAAACGGCCAGCATCGCAACCTGTACATAACCTGTCACCTGTCCCAAACAGCTCCGTTCCTTCCTTTGCTCCCGCGCAACTGCCGCCTAAACAGGTCACCACGGACCACGGACGCCCGGCGACTGGCAGGGATGTTGCGGTCCGGTCTTGTGCATCGGTGCCATTCACACTACCGAACAAGTGCCGTGCATTTGTAAGGCTTACTTACAGCATGGACGTTGAAGCGGATCCAATTTGAGACTATGATGATCGGAGAACATTGATGCGTTAATTTTTTTTATAAAAATCTTGTACGACCGAACGATTTCAATGCACAACGCGGGCGCCGACTCGCTGCCCGCCGTCGTCGTTCGCAAAGAAAGACCGCGGCTACCCATAACGACATCAATCACAACCGCACAGTTCTAGACTTAGAGGCTATGAACACAGCATCACCTTGCTGGCCTCGTTCGTGTGGTTCAGTGCCGAAGCAGGTCACCGGACATGCGAAGCTCGTACAAGTAGCATGATATCAACACATCCAACTTGTCCACCAACTAGCGGGCACCGTGTTTAGCAACAACAGTCAATTGTCGACAGTCAACAGAATGCGCTGCGTTTGAGACACAAGTAAGTTGACATACCTCTGGATTCTGTGCGCCTCTCAAACGAGCGAGGACATCTTGCATATCCTTACGTGCAGCCTGCCATCGGAATTAGAGCTTTAGTCTTGCGTAGAGGTGCACAAACTCGCGAGCAGAAATAGGTTGTACCGCTGGTGCAGCCTTCGCAAAGAGGTGGTTTAGCGAGGCCAACTGATCTGGTTTACTCCCGCTCTCGTCTTTGATATCCTTCGAAATCTCAGACAGCGTTTTTCCGTGCGTGTCTTTCTTCTTGTCCGCTCGGAACGTGAACAACCGCAAGGCGTCTTTCGTCGACATCGAATATGCGAGGCGTGCCAAAGCTTCTAAAAAGTCTAGGTACGTGAGGGCTGCATACCTGCACACAGTGTCGACGAACCCAAACCTGTGACTTTATGTCTGCAAGAGGTTCTCACAAGCAATACTTCGTCACGAACCGTGCGGATGTTTGGTGATTAATGACGCACAGAAAGCTCTGCATGAATGCCTTCAGGCGCAGACAAAGGTGACGCCGCCGTTGCGCGCGACGCACAGGCAGAAAACGCAATTTACCAATTTGAGATTGGTTTCTGGGAAACCGACGCGGAGTAGAGGCGCACATAGAGCCTACAATGCCAACAGACAACGAGATCAACTACCAAAGTGTTGTGGCCATCGAGGGTGGCGTTCAAACGTACCACCCACTCGGAGTACTCAACTCGCCCATACGTGTCATCGCCAAGCCTCTTCACAGAGAGCTTTTTGAAGCTTCACACAAAAACATCGTTCCATTCAGAGACCAGGTTGAAAAGAACCCGATAACGTTCAACACACACGTACATTTTTCGTAACCGCTTGTCGTGAACTTTAAAGAAGTCATCAATAACTGGTGTGTACAATTCTGAGCGGCGAAAGTCGTCCAGATTCGTCGTCTAGGACAAAAGTGCACGTGAATATTAGTCGCGATCGCAATCGACGACACGTTTTTTGTCGGACCAACTTTACCTCTTTCTGCATGCGGGGGATCACACATGTCCGAATCATCTCCTCCACCTGCAACGAAATAGTCATCGAATTGACAACAAAATTTCTGGTGAACCAAACACACGCAAAGGAGACGTACACATGCGCAAGGATCAATTGCGAATTGAGTGGGACTGCGAGCCTGGGCATTGAACACACATGCGCTACAGTTGACTTGCAAGTTGCCAGGAAGAACACGTTCGCCGACACAAACTCACCATCGCAACTCGAACGAGCGCATTCAAAAACTCGTATCTCGTCAGAAACCGAAGTGCATTGTTGTTGCGCTTGCTCGTTGTCTCTTCCTGCGCGACGAAGTTGTGGTGAATGATCAGGTCACAGTCACAGTAATATCACGGGCGAGTGCGCTCGGCGTACTTCAGCGTGCCCAGCGTTGACGGCCACGAATATCAGGTTCAGTTGGTCCTTCGAAATGCGTCCATCGGTCAACTACACAAGAGAAAATGACCGTAGGCGTAGTGGCAGTCCAACCACAAATGGTTGAGTGTCATACAAGGTTGCGCCACGAGCGCGCAACGTACGCCACATCGGGAAGCCCACTCTCGGAATGTTGAAAATTTCATCAAAAAGATGCCGCCGGCCTACCAAATGAATGCAGCTTGGTGAGCGAACGTGTTTGGCATGTGAGCTCGCCCATTCTGCATCGCAGCGTACCTTCCAATCATGATCGACAGCTGTGACGGACTGAAAAATGCGAACCAACTCCTTGTACCCCGCAGCCCATATGGCCTTCTTCATTGCTGAGGAGGTCTCATCAGAGTTCAGCAGTGCGCGCACATTGCTTAATTTCCAGTCTTGCCACAAACAGCGTGAGAAGACCTGACAGCACAAGGCACCACGAAACACGATGAGGTTGTTTCAACACAGTTGTCGCTGTCGCAAGTTCCCTGTGCACCTTTGAGTTGTCGAAGTAGTCTCCGGAGTCAACCTCATGTTTGCGAGGTGCGAATATGCTGGTCTCGACGCTGAAGATGCTCGGGGGCGGCAGTTCTGGCTCAGATTCTGTTGAGATGCATGCAGTGCGGTGCGGTGCAGTGACTGTGATACTCGAACACAGGGGGAGTGTTAGTACTAGATGCACAGCCGTACCTCCAGAACAGCGTGGCTTTGCCGTTGGTTGTAAAGGAAGACGAAATGCGTGCAAACGCTCGCCACACACAAATCCTTCTGAAATGAGCCGACAATGAATGTCAACGTAGTTGACTTCCATTTTACCTACACCCAAAGTTCACGCCAGCATGAACAAAATTGCCCAAGCACCTGCGTCGTCGTCGAATGTAGCTGACCTTCTTCATCGCTGCTATCAGAATCACTACTTTCACTTTCACTTTGGCTTTCTTGGGTGTCTTCATTCTCCTCATCGGACGGGTAAGCTTCTTTTGCAGCTTTGAGAGCGGCGGCAAAATTGGAGTAGTCACCGGTTGGGTCGTCGAAGTCAAAATCCATAAACCCTGGTGTTGCTTCACCAGCGAGGCGGCCCACATTGCTGTTCAGTTGGATGTGTCGCTTGCGCTTGCGGCGTATTTCTTCTCTGGCCTTTCTTTGTTGTATTTGGCGAATTGCGTCCTCAGTTAGATTTCTCACTACCAACTCCTAGAGAAGCATCAAACGTGGGGCTGCGAACATGTGCATCGACGCCATCGGCCTGTGTGACGCACCTTGTCGACAACATCGGATGGGAGGTCCATCGAAACGAGTTGATGAAAGATCTGCCACAACCGATCAACATATTTTGTCATCGTCGACTCAAACAGAAGTCATTGATACACGTGGGAGGTCCCACCTCCGATTCGAAGTCTGGGGCATGGCCGTGACCTGACAGCGCGTCGCTCAGATCCTTTGAACCCACAACATAATATTATGCCACACAACGACACGCCAAGACACGCCAGACAAGTGGAGTCAATACCTCATCAGTCCACGAAAAGTAGAAGTAATGTCTACCAGGCGGAAGCACGCGATGCACGCAGTACCTACAACATCAAACGGGTTACGGCCAGTGTAAGATTCGTATTTAGACGTTCGTTGCTGTCAGCAAAAAAACACATTGTGGCATCCTACCGCGTCACGCCTGCAATTGGCGATGGTGTCGCAAAGAGTTCTTGTGGTTCGAATTGATCGCATTGCAGATGCACAAAAACATGCTTCACGGGCAATTTAAACTTGTTGTCCCAGTAAATGCACTGCTCAATCCAACGGCCACAAAGCCAGCAACTCGCACTCTCGGTGTTCGTACGTATTTGCGCTCTTGGCAAATCCAACCAAGGAACGTCCATGTTGTGAGATCCAACATGATCTTCATCCGTAACGTCGGGCCACTCCGCTGCAGAGAGCACACGCCATATCAGATTCGCTCAACAATGCATTGCGGGGCGGGCAGCTTGGTGAACGTACTTATGGATTTTTGACTGCCGCACGATCGACGTGGCGACGCTTCCTCTGCAGATTGATGGCCCTGAGGGGTTGTGGGTAACTTCAGTGTCAGGTTCAACTTGGGTGATGCTGTGGCCATGGCATCGGTTCCATTCGTCGGTGCATCGTCGTTGTCAAAGTCCACGGCAAACTCCAATTCCTCATCGCTTTGCTCTTCGTCGGAAGTCACCGCAGGCGTGAGGTGTGCTTGCTCGTTCACATGCAACACGTCTCTGACTTTGGCTTCTCGGCTCTTTTGGGCATTAGCAGTGCGGTGAATAATCATAAAGCCTCGAGAATCGATGACAACGGTAAAGCCGTTGTGGAAATGCTCGATATGAATGCCCAACAGAGCATGATTGTACTTCAGGTCTTCGGCCTGGACCATTACAACAGCGTCAGTAATGAATGACCTTGAAACCATGACCGTGTACGGAAGCACTAGTTCACATACCAGAAGTTGACATTGCCGCAATGACATCCGACAGTGGGTGATGTTGATATGAAGGAGCGTTTGATTGAACTTCAACGCAGATGAAAACTGTTCAAACGCCTGGGACAACATGGCCATCTCATGTTAGCAAAGACACATCACGGGTACTGCCACCACAAGCGCCCGATACCGAGTCGTTGCTTCCAATATTGTTCATGGACACATCGAGGATCGTGAGGCTCGGTAATGCCAAAAACAGTGCTGTGCTTGTAATCATGGCGTTCCAAGACAAGTCCAGCTCCTAGCCACGAATACACAGTGCACATCGATGTCACGCTCCACTGCTGTAGCAGCCACCCACGCTGCCGCAACACACCTGCAAGGCGCAATTGTCTTGCGTTGCGAAAGCAGTGCTCAACGTTTCAGCAGATCGATCATCGATATCATTCCTTGCCTGTGGCAGGAAGCACAGTAACGGACAGGGCGCGGACGATGTTGTGCAACGACTGTGGCAAAGTACAAACCAAGTTCAAGCGCTCCAGCGAGTCGTTGTAAGCGAGGCCTTCAGCGAGGTGCTCGATGTGCTCGTGGGTTAGGTGCGCATGAGATAAGTTCAATTCCTAAGATATAACATCATGCACAGGTTGACACACAACAGTCGTGCTCCCAAGACACGGATGACATCGACGTACCGTCAGCTTGCATCCAGGACTCTGAAGCACTGTTCCCACGGCGTCCACAGCACATAGTCCACAATGGTTCAAAGCGAGGTCGATCTCTCGCAATGAAGACCCCCACTTTTCCACGATGCTGGAGAGCATGGAGTCATGAATGTCATTGCCACTCAAATCCATGGAGTCGATGATGCCTAACACAGTCGAAGTTTGTGAGACACGAACATGATAAAGGTAGTCGCAACTAGCACTGAAATGTACCGCCAAAGGAGCTGTGCATGCACGACTGCACGATCGCATTAGCCTGTTCGTTTCCGAGCAGCTGCTTTGCGATACTCAGTCGGCCTTGACTGAGCTGAGCATGCATTCGTGAAATGAGACTTTGGCATTTCGCGACAAGACCATGGGTTTTGCAGAACTTGGAGTACATGGCTGCTGGCTTTTGGCGCAAAAACTTCTTCTTGGCTCGCATCATGGCCACCATGCTTGCTGCTTGCGGCTTCGAGTTTTTAGGACTCTTGCGGTGTGGACGTCTCGTCGAACCATGTGCATGCTCCGGTTTTACTTGAGACGGTTGAGCCACACTTGCGTCGGTTTCTTGCACGTGCCCGAAAAGTTTTCTCAGCTCTTGCTCTGTTTGATCTGCGCCGGCGAGAGCTGGAAGGGTAGTTGACTGTGAGACGATGGACGACATGTGGGTGGGGCTCGCCGATGGTGACCGGGAATGCTGAGGACTTTGCAGAGGGGATCGCGACCTCTCCCTGCGAAGTTGTTTCCGTAAGCTCACTTTCCCGAGTTCTGCTCGAACAGAGCCCAGAAAACTGGACACGTCAGCTGGATACTTAGTCGGGGATACATGCTCTGCGCCACCATGGGTCGAGCCATCCAGGCCGCATCCGCTTCCATGGTCCAGGTGGCCGTCAGCGCCATCAAAGTCGTGCAAAGATGAGCGGCCACCAACGTACCCATGTCTTGAGTATCGACTTTGTTGGCGGGCTGCTCTCGCCGTGGATCTGTTCACGGCATCAACATGAAGCTCCGGCTTCAGTGTTGCGCCGATTCGCTCCGACAAACGGTCGTTGTAAGTTTCGTGCATCAGTGAGATGTGCTGCTGTTGCTTCTCATTAAGCTTCCATTCACTCGGACTCAGTGCCTCCATTCGGCGAAGGAACTTATGCACGGAAACCCTCTTGCCTTCCAAGTTGTCCAACGAGCGAAATTTATCAAAGCGATCATCGAGTTCACCATCCCGGAGCTGCGCCGTGGAAAAGTAAGCCGGCGGGTGCTTCTCCGCGAGAGGGACTTGACCGGACTCCTCCGCTCTACCCAACAGCGCATCGACATCAAACTCGCCCTTTTCGTTAATGGAATCAGTGAGTGCATCTCGCAAACGCCGTGTGCCCCGTTTCGGCGGTTTGCTTCGAGAGAACAGCTCACCGTGTTGTGAGTCTATGCGACGGCTCGTTGTGGAACGGCGCCTGGCGCGTTCGACGGCTCTGGGGTTCGTGAAGCCGTCGAACACGCCAAGATCTCCATCCTTGGGCGAAGAAGCATCTTTTGTGCTGCTCTTCTTTGACTTCAAAGAAGTGCTGATTTGTGGCAATCTCCGAGGCGGACTGAGGCTTCTGGTCCTACTCAGTCGGCTGTGCCGCCCACGAGGCGACACGGCACG
>ENA-OWNT01001809-OWNT01001809.1-seawater-metagenome-genome-assembly--contig:-NODE-1809-length-24743-cov-10.907930_pt1 | contig 24743 bp, 19 predicted proteins | sample MGYA00238136_ERZ651165 | MGnify/ENA primary metagenome ERZ651165 (study PRJEB26861, sample SAMN08777766) | seawater metagenome | isolation source: coastal seawater | place: USA: Florida | collected...
CACCGACAGAATCAACGGCGCCGTCGCAGACTCATCTTCGTCGAACTTGTTCGCATCCACGATTCCGTACTGGCCGAGCCCCATCTCCACCTTCGTGTAGAGCATTTTGTTTTCGTTGTGGATGCCCAGGCGCAAGCTCGGGCCGTACCGCGTGACCGGAGCCGTGAGCTCGCCGCCGCTGGCCGTGAACTGGTGCCAGCCCACCATGCCGTACAGACCACGCGCCTTGTTGTTGGGGTACAGCCGCACGCCAGCATCCCAATAGGTGAGGTCGGGGTTGACCTCGATGTCGGTGTCGCCTTCCAACATCTGCACCGGACGGCCGAGCCCCGGCAGGTACGAGTAGCTGCCGGTGACCGCGATGGCCGGGCCCACCGGAATGGGCGCCACCAGCTCGGCTTCACCGCCCAGCACGTAGGGGAAGCCCATGTGCACGCCCACGCGCGCATGCCGACGCCGGGCGTTGACGCTGTAGCGCTGGGCAAACTCACGGGCCCGCAGGCGGTCCTTCTCCACGCCTTGCCCCTTCGCATACATCGTGCCCAGGGTGCGGCAGGAGTCGAAGTGCCCGTTGTCACAGGCGGCCTCGAGGTGACCCGCCGCCAGCTCGTCGTCGAAGCTGGTCTTCCGGTCGAGGTGCACCCGCGCCAGAGTGGCGCAGCCCAGCCCGAACGCACCTTCGCAGGACTGCTCCAGCAGCATGTAGGCGGGCTCGGGGGGGTCTTCTTTGCGGACGATGTCGGGCTCGGCCAGCCAGTAGCAGCCCTCGGCATCGCCGTTGTCACAGCCCCGACGCAGGTAGACCGCCGCCTCCTGTTCGTCGGGGTAGGCCGGCTCGTGCTTCTTCTCGACGAAGCGGCCCAGGTCGGTGCACGACTCTGCCGAGCCGATGTCGCAGGCGCGGGTCCAGGCGGAGTAGGCGTCGGTCCAGGTGTCCTTGTCGCGCGACAGCCGCTCGCCGTAGCCATTGCAGCCGAAGGGGTCGCCCAGGTCGCAGGCGCTCGACCACATCAGCACCGACTCGGGGACTTCCACGTCCTTGGCCGACCCCTTCCGACGCTGCTCGGCCCCGGCCACACATGCGTTGGGCAGGCCCTCTTCGCAGGCCTGGTGAAACAGCACGAGCGCTTCGCCATAGACCGGCGTGCGGGGCTCGTGGCGCACGAACAGGTGGGCCGTTCCCACACACGCGCGCTGTTCGCCTTCCTCACATGCCTTGTTGAGGCGGTTCTCGGCGTCGATGACCCGCGGATGGTCGATGCCCCAGCGGTCGACGTAGTCACCCAGCGCGATGCAGCCGGCGTCGTCGCCCAGCTCACAGGCCCGCAGGTACGCACCGAAGGAGTCGAAGTCAGTGGCGCCAATCTCGCGCTCTTCGAGCAGCAGGCCCAGCTGGGTGCACGACGGGGCCACGGGCAGCTCGTCGTCTTCACACTCCCGCACCGTGCGCATGGCGAAGGCTTCGTCGCGGCGATGGGTGGCTTCGTCGCAGGCTTCGGCCCGACCCAACATGCAGGCCTGGTCGAGGCTCAGCAGCGCGCGGTCGGTCACACGCAGGATGTCGAAGGCGCCGGCCAGCATCATGCAGCCTTCGCCTACCGCTTCCACCCGCCGCAGCCGGTCGCCCAGCGTTCCCGACGCATCCTTGGCGCAGCTGTACTCCAAGATGCCCAGGGTGAGGTCGGACTGGACCTCGGGGTCGGTGTCGAGCTGGGCCTTGCCCACGGTGTGACACGCCGCCACGTCGTCGTCGATGCAGTGGCCGATGGGCTCTTCCAGCCGTGGAGACTGCAGCGCGACCGCTTCGAGACAGGCCCGGTAGACGCCGCCCTCGCAGGCCTGACCCAGCGCCAGGGCTGCGGCTTCTCGCCCACCCGGCTTGTCGAGGAGGGTGTCGCGAATCTCGCGGCCGGCCACCAGGCAGCTCTCGGGCACCGACTCGTCGCAGGTGGGCAAACGCGGCGTGCCACGGGGGTGCGTGACCGCGTACACGCCGATGCCGTCTTGTTCGGGAATCAGGTAGTGCTCGAAGCTCTGCCCCTGGAAGGCCTCCAGCCACAGGCCCGTGCCCACGGTGGTCTTGGCCCACTCCAGATCGCCCGTGCGCACGGTGTCTTCGCCGATGAGCGCCCAGTGCGCATCCGACAGGTGCCACCACACGGGGCTCACGCCGGGGGACAAGCTGCGGTCGTGTTGTTCGTCGGCCACCACCAGAGCGCCCGTGGCGGGGTCGAAGTCCCACCACACACCGCCGCGGTCGGGGATGCGGGCGTGGCCCGTGGGCGCGTTGGAGAAGCCGCTCTCGCCCTGGAGGAATTCACCGGGCCACGGGATGACGCCGATGTTGCTGAGGCGCACCATGGGCGCCCGCTCCACCACGAGAACGGTCTCGCCATCGGGGGTGTCGAACTCGAGCTGGACGGTGCGTGCGGGCCCCTCGGCCACCGACTGGCGGATGGACTGCAGCTTCTCCATCTTGATGCCGTCGACCGCCGTGAGCACCCAGCCAGCCTGCACTCCGGCGTCGACAAAGGCCTGTGGCAGGCTGTCTCCGAGGGTCCAGGCGCCGTCGGCCTCGCCCACCACGAACTCGAGCTCCACACCGGGAAGGCGCCCCGGCTCGGCGGCGGCCGACGTGGACGCGAAGAGGACGGGGAGTCCCAGAATCAATCCCAACAGGGGCTTCACAGGGCTGGACATGCAATGCTCCGAGGCTGCCAGGCATGCGTATTGTCTGATCAGACGGTCGGCCGCTGGAGGTCCGCCACACGGCGGGGCATCCTGACGCCGATCCCGTCCCCCCCCAATGTCCCGGCACGCGGGAGCGCACGTGCAACTTCTCGTCATCAGTCTGATTCAAAGCGCTGCTGCCATGAACTGCGGCACGTCGGGACAGCTCGACGCCCTCGCCGGACGCGGCACCCCCCTCGACCACGCACGCCTCGAGCGGCCGGCCTTCATCCACGGTCCCGAGCCCCATCGTCCGCCGCCTCCCGACCGCTCGGTCTACGGCACGTCGTGGCCCGACCATGTCGAGACGGAACACTTCACCATCCAGTGGTGGGACGACTCCGTGTCTCCAGGCGCCGTCACCGCCGCTGCCGAGGCTCTGGAAGTGGGCTGGCAGGCATTCGTCGAGGAACAAGGCTGGCAGGCCCCCGTGTCGTCCGACACCTACTACATCTGGGTGCTCCTCGACCCCGCCCTCGGCAGCACCACCGGGTACACCACTGAGTACTTCGACGCCACCTACCCCGACGGCCTGCCGGTCATCTACCTCAACCCCACCACCCTCGACGACTTCGGGCCGGCCTTCTATCACGCCCTCACCGTGCACGAGCTCATGCACGCCATCCAGTTCGGCATGCGCCCCTACGACTGGGAGGCCGACAACCACAACCTCGAGAACTGGTACTGGGAAGCCAGCGCCACCCACGCCAGCGAGCTCGCCGACCCCTCCATCGACGGGCACCAATACACCAGCGCCTGGTACGCCGACCGCCCCGAACAACGCTACGACAGCTACGACAGCTCCCATCAGTACGGCATGTTCGTGTTCAACGCCTGGCTCGACCACCACCTGGGTGCTGGCTCGATGCGACAGGTCTGGGCGCAGTCGTCATCCCGCCAGAGCACCCCCTGGCCCAGCATCATGGAAGAGACCACCGGCTGGTCCGCCGAAGCCCTGTGGGCCGGCTTCACCGACGCCTACGGCAACGGAACGCTCCCCGAGAACCCCCTCTACACCCAACCCAAGAACCAGGGCGCTCTGGAAGACGGGGCGGGCGGCCGACTCGACGAGCTGGGCACCCACTACTGGACCCTCGACGGCGACTGGACCGTCACGCCCGACTCCGGCGCCGTCATCCTCGGCGGCACCACGGAAGCCGGGGCCCCACTCCGGTCGGGCGGCTCACGGGTGGTCACGGTGACCGCTCTGGCCGACGGAACCGACTACACGCTCAGCCTGTCCGAGCCCACCCAAGACCCCGACGACTCCGGAACCCCAGCCAACGACTCCGGCACCCCACCGTCCGGCGGCACGCTCCCCGCCAACACCCACAAGGGCGGCTGTGCCACAGTGGGCACCGGGACGGCATTCCTGGCCTGGGCAGGCCTCGCAGCGTTGGGCTGTCGCCGGCGGCCCCGGGTCTGAAGTCGGGGGAGCCAGGTCCGTGTCGAGTCGGTACATTCCCGCTCCAACCCGAGGTCTCATGTCTCCCAGATTTCTTCCCCTCCTCCTCGCGTGCGGTGGCTGCTCGGGCGACAAGTCGGACTCGGGCCCCCCGGGTTGGGGTGCCGGCACCTGTCCGCAAGCCGAGTTCCGCGCTCTGTGCAACGACCCCTCCTCGATGGAAGACGGCAGCGCGTCCACCATTCGCGAACACTGCGAAGGCGCGATGCCGGCCACCGACTGCTCCGCCGACGAACAGTGCGTCGATGCCACCTGTCTGCCCGCCTACGCCGACAACAGCGCGGCCTGCACCGCCGCGCCCGCCCCCATCGACACCGACCTCACCACCCGTCTCCGCGACGTCTCGACAGAACGCTGCGACGGGGAGCGCCAGGGTGAAGGCGTGAGCTCCAACGTGTCCATCTCGCGCCGTGGCGACGGCACCTTGGAGTTCTTCTACGGCAGCAAGTACGACGCCGGCACCACCGCTCCGTGCTTCCCCACCGAGCTCGCCGGGCTCGAGATCGTCGAGACCGACTGCGTGCTGCAGCCGCGCGTCGGCTGGGAAGACGTCTGGCACAACATCGCCGTGTCCCACCCCCAGCTCCCAGCCCCGCTCCACACCGGCGAGTCCGCTGTTCTCACGCTCGGCACCGAGACCTACACCATCACGGTCGGGGTGGCCGACGAAGTGCTGCTCTACGGCCCCAACGCCGAAGGAGACCAGATGCCCGAAGTCCGGGTCGAGGTGCTCGTGATGCGCGACGGCTACACCTTTCCGGGCGAGTAGGCACGCCTACGAAAGCGGCGTCCCGCGCGGCGGCTCCATGCTCAGCATCGATGTGGCCCCCTGCTTTCGCCGACTCCACCAGTCGGAGTGGTCGTTGGCCCGGGGGAACGGAACGTCGGGCACATCCACGCCCAAGAACGCACACAGTGGCTCCCAGCCTTCCTTCACCTCAAACACCAGCAGCTGGTCGGCGGGAATGACCGCCCGCACGTTGTCCTCGTGTTCCTTGAAGCGTTGGATGCAGTGGGCACGGTCGGTGAGGCGCCCGTCGAAGTCGCGCTGAAACGCCAGGTCGACCAGCTTGTACACATCCACCGTCTGCCGCACACCCTTGTTGAACGGCATCCGCAGCCCAATCGACAGGTACTCGGCAAAGCCCGGCTTGGCGTTGAAGATGGTCCCCGCGGCGCTGTCGTACCAGCGCTCGGCGTGGCGCGTGGTGAGGATGAAGCGGGCGCTCGGGTAGGTCTGGTAGAGCTGCGCGTAGAGGCCATGGGCCGGAAAGTCGGTGGTAGAGCGGTATCCGGCCAGTGCGCGCGCGAGGGCATCGGCATCTCCGGCCCACGCTCTGCGCCAGAAGTCCACCCGAGCCGGCGTGTGGAGCAGCTCGGTCATGTGGTAGCACGGACCAAAGCCCAGCATTTCCAACGCGAGCTTGAGCGACAGGGTGCCCGTGCGCCCCATGCCCACGCCGGCAACTTCGATGGACATGGGCCCTCCGTGGTGGTCATCGGGCGTAGGATGAGGCCCGGGGGGTGTTTTCGCAAGGAACCGCGGGGGAATCCTCAGCGCGCCACATACCGAAAGGCCGTCTTCCCCACCTTCAGGCGGTCGCCGTGCCGCAGCCGACGCTCGGTGACCGGCCGACCATTCACCCGCACCGACGCGAAGAAGGCCGTGCACACGATGACATGGTGGTTGTGGCGCCACTGGATGACCGCGCCATGGCCCTTGCCAAGCCAGCCCCCGAACGCCCAGCCGCGCACCGGAACCTCTGTGTCCCAGCCCAGCCGGTTTTCCTTGCTTCCCAGCACCCAGCGGCGCGCGCCATCCGCCGACACCAGTGCCCCGGACATCCAGGCTTCGTCCTGCTGGAGCATCCGCCGGACCGCTTCCGCCGAGACGCGGGCCGTTCCCTTCGCCATCGCGACCGTGGCGTCCTCCGCGCCCACCCGACGCGGCCGCGGGAGTGACTCCACCGAAAGGTACGAGACCGACCGACCATCGGGCAGCATGGCTTTGGTGGGGTCGGACGCAAACACGAACACCCGCGAACCCACCCGAAAGATGGCGCCGTTGTGCAGGCGGGCACTGTGGATGCGCTGCTTGCCCAGCCAGGTGCCGTTGCTGCTCTCGAGGTCTTCGAGGAGAGCCTTGCCATCTTCCAGCACCAGCCGCGCATGGAAGCGGGAGACCGAGCTGTGGTCGATGCAGACCTCGGCCTCGTCGTCACGCCCGATGACCACTTCTTCTTGGTCGAGGCGGAAGGCACGCCAGTGGACACGGTCGGACGACACACACAGGACGGGAGGGTCGAGAGACATGACACCTACGGGAAGACCAGGGGGTGGTCTCCCCAGTCTCCCACAGGTTGCGCCCACCGGGGCGACGAAACGCTCAGCCCTTCAGCGCCTGCATGGCCACACCGGGCACGCCCAGCCACGAGGGCGACAGCTCGAACTGCACCATCTTCCGACCGAGCCCCAGGTTGTTCTTGTGGTCGGTGAACCAGGCGGGCGTGGGGTTCATCACGAAGGGCGCCCGGAGCACGCTCTTTTCGGGATGGTCGAGCAGCAGGCCGTTGTGGACGACGCCCCGGCCCGACTCGATGTCGTCGAGGGGATGACCGGGGAAAGCGCCCCAGGTGGCGTTGACCAGGCCGTAGTTCAGGCCCGACCAACAGTTGATGGCGATGCCACCGTAGCGGAGCTGGGCGATGGCCTGGTCGAAGCGGTCGGCCAGGGACTTCTCGGTGCGGGGGTCGACCAGAACATTGATGGACAGGGTGCCCCAGCACTTGTCGTTGGCGAAGGGGACGGCCTTGTCGAGGTACGACCGCGCATCGTGGGCATCCACCTCCACAAAGCTGAAGATGCCCGCCCACGGCTCGTTGTTGTAGGCGTACTCGTCCGAGTCGGCGTCGAAGGTGCCCAGGATGGTCCAGGGCAACACACCCGGTGTGGAGTCGGCGCCCAGGCGCTTGGCGTCGGGGTACTGGCCCACGAAGGTGTCGAAGGTGCGCTGGGCGGTGGGGTAGTAGGCGTGCCGAGTGGGCGTGGCGCCGAGCTTCTCGCGGACCAGGTTGAAGAACTGTTCGCGCTGGGACCAGCCCTTCGCCACCACGATGAGCCGCGCGCCGTTGCAGTTGAAGCCGCAGTTGTAGGCCAGCATCGAGGCCACCTGGCGGGCCTGGTAGTCGAGCTCGGCGTCGGTCCATTCGCCCGGGACCACCAACACAGGCGACACACATCCGAGCTCGGAGGTGATGGGTTTGTCGAGACGGGGCGTTCCAGCTGCTTTGTTGGCCGCGCCTTCTTCGCCGGGCCCCCACACGATGGCGTCGTGGGCGAAGGCCGAGCCGGTGATGTGGATGGAGTGGACGTCGGGGTGGTCGGTGAGGTGCTTGCCGACCGCGATGCCGCCGTAGCAGACCCGCAGGAAGCCGCCGTCGACCAGGGGCCGCAGCGCATCTTCGATGATGGGACCGAGCGCCTCGTTGACGGGGTTCATCTTGAGGATGCACACCTCATCGTCGACCACGAGCTTGTACAGAACGTCCATGGGGGGAATCGACGACTGGTTGCCAGCGCCGAGAACCACGCTGATGCCGCCGTCTCCGCCTTCGCCCGCCACCTTGCGACGGTAGAGCTCGCCTTGGGTGGGGAGCTTGCCCGGCTCGATCCAGATGTCGCACGTGACTCCCGTGAACAGCGCCATGTCGAGCAGGCCTTGCGGGAACACGCGGGCCACCCACTGCCCATCGGGGCGCTGCCACTTCTTCGGAAGCGGCGGCTGGCCGTGGTACTCGAGGGCCTCGGCGAACAGGCGAAGGTTGCGCATCACCGCCAGCACACCGCCCAGGTACTCCTCGCCGTGGCCGTTGGAGCCCGGCGTGTAGCCCTTGATCTGGCAGGCGACGTCGGCCCACTTCTCGGCGACGGCGGCCGTGGACACCATGCAGCGACGGAGCAGGGCGGCCCGTGTGGTGGGGTCGGTGGCCACCCAACGTTCGCGACCGTACGCGAGAGACGCGAGCATGCGGTCGACTTCTTCGAGCGGGGTGGCGTCCATCTTGGGTGCGGGGTCGGTGGCGACCATGTGGGTCTCCCGGGGTTCGTGGCGCCCGACTTCTAATGGGATGGCCCCACGGACGCCGGTTCCGGGCTACCCTGCGCACAGACTCTTCCCACAATCTCTTCCCCACGATGGAGTGGAAGCGCAGCCGATGAAGCACAAGATTCCGCACGACCTCGACATCGGGCTGGCCCGCCGCGCCACCCGCGCCGCCCTCGAGGGCTACCGCAAGCAGTTCCCGCAGTTCTCGCCCGGCGGCACCTGGACCGACGACGACAACGCGAGCGTGTGGTTTGTCACGCCGGTGGGCCGCATCGAAGGCACCATCACCGTGATGGCAAAGGCCGTGCAGCTGCACCTCACCAAGCTGCCATGGGCCGCCCGTCCGTTCCGGCGGCAGGCCGTCAAGATCGTAGAAGACGAAGTCAACCACTGGATCAAGAAGGCCAAGAACGGCAAGCTCCCCGCCGAGTAGCCGGGAGCTCGATCAGGTCATGCGGTGGGGTCGGCCAAGCCAGTGAGCCGCTGGAGGATTTCCAGTGTGGTCACGCGGTGGCTGTCTCCGCCCACATGCTCCACGAGGGCCTTCATCACGTCACGGCGGGTGACGAGCCCCACCAGTCGGCCCCCGTCATCCACCACGGGCAGCCGCTTGATGCGGGTCTCGCGGAGCACTTCGGTGGCCCGGAAGAGGTCGGCATCGGGACGGATGGTCACGAGGTCGGTCGACATCCGGTCGGCGACGGACTCCAGCGGAAGGTCGTAGAACGCTGCAGTGGCCAGGGTGTCGAGGGCGTCGGTCTCCGAGAAGACCCCCACGAGCCTGCGCTGGTCGTCGATGACCGGCGCGCCGCTGTAGCCCCGCCGGATGAGCGCGCGGGCAGCCTGGCCGATGGGCATATCGGGGGTGAGGGTGACCACCGAAGCGGTCATGAACTCGTGGACAAGGGCGACGTCGGACATGTGGTGCTCCTCGTGGGGTGCACCATCAAGGTAGGTCCGCGCGCGGGTGCGACAGGGGGTGTGGTGGTCGCACGATGACTCGGATCAGTCACTCGTCGGGGTGGAAGACCAGCGATGCCGAGTTGATGCACCAGCGGTCTCCGGTGGGCGGCGGACCATCGGGGAAGATGTGGCCGAGGTGGCCGCCACAGCCGGAGCAGAGGGCCTCCTGGCGCACCATGCCGTGGGTGCGGTCGCCTTCGGTGAACACCACATTGTCTCGGATGGGCTTGGTGTACGACGGCCAGCCGCAGCCCGCGTCGAATTTGTCGGCCGAGTCGAACAGCTCGAGGCCACAGCCTGCACACACGTAGGTTCCCGGCGTGGTGGTGGACCAGTAGGCACCAGTGAACGGACGCTCGGTGCCCTTTTGGCGCAGCACGAAGAAGCGCTCGGGAGACAGGGCCACCTTCCAGTCGTCTTCGGACCGGGCCCGTTCGAGGGACCGGGGTGCGCCGGACTCCCCGCCCGAGTGCTTGTCGTACCAGCTGCCTTCTCGCTTGAAGCGCCCAAACCACCGGCTCATGGAGACCTCCGTCGTGGGGTGGGGGTACCCCGATGGGGGAGAGGGGCCAGCGTGGACAGGTGGGCCTCTCCGACTTCCAACAGTCCTCCCCGTTCCAGGGGGAGGTGGCGAGCGAAGCGAGTCGGAGGGGGCCCCACGAGCCCAACAGTCCTCCCCCTGGCAGGGGGAGGACTTCGCGGTGGAGGGCACTCTGGTGGGCCCCCTCCGACCCCTACGGGGCCACCTCCCCCTGAGAGGGGGAGGACTTCGAGTGCGAGGCCCCCACAAGCCCAACAGTCCTCCCCCTCTCAGGGGGAGGTGGCGAGCGAAGCGAGTCGGAGGGGGCCCCCTCTACCGTCCGTTCACCCACGCCAAAGCATCCTGCACCACGCCATAGTCATGAAATGGCGTGCGTCCTTCCGCAGGCGCAGAGTCGTCCGCATACACCGTCCACCGAAGCTCCACCGAGCCACTGCGAATCATCTCCGCGTTCGCCCCGTGGATGCCCACCCAGAACAGCTGGAAGAAGATCTGCTGCCCCGGAAACACCGGCACCGGGTGGTAGCGAAACAGCGTGATGACGCCCGGCTTCTGCGTGTAGTGCACCCCTTCCTCTTCCAGACACAGCCGGCGCACCTCCTTGCCCACCAGCGGCCGGGGCAGGTGCAGCTCCGCGCCCACGTGCCGAGCGAGCGTGCGGCCCGTGTTCTGCAGAAAGGCCCGAAACGCGATGAAGACTCGGGGACCGCGGGGGTCGTTCGGGTCGTACCGAGGCGCACCATACGGACCAATCCGTACCAACGACACAAACGGACTGCGGGTCCGCCGCTGGATGTCCTGCAGGTGGATGTGTCCCATCGGCCGCGACTTGCCCGCGATGCGCAGGTAGTAGCGGTGGTCGCGGGCCTGGTGGGGGGCGTCCTCGCTGGGGGGAATCTCGATGACGTAGATGGCCCGACCTTCGAAGATGCCGTCGGCGGGGGTGCCCTGGACCTCGAACACATTGAAGCGCGCCAGCCGGGGGTCGACCAGCTGATGCACGATGTCTTCCAGCCAGCTGCGGGTACCGCCGCTCTTGAGGTCGACCGGAACCCCACCGTCCGGCCGTCCCTCGTCGTCCAGGCCGATGAAGATGCGACCGCCCGCTCCATTGGCAAAGGCCGACACCTGCTTGCTCAGCGCACCGCCGAACCAAGGCGAGATGCCGCCGTCTTCGTAGATCCAGCCAGTGCCCTTGAACTCCTGGAAGTCGTGCTCATCGGCGCCCAGGCCGCGGAGGTCGTCGAAGGTCCAAGGGGTCTCGCTCACCTCGAAGGACAACATCGTGGGCTCCGTTGGAGGGAGTCTACCGTGCAGCCTCCACGTTGGAGCCTGCGGCCTCGTGCACGATCCGGACGACCGCGGACACCCAGTCGGGGTGGGCGTTCAGGCAGGGCGCCACCGTGAGCGCGCCGCCCGTGTACTCGGCCTTGGCTTCCATCCCGATTTCTTCGAGGGTCTCGAGGCAGTCGGCCACGAAGCTGGGGGTGAGCACCACGACAGGGTCGGTGCCCGCCTTCGACAGCGCTTCGAGGTGGTGGTCGGTGTACGGCTGCAGCCACGGGACCCGGCCCAGGCGCGACTGGAACGAAAACGACCAGCGGTCGGCCGGCAGCTCCAGCCGCTCGGCGAGGAGGCGCGCGGTGGCCACACATTGGGCGCGGTAGCAGGCGCGGTTGGCGGGACCGATGGTGTCGCAGCAGGACTCGGAGGCCAGGCAGTGGTCGCGGCCGGGGGACAGGTCGGTGGCCTGGACGTGGCTCTCGGGGATGCCATGAAAGCTGAAGACGACGTGGGGTTGGTCGGTCTCGGCGAGTGTGTCGGCGGCTGCGGCGAGGGTGGCCTGGAGGTAGGCGGGGTGGTCGTAGAAGGGCGGAATGACCGTGAGTGGCGGCACCCACTGGCGGGCGCCGGCCAGAGCGTGGATGGCTTCGAGGGTGGAGCCGGTGGTGCTGCTGGCGTACTGCGGGTACAGCGGCATCACGAAGATGCGCTCACAGCCGGCCTCGATGAGCTGGTCGAGGGCGCTCTCGAGCGACGGGTTGCCGTACCGCATCCCCAACGCCACAACCCAGTCCGCGCCCATCGCCGCGTCTACCGCATCCGCGAGGTCCCGGGTGTGGAAGAGCAACGGCGAGCCCCGGTCGGCGTCCCACACCTTCTGGTAGGCCGCAGCCGACCGACGCGGCCGGAACGGCAGGATGATGAAGTACAGCAGGAACCAGCGCATGGGCGCCGGCAGCGTGAGCACGCGAGGGTCGGCGAGGAACTCGGCGAGGTAGTCGCGGACCGGGCCGGTGTGGGGCGACTCGGGGGTGCCGAGGTTGATGAGCAGCAAGCCGTGCACGGGGGGGACCTCGCGGTGGAGAGGCCCCCTACCCTCGTGGCGGATGCTTCCCAAGGGGGGCGTGGCGCCTCAGCTCAACAACAACGACACCGCCGCCACACTCGCCACCACACCCGCAAAGTCGGCCGCCAGCCCCGCCGGCACCGCGTGCCGAATCCGCGAGACCCCCACACTGCCGAAGTACACCGCCAGCACGTAGAAGGTGGTCTCGGTGGAGCCATTCATCGTGCTGGCCAGCTCGCCGATGTAGCTGTCGGGGCCATGCGTCTCGATGAGCTCGGCCGTGATGCCGAAGGCTCCCGAACCGGACAGCGGCCGCAGGAGCGCGAGCGGCAGCACTTCGGGGGGCAGGCCGAGGGCGCCCGTGGCCGGCCCGATGGTGCGCACCAGAGCATCCATCCCGCCAGACTTCCGGAACATCCCCACCGCCGCCAGGATGGCCACCAGGTACGGGATGATGGTGACCGCCAGGTTGAAGCCTTCTTTCGCGCCCTTGATGAACACCTCGTAGATCTTGACGCCCTTCACCATGCCCACGGTGAGCATGCCGAGGATAAGCATCGGAATGATCCAGGCCGAGGCCACCTCTCCCAGCGAGTAGACGCTGAAGACCAGCCCCACGAGGGCGAGCCCGAAGAGGCCCAGTGGCACCATCTCGTCGAAGGTGACCGCGCCGGCGTTGGCCTTGGCGTTGTCGGCGTCGGCGGTCTTCTGGGCTTCGGGCGGCGCAAAGACCGGGAGCTTGGCCAGGGCGTTGGCGGCGAAGATGCCCACGAGGGTGGACACGCCGGTGGCGAAGAGGGTGGTGGGGAAGATGGCGGCGGGGTCGGCGCTCTCTTTGAGTGCCCGCAGGCCGATGATGCCGGTGGGCAGCAGCGCGAGGCCGCTGGTGTTGATGGCGAGGAAGCGCACCATGGCGTTGGTGGCGGTGCCGGTTTCCTTGTTGAGGGCGTCGAGTTCCTTCATGGCCTTGAGGCCGAAGGGCGTGGCGGCGTTGCCGAGGCCCAGCGCATTGGCCGAGATGTTCATCACCATGGCGCCCATGGCGGGGTGGTCGTGGGGCACATCGGGGAAGAGGCGCACGAGCACGGGCCGGATGAGGCCGGCCATCCACTTGAGCCCGCCGGCTTCTTCGACCACCTTCATGAGGCCGAGGAACAGCGCCATGTAGCCCACGAGGCCGATGGCGAGGGTGACGGCGGTCTTGGAGCCGTCGAGGGCTGCGGTCCCGACGGCGGATGGGAAGGCAGCGGCCGCCGCCATGTCGCCGGTCATGGCGGCCCACGCGAAGTTCCACACGGCGAAGAGCACGGCGAGGAGGACGATTCCGAAGAAGACTACGTTCATGCCGGCCCCGGGGTGGTGACACGTCAATACCAGGGGTCGCGTAGCACCTGCAGGGCGGGGGAGCCATCGGAGATGTGGGGTGGTGGGGGGATTTGGAGCACGCGGGGCCCCCTCCTACCCCTTCGGGGCCCTGCTGCGCAATGACTACCGCGGCGCCTCCGATGCGCTTCGCGCTCGGCGCCTTGCTCCCCCTGAAAGGGGGAGGACTCGAACCCCCGGGAGTCCTCCTCCTCTCCGGCGGAGGGGGCCCCCACGAGATGTCCTCCCCCTCTCAGGGGGAGGTGCCGAGCGCAGCGAGGCGGAGGGGGCCCCCACGAGATGTCCTCCCCCTCTCAGGGGGAGGTGCCGAGCGCAGCGAGGCGGAGGGGGCCCTGCCGAGGAGACCGCCCGCGGGCTCCGAGGCCTCGGGGAGACCCGCTTGCGGGGCTCACCGGGCCGCGGCGGGACATCGGCCTGCCGGTGGCCCGACCGGTCCATCAGTCCGTGTACGAACCAGCCGACGGGGTGGGGTCGACCGACGATGTGCCCGTCACGCTGTTGTATTCCAGGCGGATGCGACCATCGCCGCCGTCGCCGCCGTACCCCGAGTAGCCGTAGGTGCCGTCGCCGTCCCACTCGCCGCCGTAGCCGCCCCAGGCCGACACGTACCCGGAGATGGTGATGGTGTCGGCCACCAGCAGCACCTGGCCGCCGGCCCCACCCCCTCCGCCACCAATCTCGGCGCGCTTCCACCAGGAGCCCGTGTTGTTTTCGGCGTCTTCGCCGTCGCCGCCATCGGCTTCGACCGTGCCCGAGACCGTGATGGAGGTGGCGCTGTAGATGGCCACCAGCCCGCCGCCCTGGCCACCGTCGCCCGTGACGTTGTTCGTGTAGGCGCCGTCGGAGTCGTCGTCGGGGGACCCGGCGCCGCCGCCTGAACCGAAGAACCACTCGGAGAGCGTGGAGTCGCCATAGCTCGCCCCGCCGGCGTAGCTGTTGGAGCTCCACAAGTAGTCGGACGCGCCCCCATCGGTGCCGTAGGCTCCGCCGCCGCCACACGATGCCACATCTTCGTAGGCAACCGCCGTACCACCCCCGCCATCCACCGCCGTTCCGTAGGTGGATGCTGTCGCCGGGCCCTGGCTCCAGGTGCCGCCAGATGTGGCAGCGGTGCTCTTGCCCGCCACCCCATCGCCGCCCAGGTAGCCCGTGGCCGAGGCGTACACGGAGTCGGAAATGGTGACCGCGCCCGTGGCCCGGAAGACCACCAGGCCGCCACCTTCGCCATCCCACGCATCCGGCGAGAGCGTGGTGGAGATGTCGACCGTGGTGTAGTGGGGCACGCGCTGGACGACCACCACGTCGTCGGCGTCGAAGTCGGTCTGGAGGGGGGGCTCCACATCGAGCGTGGAGCCGGAGCTGCCGGTGACGAAGTAGAAGCCGTACGTGCCGGCATCGGTGCCTTGGAGGTCGATGATGAGGACTTCGTCGCCCGTGGAGAATGCAGAGACATCGTCCACGGCAATGTTGGAGTCGCCGGAGGTGCCGTCGGATGCCAGCAGCGTGTGGTCGGCCGCTGGTGCCCAGCTGCCCGAGGAGTAGGACAGCGCGCCCGTGGTGCCCCAGCCGCCCGTGGGACCGCGCACCAGAGAGTCATCGAGGTCGTCGACGTCGTAGGTGTTGGACAGGCCGTCGCCGTCGGCGTCGGTGTCTTCGCAGTCCTGGATGAGGTCGGCGTCGTAGTCGTCGAAGCCCGTGTCGTCGCAGTCGTCGGCGTTGTCGGCGTAGCCCGAGGGTTGGTCGCAGGCCTCGATGGAGGTGGACACGCCCAGGCCGTCGCCGTCGGCATCGACATACCAGGTGGAGCCTGTGGAGAGGTCGACCGAGCTGTCGTCGTCGTCCACCAGGGTGTCGCAGTCGTCGTCGATGCCGTTGCAGATCTCGGTGGCGCCCGGGTTCACCGCTGTGTTGGTGTCGTCGCAGTCGGTGGCGTCGGTGACGAGGCCGCCCGGGTTGGCGCAGGCCAGGCTGCCGGTGGAGGGGTCGCCGTAGGTGTCGGCGTCGGCGTCGGTGTAGAAGGTGGAGCCGGTGGAGAGGTCGATGGAGGTGTCGTCGTCGTCGACCAGCGAGTCGCAGTCGTCGTCGTAGCCATTGCACACTTCCGTGGCGCCCGGGTGGACGCTGGCCTCGCCGTCGTCGCAGTCGGTGCCATCGGCCACGTGGTTGGCCGGTGCGTCGCAGGTAGTGGCGGACACGGCGGCCGCCCCGTAGGTGTCGCCGTCGGCGTCGGCGTGCCATTCGGTGGCGGTGGAGACGTCGAGAGAGGCGTCGGCGTCGTCGATCGCGAAGTCGCAGTCGTTGTCTTCGTCGTCGCAGATCTCCGTGGCGCCCGGGTTGACCTCGGTGCGTTCGTCGTCGCAGTCGGTGCTGTCGAGCACGTAGTCGGAGCCGGGGCTCGCACACGCCACGGTGGAGTCGGACAGCGTGCCGTACCCATCGCTGTCGGCGTCCATGTACCAGGTGTCGGCGGTGGAGTAGTCGAGGGAGGCGTCGCCGTCGTCGATGAGGGCATCGCAGTCGTCGTCGATGCCGTTGCACACTTCGTCGGCGGCCGGGTGCACGGCGTCGTTGTCGTCGTTGCAGTCGCCGCCCTGGTCGACCACACCCGCAGGCGGGTCGCAGTCGTTGAGGGAGTCGCCCCCGCCCCAGCCGTCGAGGTCGGCGTCGACGTACCAGTCGTAGTTGAGGTCTTCGTCCACCGTGCTGTCGCAGTCGTCGTCGAGGTCGTTGCAGCGCTCGGAGGCATCGGGGTGGATGTCGGGGTTGGAGTCGTCGCAGTCGTCGTCGGTGGCGGCGTAGCCGGGTTCGTCGCAGCCCACGGTCACGCTGTCGCCCGCCCCGAAGCCATCGCCGTCGGTGTCGGGGAAGCGCAGACAGTCGTCGCCCGACCCACTGCCCGAGCCGCTGCCCGACCCACCGCCCGAGCCCGACCCACCGCCGTCGTCGCCCACCAGCCCGACCTTTCCGGCTTCATAGGGGACCTCGGGAAAGCAGCCGGTGGCCGCCAGGACGACCGACAGTCCGCTCAAGGTGCGCACGAAGTGCATGGGGTGCTCCGGAGGCGTTGGGGGCTGAGCTCAGAACGCGACGACGAGGGTGACCCCGCCGGCGAGGAGGAGGGTGCCGAGGCTGGTGGTGACCAGTCCGGCGTTGCGCAGGGGCACGACTTCGTTGGTGCGGATGGCGTTGACTTCGCTTTCCGGACCGGGGCCGTTCTGGGAGCGCTCGGTGTACTCGGCGTAGGCGTCGCCTGCCTTGCCAAAGCGCGTGATGCCGTAGATGCCCAGGCCAACCCCCACCGCCGCGGCACCGATGCCCGTGGCTTGCATGGGGGTGAGGCCGAGGCCCTTGCCGCCGGTGTTCTGGGCAGGACCGGAGCCGCCCGCAGGGGGGGCAGCCGCGACGGCGGTGGTGGGCTGGAGGTCGAAGGTGTAGGCGCGGGTGTCGCCGGCGTCGATGAGCAGCTGCTGGCTCGCGGCCTTGAAGCCATCCGCGCGGACCTCGATGATGTGGGGCCCGGCCGGGATGTTGTCGGCGGTGGTGGTGCCCGTGCCGATGACCGTGCCGTCGAGGAGAACCTCGGCTTGGTCGGGGGAGACGGTCATGATGAGGGTGGCCGTGCCCACCTCTTCGAGCTGCACGGGCAAGGTGCGGCGCTCGTCGACGTCGACCTCCACCCGGATGACCGCCTTGAGGTGGCCCGGATGCGTGACGGACACGCTGTGTTCGCCACACGACACCGGGGTGGGGCCCGCGGCAACCTTGCCGTCGATGGCGACTTGTGCAGCGGCGGGGGTGGCTTGCACGGTGAGCAGGCCCCGGCCTTCCGCGGTGGAGAGCCTGGTGGTGGCCGTCTCGCCCTCTTGGATGGTGATGAGCGTGGCGCCCACCCGACAGTCGCCCCGCACCCGCACTTCATGCTGACCGGGGGAGAGGTTTCCGATGGTGGCCGGTGCGGTGAGACCGGTGTCGGCGCCGTCGATGAAGATCTTCATGCCGACGACATCGGCGGAGACCTTGACCGCCCCCCCGGCGCGTGCGTGGGTGGGGAGGGCGAGCGCGACCGACAGGCCGGCCAGGGCGACGACGGCCTTGGAGAGGATGGGGGCGGTGCGCAGGGTGGGCATTCGGGGAAACCTTGGCAATCGCAAAATTGAGTGGAGACCAGGATACCGGGCGCAGCCCGGGGCCACCACCGTCAGGAAGCCAAGAGAAAGACCGAAGTGAGCACCAAGGCGCGCGCGAGGGGGCGGGCGGGCACCCGGTCGACCGGAAGCGGCCCCAGGTCGACCCACCGAACCCCCAGACGCGCGGGGTCGGTGGTGTCGAGGCGAATGGGGGCCATACCGGTCACCAGGGGGTGGGCGGGGTGGATGTCGTCGACGACCGCAATGGGCGTGCGCCGCTGAAGCTCGGGCAGGAGGGCTTCGGACTCCAGGAGCTCGGTGAGTTCCTGTCTTTCCTTGTCATCCGCGGCCGGTGCACCGCCCACAGCGACGATGAGCACGCCCCGATCGACGAGCGCAGGGCTCTGCGTGAGGGTGTGGAGCCATGCGCGGAGCATCGACCCGTGCAGGACCACAACCAGGCGGTCGGACGGTGCCTCGAAGAGCGCCATCCATCCCCCATCCGGCGCATCCGAGGGGTCGTGGGCCGAGTGGTGGCGGACGTTTCCGAGCACCGAACCGACCGACCGGTCTGCAGGAAGCCCCAGCTCGAGCACCACGATGTGTTCCAACCGACGCTCGAGCCCGGCCTGGACCGCTGGACTCCACGCAGCCACAGCCTCCCAGTCGGCATCCGGGCCGAACAGGCGCCGGGGGTCGTAGGCGTCGCCCAATGTGCGGGGGTCGCCCAGAGACTCGGCCACGGCAGGGTCGGTGGCGTGCGCGGTGGGCCCGAAGAGGCGGTCGTAGCGGGCCTCGGGGGTGTCGAGACGAGACAGGGCCTCCAGCAGGGCACGCTCTCCGGACAGCGCCGGGACCGGGACCTCGAAGGCATCGGGCCCCGACAGCTTCTCCCGCCAGAGGCGTCCGGCCGGGTGGTAGGGCACGGCGTCCTGGAGGGTGTTCCGCCACTGCGCCTCGATCGACGTGGCGTCGGTGGCAGCGGCCTCCAGCTCGGCCCACACGCCAACCGACAGCGACACCTTGAAGAGGCGCTCCCAGTCGAGTGCGGGGGCCCGCGGAATCGACAGCCAGGCCGCCCAACCGGCCAGGCCAACAGCCAACCCTTCCACATAGGGAATCCAGTCCAAAGGGGCACTCCGGTGAAGGCAGGGACAAATGTCTAAGCCATTGCTGGCGCGGTTGAGCAGTGCCCGGTACTTGACGATGCGTGTCGGGAGTGGGACCGTACCCAGGACCGACCGGTCGCTCGCGCATTTCGCGCACACCCTGCCCGGGCCAGAGCTCGGCCACGGGCACCACGTCTGAGGAGACGCTCCCATGAAGAACATCAAGGCCCTTCTGCTCATCATCGCTTCGCTCGGTACCATGTCCCTCGTCGGCTGCGGCGACAAGGACGACGGCGACAGCGCTGAGACCACCGAGAGCTGAGCCACTCGCTCTCCCCGCGGGCCTTGCTCGCGGCACCCCCGGCTTCGGTCGGGGGTTTCTCTTTCTTGGGCTGCGTTCTGGGCGCTGGAGCCGACTCGAAGCGCCGCCGATCCACGCTCGGGACACCTCCGCCCAAGAACACGAACCGCCCGGCGGGCACCGAGCGGTCAGCTTTGCGTCAAGGGGATGGGGTGGTCAGCGCCGCCGTCGACGGTTGCGCACGGGCACCGGAACCAGGACCGGCGCAGGCCGCGGAGCCGGCAGCAGGTTGTCGACCAGCTCGCCCAGCTTGGAGGCCCACTCGCGCACCCGGTCTTGCCAGGAGGTGTCGTCGTGGGTGCGCTCTTCGGGCTCGGAGGTGTCCGGACCCGGCGGCTCGGACTCGGACATCGCACTCCAGCGTGGCGTGCGGCCCGACCAGACTCGACCGAATGGGTGAGCGTCGTTCACGTGAATCCTCCTACGGGACTGGAGGAGTATAGACCCCAGACGCACACGCGCCAGCCCCAAAGTCGATCTGCGCTGACCCGACCCACCGCGCCGCCCTCCCCTTCCGCCCCGACCCGGACCCACCATGCGCCGCCCGCAGCAGCTCTGGTTCCTGGTCGCACTCGTGCCCTACTTCCTGCTCGCCACCACCACCGTGCGCGAGGTGGGCGTCGTGGGCGAGGTGTCTCCCGGCTGGCGCGCCGGTCCGCCCATCGACGTCCGCATCGACATCTCCACGCCTCCGCCCGAGTCCGTCCTGGGCCCGCTCCACGCCCGCCAGACCCGCCCCATCGAACGCCTCGTGCTCGGCCCCCTCGAGCTGCCCCTCGCCATCAACAGCTACACCGGCGCCGTGGTCGACTGGCCCGCCCGGGTGGTCCACGCCATCACCGGCCGCTGGTCGGTGGTCCAAGCCTTCCACCAGCTGTTGGGCGCCGGCTTGCTGGCCGGCCTCTTCACCTTCGTGCGTCGCCACGTGGGCACCTCGGCCGCCGTCGCAGCCGCCCTCGTGCTCGCCACCCGCTGGGACTTCGTCTTCTACCGGGCTGTGCTCGGAGGCACCGAAGTGGCCCTCGTGGGCGCCACACTCGCCGTCGTGTGGGCTCTGTGGAGCCGGCGGTGGCGCGGAAACCCACACGGCCTGGTCGCCATCGCACTCGGCGTGGGCATCGGCTTGCACGCCAAGCTCACATTCGGCGTGGTGGCCGTCGCCATCGCCCTCTCCGCCACCCTCCTCCGCCGCGACCGTCCGCCGATGGGCCCCCCCGCTGGCGGCTCCAAGAAATGGGCCCTGGTGGCACTCGCCGTCCCCTTGCTTCCGCTCGTGGTGGCCAACCTGCACCAGCCCCGCGTCCCCGGCCCCCGCATCCACAGTCACGACCACGTCCACCTCCAGCTCGACCGCGTTCTCGGCGCCCTCCAGGGCAGCAAGGCCCCCACCCGCGAGTCCCTCGGCAACATCGTGGCCTGGCTGGGCGACCCCCTCGGCTTCCTCGGACGAGCCTACGGCGTGGCCGACGTACCGGATGCACCGTGGGCCCTCGTGGGGCTGGGCTGGCTGGTGGTCGGCGCTGGCGTGTTCACCGTGTGGCGGCGCCGTCACCCCACCCCGCGCGATGCCCTGCTGCGGTTCGGCTCCGTCCTCCTGCCCATCGGCGTCTTCGGCCTGCTCGTGGTGGCCCGCGACCTGCACCACATGGCCACACTCTCCATCGTCGTGGCGCTGGTGGCCGGGCTCGCCGCGGACCAGGTCGCAGGCTGGCGCTACCCCCTCCGCTCATGGCGCCGCGTCCTGGCCGCCATCGTGTTCGTGAGCCCGTGGGTGGTCACCGGCACCTCACAGCTGGTCCAGACCGACCCCCTCGTCCGCCAGATCCCCGTCCCCACCTTCCGCACCGACGGCCAGCACGCCCTCGCCGCCCTGGTCGCCCCCGTCCCCCGCGTCTGGGTGTCCGACTACGAGTCCATGGGCGCCCTCGAGCTCCGCCTCGCCGAGCTGGGCGCCACCACCGAAGTCATCCACGTCTGGGGAGCCGCGAGCCGCCGAGCCACCGGCCTCGACTCCTTCCACACCCAGCTCCTCCAAGCCGCCGTGGGCGACCATCTGCTGGTGGTCGAAGCCAGCGCCCCCATGATCTACAACCTGCGCAGCCGGGGTCGCGCCCTCGAACGCGCGGCCACAGAAGCCGGCGTACGCCTCGTCGAAGAAGGCCGCCTCGACCGGGATGAAGCCGTGCTGTACCGAGTCGAAGCCCAGTAGCCCACGCGCTTCCTTGCTGGATTCTGGACCGCGTCCCCCCGGACAAGCCGGGGTGCCGGCGGCCCGTTGAGCCCCGCAAGCGGGTCTCCCCGGGGCTTCGGAGCCCGCGAGCGGTCTCCTCAGCGGGAGGCGAGCCCCTGACCCAGGACGGCGTCCTGCCGAGCGACTTCCTTCTGGAGAGCGGCCATGCTGGCCCCCTGCACCTTGCGACGAATGGTGCCGTGGTACTCGAGGGGGTCGACAATCTTGCCGCCGACCTCGACCTGGTAGTGCAGGTGCGGCGCGGTGGACCGACCCGTGTTGCCCACGAGCGCGATGACCGCACCAGCCTTCACCGTGTCACCCGGCTCCACACGGTTCTCGGAGAGGTGCAGGAACTTGGCCACCGCACCATCGGGGTAGCGGAGCTCGACACAGTTGCCGTTGCTCTTCCAGTTCCAGTTGGTGCGGCTCACCTTCGCATCGAAGGGCGCCACCACCAGCGTGCCCACCGGCGCCTTGAAGTCCATGCCCTGGTGCGTGGGCCGGTCCTTCAGCAGGCTGGTGATCTGCTGGTAGTCGCGGAGCGGCGGGTTCTGGAGCCGGTAGGGAACCTCGGTGCCGTCTTCCTGCCAGTACGAGGTGAACGCATCGCCCGGTGCCTGCCAGCGGTAGGCCGCGATGGTCTGCCCCATCTTCGAGGAGTGCAGGCGAGCGGCGAGCACTTCGATGGTGTCGTCGGGGGCGCGGCGCCAGGCCACCTCCACCCGGTCTCCCTTGCGGAGGTCGCGGCGGAGGTCCAGGTCCCAGACGAACAGGCGCGAGAAGACCGCCGACAGTCCACTACCATCCGAGCCCACCGCGGTGCGGAAGGCGCCCGAGAGGGTGGACGTGACCTTGGCCGAGGCGATGCTCCAGCCCGCAGCATCCGCGGCGACGTCACGGGGCACGACCGGGTTGGACGCCGTGGGCGGTGCGTCGGTGGTGGCCGCAGGGGCTCCGGCTGCGGGGGCCGTGGCGGTGGTGGTCGCGGGGACCACGTCGGCGACCGCCAGCTCTTCGACCGGGTCGGTCGGGGCGTCACCCTCGTCGCGGTCGAGCACCATCACGAGGTTCAGAGCGAGGGAGCAGCCGAGGATGCCGTAGAGGAGCCACGGCTTGCCATAGGGGGGTTCGAACATTGGGGCGGACCGGGAGGGAGGGGTGCGGCGGGACCCCTGGTGAGACAGAGCGCACCCATCGCGGCGAGTGGGAAGCCGCGGTGGTGGTGTGCGCAACACCAAGAGGCGAAGAGGCACACCCATCACAACCGGTCAGGGCCACCCCGTCAACCAACCCCTTAGAATCGACTTCAAGGTTGACGTGTCAATGGCCATCTTGAACGTCAGCCCGAGGTCTCGCGCCACACCTACCCCCGATCGATCCGCTGCGCGAACACGTTGAAGCGACAGTCGATGCGCGCGCCACGGTCGCGCAGAGCGGTGATCACACCGTCGGCTTCCGTGGCGACCGGCCCCACCAACAGGCGTCGGTACCCCAGGGTGCGGGCGCGGCGCACCAGGCGATCGAGCACAGCCGCCGCAACGATCGGGTCGGTGTGGTGATCTGCGATCGTCCAGATGCGCGCCTGCCCCTCTCCGGCCGTCGCCCGACGCTTCCACTGACGCAAGCGGGTCAGCCAGGCCGGAAGCTGGACGCCCGGGACAGCCGAACACGCGGGCCGGAGCACACCGAGGGCCGCGACCGTTCCACCCACGCTGGCGTAGGTGACCCCTCCGTGGATGGCGTTGCGGAGGAGCTCATGGCGCAGGCGGTCGGGCGCGCAGGTGAGCCTCGACACGGGGTCGGTCGAGGCCGGAAGGCGCGCGAGCAGGTCGTTCCAGTCGATGTCCGCGCAGGTGTCGACGTCGGCGAGGTCGAGGTCTGCGGTCTCGAGCCGGCAGCGGGTGGTGCGGGTGGTCTTGCCCGACGTGATCGGCAGCAACCAGAACCCGGTCTCCCGCGCTGCGGTGAAGCCACTGGTGGACAGAGACTCGGAGATGTCGCGGGGCCAGCGGGGAAGGTCGCCGGCGCGTCGGCCCACGAAACCATCGACCTGCACGCCACACACATCGCCTGGCATGAGGCCGACCGGCCCCGACCAGCGGACGCCCCCCCCGCGCGCCACCCACCGTGCCCCTTCCGCCGCCAACGCGGACAGGACAGGTGCGCCCCCCTGGACCTCGAGGCGCGAAAACCAGCCTTCTTCGCCGCCACCGGAAGGGCGCAGCGCCACCATCCGCCCCACCAGCCGCCCCTCGACACGGGCGAGAAGCCCGATGGCCTCGGTGCACGCGAGTGCGGGGCTGTTGTGGGGGTCGAGGCGGTAGGTCTCGGCAACGAAGGAGGGTCCGACCCGGAAGCCGCGCTGCCGGTCGAGCTGTTCGCCCGCACGCACGAAGCGCATGCGGGCCCACCGGCTCGCAAGATCGACACGCTCGACGGTGACGCCCACCGGTCGACGGCGGGAATGTGCACTCGAGACATGCGCGCGCGCGGGCACGCTGCGATGGCGGGGATCGTTCATCGGGACCGCCCTACCCGACCCAAACCGGGCTGAGAAGCGCCGCGTGATGACGTCCCGGGACACAGCCCCCCGGCTCATTTGCCAAATGCGCGCTGCAGTGCAGATATTCGCTGGACGGCACCGGCCGTCCCGCGGTAGTTTCGACGCGACGGACCGGGCAACTCCGGTTCGCGCCAGAGCACCAGTTCTTTGGATGCCCCGAGAGGGCGCGGGTTCGTGAACGGCTCCTATGGTTTGTCGCCGACAAGCTGCTCCACGACACGCAATCGCTTTCGAATGGGACCAAGAGTTCGGGTTTTGAGGAGCAGTAAGAGAAATGGGTAAGAGGTTGTACGTGGGTGGTCTTGCATGGGCCACCGACGACCAGGGACTTCACGACGCGTTCGCGCAGTTCGGCGAAGTGGCCGATCACAAGGTCATCACCGATCGCGACTCCGGCCGCAGCCGGGGCTTCGGTTTCGTCACCTACGAGACTGAAGAAGCAGCAGAAAAGGCCATCGAGACTGCCGTTGCCCAAGCGCGTGCTCGCCACGACATCAAACAACATGTGCTGCGGTTCTCACCGCTCCTGCTGCGACCTTACGCCCAACGGGATGAATTCGAGTTTGTGGATGACAAGATGCGTACATTGACAGTCCACCAGCGCAAGTTGGTATCCAAAATCAGCGACCAAGCTTTCGGCAATGGCCAGATGGTTGTTCCGGAAAGTCAGTCACGACTGTACCAAGGTCCGCATATGCTCAAATTGCTCGCGCGAATCATTGATATTGCCTCCGCCGCCGACGAGAAGGATACGTTTGTCCGCTTGGCCGCAGTTGACAAGATTGCCGGCCACCTTGTTGATCGCGCCAGTGA
>ENA-OWNT01001810-OWNT01001810.1-seawater-metagenome-genome-assembly--contig:-NODE-1810-length-24741-cov-4.744121_pt1 | contig 24741 bp, 10 predicted proteins | sample MGYA00238136_ERZ651165 | MGnify/ENA primary metagenome ERZ651165 (study PRJEB26861, sample SAMN08777766) | seawater metagenome | isolation source: coastal seawater | place: USA: Florida | collected...
ACCACTACGACGACGACGACGACGACGACGACGACGACGACGACGACCACCACCACCACCACCACCACCACCACCACCACCTACGACTACTGCGTGGATGCTCGGTGTCAAAATGGTGGCACTTGCATCAACGGGGAGGCTGGGTACACGTGCGACTGCGCCTCCGATTACGCAGGCACCGACTGTGAAGAAGACCTCGACATGTGCACGCACGACGACATTGTCTGCGAAAACGGCGGGACCTGCGAGAGCACCGGGGCCGACGCGTGGCAATGCCACTGCGCGCAGTCGTACGGCGGCACCTACTGCGGCTCGGACTTGGACGTGTGCACACACTCCAGCATCGAGTGCCGCAACGGCGGAGTCTGCAACTCCACAGGCGCCGATTCTTGGGCCTGTGTGTGCACAAGCGACTACAGCGGACAATACTGCGGTGTGAACAACAACCTCTGCGGCCAGCTGGCCCCGTGCCAAAACGGGGCGACGTGCCAAAACAGCCCGAATGCCTACTCTTGCGACTGCAGCTCTGGGTACAGCGGCACCAACTGCACAATAGACGACGATGTCTGCTCGCACCAGCCGTCCGTCGCGTACTGCGAAAACGGGGGCTCCTGCGTGTCGGACGGCAACGACGCGTGGCACTGTGACTGTGCTGACTTTTTCAGTGGCTCGCACTGTGAGGTGAACGACAACCCGTGCGGTTGCACCGCCGTCGACTGCAACCCGGGCGAGGCAGGCGTGTGCCAGCACGGCGGCAACTGCTCCAACAGCCCGTTCACGTGCACTTGCCCCAAAGACTACGCGGGGACGTATTGCGAAGAGGATCTCGACATGTGCGCTCACGCGGGCACGGGAGCAGAGTGTTTCAATGGCGGCACTTGCTCGTCGGACGGACCTGATTCCTATTCGTGCTCGTGCGCCGAGGGCTACAGGTGCGTCCCCGTGGTGCCGCGGGCGGTGCTTGGATTGGCACCGTGCCGTTCGTGTGGTCCCGTGTTTCCCCGAATTGTGTAATGATCATTCTGTTTCGTCATTGCCCTGCCCTGCCCTGCCCTGCCCCGCCCCACCCCCACGCGCCGCCATCCTCGCTGCTCGTTTCTGCTGGTGATGCGGTTTTTATAGCGGCGACAACTGTGAGGAGGATGATGCAATGTGCAGCCAGCTCCAACCATGTGCAAATGGAGCCACTTGTTCGGACATGCCCAACAACTACAGCTGCGCCTGCGCGTCCGGATTCGATGGCCGCACTTGCGAGACCGACCTCGACATGTACGGGCATCCCGAGCAACTTTATGCGCGCCCTTTCTTGTTGCCACCTTCCTTACTGTTCGAGTACATTTTGCTGGGCAGGTGCATGCACGTGGCCGGCCTCTGCCTCAACGGCGGCACGTGCAATTCGACAGGGCCAGACAGGTTGGTTGGATTGAGAAACGCGTGCGGCGCCGAACGTTCACAGCCTCCTTGTCAGTTTACTTTGCTTTGTCCGTCGCCCCCTTTTTGCTGTTGCACTGTAGTTATGCGTGCCACTGCTCGCCGGACTACAGCGGCTCGCAATGCCAAATCAACAACAACTTGTGCGGCCAGACGGAACCGTGTGCGAACGGCGCCACGTGTGAGAATCTGCCCGACGATTATCGCTGCCACTGCGCCTCGGGCTACGGAGGTCGGCAGTGCGCCGACGACCTGGATATGTGCGTGGCGCTCATGCGTGTCCCCCAGTTCACAAACAACTTGCAACCGTACTCTAGTACTCAGAACCACTAACAAGAACTGTCCGCGCTCCGTGAACTGCAGGTGTGCTCACAATACATCTCTTTGTGTCAACGGTGGCACATGCACCTCCACTGGCAATAACACGTGCGTGGCCGTGCCATTGTTCTGTCAAAGCCATGCTCTGTGCTCTCGGTCTTGCGCAACACGCCGCGCGCTGGCGCTGTTCCGCACGATGTACTCTCTACACACCGTCGGCGCCGATGTAATGTCTTGTCTGACTCGGTGTTGCATGCAGATTTCAATGCGCTTGTCCAAGCGGATACGATGGAGATAATTGTGAAATTGACATGGCCGTCTGCGCCCAACGGTCTCCATGTCAGAACGGGGCGACGTGCACTAACATTCCCAACTCGTATGAATGCTCGTGCGCCAGTGGTTACAGTGGCAGGGACTGCTCCGTTGACGATGCCATGTACGCCCGCGCGCCACATGTCTTTGCGACGTGGCAGCGTTCTGTTGCTGCTTGCGACGAAGTACTCATACTCGCCGTCCATATGCTGTAGGTGCGCGCACCACGCCGGACTCTGCCAGAACGGTGGGAACTGCACATCGACGGGGCATGACTCGTACAACTGCTCGTGCACATTCGAATTCAGCGGCAACAACTGTGAGGTCGGGTTCTGCACCACAGGCAGCCTCGTCGATGGTGACACTTGTGTGGTGGAGACGCTGGAATCGTTCTTGAAAGTGACGGTGCTCACTCCGGCAACGGAGTCGGTTCTTGGGTACCCACAACGCTATTTCAACAGTTCGGGAGCGTCGCTGGTGCTGAGAGGATTTTCGTACACCAACCGCGAGGAGTACCTCACCGTGGCAACGAGCGGAAGTGTTGAGGTGGGACCCGGCGTCAATTTGACCGTGCACTCGGCTGTGTTCGCGGTCGGAGCGCGCTTCTCGTTGAGCGAACATGCAATGGTATCTGTCTCCGGCTCCGTGTCCAGCGACGGGACTGCCGCGGGTGGTGTGTTCGGCATGGGTCTCGCTGGATCCGTTGGATCGGCTGCAACATGCCCTCACTTTCCGAATATCGCCGAGACATTGAGCGGGATCAATGCCACGGCCGCTGCTGCTCCGATTGGCGTTGTGGACACGCCCGCTCAATTGCGTTCGCAACTCGGGTCCGCCAGTGGCGCTCTTCTCGTCGAAGCGACGTCCGTGGCGCTGGCAGGCTACGTGACCTCGTCGTCATGCGGCATAAACGCAGCAGCTGGCGGAGGGTTGGTGTACTTTTCCGCTGCCGCCGATCTCAATGTCGAGCACAGCGCAACTGTGAAATCGGACGGGTGTTCAGCCGCGATTTGCAACTCGAACAGTGTCGCCTGCCCATCGGAACAGTCTATTCCAACTGGCACCGTATCCGCAGAATCACAGTCCACGTGTGAACAAGCTGGGGGCACATGGTGCTCTCACGGGAACTTCACGGGCGGAGGCGGGTTCGTTTTCTTAACTGGAGCTACGACTACAATACATCGTGAGGCCAGCATCGGTGCCATAGGTGGGCGAGCGCCGGAAAGCGCCACGAGAGGCGGTGCCGGTGTCATTGTTTCCGGCCCTAGACCGACTGGCGTTTCCGTCGTGATCAATAATGGTGGTTCAGCACCATTGGTGGCGGCTCGGACGCGTGTGAGCGCGGCGGTGTCCCCTACCGCACCCACATGTGTGGCCGTCGACCAATCAACGTACGCGGGGTCAGCCACCATGCATTCTCTACTGGCAGCGTCAATTTTAGTGTTCGGAAACGCCGGTGTCCAAACACCATCGCTACTGTGCACGGAAAATTTGACGATCGCGAGCTTTTCCAGCGTGCTGGGGACGCCGAGTGAACGGGTGCCAGCCTCTACGCCTAGCGAAGACAGTTATGCCCAAAATTCCACCGCTGCGACGTTGGGGTTCAACAGCGCTGTCGTCAATTTGGACGAATCATCGGCGGTGCATGCGGAGTCTGCTCTGATAATATTGGCAGCAGAACTCCTTAGTCTGGGACGGATTACTTCGCACTGTCTGTCAGTTGTTGGTACCGATTCTGTTACAGTTGTCGGCGATGTAACTGTCGCCCATTGTGTGGCCGTGGTCGGTCCAGCAGTCACGATTGGGGGTAACGTTACCGCCGGCGTGGGGGCTAACTTGTCGCAGACAGAGCTGTCGACCGGGGTCATTGAGGACATGTGCTTCACGTCGTCGCGACAACCATGCGTGGTGCTATCCAACAACATCCAGCCGGCGTCACCCGACGGAAGGGTTCGGCGACTTGTATCGGATGCGGCGACGTCAATAGCCCTCACAAGCTCTGCCAATGTATCAGCGCCCCGCATATTGGTGGATTCTGCAGCGAGCGTGGAAATTGATGGAGCGTTGCATTACGTCGAAGCATCAGGCACGGAATACGAGTTCTGCTCGGACAGCTCGGACAGCTTCGGTTTTGCCCCTGCTTCAGAAGGGCGTTGCCTTGTTGGACAAGATGCCACCAGCGACAATTATTGCCGGTACACCGCGACCGTTTTTGATGATTTCGCTATTGCAGTGATCGGGGCAACGAAAGTTGATCTAGCTGAGTCGAGCGCCGTTGTCAGCCCCACGGTGTTGTTGTGTTCTTTCACGCTGGACTTGTATGGGTCTGTACTATCCACCGACGCTTGCGCTCCCGGACAAGGACTCGGAGCCCCGGAAGCACTCGGTAGAAATTCAGACTTTTGCCAGCCTTCGCGCGGGACAGGGACATTTGCCGCGGGGGCTGGTAGCCATGCTGGGCGGGGAGGGAACGGCACCACAAGCGGGAGCTCAGCCGTGAGCACATCCGGGTCAACTTACAACGCTGACTTGACCACGTTCCAAACAGGCTCTGGGGGCTTTGCGTGTGATGAGTCATCGTTGCAATTTGCTGGCACTGGCGGCGGTTTGGTGGTTTTGACTGTGGATTCCACGACATCGGCAGCGTGTGCTGATTGCGTCCCTGCCATCAAGGTGGATGGGACGCTGTCTGCAAGTGGCACTTCGGCACTGAACTTCGTGGATGCCGAAAACTGTACGCGTGGGCAGACGGGCGAGGCGTACCGGCTGCAAAGCGGTGGCAGCGGTGGTAGCATTTTTGTGAACAGCCCACACGTGCTTGGCTCAGGCATCATCAACGTTAGCGGAGGATATCCGGGTGGTGGTGGCGGCTACTATTTCAACTACTGGCCAAATGCAAACGACTCACACCTGCAGTTTGAAGGACAATTGCTGGCAGCGGGAGGCGACGCGATATCAGCCACGAGTTGTGCTGACGCCAGTACCATCCTACAAGTATCCGCCGGTGAGCCAGGAGAATTTCGTGCATCCACCTGCACGCTGGGACGAGGCACCTATGGTTGCGTGGAGTGCGCTGGCGGGTCGTTTAAGAACTGGACCGGTGACCAACCTTGCGTGCCGTGCGCTGCTGGTACAATTAGCCAGACTGGTGCAGCCGAATGCCAGGCGTGCGGCGTGGGTGTGTATAGTGTTCCTCCGCCTGCGACAGCGTGTGCGCTGTGCCCGGTGGGCACTTACAGCAACAAGTCTGGTGTGTCTGAATGTGAAAACTGCACGAACAAGCCAGCAAAGTCAAGTTATTACTTTGAGGGCATGCGCACGGCACAATGCCGATATCAATGCTTCGAAAATTATGCCGGAATAGATTGCTGGCCGTGTCCAAGGTGGAAAACAGACTCCACGTCATGTCAAATCGCCGGCACAGGCTGCAACGTGTGTGACTTGTCCCTGAATGGCAGCAGCGTCTGCAATGGGCAAGGAGTTTGCGCTGGCTCCGGCGCGGATCCTTTTGACTTGTACCCAGAGGCCAGCAATCGAAGTGTGGGAACTGGTGCATTGGATGGTGAAACGGATGGGTCACCACTGACTCGAATCTGGAGATGTTACCCAGAGGATTCAAGAAACGGGTTGTGGAAGACGACAAGCGAGTGCAATCTTGGCTATCCGTATTCCACGGACGGCACAGAGCCAGATTTGTATACATACAAGGAATGCCGAATCTGCGAGTGCAACGTAGGTTCTGCCACGGTGGCTCCGTACTGCATAGATATTTTTGATCAGATTCAATGGACCGTCGGTGGTATTCCAGGTCGGGCGCTGTGCTTCCTATTTGCGTGCCAACAGCGATCATCTCACTTTCATGGTGTTCTGTGCGTTGTTGTAGGTCTTGTATTTTTGACGATTGGAGCGATGGTGGCCATTGGTGCCATTTTCTACGGGCTCTGTCGTATCAAGGGCTGCCCTGGTTACAAATCTAAGAAACATCGCTATGGTCTTGGGCAGCTCCGTCGTAAAACACATGAAAGTTTTGGCGTCAATGGAGGTTGAAATCGTTTGTGGCTCGCTCGCTTGTGCAGCTGGGCGTATGATGATCATCGTTTGTGTTTTGTGAATCAAGGCCTTGATAGCCTTCACGGCGGAACCGGCATCGAATTTCTTGGCGACAATGTGATGAGCGTTTTGCTTCGCGACGTCAATTTGCCCCAGCACGTCGCCAGATTTTACATGCACGGCCTCAATTCGCCCTCTTCTCCATTGACTCTGCAGCTGACTTCAACGGATCGCCGCAAAATCGCACATCTTGTCGATCTGAAAAAGTTTGACACCTTTGTTGAACAGCTCAACAACACCATGGTGTTCTCCAACGTCAAGCGTTTCATTTTCGTCGCGCTGCAGTATCTCATGTACGTGACATGTGTCGTTTAATCTTCGTCGAATGCCTTTTCGGTCGTCACGTTTGCGGGCGTTGCCACGGATTAGGTACCCCGCTGCCATGATCTATTTACAAGCTAATCGACAGTCATGCGTGGAGAATGTGATTCAAATGATTGCAGAGTATGACTATTCTTGTTTCGTCGACGCCCGGGTGCGGGACATTCAAAATAGCTTAAAGATTGGGTTTTCCCCCGACCACACCACGGTGTTCTTGGATGTGTTGGATCTGGCGTACCCCACTGAGGGGCAGCCACGTTCATCTGCATCGTTGTCGCGAACTTCCAGGCCGAATAGTGCAACGGATTCTGCCCGGTCACCATCACCGACTCGAAGGCGACAGGGTGCCGCCGGCCTGCAAAATACTCTTCTAGTCCCTTTCAGTGGCGAGGGATCTTACTTCTTCCCACTTTTTCTCGACCCCAATGACATTCTGGTGAAATCGGTTCCAAAAATGCCGGCTCAGTCCACATTTATCGATACAACTTGGTTGCAATTTGTGCACCAGCTGAATTTGTCTTTGCGATGCGTTAATTTCGACTTTTTGGATCGGAGCCTGGGTCCTGTTTTGGAGTGTTTGGACACCTACATGCGTGGTGCTCATAAAAGTACTCTCGGCAGTCTGGAAGTTCAGCTTGTAAAAATCTCATACGCTGCTGACACGATCAAATCGCTGCCTGGTGGGTCCAGTCGAGAATTAGATGTCTTCGGCTCCGGATTGTCCAAACATAGGCGTGATAATGTTCCAGCGGATAGGGCGCCTAGATGGAACTATGAGCCCCACGATCGTGAGAATGAGAACTCCGACTATATTAACGCGGACTATTACTGCAACAACACGAACAACTTCACGCGTGCGTCAGGATACGTGTCTCGAAGAGATTATGACTTCGATAGTCAGGACGAGGACGAAAATAGTTATGAGTCGAGCGACGACACAGAGGACGCCGACAGAGACACCGTTGCCGGCACGCACGGAGCACGCCTACAGGCGCGCGCCGAATCGGACTCCGATGGCATGGACGGAGACACCTCGTCTCCGCGTCAATCTGTTGCAAGCATTCGAGGCATTGCCAACGGCTCAATGGTAGGTGTGCCGTTCGTAAGTGGTGTGTGTGTGTCACGCAGGTTGGGTGCAATAACATGCCATGCTTCGCCAGGTGAACGTGTCGGAGTGGAATACATCGGCACAGAAACGCTTCATGCCGGGAGATCGACTTGGGCTGTTCATCATTTGTCACGGTGACAACGGACTGAGTGGCGCTGGCTTAGATTCTTCTCTGTCAGACCGTGCTGATTCCGACACTTCTCACATTGGACGTCAACTGACGGCCAAGAGCAGAAACGACTCTTGGGCCAGCACTGGAGCACGGAGCCGCGGTGGGAGTGTCGATGTCATTTCTGGTGGTTCGTTGTGTGTTCGTGGGCGTCTGAATGTTTACGATTCAACAACTCGTTTGTACGCTCTCGCAGGCAAACGTCGCACGATACGCGAAATTGAAATTGGCGAGCTTCGACCATCACAGTCTCGAAGTGCGAGTCGTCGCGGGTTGTCCCGCCAATTCGGTGCATCCGATTCTGCGGACTCAACCCCAGATCGGTCCACAGAGGTACGCATGACGTTGTCCTAGTAAGCCTGCGATTGAACCGCCCACGGAGCACTTGGGTTGATGTGTGGTCTTGCGTGGCCACGTGTGCGTATGTGTGTGCTTTCATCGTGTTCTACTCTCGACATTCAGACATCGATGTCAAAATTCTCTCCTTTTGGGACCGGACTTGCTGACCTGATGGCTGTACACAAAGCTGCCGCTTCGGTGAGCGGCAGCGACATAGTGCGATGCGCTCGTGATGCCACCCTCACACACTTTTTTGATTGTAGACGCCCGCTCCGCGACCCGTGACGCACCTTAGAAGTATTGACATTGATGAAGCAAATTCGGACGCCCAGCAATTGGTAGTGAAAATCACGGCCTGTTTCTCTCACAAACTTCATTGATTCAGTGGCTCTTTGCTGCATATTGCTAGGGTGTTACCCCAGGATCCGTGCCGTTCGTGTCCGCGCCCGTATGCCATCGTCCGTGGATTCGTTTATTACGACTTGGAATGGTAGGCGCGGCCACAATTGTTTTGCAACACTGACACACGACGTAGGTCAAGACTGTTACCTCAATGTCATAGGCTCACGTGTTGATGAACCTTGCCGTCAATGTTGCTCCGGACAATACCCAACTTGCGCTTGTTCAGGTGTGCCCATCACTTTTGTGCTGTCGTACCCCCTCCACCCCTTCATCATGTTGACTTGCTGTTGTTTTCTGCCCAAGTGGAATCTATTTTGGTGCTCCAGAAAGAGAGGAGGGGATGTCTCGTCAGCAATGCGCGGGAGTCAAAGGTACGACATGCTCCAACGCGGCGTTGGTTTCCGTTGCGGTGAGCTCAAGTACTGTCATTCCTTTGCAACCGACAACCAGATGCTGCACTGTGAAACACCGAATCCAGCTACTGATCGTCGTCTTTGTCGGACTTTTGTTCTTGGCCCTTGCGGACCTCACCACTGTTAGTTTATTGTCGTTGTTTTTGGTTTGTGAGGCGTCACAAGAAAATATTGTCTTACGGTGTGCCTGCTTCTGGATGCGTGCAGACTTTTATTTTCAGTGTTTATTTAGTGTCCATTACCGGGTTCACTGTGATCACTGCCTCACTGACCGGGTATGTCATCTGCAGTTTTTCATTCCGTCGTGAGTCCATCATTTGCAATCACAATCTGCGTCGCCACTCCATGTCCCAGGCCCTTTTGGATCTTTATGTTTGTGATGCCGCTGGTGCCGTTGTGGTCTCCTTTCATTCTTTTCATCAGCATCGCTTATCGGAACAGCCGCCTGTCCCGATATGCCGCCGCGTCGGCGCTGTTTGGATGTATCAATCTCATTGTACGTACATCGCCAACGATCACACCGTGAGGCACCCGTGAAATGTTGTATGCGTTCTGTCTAACAGGTCGCAATGATATTTCTCAATCTCACGGCAGCATTGTTGTCAACGTGAGTCTTCGTGTCGCTCCGCATGCGCTCATTCGAATGTCTCACCGTTTGGGGTTTTGTTGGCGTTGTCTGTGTTATCGGCAGTGACGTTACTGACACAGAGTCCCTGGCTTCGTCCTTCGCTTTCGACAAATTTTTGTTGCTGCCGTTGTGTATGATCTTTTTGAAACTCACGATCGTTTATCTTCTTCAAGTGTTTGTTGCACTGATTGAGATGAAGTGAGTGGCATGCATGACTTTCCTACCTAGACCAGTGCGTTGAAACCTGGTTACTAACGCAGCTTATGTTTCTCATGCGCGGAACTAGGCCTCCTGCAGAGAGATGGCAGGCACTGCTTTACAGCCGCCGTGCAGGGGTCAAGGAGGACTCTGTCGCGGGTGCCAACTTCTACTAACACCAGTCATGACGGCGTGAACGAACGGCAGAGTTGCCATGCTAACTAAGGACATACTGTATACACTATTACCGTGAGAGTCCGAGACGAAATACTCTCGACCTGATACTTATTCGAACATTTCAAAAAAAATCTTCGGGCCGTCGGTATGGCACCACAGTCACACCGACAGAATGACACGATATAACACAAACTACCGCCATACGGAAGTAACACAGAACGCAATACAACAACTGTGCTTGACAACACAACTTTTGTACCTCGCGAAGCGAGCGTAGGGTGCACTGAACTGTTGGTTGACACCGCGAGGGGCTAGGACGCCATCAACGACAGCCTTTTTGCAGTTTTTGCATTGACACCGTAAAAACATTTTTCAAAATTGTCAGGTGATTGACACGTCACAGCGGCAATTTATTAAAAATACGACATGCCAGCCACATTCGAACACGAACAGTGCAATTGAACGACGGCAACGAGGCGATTGCTGTGGCGGGATGCCTGCCATAAACAACAACAACTGGCGTTGTGTGCATGGTGACAGGCAGGCCTTGTTCCGTGTGTTTCTTTATGTAAAAATGTACTGTGGACACTGTGTGACTCTGCGGGCAGCATGGGCGACTGCAACTCACGGCAAGCAACGGGCCCATATGCTACATACATATACGAGTGCATATACCATTAATTTATTGTTTGCTGCCTGATGCTGCGTTTGTGGACAGGGGCACCTGCCCACCAGCTGAACGACGGATTACACTCGAAAAAGAAAAGTGAGCAGAAGGTGCATGGGGGCGAACTGTCAAGCTGCCACAGCGCCATGAAATGCATATTTCTTCGCACTCGACCTCGCCAGCCTTTGGTACGCGAGTACACTCGGCGCTGGAGGCTACTGTCACCATCCTGCGAAAGTGTGTGCCTCGCTTTGGACCAACATGCATTGCTTTGTCGCACCTGCTACACATGAACCTGTCGCCTTCCGGACAATCTTCGCAGCACCACTCAGCGAGCGTTGTTCCGTCGCCATGGTTCGCACAAAAAGTCTGGTTGCCAGACCCTTCCAAGTACTGTTCGATTGGAAATTTGGACTCTTTGCTGGACATGCAGTGTATAACGGCGATGGCCATCGTACAAATTCCTGGGATGATCACACCCGCGCCAAGCCGTGCGTTCTCAGCTACTGCAATGAATGCAGCCGGTAGTGACGCGAAGACGCATTGAAGCAGAGCGCGTACTTCTCCGTGCGAAAACTGATGGATGACAGTTCGCACCAAGTCAACGAAATTGTGCACTTCGAAGTTGCACAAAAGTTGGCGCGGCATCTCTGCGTGCAAAAGAGACAGAGGCGTGCCAAGTCGGTTGAAATTTGCGGCAACATCGTGTCGGGAGCCAAGGCACAACAACAAAAAGGCAAGGAATTGCTGTCGACGTGACAACTGAGGTTCAGTGGTTAGGTTCGATTTCACTTCGACAGAGGTGATTCCATGGCGCTGAACAGCGAAGTACGACCGCAACGCAGCACCATCTAAGCGCCGAACCGCGACTTCTAGGTCAGTTTCTGTTTGGATGAGGGCGTGCAGCTCCTCGCCAACGTTGACTTTGGCGAAAGCATCGAATAATGCTTGGCGCAGAGAAGACTGCTGCACAGATCCAAAATTAAAGAGCCATTGTTGTGCGAAAAACAGAGATGGCATGTGCAGCAACAGTTGATCCATTTGCGATGGACTAGTTGACGATATCACCCGCTTCAGCCCGACGAATCTCCCAGGCCCCAGACCAGAGTCCGGCACTGCGAGAACAGTTTCGAGAAGGAAAGAAAAGTACTTCGCCAAAGTTGGAAGTCGAGACGTTGAAGTCCATTGGGATATATCACCAAATGGAGACAAAGCTTGCACGGCGGCGGAGACATAGTGGTTTGACGCGAAGCACAAAGTGCAAAAGTCAAAATCACATTTCCGGCAACCATACAGCTCCGATTTCAACCCTATTCTCTTGCCACATTTGTCGCAAGTGAAGTGCTCAGAGGGTGCCAAGAAGTACTTTACACGATGGCCTTGCGGGCAACTTGGGAATTGGACACACGCAGAAGAGGTGTTTTCGGCGACTCCTGGGTCACGTCGCCACACAATCATGGTGGACTTTGGAACAGCGTCAACCGGCTCCCACCTCACCGTCGATCGCTCCGAATGCTTCAAGCAGTACCGCATTCCATCGGTGGTCACAAAAGACAGAGGGGCAGTGGAATTGATGTGCAGTGTTGACGTTGGACTGCGGGCGATGCCAGTGCCTCCAACCACTATTTGTGTTTCATCTGGCATCGTCCAAGTTCCAAGCAATGACGGAAACCATCCCGATTCTTCAGAGTACACAGGCAGGATAAACTTGCGGACTAAATCCATATGTCGAATTGCCCACAATTCTTTCTGTTCACGCGAGCCTTGAATGGTCGCACGCAGAAGAAAATTCAATACAAGTCGAGCTAGGTTGGTATTAGCTTCGCTTTTCATTGCTTGAGAACGTGCTCTAATCTCACCTAGAACTCGCAGTGGGCGGATTCTACCCAGACCCTGAATGTCGATAACCAGCTCACGTGTGCTGCCGGATCTGGGTGCTGTGTTATGCACAGGCAGCGAGATCCACGAACAAGAGCCCTTGGTAACAGTTCTGGTGCTAATGGTTGTGGTAAAATTGTTGCCGAAGACGGTGTTGCAATGAAGCAAAGCAACTGAAACGTCAGTTGCTTGCGCATGGACATACATGCACACGTCAGTGACGCACACACTGTTCGGAACTTGAAGGTGTATTTCAGCCGAATCTAAGGCCGTTGAGGTCAACCATGCTGCTTTCGTATCATCTGCAAACGCATCGACATCAAAATCATTGCTCAGAAAGGTGATTTCGCTTGTGATGTCTGCGACCTGTGTCGTGTACACCTGCGGCGGCTTCTCGGCAGTTCGAATGCGTTGTTCTTCTGCGAGCAAGCGCTCTATCAACGCAAACGTCAGGTCAACCACGCTGTTGCTCCTCGACAATGTTGACAGAAGCGCCTTGGGGTGCGTTTTACAGACGACTTGCAGGAACTCAAAGATGTGAAGCAAGCCACCGACCACAGTCTTGGGCAAAGCAACAGTGTCAGAAAGGGAAAGCGTCGCGTCGAGCGCATTGCAACAGGTTGCCACAAATCTTTCAACGAAGCTTTGTGCATCAGAATGTAGATCCGCGCAGAGTCTGGTGGCAACCACCAGCGAACTAACGTCCACATGGGCCTCGCGGACAATGTCTGCAGCGACCATAGTTGTAGAGTCCCTTGATTCCTGTTCACCTAAGGCAGAGCGAAGGTCGACGAACAGATCCAACGTCCGCGGCAGATCGTGAAGCCCGATCAAGTCGTTCCAACACTCCAGCAGAAATTGCAAGTCGCGAGTGTTAGTTTCAGTGCACGTTTTGATCGCTTTTGTTGAGGTGACAGCAGAAGCCATCAGCCGAAATAAGGGCCTCATGGTGTCAACGTAGGTCACCACATTGGGTTCTCGGCGCTGGCGACATTGTGCTGGCTTAATGGCGATGTTCTCGGCGCTTACGTCTGACTGACTGCAAGCGCTGTCGCGGTGAGCCCATGCGCAGTTCATCTCCACGAACGCCCACACCAGGCTTTTTTGGGGCAACATCTCGCGAAGGGCTGTGTCAGCAATCACCTCATGAGCTGGCACCATCGACGATAAATACGCGGCAACATCAACGACATCATCAGCATGCAATGTGGCTTCGAGGGCAGTGTGGCGAAGAACGCCGACCGACCTCGGGACATACTCATCCCCCGACAGTGACTTTAAACGAAACCAGTCGTCCGTGACAGAAGCCACTTCAAAACCATCTCCAGTTTGCAGCGTTCGCACGAGTTTACCAGTCATTTTTGGTTCGCTCAAGACTTTAACACCGAACAACGGACCAGTTTCCACCGTCCACGTGCATGATGGATTCGGGTTTAACGATCGAAATTTGCCAATGCATTCATCGATGAAAATCTGCATTTGAGTGAAAAACCGCTCAACAGAGCGTCGAAGTGCTTGCGCTTCAAATCGCATGCTTGGCTTTTGTTCGACATCGCGTAAAGCCTTGACAATAAGTTCATGGGGGTTGAGGACTGCCTGACTCTGAACCAAGAGCCTCGACAAAGGCACTTTAGTTGCGGTGACATTTGTGAACAATGTGTTCAGCTTCCTCGAAATGTTCGATATAGCAACATCAACTATGTCCGGCGCAATTGAGCTGCAATTTTTGTGGAAAGTATTCTTGCGCCAAAAGTGGAGAAACTGGGCAAATTCGTCAGCGTAGAAAGCAGGCCTGTTGACAGATTCCAAAAGCAGACCGTGCAAGTACTGACTGCAAGCAAGCGTTGTCATCATTTGCTTCATTGCTTGATGCTCTCTTTCACGACTCTGCACCTGCCTGTTGACGAAGCTTCGCAGCATTACATTGGCAATCGCATTCGAAGCAGCTACGATGCTATCACATTCGGCCTTGAATGCAGAGAGAAGGTTGTGATTGAAACGTGAAATATCCAGAAGCAGCTGCATGTGGGGTCGTGACACAAAGAAGACGCGGCCGCAGAAGCTCTCTAAGTCGTTCAACCGGCCGAAAGCTTTATCTTGATGCACGATAATGACAGCCACGGCATTGGAGTTCAAACAAAGAACTGCTGTCCTGACACATTGCAGTGGGCGTGCAGGTATGTCCACGATCACAGCACAGCCGGAAAAATTGACATCCCTGCCGATGTTGGCAGTCACCAGAGCCACCGGTACAAACACCTGGGCTCCGTCAACATCACGAAAGGCAACTGGAGCAGCAGGATGCAGCGTCCCATCAGCCCGTGCTTCAGCACTGCTTCCTGCGGCGTCATCGGACAGGTATTCACTAATTTCGACATCACTGTCAGCGCCCTTAGCACCATCGGCCGCGGAGCGTCGAGGTGCTCTTCCCGGTTGTGCTGCCGGCTTCCCGAATTGAAATCCTCCCTGGGCAGGAGCTGGTTTACCAAACTGGAATCCACCTTTGGCCGCAGGGGCCGGCTTTCCAAACACAAATCCGCCTTGCGCTGCGGGGCCTGGTTTCCCAAATTGGAATCCACCTTGGGGTGCAGGGGCTGGTTTCCCAAATTGGAATCCACCTTGGGCGGCACGAGCCGGTTTCCCAAATTGGAATCCGGCTTGAGCAGCGGGTGCTGGTTTCCCAAATTGAAATCCGGCTTGAGCAGCGGGTGCTGGTTTCCCAAATTGAAATCCGGCTTGAGCAGCAGGTGCTGGTTTCCCAAATTGAAATCCACCTTGGGCACGAGCCGGTTTGCCGAACTGAAATCCGCCTTGGGCCGGAGCGGGTTTCCCAAATTGGAATCCGGCTTGAGCAGCGGGTGCTGGTTTTCCAAATTGAAATCCACCTTTGGCGGCAGGAGCCGGTTTGCCGAACTGGAACCCGCCTTGGGCCGGAGCGGGTTTCCCAAATTGGAATCCGGCTTGAGCAGCGGGTGCTGGTTTTCCAAATTGAAACCCACCTTGGGCTGCAGGAGCCGGTTTGCCGAACTGGAATCCGCCAGGGGCTGCAGGATCCTGTTTTCCGAACGGCCCACCACCTTGGGCGGCGGGAGCAGGCTTCCCAAATTGGAACCCACCTGGGGCCGCCGGAGCCGCGGGGCCCGGCTTTTTGTCTTGCTCGGGCTGGACTGGGGCCGGCTTCCCAAATTGGAACCCACCCGGGGCCGCAGGAGCCTGTTTGCCAAGTTGGAACCCACCCGGGGCCGCGGGGCCCGGCTTTTTGTCTTGCTCGGGCTGGACTGGGGCCGGCTTCCCAAATTGGAACCCACCTGGGGCCGCAGGAGCCGGTTTACCAAATTGGGATCCACCCGGGGCCGCGGGGCCCGGCTTTTTGTCTTGCTTAGGGTGGGCTGGGGCCGGCTTCCCAAATTGGAACCCACTTGGGACCGCAGGAGCCGGTTTTCCATGGACTGCAGGAGCTGGCGGGCTGCCTCCACCTAGGACTGCTTGTTCTGCGTTGACCTCTCCGCCGGCACCGTCGGGCTCGGGTTTGTCTGCGCTTTTGACGATTTTGCCATCGGCAGCAAACTGGAACGCTGGTGCCTTCCCGGGCGCATCTTTGTCCATGACGGGCTTGTCATGTTCTCGGGCTTTGGGGGGACCTCCAAACAGTAAATCTGGTGCCTTCGCAGGCGCTGCCTCCTGTTTGAGAGCATGTCCTTGTAGTTGCTGCAGCTTTCCATCGGGAATTTTGGCCTTCCCGAAATGGGGCATGGCCGAAGCGGCTGCTTGCTGCTTTTCAAACCGCAGGGCCTTACCGTTGGGGGACAAAACAGGTGCACCGAATTTGAAGCCACCGGCACGTTCTTTACCAAATCGAAACAAAGAGTTTGGCGCTGCAGCCGCGGCTTTTGCAGCAGCCGCCAGGTTCTCACTAGACACGTTGACGGGCGCGCTTGATACCGCCTCTCTGTTTCCCTTGCCATCTTTTTGTTCGCGAGAGACCTTCAATTTCGTTCGCAGTACACGAACTGGAACATTGAACAGCTGTGACGAGTGTTTTTGCCACAACGGATGACGCACAGCGAGTGTTGGCTTGAATCGGCGTCGTTTTGCAAAGTCCGAATCACTGGACTGCATGGCTTTGGCAACCTTCTCGAGCAACCTGTCGTTCTCGCCCACACCATCATTGAGGTCACCTAGGGTATTTGCCAGAACCTTTTCAAGCTTTTGTAAATCGTTGCGCTTCACGCAGGCGAACAAGTGCGCCAAGTCAAACAACGACAGAGTTTCGGAAGATTCAGCTCGGAACATTTTCAAAATCCTGCAAGTTGTGGCTTCATTGTCATCACTGGTCTCACTCTGACGTTCGCTCAGACACCGCATCTTCTGCCATGCCTGGGCTAGGTCGTCGGCAAGGGACTGCAGCTCATCCCCGCGGCATATTCCATTGTATTCAAAGGCCACCACACGCCACAACAGCGCAAAAGACGGATAGGGCGAGCTGGATTGGACGGGTTCGTCGTTCAACACGTCAGTTTTGAGAAAAGACGTCAGTGTATTTGACGAGCTAATCTTCACAATCTCATTAATGGAAGCACACTCCACGTGCCGAAACACCGACACTTGAAACGGCAATACGCGCAGCCCGGACGTTTCCTCTCGCTGTCGGGCCGACTGTTCCTGCTGCTGTCTCATGCGATTTGACTCCGCCTCTCGCACCCACTTTTCTTCCATATCACTGATGCGTTTAGATTCGGCGTCGAAATGTTCAAAATAATAGTTGGCCACAGCGTCAGCGTTGCCGTCGAGCTCTCGGAGCTTCGTACACGCTCCCAAAGGGACAAGTTGAAGGAGACCATCCAGCGACGGATAGTCCTGGCGAAGCTCCGCTTCGAGTTGCACTTTGCACTTTTCAATAATTGCAGCCCGCTCTTCCGCAGCATCCACTTTTTCGGCTGGTTCTGCAGTGTTCTGCGTCTGCGGTTTCTGGGCGTTGTCCTCCAAGACAATCTTATTCTCCACAGCTTCTGCATCAACAAGTGCTGTAGTGAGGTCACTCAAAATGGACGTCACTACCGTGGCAGTGTCAGCGCTTGCCGCAAGTGTTTGATGCAGCTCTTGGCTCGGAACAAGGAACGGTAACGGGGCCGCAAGCAAAAATCCGTCCGACGGAAACGGTTGGGCGGACGCTGGCCGCAGAATGTACTTTGCAACAGTGTCGGCTGCATTTTTTTTCTGAGACTGAGACAGCGTTTGAAGCGCATCAATTTGGCTCGTTAATTGTTGAGCCAAGCTTCGCAGTGCAGTACCGGTAGCCGCGGTGCTGCGGTCGTGTGGAGTCTCATCCGCGATGGGGACGGGGAAACTTTGCACACTGAAGGCGCATCGAACACTCTCCGTTGACGCATTACGGCATTCCAGTTCAAGAGAGTGGCCACATAAAAACGAAATCGGGCCGGCCAGCACCCGATTCCAAGTTTTCTCAACTTGACCAACACAGTCACTTGGACACGCGCTTGGAATTGTCGTTCTAGCGTGCAGTTTCACTCCATTATTCCAGTCAGCTTCGTCGAAACGAACCACGAAAAGTTGGATGCTGTCCTTCGCATCGTCTGAGCGCGATGCACGTGGAGGAAATGTCCAGCGAGCAACACCGAATGGGACAACTGTCGCGCACCCATCCTCCATACCTTCTGTCACTACTGTCGGTGCACGCGGCATGGGCGAGTGAATTGCTGTTGACTTCGTCGTGGAACAAAACGTCTGCAATTGCCGCAAAATTCCGACGTTCAGGTCATCGCAGCTCGCAGCGATGTGTTGGAAAGGCAGCACGGCGGCCGCGGTGGCAACTGCTGCGGCTTCGTTTGGGCCCTTGCAGATCCATGCCATCCACTTCTCATGAAGGGCAAACAGAGTGCTAAAGCTTGGTAATTGCAGGGGTACAGATTCTTGACGCGCGTACGCGCGGATACCGATTTGGGCGCCAAACCAAGGTGAAAATGCAACCGGAACGACCGGGCCAACCACATTTTCGAACACCTTACATTTCGATCTCTTCGCTTGCTGTGTCATATCAGTCCAGAACGAAAGCGACCATTCCAAACGAGTGTTGGAAACGACGAACTTTCCGACGCCCGGCCGCAAATCAACTAGGCAAAACCATGTCCCTGAACTGATGCTAAATCCCGTCGAAGATTTAACTCCGTTCGCGAAGCTCTGGTTGGAACTCGTGAGCACCCACGATTGTGAACCGGCAGCATTTGCGGGGTCAAACACAACCCCATAGCGGCTGAGCTTCAGTGTATCGGCACTGTCAAAAAAGTTATAGGATGTGATACCTAAACCACCTGGAGACCCGGGATTTGTTTTGAAGACTATCTCCCACATGTGGACCCCGGCCTCAATTGCAGGAATGTCAGCACGAACCCCGATGGTGGACTGCGCCACCTTTGACATCATTATGCCATTAGGGACGCCGTCAAGTTCAAGATACTGAATTCCAGGGTGATCGTCGAACGTCGACTTCCACTGTATAGGATGCGGAAGCATACGTACTTCGTTTGAGTGGCCGGGTTGGAATGGCACTTCCTCGTCCTTCAGAGTCGGAGCTATCACAATTAGCCGTTCCTGCATTGTGTGCAATGCGCATTGCATTGCTGCAGCAAGCGTAGGAGATGGCGCTGCTGTCAACGACAGAATCAATGGGACAAGAATTTGTCGGGGATTGGACACAACATCCCGCTGTAGGGCTTCAGGACTGAGCTCTGCTCGAATACTGCACAACACCGCGGCGTCGGCAGCACTGAACAAGGAGTGGCTGCGGCATGACTGAGTTCCCACTATACGGTTCCATGGTGTGGTAGGTGCGTTCACTGGTCCGTCCAACAGAACGTCATCAATTCCAACTTCGTCCGCGATTGTGCTGTGAAATGCTTGGGCAAATACAGCTTCTGCTAGAAAGGCTTCAGGCAACCGCAAGAGCTGGTCACCCTGTGCTTCACGTAGGGAGGTGAGCAGCTGTTGCAACACCAGTCTCGTAGCCGCCAAAGATGGACACCACACAAAAAAACCCACTGCATACGTGTTTGCAACTGCGGCTATGGCTACTTTGAGCATATCAACACACCCGCCACGTTCACGGTATTCGGACAGAAGCCCAGCGAGTTGACGCATGCAATACTCCACAACTTTCCGCAGTCGCACAAGAACGTGGTCTTCGCCGGGGCTATCAAAACGGCAACACCACCGTTCAACTGGCCACGAGGACAGTGCGGAAGCAAATCCTGAAACGATGGTGCAGGTATGCAGCAAGACAAAGTAAACCTCAACTCCAGTGGCTGGCTTCTTCAGATCGCTCCACAAGCCTCGAAGGCGGTCCACGGCCTGGCACACACGCGCCACGTCGGTGAACGTGATCACTTTGGACACTTGATCCTTTGACAAGGGGCTCGCTCGGATTGATGACAAGGTGTTGGCGGACACAGCACGAAACTCGAGTGCACGAGGCGCTCCAGTTGATTTACTTGCGACACGGACAACAACTCCGGTGTTGGGGCAGCTGATACTTTGCAGTGAACACGTGGAGTGGTCGCACTCTCTGCTCTGCGTCACTTGAAGACAATATTGCTTCCGCGCCTGTAATTTGACGGCGGATCGAAAGAGGAGGCTGACAGCTGCATTGTCGGTGTCGACCGTACATTGTGCCGTTCGCAGGTAGCGGGTTGCGGGCGACTTGGACCCAAAAGGCTGGGAAGCCTCCGGCAAAGAATCACCATCAAACAACTTCAGCTGCACCGTGACTGAAGATGCCGGATTTGATCCGAACCCAAACCCCCTGGGCTCGGCTGCACCTTTCTTTCGTTTCACGCAATCCGAAACACCGAGCAGTTGAACAGGTTGATCAACCGAAAAGAAAAAATTGTACTGCTTTGCAACCGGAGCTTTTGAAGAATGCTGGACGGGCAACCGCAAAGAAGTAGTGTCCCCCGTCCTGAGTTGCTTGTTCGGCTGAAACACGGCGTCGACAGCCCGCGGCGTCGTTGAGCTCAGGACGGGGCTGCATTGTACATTCATCGTGAACAGTGCGAATTGTGCGAAGAGAATTTGGCTCAGAACATTGTGGACGGCAACGGAGTTGGGTACTCCTGACGCACCGGAGCTGAGCGAGCCGCCAGGCCCTTCGTGAGTGGGCGATAGCAGCTCGTGCGACTCGAGGATATGCATCACTTTAGCGCAACGTGCCGCATCACTCGATAGATTTTGTGGCAGCTGCTCATGGCTGCGGCAGTCAAGGTCCATGAAAGCCAGTTTCAAGCACGTCTGGGTGAAGAGTTGGATCGTGCCAGAATTCGGGCACTGGCAGAGCATCCATAACGTCCGAGCAATGGGATCAAACATGACCATGGACGGGGAAGTCGTCAAGCCGTCGACGCACGGAGCAGATGCTCGCCCAAGCAGCTTCCCAGAATGGCTACCAAATACAGCAACCGACCACGTTGGTGATGCAGATGCAGTATCGAAAGTTAGCAGGCCAAGAAAATCATTGGGAGATGTTTTGGTGCCTTCGACAGGGACTTGTCCCATTACACATACTTTGGGTTGAGGTGAGGCCGCAGAATGTGCCACTGGCGGAGACGACAGCGTGAGGAAGCCATGGTCTGTTGCAAAGCAAATGTGCCGACTGGTTGTGCGGCCTTCTGGTGCTGATGTGCCCGGCGTTGTTGGCACTTGCCGCAGACTCCCACTGGAGTGTGCACCGCAACGCCCAGCACACCAAATGGTGCCGTCACAGGCTTGCAGAACCGACGCATTTGGCCCTGCAACCACAAACGCAACTGCGTCTGGCTTGGGACGCCCTTGTTCTGGTTCAAGTTGCAGGAGGCACGGCGTCGCGACGGATCTGCCAGAGCTGGGGGCACCGTCGATGTGCCCCAATTGCCCGCACTTGTTGCTCCCCCACCCAAATACGCGCCCCGTCTTTGTCAGTGCAAGAGTGTGATGACTCCCGGCCACCAAACGTGTCACTTGTGCCGAAACACCACCTCCTTCGATGAAAACCTGGGTTGGTCTCCGATTTGAAACCGTGCCCGGTCTCCCGAGGCCACATTCGCCTTCGACTGAAGCGCCGTTTGTGAAGACAGAGCCGTCTCGACAGAGTGTCGCCATGTGTTTCGCGCCAAGTGTGACTGCTACCGCGTGGGCCCGCAGCGCCCACACTCTTGTTGGGGTGCGGCGGCAGAAAGATGTCTCAGAGTGTCGAGGCATCGTCTCAGAGCTCCCAGCCCCAAGTCCTCCGAGTACAATTCCTGTTTGGCCACTGCCATCTTCTTTCCCCCAACTGAACAGCTTCCCGGACTCGGTGACGGCGGCAGAGCAGCATTTACTGACGGCGATGCTGACGACGGGGTCGTTGACGGATTGGGCCGATTCCTGTCCAGCGAAATTGACGAAGGCGGGAGACGTTTGCCGGCGATCATTGCCAGTGCCAAGGACACCGTTGGCTCCATCTCCGACAGCCATCACGGCACCATCGACCGTGAGCAGAAGGGCATGATGGACGTCGGAGTGACCAAGAGCTACGTGCTGAATTCGAATTTTTGCGGGCAAAGAGTTGTATCGAACAAACCCTGCAGGGTTTTGCCGCTGCTGTTGTCTCTGTGCAAATATGGTGGAACATCCAGCGTAGAACAAGCTCCCGTCGGGCGCGATGGCCACCATACACGCACCGCCATCAGCGGCGACGAAACGGTCTGCTCGGAACGCCAAGGTCGCCTCTCTAGAACACGCGTGCAATAGCTTCAGCGCGCGAGGCTGTGTAGATGCATCTTTGTGAGGCTCTCGAGCACTGAGGTCCTCAGGACCGACGCTTGATTCGGCACTTGGACGCTGCGTTTCTTCGTCGTGCGCACGAGGCACATGTGCAGTCTCTCTTTCGCTCCGTGGCGGTGTCGGGGCCGCGTGGAGCCATGACAGCCACTCCCCCTCTGACGCGAACAAACGCTGCTGCACAGTTCCTGACTCTAGTGGGAAGTAGTGCGTACCGCGAAAGCGCAAGCACACGGTGACTGGTTCGCGAGGTTTCGCGCCAAAGTCGACACGGAACAAATGCAGAGCAAGTGTGGCGCCGCCCGGATCGCTGGGATCTCGGTGCGTGAGCGCAATGCAAGAATCGTCCAGCACGCAGCAATCCGCATCGGAGGCGTTGGACAACGAGTTCAACAAGTGGCTAAAGTTCTGGTTTGCATCGCCGCTTGGAAGGGGGGCCGCGTCACGCGGCGCGTCACCACGCCCTGCGTGGTCTGCAACGCTTTGGTGCTCAGGTTGCACTTCGACACCAACGACATCCCGAGCGACGCCGAACGCAGACTTGTCTGCGCAGCCGTTGTCCAGCCACACAAAGTCCACACCGCCCCGCCACAGCAGAAGCTCGCCGCCAACCACGACAAGCTTCAGCTGCTGGCACGCGGAGCGGTCCGAATCAAGCAGGAATTTGCTATCGAGTTGACGCGACGCAGACATGCCGCCTGCGCCAGAGGACGAACCGGATTGAGCAGCGACTTTGAGAACGTGACCGTCCCGCAGAAGGAAGTACAGTACGTTCGCGTCACTGGCAAACGACACAACATCGCTGGCACGGCAACCGTCTAGCGTGGGCGCGCCGGGCTGCCGCACTTTAGTACCGAGCTCAGCAACGAACCTCGACGTTTCATCTTTGACTCCGATCGGCAGTGCTATTTTGGGCAAGCGGCAACAGCTCGCAAAGAATTGTCGCAGCGACGGGATGGACCGCAGCCTGATGTCCGGGGCTTGCGCCGCCACATCGCGAAGAAACGCAACCGCATCGCAGAGCGCGGGATGGTCACCAACGCCGAGGCATACGGCCACCACACACCCCGCCAGCGCCTCGCGATTTCGAGAGCCAGTGTCCCGGTTGAGTGCGCGGAACCCGCGTAGCAGGGTCTGAATCAGTGCGTCACACGCCCGCGAGCGAGGCAAGCTTTGGAAGTGCAGTGCTGCTGCCGCTGACTCCAGCTCGTCGCAAATAGTGTCCAACTCGGTCTCCTCATGCTGGCTGTCCCGCCGGCCAGAGAGTACTGGGCGTGCTTCCGCCAGTTGAGCGCAGCATTCAGCAGCGACAGTGAGCATGACGATGGTGTCAACGGACGGCCCGCTCCGCCCTTCGTCGGTTCCGATACTTCCATGCTCTACAGGGAACGACGACAACTGGCTGCGCGGCAGTGGTAGGCTGGGGTCGGAGTCAGCGCTCAGCAGGCGGGCGGCGTCGATTCGCAGTGCCAGGAGGCGGACCCGTAAGAAAGCTTGTGCGTCAGACAAGCTCGCAATCTGTGGGCCGGGGGCTCGTGTCGCGGTGGCCGGGTACGCATCGTCAAGCTGTCTGAATACGGGGCCTGCGTGAGACGGAAGGAAGGTGACGAAAGATTAGAGCAATGGCATGGGGACTGGGCGATCAGCCCAGCACGGGAACAGGAAAACACAACAGGAGAACGTTGCAGCATCACATGGTCACGAGAGTGCAACAGCGAGCATGGTGGCGCGTGGCGCCGTTGTCAGGCCGCCGTGGGCGCGGCAAGACAATAATCAATGGGCGGCAACAAGTTCGGTGCCACACCTGAAGGAAGTGTAGCTGTTCCGTCCGGCGCAGGCGCCGATGGGTGTGCGGAAATGGCATCTATGACGAGTCGAGGGTCCTCCAGCGTGGGCGGAAAGGCGCGTAGCCATCGACGCAGCTTCTCGTGGTGTTGTCGCTTGTGGTTGTGGTCTTCAGACCTCGCTTTGGGGCCTCCTGCCGTCTGTTGTCCCGCAAGCTGGCGTGAGTGCTGCCGCCGCGATCGCCTGCGTACCTGGGGTCCGCGCGCCAGCATAGTACGTGCTTCGCAGAAATCACGCGCGCACGCACATACACAGGCACACACAGGCACAGGCGCACAGACGCACAGACGCACAGACGCACAGACAAACGCTCACGCACAGGCGCACGGCGTTGAGTCGCCGAGGCAATGCCGGCGAGCAATGCGCGAAAAGCTTGCAAGAGTTGTAATGAGGTGACGATAGTTTTCGCCGGGCACATTCCCTTGCTGTCGATTGCCAATTGTCTGTGCTTGTCGCTGCTCATACTGGCTGCTCCTTGATGCCTGGTTGCATTTCCGTGTTACCACCTGCCCCTCACTGCTCAAACCGCTTCGCACTACGGCTACGACTACGACTACGACTACGACTACGACTACGACTACGACTACGACTACGACTACGACTACGACTACGACTACG
>ENA-OWNT01001812-OWNT01001812.1-seawater-metagenome-genome-assembly--contig:-NODE-1812-length-24718-cov-15.612353_pt1 | contig 24718 bp, 27 predicted proteins | sample MGYA00238136_ERZ651165 | MGnify/ENA primary metagenome ERZ651165 (study PRJEB26861, sample SAMN08777766) | seawater metagenome | isolation source: coastal seawater | place: USA: Florida | collected...
ATAAAGCGCCCCGACCACCGTGAGCACTGACAGAACGCCCGGAGTCCTTGCCACCACGCCACCGACACCTGCGGCAACCACCAGTATCGCGATCAGATGTCCGCACAGCATTCCGCTCACGGCGGGTAGGACTTTGCCTTCCTGCATGCCTGCCGAGATTGCATAGGCCCAGTCCACCCCCGGCGTTATCACGAACAGAAAAGAAACGGCCCAGAACGCGGCGAGCGCATCAATCATCATCGGTTTTGTCACCCTTCTTCATTGGCCCTGCTGCGCAGGAGTGGGTGCCAGTGGATCAAGTCTTGGCCGCCGCTATCGCTGAGAAGGATAAAGAAATGCTGGTAGGATTATCTTCCGGTTATTTCACTCATGAGCGCCAATTCGGGAAGGTTTTATCTGATGGATCGATTTGACAGGAAGATTCTTGCGGAGCTTCAGCGAGATGGTCGTCAGTCCCTGACTGAGCTTGCCGATCGCGTAGGTCTGAGCCTGTCTCCCTGTCACCGGCGCGTTCGAGCCCTGGAAGACGCCGGCGTCATCCTGGGCTATCGCGCGCGCCTGTCACCCGACGAATTGGGGCTGCGATTTTCCGCCATTGTGTTCGTCACGTTGCGTGAAGGGCATCAGCAGGCCGTCGCGGCTTTCGAGACGGCCTTGCCGCAGATCCCGGAAGTCGTCGAGGCGCAGCGCCTGTTCGGTGATCCCGACTACCTGCTGCATATCGTCACGGCGGACTTGCCCGCCTTTCAGAAGCTCTACGACGACTCGCTCTCATGCCTGCCGAACGTGCAGCGCCTGACGTCGACGTTGGTAATGAAGCGCATCATCGAGGATCGTCCGCTGCCGATCTCGCTGGACTGAATCCTTACCTTCGGCGGCTCACGCGAGCGTGTTCAGTGCTGAGCCAGGCGTGCGGCGCTGACCAGGCCGTCCAGCCAGTCCTGATGCCCGTTGATCATGGGATTGGGGCGGGTCCTGGCGAGGGTTTCAGCAGGCTTACCCCTTTGAGTTTCTTGCGTGAGGATCCGCACACGCCCGAAAGGCAGGTCTTCAATCAGCCAGGCATGGTGCACATCAAGCCGGGTATCACCGTCGCCCGCCCAGCCGTGCCAGGCAATCCGGCCAGGCTCACTGGACGCAGGCGCCACGTATTCAACGCACTGCGCTTGAACCGGGAAGCCGAACGTCTCGAAGTAAAAGCGCACGCCGTGTTGCAGATCCGGTCCGGCGTGCTCATGAAAACGGACGTTCGCCGAATTCGCGTAGTAGCTCGGCCACCGGTGGGCCTGGCTCAGCAGCGGCCAGACCTGAGCAGCCGTCAGACCTGCGGCAATGATTTCATTGGAGACGAAGTTTTCAGTGAAGCCGGGGAGGAAATCTTGCGGCCAGTGGATCTCGTTCATGGATGACTCGGCAGATATTGATGGATTGCAGCCATGATCGGTGTACGCTTGAAATAACGCCAATCGCGATCTCTTATCCAGGCCATCATGAATTCTGATATCAGAAATCTCGACCTCAATCTGCTCAAAGCCCTCGACGCCCTGCTCGACCGCGTCGTGCGCACCGTGCCCGCCCCGACGGGCGACGTCGACGGCCCCGCCCGCGCGATGATCTTCGACTCCGTCTACGACGCCTACCGCGGCGTCGTCACCTACGTCCGCATGGTCGACGGCACGCTGCGCCCGCGCGAGCAGGTCGTGATGATGTCGACCGGCTCGAAGCACGAGGCGCTCGAGGTGGGCGTCTCGAGCCCCGAGCCGCTGCCCTCGAAGGGCCTCGGCGTCGGCGAAGTCGGCTACCTCATCACCGGTGTGAAGGACGTCCGCCTGTCCAAGGTGGGCGACACCGTCACCAACCTGGCCAAGCCGGCCACCGATTCCCTTCCCGGCTATGCGGACGCCAAGCCGATGGTCTTCTCCGGCCTGTATCCGCTGGACGGCACGGACTATCCGGTGCTCCGCGACGCGCTGGAGAAACTGATGCTCAACGACGCCGCGCTGGTGTACGAGCCCGAGACGTCCGCCGCGCTGGGCTTCGGCTTCCGCGTGGGCTTCCTGGGCCTGCTGCACCTGGAAATCACCCGTGAACGGCTCGAACGCGAGTACAACCTGGACCTGATCTCCACCGCCCCCAACGTGGAGTACGAGGTCACGCTGGAGGACAAGAGGGTGGTCCACGTGACGAACCCCAGCGAATACCCCACCGGCAAGATCGCGGAAGTCCGCGAGCCGATGGTGTCCGCCACCATCCTGGCGCCGAACGAGTTTGTCGGCGCCATCATGGAGCTGTGCCAGAGCCGCCGCGGCGTCATGGGCGGCATGGACTACCTCTCCGAAGACCGGGTGGAAATCCGTTACCGCCTGCCGCTGGCGGAAATCGTCTTCGACTTCTTCGACATCCTCAAATCCAAGACCCGCGGCTACGGCTCGCTGGACTGGAAGGCCGACGGCGAGCAGGTGGCCGACCTGGTCAAGGTCGACATCATGCTCCAGGGCGAGCAGGTGGACGCGTTCTCCGCCATCACGCACCGCGACAAGGCCTACGCCTACGGTGTGATGATGACCGGCAAGCTGCGCGAACTCATTCCGCGGCAGCAGTTCGAGGTGCCCATCCAGGCCGCCATAGGCTCCAGGATCATCGCCCGCGAAAGCATCCGCGCCATCCGCAAGGACGTCCTCGCCAAGTGCTACGGCGGTGACATCACCCGAAAGCGCAAGCTGCTGGAAAAGCAGAAGGAAGGCAAGAAGCGCATGAAGATGGTGGGCCGCGTCGAGGTCCCGCAGGAAGCCTTTATCGCCGCCCTCACCACGGACGAGTCCAAGGACAAGGCCAAGAAGTAGCGGTGCTGGCAATGATTGTGGCCGCAGCGACGGCAGGCCGGGCCCGTGCCTAGCGTTCTTCCCCTCGGCGATCCCGCGCCGCCGGACGGGCTCCTGCCCGCCCAGGCGGCCGAGGGCGCCGGTCAGCGTGCCTTCGGCCTGTATGTGCACATCCCGTTTTGTGCCGTCCGCTGCGGGTACTGCGACTTCAACACCTACACCGCCACTGAGCTCGGCGGCGGAGCCTCCCAGGACGCCTACGCCGCCACCGCGGTCTCGGAAGTGGAGTTCGCCGGACGCGTCCTGAAGGAATCTGGCCTGCCCGAGCGCCCGCTGAGCACGGTTTTCTTTGGCGGCGGCACGCCCACGCTGCTCCCGGCGGAGGATCTGGCGCGCATTCTCACCGCCGCGATCGGAGCCTGGGGCCTGCAGCCCGGCGCCGAGGTGACCACGGAAGCAAATCCGGATTCCGTCACGCCCGAATCCCTGCAACTGCTGGCCGACGCCGGCTTCACCCGGGTCTCGTTTGGCATGCAGTCGGCCGTCCCGCACGTCCTGAAGGTCCTGGACCGCACCCACACGCCCAGCCGGGTGCCCGAGGTGGTGCAGTGGGCGCGGGATGCGGGCCTCGCGGTCAGCCTCGACCTCATCTACGGGACGCCGGGGGAGTCGCTGGAGGACTGGCGCTACTCGCTTGAGACCGCGCTGTCCTACGACCCCGATCACATCAGCGCCTACGCGCTGATCGTCGAGGACGGCACCAAGCTCGCGGCGCAGATCCGCCGCGGCGAAGTGCCGGAAATCGACGACGACGACCACGCGGCCAAATATGAACTCGCCGACGAACTGATTTCCGCGGCCGGGCTCGCCTGGTATGAGGTCAGCAACTGGTCCCGAACCCCCGGGCAGGCCTGCCGGCACAACCTCGCCTACTGGCGTGGGGACGACTGGTGGGGCATCGGGCCCGGGGCGCATTCGCACGTCGGCGGCGTGCGCTGGTGGAACGTCAAGCACCCCACCGCCTACGCCAACCGCCTCGGCGCGGGGGTTTCTCCCGCTGCCGGACGCGAAACGCTGGACACCGAAACCCGCAACGTCGAACGCGTCATGCTCGAGGCCCGCCTGAACTCCGGGCTCGACATCCCGAGCCTCGGCGGCCTGGGCGACACCGGCCGGCATGCCGTCGCGGGGCTGATCGCCGACGGCCTGGTGGACCCCGCTGCCGCCTTCAAGGGCCGGCTGGTCCTCACCCTCAAGGGCCGCCTGCTGGCCGACGCCGTGGTCCGCCGGATCCTGCCGGACTAAGGCGAGGACACCCGGCCCGGGCCCGGAACCCTGGTGCGGCGCACGCCGCGCCGGACCGTTGCGCACCGTCCCAAGACATACAAAGAGCCGGCCGCTACGCCCTGACGGGCAGCGGCCGGCTCTGTTGTCTGGAATCGGGCTGTTTGGAAACGGGTGTTTGGGACCGGGCCGGACTACTTGATCCAGCGCAGGTTGAACTCGTAGCGGTGCGGCTGGCCACGGTTGACGTGGATGCCTGCCGCCACGGAGAAGCAGGTCACGGCGATCCAGATCACGGTGGCGAGCACAGCAAAGAGGTTGCCCACTACGGGAATGAAGACCAGCAGATTGGCCAGCACGGCCGCAATCGTCGGCGGCAGTGTGAAATTGAGGGCTTCCTTGGATTCCTGCGCCGTGAACGGGCCGCGGTCCTTGAAGATCAGGTAGATCAGCAGCGAGGGCACGCAGCCCAGGATGCCGCCGAAGTGCGCCAGCGTGGCCCACTGCCGGTCCTCGCTGGCCGTCAGCGGCAGCGCATTTGCCGGAACGCCATGGTACGGGGGCTGGTCATGGCCAGCCTTGTTGTCCGTGTGTTCGCGTGCGTTATCTGCCACGGTGTAGTCCTTCGGATTGCGGTGATGCGTTGCTGCCGGGGTTGTGCCTGGAATAGCCGGGACCGCGCTGGGAGCGCGGCCGCCGTTTCAAGAATACTTGCTTGGGTGCATAAATGGAGATCAGGGGCACGCCGCCGCGGCAAACCTACGGCACGGTGAGGAAGTCAATGACCTCTTCCACCCGGCCCAGCAGGGACGCCTCCAGATCCGCATAGCTGCGCACGGCACCCAGGAGTTTCTGCCAGCCGAGGCCGATGTCCTCCTTCGTGGAGTGAGGCCAGCCGAACGCCATCAGGATGCCGGTCTTCCAGTCCACGCCGCGCGGGATCACAGGCCAGCGTTCGATCCCCAGGACCGCGGGCCGGATGGCCTGCCACACGTCCACGTAAGGGTGACCCACAATCAGCACGTTGCCGGCGGCGCCCGGCGAGGCCATGACGGCGTCGGCGATCCGTGACTCCTTGGAGTCGGGCACCAGGTGGTCAACGAGCACGCCAAGACGACGCCCCGGGCCGGGGCGGAACTCCGCCACGGCGGCCGTGAGATCGTCGATGCCGTGCAGGGGTTCGACCACGATGCCCTCCACCCGGAGGTCATCGCCCCAGACTTTCTCCACGAGCTCGGCGTCATGCTTGCCTTCTACCCAGATGCGGCTGGCTTTGGCCACCTGTGCCCGCTGTCCCTCCACCCGGACGGAGCCCGACGCCGTGCGGCCGGCACCCGCCGCGGGAGCGGCCTTCCTCGGGGCCGGGGGCATCAGCCGGATCGGCTGCCCCTCCAAAAGGAAACCGAAGCCGAGGCGGAAGGACCGGGACTTGCCCCGCCGGTCCTCCAGCGCCACCACGTGCATGCCGCCGGACTTCTCCACCCGGGTCACGGCGCCCACCCAGCCGGACTGGACTTCCTCGAGGACCATCCCGCGTTCCACGGGGACTTCCGGCAGCTGCGTCTTGGCGGGGGCGGACAGGTCCTGGGGTCCCCAGTTCTGGTACGACATCTCTACACGCTTACTTTGCACTCGGAATGTACGGCGGTCAGTGGAACTCTCCGCGGGCCGGAACCGGACCGCCTGAGGGCGGCAACGGCAAGGGCTGCCGCGGTCTCAGCGCCGACGTGACGGGAAACTCGATCCCGCGGGCCACGCCTGGAGCGAATCCAATGCTAACAACGCGGCGACTCATATTAGACTGGTTAGCACTTAGGCATGTCGAGTGCTAACCCCTGTCCAGTCGCGGACCGCCCTTGCACCACTCGTGGACGCGACCCGGACACCGCGGGCGGCACCGACTGCGGGAGAGTCGATTGGAGGTGGAGCGTGAGCGAACCGCGCAAACTCGAAGTGCTGCGGGCCATCGTGGAGGACTATGTCCATTCCCGTGAGCCCGTTGGTTCCAAAGCGCTCGTTGAACGGCACCATCTCGGAGTCTCCAGTGCCACGATCCGCAACGACATGGCAGCGCTGGAAGACGAAGGCCTCATCACGGCACCGCACACCAGCGCCGGCAGGATCCCGACGGACAAGGGGTACCGGCTCTTCGTCGACCAGATCTCGGCCGTCAAGCCGCTGTCCCCGGCCGAGCGCCGGGCCATTCAGGCGCTGTTGGAAGGATCCGAGGACCTCGACGACGTCCTCGACCGGACCGTGCGGCTCCTCGCCCAGCTGACCAACCAGGTCGCCGTCGTGCAGTATCCGCTCCTCAGCCGTGCCAGGGTGCGGCACATCGAGTTCGTGCTGCTGGCACCCCGGAAGGTGCTGATGGTGCTGATAGCGGACACCGGCAAGGTGGAACAGCGCGTGATCGACGTCGGGCAGGACCTTCCTGACGACGCCCTCGCCGAGCTGCGCACCCGTTTCCTGGCAAGCCTCTCCGGAACCCCGCTGAGCCTGCTGCCGCAACTGCTGCCCGCCGTCGTCGCCGGTGGACCGCCCGCCCGCCGCGGGGCAGCCCAGGCCCTGGCCCGCGGCCTTGAGGCCCTGGCCACCAGCAGCCGCGAGGAGCGCATGGTCATGGCCGGCACCGCCAACCTGGCCCGCTCGAATGTGGACTTCCCGCTCAGCATCGGCCCGGTGCTGGAGGCTCTCGAGGAACAGGTGGTCATGCTCCGCCTGCTCAGCGAAATGGCGGAAGACCCGCGCGGCGTCACTGTCAGCATCGGCCGGGAAAACCCCTACGACGGCCTCGCCGAGGCCTCCGTGGTGGCCACAGCCTACGGCCCGGACGCCACGGCCAAGGTCGGCGTCCTGGGGCCAACCCGGATGGACTACCCCACCACCATGGCCGCCGTCCGCGCGGTGGCCCGCTACCTTTCGAGGATCCTGGGGCCCTGACGGGCCCGGGACCGAACATGACGTCTTGCCCCAAACAGGCAGTACAACAAGGAAGAGATACACATTTTGACCAGCCACTATGACGTTCTTGGAGTCTCCCGCGACGCAACGGGGGAGGAGATCAAGAAGGCCTACCGGAAACTGGCCCGGACCCTGCACCCGGACGTGAACCCGGGGGAGGATGCCTCGGACCGGTTCAAGGCCGTCACCCATGCCTACGAGGTCCTCTCCGATCCGCAGAAGCGCCGGGTCTATGACACCACCGGCAACGAGAACGGCACTGACAACGGCTTCGGCGGCGGCAGCTACTCGGGCCAGGGCTTCGCCTTCCAGGACATCTTTGAGACGTTCTTCGGCGCAGGCGGCGGCCAGGGCGGCCCGGCATCCCGGGTCCGCCGCGGCCAGGACGCGCTGATCAGCGTCCGGATCGACCTCCGCGACGCCGTGTTCGGTGTCAACAAGAAGCTTGAGGTCGACACGGCTGTCGTCTGCCCCACGTGCGAGGGCTCCTGCTGCCGCGAGGGCAGCCACCCGGTCCGCTGCGACATCTGTGGCGGCAGCGGCCAGGTCCAGCGCGCCGTGCGGTCTATCCTGGGCCAGGTCATGACGTCTGCCCCCTGCGGATCCTGCGAGGGCTTCGGCACCGTCATCAAGGACCCCTGCAACGAGTGCAGCGGCCAGGGCCGGATCCGCAGCCGCCGCTCCCTGACCGTCAAGGTCCCGGCCGGTGTTGCCACCGGTACCCGCATCCAGCTGTCCGGCCAGGGCGAGGCGGGCCCCGCCGGCGGCCCCGCCGGGGACCTGTACGTGGAGATCCGGGTCAACAATGACCCCACCTACGTCCGCGACGGCGACGACCTCCACGCCAGCCTGAACATCCCCATGACCGCCGCCGCGCTCGGCACCGAGATTTCCCTCGACACGTTCGACGGGCAGCAGGAGATCGACGTCAAGGCCGGCACCCAGTCGGGGGAGATCATCACCCTGCGCGGCCTCGGCGTCACGCACCTGCGCGGCCACGGGCGCGGCGACCTGAAGGTCCACCTTCAGGTCGAAACACCGGGCAAGCTCGACCACCACCAGGAAGAACTGCTCCGCCAGTTGGCCAAGCTGCGCGGCGAACACTTCACGGAGGGAAAGCTCGCGGCCAGCGGCGGCGTCTTCGCCAAGCTGCGGGACCGGCTCGGTAACCTGTAGCGGTGAGTAACCCGGTCTTCTTCAGCGCCCCTGGCACCCTGGACCAGCAGGTCCCCGGCTCGGCCTTCGTCCTCGAGGGCGCCGAGGCGCGCCATGCCGTCACCGTCAAGCGGCTCGCCGTCGGGGAATCCGTGGACATCGCCGACGGCGCCGGCAAGCGCCTCACCGGCACCGTGACCGCCGTCGCTCCCGGCGAGCTGACTGTCGAGTGCCTGGCCGTGGCAGACGAGCCGCGGCCCGGGATCCGGCTGGTCCTGGTCCAGGCCCTCGCCAAGGGCGACCGCGATGAACTTGCGGCTGAAACGGCCACCGAACTGGGCATCGACGCCGTCATCCCGTGGCAGGCGGAGCGATCCATTGTGCGGTGGAAAGCCGAACGGGCCGCGAAGGCGCACGCCAAATGGCAATCGGTGGTCACGGCCGCCGCCAAGCAGGCACGCCGGGCGTGGATTCCGGAGGTCCGCGCCGCCGTCGACAGCGCCGGCCTCCAGGCGGCCGTGACGGCCGCCGACCTCGCGGTCATTCTGCATGAAGACGCCGTCCGCCCGCTGCGTCAAGTGCTCGAATCCTGGCTGGAAACGGCAGCCGTGCCCGGCGACGCCGCATCCCGTGAAGTGCTCCTGATCGTGGGCCCGGAAGGCGGCATCAGCCCGCGCGAAGTGACCCGGCTGTGCGACGCAGGAGCGGTCACCGCACTCCTGGGGCACCATGTGCTGCGCTCGTCCACCGCGGGGCCGGCGGCGACTGTGCTGGCCAGCGATATCCTCGGCCGCTGGTAGCCGGGCGCCGGAGACTGAGTATGTGGCTCTGGCCATCTGTTGCCGCTATCTGAGGATGGCCGCTGGCCGGAGGACTATTTGACGGTGAAGCCGCGGGTGTCGAAGAACAGTTCCTTGGCGCTGTCCGACGTCGTGTCCACCTGGGCCACCCGGACCTCATAGCGGCCGGGACCGAGGTTCGCGGACAACGTGAACAAACCGGACTGCGCGGAATCGGCCGAAGCCGTGGCGTTGCCGTTGAGATAGGCGGTCTTGGCGTTGTCGCCGTCGACCTTGAGGATCTCCCAGTGCAGCTTCCCGCCCTGGACAGTGCTTCTGCCGCTGATCTTGACCGACCCGTCGGCCACGGATGCGCCTTCCTGCGGATCAATGATCCACACTGGGGCCACCATCCCGGCGCTGCGGGACGTCGGCGCCCCGAGCCGGACGTGGTCGAAGGCAACGTAATCCGTGTGACCGTCGACCAGCACAACCACCTGGACCTGCTGGCCGGAATCAATCAGGCCTGCGCTGGCCGCGGCCGCCGTCGCCGTGTAGACCAGCTGCTGGATGGCGCGCTCCGCCATGGCAGCATCCACGTTGCTGTTGAAGGCATCGGCCGAGACATCCACGGTGATGACGTTCTTGCCGGAGATTGACGTTGCCAGCTTCTTCGGGTTCTGCCAGGGCGTGAAGAAATCCGGGTCCAGCGGCTTCTGGGACATCATCACCCGCAGGGCGCGGGTCACGGGGTTCTCCTGATCCGGAACGTCGCGGAACTCGCGGTACAGGAACGCGTTGTCGTTGCTGCGGCCGATCCAATACACCGGAGCCTTGTTCGACGTCTGGGCCGTTTCGAGCGGTGCGCTCGTGGTGGGGGCGCCCGACGCCGGGACGGGAATCAGTTCCGACGGGCTGCTGGAGTTCGTGATGCCGCCCTGCGGCGTCGCCACGCAGCCGGACAGGACGAGGGAGGCGGGCAGCACGAGCGCCAGTGCGAGGCGACGGACGCGTCCCACTGTTGACTGCTGAACTCCACGCTGCCTGATGCTGCTGTCCCTTCGTGTACCGTTTCCGCATTCCGCGGTGTTGCTTCGTATGTGGGCGGCCGAGGCCGCCGGAGGCCGCCCGCCCATCGCATGCCGGGGAACCGGACAGGCGCTCGTGGGACAGCCAAATTCCAGCATGGCATACGGACGCGGAGCGATAGCCGGGTTTGGGGCCGGGCGCCGGAACTGCAACGGGAACGATATGAGGCCGATACAAAGTTGATACCTAATCCGGGCGGGACCGGTTGCGGGCAAGGGTCTGGCCGCCCCTCAGCCAGGGGGGAGGAGTTTGGCCGTGCTCATACTCAGCCATTCCTTCAAGGAAATGCTCTGGTGATGGTCCCAGCGGGGATAGGTGATCCAGACCTTGCCTCTGTGGTCAAAGTCGACGTTCACCAGGTTGTCGAGGGCGGTCCGGGGCCAGCGGGCGACGGCAAGGTTTCCGGTGAATTCGACAAGGCGCTGCGGAGCGGCGGTCCAGGCCGGCTCCTTTCCCGGTTTGCGGGCCGGCAACGAGATCACGCGGCCGGAGGCCGGGACCAGGCCCTTGGGGTTGACGAGTCTCTTCATGGCGCTGCCGCCCTCGAACGTGCTCAGAACGGTGTCGACGCTGAGGAATTCGTCCCCGCCGAAGGCCGTGGACAGGCGGTAGAAGCAGATGCGGCCGTCGACGGTCAGGAAAGCGGTGCCGTCGTCCTCGTTTTCCAGAGGCCAGCCGAGGGACTGGGCGACGAAATGCCACGTCCAGTCGGTACCGGAGGTGACGGCGGCGAGGCTGGTCGGCACGGAGCGCTTGAGCAGCCGCTTGCTGGCGTGTTCCAGGATACGTTCCATGCGGTCAGCGGCGGCGCGGCGCGATGACTCGTAGATGCCCGGGACGGTCTCATTGGCTGGGCTTCCGGCAACAGGAGCGTGGGCGATCGCTGACCGCGGCCTGTTCGGCGCATCCTCAGACACCATTGCAGCTCTCCACTGTTGATGCTTCGCTTCACATCGAAGTGACTCCGGGTGGCGTTCCATCCGTGCGGTGCCACGGATGATCCAGGCAGGCCGGTGAGGCGAACGCGTCCGTTGTCAGCTTACGTCGACGGCGCCTGCCCGAAGCGGCAGGACGTCCAATGTTCATCAAATGATCACCGGCATCCGCTCAGGGCTGGGGCCGGCCCCCCGTGCCGCGGGAGCGGACCCCGGCGTTCACGTACTGGAAAGGTGCACTTAACCCGACGGGGTCATTCTGTATTAGGAGAGTGAACCGTTTGGGGAAAGGTGGCCTGTCGCGGATGGCAGCCGTCCAGGCGCAGCAGCTGATCAAGGCCCGGGGCTCTACCGTCTGGGACATCATCACAGATTCAGGGAACTTCGAGGTCTGGAATTCCGGCATCACATCCGTGACGGGCGTTATCCGCAACGGTGGAACCATCAGAGTCCGCACCCGGCACGGTGGCAGCAGGAGCTTCCGCCTGCGCGTGGAACAGGTCCCGGGAGTGACCATGACCTGGACCAGAGTCGTGATGCCCGGGCTGGGCGCCGTGCGCACCTTTGTGTTGACCCCTCGTGACGGAATGACACTGCTGCTCGTCAGTGACGAGATCAAAGGCCCGCTGCGCGGCATCATCGGATCTCCCTTCAGCGCCGGGGAACAGGACCTGCAGGGGTTCGTGAACGCCGTCAAAGAGCGCGCCGAACTCCTCGGTTAGGCTTCCGGGGATTGCGGGCTGCCCCACCTCCAGGTGCGGCCGCGGCCAATGGACAAAAGGCGGCAGCCCGGTGACTTGCTTGCGTCCGCCTAGTCAACCCGTCATGGGCGGGGCTGTTCACCGGGAGTTTACCGGGGGCACATACGCTGAAGCGGACCCACCTCCGTTTATGGGAAGGCGCCACCATGAACTTCGAAGGTAAGACCGGGAGGAATGTCCACGGGAGCGAACTGAAACGCGGCCAGCAGGTCCGCGTCCGGGTCGGCGACGAGGACCTGGGCATCGGGATCGTCGATGAATTAACCGCCCACGGCGGCGATGCCGTCTGGATCTTTTTCCCGGGAACCGCGCCCCGCCGTCTCCCCACCGACAACGACTCGATTGAATTCACCGTCCTGGAACCCGAAACCCGGTTCCCATAACAGCCCAGCCAACTATCGTGAGAGTTCCGCCGCTGTCATAGTGTCGCCAGGAGTCCGGCCGTCTGTTCCAGGGCGCCCGGGACCAGGGAGTAATAGGCCCACGTGCCCCGCTTTTCCCGGTGCAGCAGACCCGCATCGACCAGGATCTTCAGGTGGTGGGACACCGTGGGCTGGCCCAGGTCCAACGGCTCGGTCAGGTCGCACACACAGGATTCGCCGGAGGGATCGGCCTTGACGATGGAGAGCAGCCGCAGACGGTTCGGGTCGGCCAGCGCCTTGAAGACAAGGGCCTTCTGCTTCGCCTCCTCGGCGCCCAGGGCAGGGGACCCTGCGGGGACGCAGCAGGCTTCGTCCGTGGCCGGCTCGAGGATAGGGAGCGAGTTCATGTACCCATTATGCTCCGATATTGATAATCATCAATGTATGGGCGAAGGTCTCGGTCCGGGTTGGGTCCCGGCGCTGCGCGGCAGGACCACGTCGTCAGCGGTGCGGGCCGCCGAGGGGAACAGGATGAGGAGGAGGCCAAGACCTACGGCCGTGCCGACCAGCTGCGCCACGACGAACCCGGGAACGGAGGCCGGCGCGATGCCGGCGAAGGTGTCACTGAAGATGCGGCCCACAGTCACGGCCGGGTTCGCGAACGACGTAGAAGACGTGAACCAATACGCGGCCCCGATGTAGGCACCCACCGCCGGTGCGGCGAGAACGCCACGCTTGGTGGCGGCCAGGGCGAAGATCAGCAGAACGAGGCCCGCGGTGGCGACGACCTCGCCGAGGAGATGCCCTGTGGTTGCCCGGTCCTTGACCGAAATGGAGGTGCCCACGTCAAACATGGCGTTCGCCACGACGCTGCCGCTGATGGCACCCACGGTCTGGGCGGCGACATAGGTGCCGAGCTCCGGGAGAGTGAGCCCGGTACCGCGGCGCCGGCCCAGGATCCAGTCGGCGAGGGACACCGCGGGGTTGAAGTGGGCGCCGCTCACCGGCCCGAGCACCAGGATGAGCACCGTCAGTCCCAGCACCGTGGCGGTGCTGTTCTGGAGCAGCTGCAGGCCGACGTCGTTGGGGGAGAGTTGCTGCGCGGCAATCCCGGAGCCGACGACGATCATCACGAGCAAACTGGTGCCGAGCAGTTCGGCGACGGCACGGCGCCACACCGGCGGTTGTTGAGAAGTCATGCCAACAGCTTGACCCAAGATATTTACTCAGTCAAAATTGAATCAATGAATACTGACTCAGTTGAAGTCTTTCGGGCGCGGGTTGCCAAGCACGCGGCACTGGCCGACCCTGCGCGGCTGCGAATCGTGGACCTGCTGACCCTGGGAGACCTTTCCCCTATGGAGCTGCAGGCCGAACTCGGAATGCCGTCAAACCTGCTGTCCCACCACCTGCGCACGCTGGAAGGCGCGGGCCTGGTGATCCGCCGCCGTTCGGAGGCGGATAAGCGCCGCAGCTACATCCGGCTCGCCGCAGGGGCGTTGGAGGGATTGGCTCCCGGGGCCGAACACGGCGCCCGCCGCGTCCTCTTCGTCTGCACCCGGAACAGCGCCCGGTCCCAGCTGGCTGTCGCACTCTGGAACCAGGTCAGCGAGATCCCGTCGACCTCCGCGGGTACGCATCCCGCGGACCGCATCGCCCCGGGCGCCATTGATGTCGCACGCCGCCATGGTGTCCCTCTCGCGGACCTTCCCCCGCGCCGGCTGGATGAGGTGGCGCACGATGAAGACTTCGTCGTGACCGTGTGCGACAACGCCCACGAGGAAATCCCCAACCTGGGAGGGATCCACTGGTCTGTTCCGGATCCGCTCCGGCTGAATACCGAGGACGCCTTCGAAGGCGCCTTCACTGACATCGCCCGCCGCATCAGCGACCTCGCGCCCCGCCTGCATGCGGCCTAGAACCCGAAACCCCGCAAATATTGACAAGCATCGATCTACTGTTTGATACTGCATGCATCGACAAACATCAATGTCTAGTCGGTGGTGCGGGGATGACGACTTCATCACAACAGATCCACACCTAACTGATTCCAGGAGAAGCCCGTGAGCACCGAAACCGTCAAGAAGCCCTCCGTCCTGTTCGTCTGCGTCCACAACGCCGGCCGCTCCCAGATGGCCGCGGCCTTTCTGACGACCCTCGGCGAGGGCCGGATCGAGGTCCGCTCCGCCGGCTCCCAGCCTGCGGACAAGGTCAATCCGGCCGCCGTTGAGGCGATGGCGGAACTCGGGATTGACATGTCGGCCGAGATTCCCAAGATCCTCACCACCGAGGCCGTGAAGGAATCCGACGTCGTGATCACCATGGGCTGCGGCGACGAATGCCCCTACTTCCCCGGCAAGCGCTACGAGGACTGGGTCCTGGAAGACCCCGCCGGGCAGGGCGTGGACTCCGTCCGCCCGATCCGCGACGAGATCAAAACCCGCATCGAGGCCCTGATCGCCTCCCTCACGCCAGTCGCCAAGTAACCGCTACCACGCGAGAAAGCGGACCCATGACTTCACAGGACTCCCTTCCCGTTGCAGTGATCGGCGCCGGCCCCGTGGGCCTGGCCGCCGCGGCCCACCTGATCGAACGCGGACTCGAACCGCTGATCTTCGAAGCCGGCCCCTCCGCGGGTGCGGCCATCGAACAGTGGCGCCACATCCGGCTGTTCTCCCCGTGGCGGTTCAACATCGATGCCGCCGCCGCCCGGCTCCTCGAAGCCTCCGGCTGGGAATCTCCCCGGCCCACCGCCCTGCCCTACGGCGGGGAACTCATCGATAACTACCTCACCCCGCTGGCCGCGCTCCCGGCCATCAGCTCAAAGCTGCAGACCGGCGCCAGGGTCATCGCCGTGACCCGCGCCGGCATGGACAAGACCCACACCCGCAACCGCGGGATCACACCGTTCATCGTCCGTGTCGAGCACGGGGACGGAGAGATCCGCGACCACACCGTGGCAGGAGTCATTGACGCCTCCGGCACCTGGTCCACCCGCAACCCTTTGGGAACCTCCGGGCTGCCCGCCATCGGAGAAGATTCCGCCGCGGACAGGATCTCCTCGCCGCTGCCCGACGTCCTGGGCCGGGACCGGAAGGCGTTCGCCGGCCGCCGTGTCCTGGTCGTCGGCGCCGGGCACTCCGCCGCCAACACCTTGATCAGCCTCGCCGACCTGGCCAAGGACGAACCGGACACCCGGATCCTCTGGGCGGTCCGCGGCGCGTCCGCCGAAAAGGTCTACGGCGGCGGCGACGCCGACGGGCTACCGGCCCGCGGCCAGCTCGGCGCCCGCCTGCGCCGCCTCGTCGAAGCAGGAACGATCGAACTGCACACCGGCTTCGGCATCAGCTCGCTGAAATCCCTCGCCTCACACGTGAGCGTCGAATCTGTTGACGGGCGGACTCTCAAGGCCGACATCGTCGTGCCCTGCACCGGCTTCCGCCCGGACCTGGACATCCTGCGCGAACTCCGGCTGAACCTGGATCCCGCCGTCGAAGCACCCACCGAACTCGGCCCGCTGATCGACCCGGAATTCCACTCCTGCGGCACCGTCCCCCCGCACGGCGCAGCAGTGCTGGCCCACCCGGACAAGGATTTTTACATCGTCGGCATGAAGTCGTATGGGCGGGCTCCGACGTTCCTGCTCGCCACCGGCTACGAACAGGTCCGCTCCGTTGCGGCAGCCCTGGCCGGTGACCGCGAGGCGGCCGACACCGTCCAGCTCGAGCTGCCAGAAACCGGCGTCTGCTCCTCCGGCGCCGGCACCAGCTGCGACGTACCGGCAGCCGCCGCCGTCGAGGAGGCAATAGAGGCCCCGTGCTGCGGCGCTCCCGAGCCGGTGCTCGTCGGCTTCGCCACGGGACTGTCCCACGGGCGCTCCGGCGACAACAACTGAACCGGATTTCCCTTCCATGAATCACGTCCTTGGAGTGCTGAAATGACTGAACCGCACGAAAACCGGCAAGAAACCAGCCGGGGACTGCAGGAAAACACCGAGCTGCTGCACCGCATCAGCAAGCGACTCACCGACAAGTTCGCGGGCATCTTCGCCGCCGAAACCGTCGACCGCTACGTCTTCGAGACGTACACGGCCCTGGCCCGGACCGCGAAGATCACCACCCACCTTCCGGCCACCACCGAACACTTCGCCAGCGACCGGCTCGCCGCGCTGGCCAAATCCAAGGGCGCCGTCGCCTCCGAGGTCCCCGAAGTGCTGTTTGTCTGCGTGCAAAACGCCGGCCGATCCCAGATGGCCGCAGCACTGTTGAACGTCGAGGCCAAGGGCCGGATCCGTGTCCGGTCCGCAGGTTCCCTGCCGGCGGCCGAACTGGACCCCGCCGTCATCGCGGCGATGTCCGAAATGGGACTCGACCTCACCCGGGACTACCCGAAGCCGTTGACGGACGACGTCGTGCGTGCCTCAGACGTCGTGATCACCATGGGCTGCGGCGATTCCTGCCCGATCTATCCCGGCAAACGCTACGAGGACTGGGACCTGGCAGACCCGGCCGGGCTGCCCGTTGCGGCCGTGCGGATCATCCGCGACGAAATCCACGACCGGGTCAGGACACTGGCCGCATCGCTGCTCAACAACCCCAGCACGGACAAGGAAGAATCAAACGCATGACCGAGACCACGAAAACGCCCGGCGTCCTGTTCGTCTGCAGCAAGAACGGCGGAAAATCCCAGCTCGCCGCCGGCCTCATGAACCAGCTCGCAAATGGTGCCATCGCCGTCCACTCCGCAGGCACCAAACCGGGCTCGTCACTGAACCCGCAGGCCGTGGACTCCCTGGCAGAACTCGGCATCGACATCACCGGCGAACACCCCAAGCCCGTCACCGACGAGGTCCTGGACACGGTTGACGTCGTCATCGTCCTGGGGACCGAAGCGAAAGTCGAGCCACACGAAGGCACCCGCTTTGAAGTCTGGGAAACGGACGAGCCCTCCGAACGCGGCATCGAAGGCATGGAACGCATGCGCCTGGTCCGGGACGACATCAAGGCCCGGGTCCGGAAGCTTCATGCGGAGCTGACCGGGAAATAGGCCAGGCCCGCCCCGGCGCTATCCCGGACAGTCGTTGCGGCGGGTGCGCTGCGCGGCGGGCTGGCTCATCCACACGGTCTCAGCCAACCTTGCCGGTGCGCGAGTGCTGAAAGGCGGTGAACCGGTCCTCGCGTGCGTAGTCGAAGTAATTCTCGAAGAAAGGATCCTCCGTTCCCGGCGCCGCTCCGGCTGCAGCGGCCTTCACAAGCCAGTCCACCTGATGCGGAATTGTCTGAGCGTAAGTCCCGACAGGTTCGTAGGCCAGGTCAAGGGAGGCCGTCGTGCTGAGGACCAGTGGGGGCCGGAGGTCCCAGGGGTGGGCGCCGAGGCCGGCAGGGGCGGTGTCATCCAGCAGCACCTCGTCCCATTGGTGGCCAAGGTATCGGGCGATTGAGTCTGCGATCTGTCGGGCGTTCGGCGCATCCGGATCAGCGCTGTTGAGGATGCGCGCCCCGGGTACGGCAGCAACCCGTTCCACGAGGGCGGCCGTGTTCACAGCGGCCGTCGTGTGGTCTCCTCCCTGCCCTGCGTGGGCCAGGAACACTGCCGGCCGGCGGTCGAGTATCCGCTTGACGAACATCCATTCCCGGGGCCGGGCGGCACCCTCCCCATGTACCTTGGACGCCCGGATCACCGTTACCGGATGGCGGCTGTCCAGCAGGATATTCTCTGCGGCCACCTTGTTGGCGCCGTAGCCTTCCCGGGAGTCGTAGGCTCCGATGCCCGGTTTCATGGTCGGGTTGCTCTCGATGATGGGGGCAGAAAAGCGCGGCGGCACATCGGAGTTGACGTGATTGCCGGCGGCGTCGATGTAGACGGCCTTGCTCGACAGCATGACGGCCGAGTCCACATCCGGCAGGTGCGGAAGGAGTTGCCGGGCGTCCGCCTCGGTGTAGCACACGGCGTCCACGAGGAGATCCGCGCCGGCACCGATGACCCCGGCCAGGGCTGCCTCGTCCCGACGTTCGGCAACGGTGAAACGTGCCCCGGCGGCGGCAAGGTCAGCCGGCATCTTCCCCGGATCCCGGCCTGTTATGTCCACTGCCCAGCCCGCGCCGATGAGACGCCAGGCGATGGCGCGCCCGAGAACACCTGTCCCGCCAAGGATCACAGCCCGTTTCATCGTCCGACTCTAACGGAGGGGCGGCCTGCGGCAAGAGCTGGCACGCTCCTCGTCATGAGATGGTGCCCACTGCAGAAAAGACCAGGGAATCCCGCCACTGTCCACGTATGAGTTTGTCCGCCTTTCGCAATCCGTGCTGAACCATCCCGATCTTCTCCAGCACCCGCGCGGAAGCGGAGTTTTCAGGTCTGCGGGTGGCGGTAATGTCCCGGAGTTGGAGGACTTCTTTGCCGAAGCTGAGAAGCGGCCGACCCTCGGGTCAAAACCTGAGAATGTTCAAGTCGCCGGCAGGCTGGAACCCCAGCCGTGAGTAGAAGTCACGCGATTCGGGGGACGGAGAAAGCACCATTCGTACCGCTTGGATGCGCTCCGCGAAATGAATCGACGCCTCCACGAGCCGGCCTCCGATTCCGGTGTTACGGAATTCCGGCAGCACGTAGGCGTTGCCCAGATAGACCCACCGGGAAGACTCACCCCCAGGCTTGGGCATCCGCTCGAAAATCATCAGGTTAAGCATCCCGACCAGCTCGCCGTCGTTGTCAGCCACAAAGAACTTTCGAGGATTGGCTTCCATCCAGTCGGCAAAGGCGGTGCCGAAAGCTGGGTCTTCCTCGCGCGCAGGCTCCTGTTCAGCCGCCCACGTTGCTCTAAGCGCCGCAAGGCAGGGCGCATCACGTGAATGTCCTTCGCGAATGATGAGCATGGGAATACCCTACGTCGGCGCTGCGGGAGGTAACCCGGCCCGACATCACTGCCGAATTTTTACGTCATGCAACGGGCCCGTGACGCGTTGTGTCGTTGCGCGACTGTGCGTTGCCGACGGGGTTGGGAACCCGCGTCCGGGGTGGTTGATTGGGGCTACAAACGTCGAAAGGACTCGCCATGACGGAACATTCTGACCTCAGCCCGACGAAACTCCGCCACATTCTCGGACACTTCGCCACGGGCCTGACGGTGATCACCGCAGCAACGAAGAACGGGCCGGCCGGGTTCACGTGCCAGTCCTTCTCATCACTGTCGCTGGAACCGGCTCTGGTGACTTTCAGCCCCGCGCGGACCTCCAGCACGTGGCCGTTGTTGCGGGAGGCGGGCCGGTTCACGGTAAACATCCTGCCGGCGGAGCACCAGCACCTGGCAGCGCAGTTCGCCCGTTCCGGGGCGGACAAATTTGCCGGCGTCGGCCACTCCCCGTCGCCGCTGGGCAACCCCGTCCTGGACCAGGCCCTGGCCTGGGTGGATTGCGAACTGCATCAGGAGTACGACGGCGGGGACCACACCATCGCGGTGGGCGCCGTCCGCGCCCTCAGCGCCCGTCCAGACGCCGAACCCCTGCTCTTCTACAAGGGCAGTTACGTGGGCGTCCGGTCGCGGGAGGGTGCGCTGGAGAGCGTGGCATGAGCGCCGCCTGGATCATCGCTGCCTGTGGCCTCCTTATGGCCGGCGGGGGAGCGTGGGCAGCATGGCCCTTGATGAAGGGTGCGCCCGCGCGGCCCGAGCAGGGCGGCGTTCCAGTGCCTGAGATCGAGGAACAGCCGTTCCCGAGAACGGGCGCCCACTGGTTGGACGGGTGGGTCGTCTCCGGAAACGGCTACCTGTAACGGCGACGCCGGAGCCTGACCGGCGTCGGGCGCGCCTCGCTGGCGTAAGATGGAAGGACCCGCTGACCCCGGCCGCGGACGGTGCGAACCGCCGTCGGCATGGATCGCGGGGACCGACCTTATTCATACTGGAGGGGACCAGAGGCCCGCGGGCCAACACCATGACTGAAGCAGCGAACGGCAAGGCCCGGTTCAGCGCCGGAGAGCGCACCGCAGGGGAATTCCCCCACTCCCTACCAGGGCTGCGGACGGAGGTGGTCTTGTTCGACGACTCAGAGCAGATGGTCCAGACTCTGGGCAGCCATGACGAAGCCTTGCGGTTCATCGAAAACCAGTTCCCCGCCGTGGACTTCCATGTCCGGGGAAACGAACTCGCGATCAGCGGGCCCGCGGCCGACGTGCCGCGCATCATGCGCCTGCTCAACGAGGTGCGCGGGCTGGTGGCCAGGGGCACCATCATCACCCCGGCCGTCCTGCAGCAGCTCATCTCCCTGCTCCGCAGCCAGTCACTGCAGAACCCCGTGGAAGTGCTGACCACCAACATCCTCTCCACCCGCGGCAAGACCATCCGCGCCAAAACGCTGAACCAGAAGAACTATGTGGACGCGATCGACGCCAACACGGTGATCTTCGGGATCGGGCCGGCCGGTACCGGCAAGACCTACCTGGCGATGGCCAAGGCCGTCCAGGCCCTGCAGCAGAAGGAAGTCAGCCGGATCATCCTGACGCGTCCCGCCGTCGAGGCGGGGGAGCGGCTCGGCTTCCTGCCGGGCACCCTCAGCGACAAGATCGACCCCTACCTGCGGCCCCTGTATGACGCCCTGCACGACATGATGGACCCCGAGTCCATTCCGCGGCTCATGGCCGCCGGCACCATCGAGGTGGCCCCGCTGGCCTACATGCGCGGCCGTACCCTCAACGATGCCTTCATCATCCTCGACGAGGCCCAGAACACCACACCGGAACAGATGAAGATGTTCCTGACCCGTCTGGGCTTCGGCTCCAAGATGGTGGTCACCGGCGACGTCACCCAGGTGGATCTTCCCTTCGGCACCCGCTCGGGGCTGCGGATCGTCGAGGAGATCCTGCAGGGGATCGAGGACGTCAACTTCTCGGTCCTGGACGCCTCCGACGTCGTCCGTCACCGCCTCGTGGGGGACATTGTCAACGCCTACAGCATCTGGGACGAAGTCCAACGAAGCCGGGTCAAGCACTCCGTCGCCCGGGACACGCGGGGAGAACGCGCATGAGCATTGAGGTCAACAACGAATCCGGCGTAGCGGTCGACGAATCCGAGCTCGTATCGCTCTCGCGTTTCATCTTCGAACGCCTCTACATCCACCCGCAGGCGGAACTGTCCATCCTGCTGGTCGACGAACCGGCCATGGAAAAGCTCCACATCGAACTGATGGACGAGCCCGGCTCCACCGATGTCCTGTCCGTGCCCATGGACGAGCTGACGCCGGGCACGCCGGACAAACCCACACCCCAGGGCATGCTCGGCGACATCGCCATCTGCCCCCAGGTGGCCGAGGTCCAGGCCCGGAACGCCGGCCACTCCACCCAGGACGAGATGCTGCTGCTCACCACGCACGGCATCCTGCACCTGCTCGGCTATGACCACGCCGAGCCGGAGGAGAAGGAAGAGATGTTCGGGCTGCAGCGCGAACTCCTGACCGCTTTCACCGGCAAAGCGGCGCCCTCAGAGACGATTCAGTGACCCCACTGATCCTCTCCGGCATGGCGCTGGTGTTCCTTAGCTTTGCCGCGGTGCTGACCGCTGCCGAGTCCGCCTTCAACTTCCTGCCCAGGCACGACGCCGAACAGGCGGTCCTGCACAGCCGGGGCACGTCGCTCAAGCGCATCCTGGCGCAGCCCGTGGGGCACATGCGTGCTCTTCGGTTCTGGCGGATCTGGTTCGAGATGGCCTCCGCCGTCGCCGTCACCGTCCTGCTGTACAGCATGCTGGACAACGTCTGGCTCGCGGGTCTGGCGGCCACGGGCATCATGGCGGTGATCGGTTTCGTGATCGTCGGGGTATCCCCGCGGCAGCTCGGCCGTGTGCACTCCGCCGCGCTGGTCCGGTTCAGCGCCCCGCTGGTCCGCTCCCTCTACGCCGTGCTTGGCCCGATCCCGGGCTGGCTGGTGCGGCTTGGCAGCGCCGTCGCCCCGGGCGCACCGGCGGACAGCGAGGCGTTTTTCAGCGAAGAGGAATTCCGCGAACTCGTGGACCGCGCCACCGAGTCCGACGTGATCGAGGACAACGAGGCCGAGCTGATCCAGTCGGTCTTCGACTTCGGCGACACCCTGGTCCGCTCCGTCATGGTGCCGCGGACCGACATCCTCACGATCGACTCCGGATCCAGCCTGCGGCGGGCGATGTCCATGTTCCTGCGCTCCGGCTACTCGCGGATCCCGGTCATCGGCGAGAACACCGACCATATCCTCGGCATTGTGTACCTCAAGGATGTCGCCGCCGCGCTCCACAACCTCGGCCCGGACGACGAGCCGCCGGTCGTGGACGAACTCGCCCGCGAGGTCCGCTACGTGCCGGACTCGAAACCGGTCAGCGACCTGCTGCGCGAACTCCAGAAGGAATCCACGCACGTGGCCATCGTCATCGACGAATACGGCGGAACGGCGGGCCTGGTCACGCTCGAGGACCTCATCGAGGAGATCGTCGGGGAGATCGTGGACGAATACGACACCGAAAGCGCCGAGGCCGTGGCCCTTGGCGACGGAAGCTTCCGGGTCAGCGCCCGCATGAGCATCGATGACCTCGGCGAGCTCTTCGACCTGGAGCTCGACGACGACGAGGTGGACACCGTGGGCGGCCTGCTCGCCAAAGCCCTCGGCCGGGTGCCGATCGTCGGCAGCACCGTCCAGGTCCACGGCCTGTCCCTCCGCGCCGACCGGCTCGAGGGCCGGCGGAACCGCGTCAGCCACATCATTGCGGCCGCCGTTCCAAAAGAAGAAACTGACCTTGAAGACCTTCTCGACGAGGCCGCACCAATCCAACAGGGAGTCCTACGTGAGCAAGCAGAATAAGTCCGACGGCGAAGCAGCCTACGGAGGCTACCGCGCCGGGTTCTCCGTGCTGGTCGGGCGGCCCAATGCGGGCAAGTCCACCCTCACCAACGCCTTGGTGGGCCAAAAAGTCGCGATCACCTCGGCCAAGCCGCAGACCACGCGCCACACCATCCGGGGCATCGTGCACCGGGACGACGCCCAGCTGATCCTGGTGGACACCCCGGGCCTGCACCGCCCGCGCACCCTGCTGGGGAAGCGGCTGAACGAACTCGTCGCCGACACCCTCGCCGAGGTCGACGCGATCGGGTTCTGCCTGCCGGCCAACGAAAAGATCGGCCCGGGAGACAAGTTCATTGCCGCCCAGCTCGCCGCCATCGGCAACAAGCCGATCATCGCGATCGTGACGAAGGCCGACACCGTGGACCGTCAGGCCCTCACCGAGCAGCTGCTCGCCGTCGCCGCCCTGGGCAGGGAGGTCCTCGGGGAGGACGGCTGGAAGGACATTGTCCCGGTCTCCGCCACCGACGGCTTCCAGGTCGACACCCTTGCCGACGTGCTGATCAGCCACATGCCGGCGTCGCCGCCGCTGTACCCGGACGGGCACCTGACGGACGAACCGGAAGCCGTGATGATCGCCGAACTCATCCGGGAAGCCGCCCTCGAAGGCGTCCGCGACGAATTGCCGCACTCCCTGGCCGTCGTCGTCGACGAAATCGTTCCGCGCGAAGGCCGGCCCGAAGACCGGCCGTTCCTGGACGTCCGCGTCAATTTGTACGTGGAACGCCCGTCCCAGAAAGCCATCATCATCGGCAAGGGCGGTGCCCGGCTCCGCGAGGTCGGAACCAACGCGCGCAAGGCTATTGAGGCGCTGCTCGGCGCCCGGATCTACCTCGACCTGCACGTGAAGGTTGCGAAGGACTGGCAGCGCGATCCGAAGCAGCTCGTCAAACTCGGCTTCTGAGCTGGGCCTTTATCGGGACCAGTAGTGGGCCGCCGGCCCGCCCCGCCGCTCCCAAGAGCGGCCCCATCGGCATTTTCTCAGACTCGGACACTAAAATGGGCTGACTCCCGTTCGTGAAGGAAGGCTCAACAAGTGGTTCGACCCCGTGACAACCGTGCCGACGGAACCGCCCCGCCGGTCCGGTCGGCCGCTGCTGCCCGGCACACGGCCGATGCCGCCGTCGGCCCTGCCCGCCACCTGGGTTCCGTCCGGCGGACCCCCACCTGGCTGAAAGTCACCACGGGCGTCATCGCGGTCCTCCTGGTCGGCGTGATCGCCTTCGGTGCGTACTGGGCCATCCGGCTCCAGGGCAACATCACCAAGGCGCCGCTGAGCGCCGGCAGCGTCAAGTCGGAGAACTCCGTGAACGACTCGACGGACCGGATGCAGATCCTGATCCTCGGCTCGGACACGCGCGACGGAAAGAACTCGCAGTACGGCACCAGCGATGATTCGACCGGCTACGGGCACTCGGACGTGATGATGCTCATGGATATCTCCGCGGACAACAAACGCGTCAATGTCATCAGCTTCCCGCGCGACCTGCTGGTCGACATTCCCAAGTGCAAGGATCCGAAGACCAACCGGGAGTACCCGGCCCAGACCGGCGTCATGATCAACTCGGCGATGTCCGAGGCCGGCATCGGCTGCGCCGTGGACACGGTCAACAAGCTCACCGGCCTGGAGATCGATCACTTCATGATGGCCGACTTCAACGCCGTCAAGGAACTCTCCAACGCCGTCGGCGGCGTGGAGGTGTGCATCAGCGA
>ENA-OWNT01001813-OWNT01001813.1-seawater-metagenome-genome-assembly--contig:-NODE-1813-length-24693-cov-12.899009_pt1 | contig 24693 bp, 18 predicted proteins | sample MGYA00238136_ERZ651165 | MGnify/ENA primary metagenome ERZ651165 (study PRJEB26861, sample SAMN08777766) | seawater metagenome | isolation source: coastal seawater | place: USA: Florida | collected...
CCGCCGTGCTCGACGCCGTTCCCGCAGATGGCGAGACCGTCGAGGTGAGCATCCCCATCACCGACGCCGTCATCACGAACGTGGGCTACGCACCGGAAGGCTCCTCGCCGAACACCTTCTTCTCCGACGCCAACGGCGCGGTGTTCACCTACTTCGTGGACGGCCTGCAGGGCGCCAAGCCCGGTGACAAGGTGAGCATGGAAGTCACCGAGATCACGAACTACTACGGCAAGCCCGAGATCACCGGCGCCACCAACATCGTGGTCACCGAAGCCAGCGAGCCCATCTTCTACCACGACGCCACGGGCACCACGCTCGACTACGCCACGATGGGCCGCCAGAACGTGCACCTGTTCGGCACCCTCACCAGCGACAACGGCAACTGCGGCGGCGACTACACCTGCTTCGACATGGACCACGGCGGCCAGACGGTCACCTACCGGGTGAACCTGTCGAACCTCGGCGACTACCCCGACCAGGTGGGCGACTGCATCCAGGTCTTCGCCCCCCTCGACACCTTCTCGGGCGCACCGCAGATCAACATCGACAACTACGACTGGCGCTACGTCGTCTTCCTGTAGGCCGCCCCGATAGACTCATCGGGGCGCCTCCTCGGACGCCCCGCCCCCCGGAGGTCTCCGATGCAGGCAGCGCCCATGCGCCTCGGTCTCGTGCTCTCGCTCTTCGCCCTGTCGTGCGCCGATGTGCGCGACACCCCCACCGACCACTCCGACTGGTGGGAAGACGGTGAGGACATGTGGGTGGAAGAGGCTGTGGACTTCATGGCCGACGACTACGCCATCCCGGCTGCCGGGACGGCGGGCATCGGAGACTTCTCGTCGCAGGTGTTCCCGGTGGGCACCTGGGACAGCTCGGACCCGGAGAACCTCTGGGCCATCAAGTACGCCCCGGGTGAGAGCTTCACGGCCGACTGCGGCAGCGTGGAAGACAGCACGCTGCCCTACGAGCTCGAAGGCATCGTCACTCTGCACCCCGCCTGGTACATCAAGTCCTACGGCTGTGCGCCCGAGCCCGACAACACCTGGACCCCCGACAGCGAAGAGAAGTACTACAGCTCGTACTTCATCGAAGACGCCTCGGGTGGCCTGTTCGTGCTCTTCGACTCGCGTGTGGCGCCGTTCACGGTGGGCGACAAGGTTCGCCTGAAGGTGCGGGCCGTGCGGTCCAACCACTGGGACGACGGTGGTGCCTACATCGGCAGCCAGGACATGATCTACGCCCACGACATCGTGTCGGTGGAGCGGGACAGCTCAGCCATCCACTACACCGAAGTGGACGGTGATCTCGGCATCGAGCACAGCAACCGCGTGGTCCGCGTGCACGGCACTGTGGTCGAGATCGACGAGAGCTTCAACAACTACACGGTCGAGACGGCCAGCGGGGGCCAGGTGGTCTACTCGCTGGGCCTGGACCTCGGCCGCCGCCCCTCGTCGAAAGCCAAGCTCGGAGATGTGGTGACCGCAACCGGTCCCGTGCTCCTCAGCTACGACATCTTCACCATCTCCATCGCCCAGGTCGGCCAGCTCGAGATCGAGTCCACCGACTGATGCTGGCCGGGCGGGCTCTGCTCGTCTGCCGCACCCGCGCTTCTCTTCCGGAGTTCCCCGTGCGCCTCCTCCCCGCAGCCTCCCTGGCGCTGCTGGCCCTGCCTTCGTTCGCCATGGCTCAGAGCAACACCGAAGACCTCGAGTACCGCGAGTCCGAGCTGCAGAAGCAGAAGAACAAGCTCGAGGTTCGTGGTGGCTTCGAGGCCCAGTGGCACGAGTACGACAACCTCGACCTTCGCCAGATCGACGAGACGTCCGACCAGGCCATCCTCGACAGCGACGACCGCAACAGCTTTGCGTTCACCGGTGTGCAGGTGGAGCTGGGCTACAAGGTCGACCCCAAGACCCGCTTCGTGGTGGGCGCGAGCCACCGTGGCTTGTGGGGCAACGACCAGATCGGCAACGTGAACCGCTTCGGCGGCATGCTGTACTTCACGAGCCTGTACGTGGACTACGCGCCCATGGGCCTGAAGAAGAGCGCGATTCGCTTCCGGGTGGGCCGCGAGTACTTCAGCCTGGGCGGCCTGGGTGGGGCCAAGGACTACATCCTCGCCGACGTGGTGGACCAGCTGCGCATCACGGTGAACACGGGCGAGGCGGGCCGCTTCGAGCTCATCCCGGTGACGGTGGTGGGCAGCTCGAGCGAAAACGACAACGCCAACTTCGTGTCGTACATCGGCCAGAACACCACCCAGACCTTCGGCTTCCGCGGCGACCACATGACGCGTCGCTTCGGTGGCATGTACGTGATGGACGGCGTGGAGGGCCTCGACACCCGCGTGTACGCTTTCTACACCGACATCGGCGCCCTCGGCAGCGGCTCCGACATCTCGTACAACGGTAGCTTGGGCAACTTCTCCGACAACGACTGGTCGGCCAACGCTGGCGTGCGGGTGTCCTACACCATCAACGAGGTGGTCACGCCCTTCGCCAGCTTCGACCTCTCCCGCGGCATCGACCGCAAGGAAGAGGTGGCGCAGGACATCACCAACGACGGCAAGGCCATCTACGCCGGTGTGGTCATCGACACCCGCGACAAGGAAGGCACGGGCCTCGAGTTCGAGACCAGCTTCTTCACGGCTGACGGCGCCACCTACGACGCCGACACGGCGCTTCAGACGGGCCACGGCTTCGTGGGCATGAAGGCCCGCCAGGTGGGCGGCACCATCACCGACCGCTTCATGGGTTGGCACCCCACGGCCTATGTTGGGATGTTCGGCATCTCCGACAACCCGCAGGACATCAGCCGCAAGTCGGGCACCCGCGTGATGCACGCGAGCGCCGGCTACACGCTGCCCTTCGGCCTCGGACTGGGTGTTGGCTGGTGGCAGATGCGCGACACGGGCAGCACGGGCTTCGACCTGAACACGCTCACGAGCATCAACCCGCCCTTCGGCTACTCCCGCGAAGAGTTCGCCGCACAGGACCGCCTGGGCAAGCTGCTCGGCCAGGAAATCGACGTCGACATCTCCCAGCAGCTGAGCGAGAGCCTCACCTTCACGGTGAACGGCGCGATGTTCACGCCCGGCGAGTTCTACGAGATTCCCATCGCACGGGTCGCCGGTGACGCCCTCGGCGGCAAGCCCCAGAACGCCTGGGCCGTCAACGCGGGCACGCGACTGAGGTTCTGATGCAGAGTCGTCTCTTCATCTTTGCCGCGGCCCTGCTCGGTGCCTGCGACAACGCCGACCCCTCCGACGAGCTCCAGCAGACCGTCGGCTACCGGTCCGGCGTGGGCGCCACCACCTCGGGCGAGCGTGGCAACATCAAGATCACAGAAGTGTTGTGGTCGGGCAGCGTGACCAACGACCAGGTCTACGACGCCACCGACGTGTTCGTGGAGCTGAAGAACGAAGGCGCTCTGCCGGTCAATGTGGAGAACTGGATCATCGAGATCGGTGGTGCGCTGAACCTCGAGTGGCGCATCCCCGCGGGCAACACGGTCATCGGTGTGGGCGACCGCATCGTGCTGGCGCACAAGAACTCGGGTTGCTTCCCCAACGCCGACGTGGTGATGCCCGAGCTGCGCTTCCCCACGGGCGACCCCTTCCGCCTCACGCTGAGCGACTCCGACGAACGCCTCATCGAGCCTGTCGGCAGCAAGACGATGCCTCCGTTCGCCGGTGGCTACGACCTCGTGCGCAGCCGCTCGATGGAACGCATCGAGATGATGTTCGGTGGCTACGGCTCGGAACCGCAAGCGTGGCACTACTACACGCCGCTGCGTGAAGAGTCTCTCGACGTCGAGAACAACGACCTCATCGCCGTTGGCTGCCAGGAGTACACCCTGGCCTCGCCCGGTCGGGCCAACTCGCCCGACTACTCGGGTGCCTTCGCCGCCGGCAACTTGGAGTGACCCCCATGGACCGCTCCCCTCTCCTCCTCTCTGCACTGGTGCTGTCGGTGGGCTGTGCGGCCCCCGACCCCGCCGAGGGCTTCATCAACGTCGAACAGTTCGTGGATGATGGCTCCGAGGCCACCAACCAACACTTCATCGACCTGATGGACGGCGCCCAGAACTCCCTGCGGGTGGCGCTGCCGTCTCTGCAAGATGAAGACGTGGCCAATGCCTTCGCCGATGCGCTGGACCGCGGTGTGGATGCCCGCCTGGTCATCGACATCGACAATGCCGAAGACGCGGGTGCTCTGGTGCTGGCCAACCGGGGCGTCACCTGTCTCGGCGGCGACGAAGCGCTCGTGGCACGGGCCAACGGCATGGGTGCTCCGTGCCAGCTGGCCGACGACGGCGTGGGCTACTTCGACTTCGCGAACAACGTGGAAGTCAGCGTGCCCTCGTCGTCCATCCACATGACGCACGCCTACGCGGTGGCCGACCGGGTGAACTTCGTGCGCGCCGACCGCGCCGGGGATGTGGCCAACGGCACGCGCCTCACCACGGTGGGCCGCGGCGAAGACCTCGGCGACGACCTCTCCTGGGAGCACCAACAGCTGTTCGGCGGCACGGATGCATCTACGCTGACGGCGTTTTCGTCGATGGCCAAGTCCATCACCGACAACCGCTGGATGTACCCCACCCAGACTCCGGTGGTGATGGAGATGTGGATGGGGCCGCAGGAGCGGGTCATCAAGCGGGTCATCGACTCGGTGTACGGCGCCCGGGCCAACGTGTACGTGCTCACCAACGACTTTGTCGACGTGAACCTGGCCCGCGCCCTCGACCAGAAGGCCGCCGACGGCTTCGACGTGCGCGCCATCGTGGGCCCCCGCTTCGGCGACACACGGCCCGAGTTCTCGCGGACCTTCCTCGAGACCGACAACATCGTCAAGTACCGCATCGACGACGACAGCATCGAGCACATCCCCACGGTGGTGCTCATCGACTCCACGGCCGACCGCACGGGCTTCCAGCAGATGGCCCGCGCCTACGTGCTCACCCACGACATCGCGTCCACCAGCCGGTACATCGGCGGCGGCTCCTCGCTCGAGGTGCTGTCGCAGTCCGACCAGCTGATGGACGGCAACCTGCTGTCCTGGGACGACTTCCAGCACGACGCCAGTGCCCCATCCACCGAGATTGGGCAGGTGTTCGACGTCATCGCCGCCCACTTCGACCTCGCGGAGGAGCTCTGATGCGCCGCAGCTTCGCTTCCACGCTCCTGTTTGGGTCCAGCCTTGTGTTGGGCTGCAACCCACCGCCCGACGCCGCCGACATCGCCGGCACCCGCGGCGGCCGTGTCGACGTGTTCTTCAATGACCCCGGCACGCGTGCCCAGAACCTCTGGGACCCCGACGCCATCGACGTGATGATCGAGATGATCGACGGCGCCGAGGCCACCATCCACTTCGCGGTGATGGGCTTTTCCGAAGAGCGCGTGGTGGACGCGTTCATCCGTGCCTACGACCGCGGCATCGACGTCAAGATGGTGGGCGACGCCGGCCACCTCTACAACAGCGGCTACAACCGGTTCATGGACCGGCACATCCCCATGCACGTGGGGAACCTCAACCACATCATGCACGACAAGTTCATGGTGGTGGACGACCGCTTTGTGTTCTGTGGCACGTCGAACTGGACGCCCACCGACCTCATCCGCAACTCGAACAACTTCGTGGTCATCGACTCTGCAGAAGTCGCGGCCGACTTCGAGACCGAGTTCGAGCAGATGTACAACGGGCTGTTCGGCAACAACAAGCTCGAGCTCGACAACGGCCGCCGGTACCAGGTGGGCGACACGGAAGTCGAGGTGTGGTTCTCGCCCAACGAAGACGCCATGGGCCGCATCCGCGAAGTGTTGGGTGAGGCCCAAGACAGCGTGCGGTTCACCATCTTCGCGTTCACGAAGAACGAGGTGGGCTCCGACTTCATCCGCCTGCAGCAAGGCTTCCTGGAGAAGGACCTGGCCGAGGGCGTGGCCTACTCGGAAGACGAGTGGGCAGGCCTGGCCCCCTCCGAGCGCCGCACGGTGTCGGGTGTGGTGGACCAGTCGCAGCTTCACAGCAACGGCCAGTACCACGAGGTGTACCGCCTGCTCGCGGCCGGCGTGCCGATGCAGCTCGACGGCAACGACAACAGCCGTCAGCCGGGCGACTACCAGGCCGGCGGTGGACGCTTGCACAGCAAGACCATGGTCATCGACGCCTATGGCGACAACCCCACGGTCATCACGGGCTCCTTCAACTGGTCGGCCTCGGCCACCAGCTCGAACGACGAGTTCCTACTGGTGATGCGCGGTCCGCGGGTGGCGGAGCTGTACGACCAGTACTTCGAGCGCCTGTACCTGGGCGGTCGGTCGATGGGCACGGACGGCGTGGCGCAAGGCACGGCCTACCCGGGCGACGTCATCATCAACGAGGTGATGTGGTACGGGGTGCACTCGGAAGACGAAGACGGCTTCGACGAGTTCATCGAGCTGAAGAACACCTCGGACCACGACATCGACGTGTCGATGTGGCAGATCTCGAACGAGACGGACGTGGTGGTGGGGCTTCCGCCGGGCTCTGTGATTCCGGCGGGCGGCACGTTCCTGATCCTGGACCACGTGAACGAGCCGTATGTGGACGGGCGACCGCAGGATGAGTGGTCGGCGTACACGTATGGCGACCTGGTGGTCAACTCGTTCAACGACAACCGGCAGCACCGGCTGTACCTGAAGGATGGCTCGCTGGAGCTGATCCTGCGGGATGCCGGCGGCGTGGTGATGGACCGTGCCGGCGACGGTGGGGCGGCCTTTGCGGGAGGTCCGGATGCCGCGACGGGTGTGGTGCGCAGCATGGAGCGGAAGGCGGGCAGTGTGGACGGCTCGGACCGCGAGAGCTGGTATTCCTGCACCCTGGATGAGGGGACGGGGGTCACCAACCCCGACTTTGCGGGGGAGGTGATTGGGACGCCGGGGGCGGAGAATTCGCCGGAGGGGTGAGGGTCAGGGCCAGAGTAGCAGGCTGCATGGCGAACTGTTCACCACAACCTCGGATTTGAGCCAGAGTTTTGGACCGACCGGAGCATCCTTCACCCACTTTGACAGCTTTGTGCCCTCGTCAAGTCTCTCACGCACGGTGAATCCATCCAACGTGTAGTGATCGCTATTGCGACTAACTCCCCGCCAGACATAGGCAGTCCTCCTGGTTCCGTCATCCTTCGGAGCCTCGATCCAAAAGCCGTGCTTCTTGGATTGGCCCCCTTCAGCATCGTAGTACAGCGACTTTTGGCCGCGCCTCTCATCGGTGAGAGTGGCCGGTTCCACGGTGCTCCACAGGAACCGTCTCTGAACCAACGAAACCGGGCGGGACCTCAGGACGGCGTGTCTACGCATCAAATACGGAATCTTGTTCCGACGTTCAACTCCTATAAAGAAGTCGTCGTCAATCTTGTCAATCTGAACCGGAGGTCCCTCCAGCCACCAACCAAACTTGCCACCCTTTGTTGGAAAGTTGTCGAACCCTTCCGGGGTCTTTCCCTGGCTATCGTTTTGGACCAGCACCACGACTTCGTGGTACAGGGTGCCAAGCCTTTCGTGCTGTGAGGTCACTGTATGCGCGACCCCACAAAGCTTGCCGCTTCGCCACAAAGCGACCACTCCGATGTCGCCCAGGTCAAACGCCGCTCCGCGAAACGGATCAAAGAAGTCACTATCGCAAAAGGCCATCTTGCCTCTCCTTTGGGTTGTGATCATACAGTCCGGCATTCAGCGAACCGTCAGACGCAGCACGCCGCATGAGCTCTCCCTTCTCAGCCTCCAAATGAGACAGCGATCGCCCACAGTCCTCCAAGACTCGAATGAAGTCTAGCGAGGCTATGGGGAACCGATCTCCCACGAGACTCTCGAGTTCGTCGTGCCGCCCCGTCGAAGCGAGAGTCAAACCATATAGGATATGGCTTCCAATCTCGTGGCCGGTGCTGTCAAATCTGCGCTGCCCTTCACTCGACAGTATGGAAACTCGTCGCCGGTCTCCACCTTGCCAAGCCACGTAGCTCTCCACAAGCAGCACCGTCGCCGCCTCCGGCACATCCTCCGGATGCGCCAGCGCCGCCTCCACCAGCTCCTCATCCACTTCCGTGGCCCCCCGCTTCTGCGCCACCTTCCGAAGCGTCGCCTCCGCCCGCAGCTCCAACACCGGCAGCCGCTGCCGCGCAGCCTCCGCCTTCCCGGCCGTCGCGAGCTCCACCGTGCGCTCGTAGTGCCCCAGAGAAGCCCGTGTGGTGGCCGCCCGCAGCCGCAGCCGCACCCGATGCGCCGCCCGAAGCTCCTCCTCGGCCGCCGCCTCCTGTTCCTGCGCCGCCCGCTCCAGGTTTCGCTCCCGGTACGCCAACAGCCCCGCCCAGATCCGCCCCCACGGCTTCGGCCAGGCCTGCCCCGCAAGAGCCGCCACCTCGGGCGTGTCATCCCCGCGCAGCTTCCGAATCGCCGGCAGCCGAATGTGCCGCTGTCGCAGCGCTTCCAGCCGTCGGTCGGAGAACTCGGGCACCGCGTCAATGCCGTCCAGCGCCGCCTCCGCATCCCCACGCCCGAGCGCCGCCAGCGCATCCGCCACCGCCAGCAGGTCGACGCCCGCCGCCTCCGGACGGGCCCAGATCAGCGCTGTGGCATCCGAGCCCGCGCTGCCATCCGCCGCATCCAGCGCCATCCGCAGGTGGGCTTCGAGAACCGGCCGCAGGTGGGGCCCATCCGGCACCGCCAAGGCCGCCTTCTCCAGCCAGTTGCGCGCTTCGGTGAGCATCCCCGCGTGCTCCAGCGCCCGCGCCGACGCCCGCGCCTCTTCGACAATCCCCTCCTCCACCTGTCCTTCGACCATATGCCGCAGCCGACCCTCCGCCCCCGGCGGCAGCATCCGAGCCAGGGTTGCGTGGGCCTGAGACCGCTCCGACTCGGTCCAGCGCGCCGTGGCCGAGGGGCCCACCACCATCGACAGCGGTCCTTCCCGCCGGATGTGGCCGCGGCCTTCGAGCTCGTCGATGGCTTCGTCCAGCTCCCAGATGGGGAGCTCGGCGAGCTGGGAGAGGTGGTCGGGGGTGGCGTGCTGGCCGGCGACTTCGATGGCGCACAGCAGGCTGTCGAGGTGCTGGGGGAGCGGCTCGCGGTCGCCGGAGGGCGGGGCCCGTCGCTTGGGAGGGCGCTCGGCGCGCAGGCGGTCGAGGGTGGCGCGGGTGATGCGCAGGCGGTCGCCGTCGACCGAAGCCAGGCCCTGACAGCGCCAGGCATCCAGCTCGGCGATGACCGCGCGCGGCAGGCCCCGGGTGCGGCGAACCAGCTCGGTGGCGGCGTCTTCGCGGAGGTGGAGCACGCGGTCGGGGCCGTGGAAGACGGTGCGCAGGTGCGCCTCGGAGATGGGTGGGGGGACCAGCTCACCGACGGGGTCGACGCGAAGGACGGGGCCGGTGTAGTGCTCGAGCAGCCGGCGGGTCGACCAGTCCAGCGCCACGGCGTCGGCCAGCAGCACGGTGCCCGGCTCCAGAGCTTCGGCCAGGCGGGCCATCACCCGCTCGCGCGCCTCGGCTCCGCTCTTCACGTTGGTGAGGTCGAGGCCGTCGAGAACGGTGCCCAGGGACTCGAAGGGCCGCTTGCCCGGCACGAGCCAGTGGTGGGGGGCTCGGTCGGCCACTTCCTGCAGCACCCGCGACCGGCCAGAGCCGGACTCCCCACCCAGGACGACCCGCTCGCCGGCGGTGAGGCGAGCCATGAGGTCGTGGAGAAAGGTGTCGGGGCCAAGCCAGGGCAAGGTGTGGGGGCGGGCGGCGTCGAGGAGCTCCAAGACGGCGTGGGCGTGGTCGGGTCGGGAGATGGGGTCGCGGGCCACGAGGGCGTCGACCACCGATGCGACGGTGGGGTCGAGGGACGGGACGAGGTCGCGGATGGGTCGGGGCGGCCGCACCACGCGCTGCTTGAGGATGACCGCTGCGTCGTCGCTCTGCTGGGGGAGCTCGCCGCCGGTGAGCACCTCGTAGAGCATCACGCCGGCCGAGTAGAGGTCGGTGTGGAGGGTGACGCGCTCGCCGTAGGCCTGCTCGGGCGAGACGTAGCGGACGGTGCCCATCTGGGCGCCGGTGCGGGTGATGGTGGAGCCGATGCCTTCGCCGCGGGCCAGCCCGAAGTCGAGCAGGACGGGCTGCTGGCCGCGCATCAGGACGTTGGCAGGCTTGAGGTCGCGGTGGATGATGCCGCGGTCGTGGATGTAGGCCAGCGCGCGGAAGAGGCCCAGGGCGGCGGGGCGGAGGGTGTTCCAGTCGCGGGCGATGGTGCCGGGAAAGGGGATGGACGGCAGGCGTTCCATCACGATGTAGTGGCCGGAGTCGAGGGGACCTTCGGCCAGGAGGCGCACGACGCCGTCGTGGTCGAGCAGGCGCAGGGCTCGGAGCTCTCGCTGGAGGCGAGGCTGATGGGCCAGTGGGAGCGCGCCCATGAGCTTGACTGCGACGTCCTGGCCGGTCTTTTCGTCGGTGGCGGCCACCACGCGACCGAAGCCGCCTTCTCCGAGGGTGGCGCCAAGAACCCATCGCCCACCGAGCACGGTCGGCGCGTCCAGCTCCGACAGTGTGGTCTCGGACGACCAGGTCCGAGCGGGGCGTACAGGTCCGTTGGACATCGCCGAGTCCCTCCACCACCAGCTTACCCCGGGGAATGTTGCAGAGGAGAGCATGGACCGGAAGTGGGGAGGCGTGTCGGCTCCGTGATCGGTGGCGTTGAGCTTGGAGGGGCCCCACCGTCGGCTTCGCCGCCCTGCTGCGCAATGACCACCGCGGCGCCTCCGATACGCTTCACGCTCGGCACCTTGCTCAGGGGGTCCAGGTTGACGTACGGAGCGAAGCGAGTCGTCCCCCGCGAGAGGCGTCGCGGTAGTCGCTCCGAAGGAGCAGGTGGAGGGCTCTCTGGTGGGCCCCCTCCGGCCCTTCGGGCCACCTCCCCCAGAAGGGGGAGGACATCGTCGTTCTCACCTGAAGACGTCCGGTTGGAGGGACGCTGTGGCCACTTGTGCGGGTCGGAGACCCCTGAAGGGGGAGGACATCGTCGTTCTCACCTGAAGTCGTCCGGTGGGAGCGACGCTGTGGCCACTTGTTCGGGTCGGAGACCCCTGAAGGGGGAGGACATCGTCGTTCTCACCTGAAGACGTCCGGTTGGAGCGACGCTGTGGCCACTTGTGCGGGTAGGAGACCCCTGAAGGGGGAGGACATCGTCGTTCTCACCTGAAGTCGTCCGGTTGGAGGGTAGAAGACCCCTTCAGGGGGACGGAAATGACGCTCCGCTCAGGTGCGCACATCCGGACCACCGCGCGCCTTCATCGCAGCCAGGAAAGCGTCGAGACCGATGTTTTCGTCGGTCTCGAAGCGCTGGTCGGTGACGGTCATCGACGCGATGCGGTCGGGGCGGAAGTTGCGGAAGTCCTCCCGCAGCACACACCACGCTCCCAACGTCCAGCGGGTGCCCCAGAAGTACAGCCCCAGCGGCCACACGTCGCGCTGGCTGGTCTGCCCCTTGCCGTCTTCGTAGGCGAGCGAGACCACCCGGCGACAGGCGATGGCTTCGCGCAGCTGTCCGAGGTGGTCGGAGGCGCGTCGGCTCCAAGGGGTGGACGCGCTGAACAACACCGTTGCATCCATCGCGCGGGCGAGGGGACCGGGCATGGCGCCACGGATGCGGTCGAGGGCGGACCGAGCGGACCCGGCCAGCTCGGGGTCGGCCCAGCTGGACACCATGCGCACCCCCAGCACGAGGGCTTCGAGCTCTGTGGGCGTGAAGGTCATGGCGGGAAGGTCCAGGCGGTGACCGAGCCGGTACCCCACCCCTGCTTCGCCTTCGACCGGCACACCGGCGTCTTCGAGGTCGCGGACCGCGCGGTAGACGGTGCGGGTGGACACGCCCAGCTCGTCGGCCAGCTCGGCGGCAGTCGCCACCTTGCGGGCACGGAGGAGCTGGACGAGGCGGAGCAGGCGGTGGGCACGGCGCATGACAGCTCGGGGTTCAGGACGCCCGCGATAGTCCCACGGGATGGCCTTCGGGGTCGGCCACCACCGCAATGCGGGTCTCGGGGAGGTCGGTGGGGGGCAGCAGCACACGACCACCGGCGGCCACGGCCTTCTCCACGGCGGCGTCGACGTCCGCCACGCCCACGTAGAAGGTGGTCCAGCCAGCGCCCATCGGTGCCGCGCCCACGCCGCCGGGCACGCCGCCCTGTTCACAGCTGACGACACCGTAGGGGCCCATGGGGGTGTCCTGCATCGCGAAGGTCCAGCCGAGGACGTCGGAGTAGAACGAGCGGAGGGCTTCGGCATCCGAGCCGAGGACTTCGAACCAGGTGATGTTGCCAATCTTGCCAGACATGAGGGTCTCCAGGGGAGCTTGTTCCAAGGTGCGCGGCCCCGACTTTGGGGAAGCGACAATGCCCTTGCAGCGGGCACCCTCAATGTGCTCAGCCCTGCTGACACAGCGTGTCAGGAGCGACAGATTGGCGAAAGCCTGCTGACAGAGTGTGGCAGGAGGGGGGCGGCCGTATCGGTCAGGCCGCCACCGTGCGGTACGCGATGTACAACACCCAGCTGCCATACATGGCCAACATCGCCAGGCCGGCCTTCTTGCCCACCTTCCCGGGGAAGAACATCGCCAGCACCACCACTGTGAAGCCGAGCATCACCCAGCGGATGACCTGCACGCCTTCGTCGGCGTGGGCGGCGAGGTCGACCGGGCCCACCACGATGCCGTAGATGGTGAGCGGCAGGCCCAGGCTGATGCAGACGTCGAAGATGTTGGAGCCGATGGCGTTGGCCACGGCGTCGTCGTAGTTGCCCTTCAGGGCGTCTTTCACGGACAAGATGGTGTCGGGGACGCTCGTGGCCGCGGCCGCGAAGATGACCGTGGTGAGGAAGAGGGGCACGTCCCAGGTCTCGGCCAGCTGCACCGTGGCTTCGGAGAGCACGAAGCAGAACAGGCCCACGAGCGACACCCCGCCCATCAGAAAGCCCCACGCGCGCGGAGTGTCGAGGCCCACGTCGCCGCCCTTGAGGGCCGTCAGCAGGTCGCCCACCAGGGCACCCGGCACGAGATCTTCTTCCTCATCATCGTCGTCGTCGTCGTCGTCGTCGTCGATGCTCCAGCCACCCCACATCAGGGCGCCGAAGTAGAGCAGGTAGATGCCGAGCAGGGCCGCACCCATCCACCAGTACATGGTGTGGTGGCCCAGGAAGATGATGAGCACCACCTCGGCGATGATGACGAAGATGCCATCGCGGAGGAGAACCTTGCGGGAGACCTCGATGGTGTCGGTGGCCCGGGCCCACATCGTGACCGCGAGGATGGCGCACGCCGGGATGAGCACCGCGTTGAAGACCGCCGAGCCCGCGGTGGTGGCCACGCCCCCGCTGAAGCCGTCCATGTCGCGGTACAAAAACAGCAGGATGAGGGTGGTGAACAGCTCGGGCAGGCTCGAGCCCACCGCGTTGATGGTGGCTCCCTTCACCCCATCCTTCATGTTGCGGCCCAGGTAGTCGGCGGCCGGCTCGAACAGGTTGCAGCCGAAGAAGATGCCGACGCACGCCAGGCCAATCATCAGGAAGGGAACCAAAGTGGCCATCTAGCGCGTCTCCGTGGGCGGGCATGCGCACCGCCGGCGCCCGAGACAGTCGCCTCTGGGGGCGAGGGTCTGGGGGCGGCCGGTGCATACCACGGCAAGCCGGCCTGCAACACTACGAGCGAAAGCCCGGTGCAGTTGTGGTTTCGTCCGCTCGTGGCGCGGTAGCATCCGGCGCTCCCGACACCGCCATCCCGAGGCCCTGTGTCCGACGGTCGCTCCCGCAACACCTGGATCCTGCTCGGCGCCCTCACCGGCCTGGGCTGCGGCCTGCTCGCCCTCGCTGGCGGCCTGTCCACCCACGCCGCCTGGACCGCCGGAGTGACCGCCCTGTGCGCGGTGTGGTGGGTCACCGAGCCTGTACCGGTGCCCGTCACCTCGCTGGTGCCGTTCGTGGTCTTCCCGCTCACGGGAACGCTCACGCACTCCGAAGCCGCCCAAGCCTACGGCCACCACCTCATCCTCCTGCTGCTGGGCGGGTTCTTGCTGTCGGCCGGGATGGAGCGCTCGGGCGCCCACCGTCGCATCGCTCTGGGCCTGGTCCGGCTAGTGGGCGGCGGCGGAAAGCGCCTGGTGCTGGGCGTGATGCTGGCCTGCGCAGCGTGCTCGATGTGGATCTCGAACACCGCCACCACTCTGATGCTGCTGCCCGTGGTGCTGGCGATGATCGACGGCTCCGACGACCCCCGACTGTCGCGCCCGCTCCTCCTCGGCCTGGCCTACTCCGCGAGCATCGGTGGCATGGGCACCCCGGTGGGCACGCCCCCGAATGTGGTGTTCATGGGGGTGTACCAGGAGGCCGTGGGCGGTTCGGGCATCTCGTTCCTAGGCTGGATGGCCCTCGCGCTGCCCGTGGTGGCGGTGCTCCTGCCGCTGGCCTGGCTGTGGCTCACCCGTGGCCTCGGCGCCGACACCCGCGCACCCGAGCTGCCCCGACCCGGCCCCATGACCGCACGAGAACGGCGTGTGCTGGGCCTCTTTGTCATCACCGCAGCCCTCTGGGTCTTCCGCACCCAGCCCTTCGGCGGCTGGGCCGAGCTCACCGGCTTCACCACCGCAAAAGACAGCACCGTGGCCCTCGCCGCCGCTGTGGCCCTCTTCCTCGTGCCCACCGGCGAACCCGACTCCGACGACCGCCTGCTGTCCTGGACCGACGCCCGCACCCTGCCCTGGGGCCTCCTCCTGCTCTTCGGCGGCGGCATCGCCATCGCGAAAGCCTTCGGCGCCTCGGGCCTGGCCGAGCGCTTGGGACATCTGCTCGCCAACGACCTGGGCCTCGCCGCCTGGCCTGTACTGCTCACCGCCCTGGTGCTCGCCCTGGCGGTCACCTTCCTCACCGAAGTCACGAGCAACACCGCCACCACCACCTTGCTCATGCCCGTGCTGGCAGCGGCTGGACTGGCAGCGGCCATCGACCCCATCGCGTGGATGGTGCCGGCGGCCTTGTCTGCGTCGTGCGCCTTCATGTTGCCCGTGGCCACCGCTCCCAACGCGGTGGTCTACGGAACGGACCGCGTGGATGTGCGGTCCATGTCGCGGGAAGGCTTCGTGCTCAACCTCATCGGCGCGGTGGTCATCGCGGGCCTGACCACCGTGCTGCTGTAGTCAGCCGCCGAACTCTTCGATCATGGCGCTGATGTCGCGCTGGGTGGCGGTGGTGACCGACACGGCATCGGAGAGCTGGTTCATGGCGACGGCCGCGGCGCGGGTGGTCTGGTCGATGTGGACCATGGCGTCGGCCACCTGGGAGACCCCGGCCTGCTGTTGACGGCTGGCGTTGGCGATGAGGCGGCTGGCCTCTTCGGTGCGCTGGACCGCGCCTTCGATCTCTTCGAGCATGGTGCCCACCTGCACCGCCAGGCCTTCGCCGTCTCGGGCGTGCTGGAGACCACCTTCGGTGACCACCACCGCGGACGCCGTGGCGTCGGAGATGTCGGAGAGGAGGTTGCGCACCTGGCGGGTGGCCTGCTTGGACTGCTCGGCGAGGTCGCGCATCTCGTTGGCCACCACGCTGAAGCTGCGGCCGTACTCACCGGCGCGGGCGGCCTCGATGGAGGCGTTGAGCGCGAGGAGCTTGGACTGTTCGGCGATCTCGTTGACCGTGGTGATGATGTCGCCGATCTGGTTGGTGTGCTCGACGAGCGCCTGGATGGTGCCCTGGATGGACTCGACCTGCTCGCGGATGGACCGGAGGCCGGTCATGGACGCCTGCGCGGCCTCGGTGCCCGTGCGCACGGACGACGACGCGGTCTCGACCACTTCCATCAGCTCGGTGGCGTGCTCGAGGGACTGGCTGGACGTCTGGCGAAGCTCGGACAGCGAGCTGGTGACTTCGGCGACGGCAGCGGCGGTCTCGGAGACCGACTTCTGCTGGTCCTGCACGACCGTCTCGACCAGCTCGGTGGTGTTGGTGAGGGACTCGGTGGTGCCGGTGAGGCCCGACACGAACCGGTCGACCATGGCCTTGCGGCGGTTGGTGCCGGTCTCTTCGTAGGTCTCGAGCACGAGGCCCAGGTCGAAGAACATGGTGCGAAAGAGGGTGTCGAGCACCGCCATCTGCGCATCGACATCGCCGGCCCGGTGGCGAAGGGTCTGCTCCACCAGCCCTCGGAACAGGTGCCCATAGGCGCCCAGGAACCAGTGCGGGCCCAGGCCGATGCGGTCGTGGGCCACGCCGATGCGCATGCGGGTCTGGAGGTAGTGCACATCGTGCACACCATCGAACATCTGCTCCACATAGCCCTGGAACAGGCGGCTCACGCGGCGCTCATTCTCCGCCGACCCGAGCTTCTCGGACAGCTCGGGCACGGTCCGCAACCGCTGGTACATCGACGCGACGTTTCGCGGCAGCTCAGGCAGAAGCTCGGCCTTGAGCGCCTGGAGCTGCTCTCGGTGCGAGTCTTCGATGCCACTGAACTCCATGCGGTCCTGGAGGCGTTCTTCGAGGGATGCGGCGGTGTCGATTCCTTGATCTTCCAGCATGACGGACTCCCGAGTGACCACTCTTCGGGAGGCAGATGTCCTGGTTGAGCCTGGAAGCGACACCAGCCCATGAATAGCCCGTTTGGGTCAGTCGAAAGGAACCACCCGGGCCAAGTCCCCCCGTACAAACCCAAGGCAGAACGTTGGCAACACACGTGCGGGCGATCAGAACGGTGCTGCGGCACCTTCGATCAGGAAGATCGATCCAGTCGAGCCGGCGCCGCTCGCGCCCACCCACACATCGTCGATGCCGTCTCCCGTCTGGTCTCCTGCACGGGTGATTCCCCGACCCAGGTAGTCGTTGCGGTCGGTGCCCACGATGACGAGATCGGCGTCGTCGGGGAAGTAGAGGGTGCCGCTCGGGTGGCTGCCGAGCACGCCGTACACCCGGCCCACTTGCGTCAGGTCGTCGTCTTCGTCCCACTTGTGTGCGGTCACGAACACATCCGCCCGGCCATCACCGTCGATGTCGCCCGGAGCGCCCAGGAAACGTCCGGTGTCGTGGTCGTAGGAGGTGTCGTACATCCGGAGATGGGCGTCGGCGAGGTCGGTCGATGCCCAGCCCGTTCCGGAGCCGAGCTGGACGAACGCGGAGCCGGCGTCTTCGAGCTCCGAGCTGCCGTGGTCGTAGTAGGGCGCACCGATGAGGATGTCGTCGTAGCCATCGCCGTCGACGTCTCCGGGACCGCGCAGAGCAGTACCGGCACGGGCGTTGTTGTCGGGGCCGGCAAACATCACCAGCGCGTCGCCCGGCGCTTGGACGGTGGCGAGGTCGGGTGCCGAGAAGACAACCACCTCGCCGCCGTTGCTCGTGAGCGCATCGCCATACGGGGCACCGATGCCCACATCGAGAACACCGTCACCGTCGATGTCTCCAAGGTCGCGCAGGCCGAAGCCGTACTGGTCGGAGGTGCTCTCGCCGTCGTGGACCACCATGTCCTCAGCGGAGCCTCCGCCCGGGATGAAGGTGACCGAGCCCCGGTTGTTGCTTCCTCGCGAGTCGCGGCGAGCAGCCACCAGCACGTCGTCCAGGCCGTCTCCCGTCACGTCTCCCAGGGGGGTGGTCTCGTACCCGAAGTAGCTGTCGGTGTGCGTGAACTCGGCGCTGAACAAGGCCGCAGCCACGCCCTCCGAGGTGTCGTCGAGCGACACGATGTAGAAGGCACCGGTGAAGTCGTCGACGTCGGGGGCGCCCACCATGAAGTCCTGCACACCGTCGCCGTTCCAGTCGCCCGCAAAGCGCACGCCCCAGCCCATCCCGGCGTTGTGTCCGGTGCCGGTCCAGGTGCGCACCGTCTCATCGGTGGGCCACTCGGAGCGGTCGCCCAGCTCGAGGTCGCCGGGAATGAAGCCCACCACGCCCTCGTCGTCGGGGCCGGCACCCACCGAGGCCACCAGCACCTCCCACTTGCCGTCGCCGTCGAGGTCGCGGCTGTCCATGGAAATCGAGAAGCTGCCCGACTCCATGCCCGCCCAGCCGAGCGGCGCCGAAGACACCCGGTAGGTGGTGGCCGTGCCGTCGCAGTTGCTGTCGATGCTGTCGTTGTAGTCGAGGCGGTCGGGGTGGATGAGGGGGTCGGTGTCGTCGCAGTCGCCGGTCTGGTCGGCCGCACCATCGAGACCCGGGCAGAACTCGCCCAGGTAGACATCGGTGCCCCAGCCGTCGTGGTCGGCATCCTCGTACATGCGCACTTGCGTGTAGGGGTCGATGTCTTCGTCTTCGTCGTCCACCATCGTGTCGCAGTCGTTGTCGAGCAGGTCGCACACCTCTTCGGCGTCGGGATGGATGAGCCAGTCGGCATCGTCGCAGTCCGACGCATCCGGCACGGCTCCGGTGATGTCGCCACACGCATCCACGGCCGCGTCGGGGTCGCCAAAGCCATCGCTGTCGGCATCGAGGTACCACGACAACCCGGGTGCGCGTGTGCTGTCCTGGTCGTCGCAGTCGCCGCCTTCCAAGCCAAAGCCGGTGGGCTGCAAGCAGGCTTCGGTGGCGGTGCTGTCGTCGCCAAACCCATCGCCGTCGGCGTCGCGCATCCACACCTGGCCGGGCTTCTGGAGGGCGTCGGTGTCGTCGCAGTCGTCGGCGTTGTCGACAAAGTCAGCCGGTGCTTCGCAGGCCACCGACACGATGAAGGGGTCGCCGAAGCCGTCACCATCGGCGTCTTGGAAGAACTCGGACGCGGTACACGATGTGCCCGTGGAGCCCGGTGCGCCCGAGTCGGTCTTCAGAGGGGTGTCGCCGCCGCAGCCCGCGAGCACGAGGGCGACGAGAGAAAGGGTGTGCCGGCTCACGCGCGCTCCAGCAGGGCCTGGATGGGGGACTGGCGGAAGTCGCCGATGTCGTCGTCGATGCCGATGCTTGCCAGCAGGGTGCGGGCGACGTGTTCGTTGGTCATGAGCTCACCCGACTCGGAGAGCTGACCGGTGGCGAGGTCGACCGGCTGGGCCAGCATGCCGAGGTCGGTGGTGGCGCCGATGACCTGCCCACCGCGGATGCCACCGCCCAGCAACAGCATGGAGTTGATGAGGTTGTGGTCGCGGCCCCCGTTGCTGTTGAGCACGGCCTCGCGGGCGAACTCGGACATGCAGACGATGGTGGTGTGGTCGAGCCAGCTGTTGCCGGTGTCGCCGAAGGGGGTGGCGTCCAGGTACGAGGCGAGCGCGGCGACGCTGTCGAAGCCGGCCTGGAGGTCGGGGCCGTGTTCGTCCTGCCAGTCGGCGCCCTGGTGGGTGTCGAGGTTGGCCGAGGCCCGGAAGCTCACGCAGCGAGACACGCCGTGGGTGAGCGCCTGTGCTGCCATGAGGGCCCGCGGACCGCCCACGCCGGTGAGGCCCGAGTCCACGCCGAAGGCCTCGCGGAGGTAGGCCATGTCGGCGGCGTCGCTGTTGGCGTCGAAGATGCTGGCGATGTCGAGGTCGACGATCTGGCGGGCGGTGCGGCGGTTGGCGTAGATCTCGAGGGCGGTGGGCGACGTGACCCCCACCTCTTGGGCCGAGAAGAACGCTTCGAGGGCATCCCGAGAGCCTTCGGGCATCTGGGTGGCGCCGGGAGACAGGGCCTTGAAGAGGTCGTCGACGGTGTCGGTGGTGAGCCCGGACGCCCACGACGGGTGCCCCACGTTGAACGAGTTGATGCCGCACACGAGGTTGGGGATGGGCTCGTTCTCGCCCAACAAGTAGGCGAGGAGGGTGGCGACCGACGACCCGCGCACCGAGCTTCCGGCGGGTGCCTTGCCGGTGAGGGCGTGGCGACGGGCGACCTCGTGGGCCACGGACTCCATGGTCATGCCCCGGAGGACCGCGAGCCGACGGGCGTGGCCGGCCAGGCTGCCGATGTAGGGGCCGAAGGTCATGCCATCCACGACGGTGTCGGTGAACCAGTCGGCGGGGTCGAGGTCGGGGATGGTGTCGTAGGCGGGCTCGATGCCGGTCTCGGAGACCTTGTCCGCCGGGAAGTCGTCGGGGCTCTTGGGGTCGAGGCCGAGCAGCATGTCCCAGCCGCCGTGGAAGTACGCGAACACGAAGTAGCGGTCGGTGACGGTGGGCTCGGTGGCGCCCAGCCGACGGGGGACCATGGCGGCGCCGGAGACGAGTCCGAGGCCCGCGGCCAGCTCCAAGAAGGTGCGTCGGTGCAGGTTCATGGGGCGCCCTCAGTACATGAAAGATAAACGTCGAGCCCCTGAATATGGGGTTTTTCACCCTTCGTGTAAGGCTCGAGTGTAGGGGTGGGTCCAATCATTCTACACCGGAATTGGGGATGAGAAGGCAGAACGGCGCCTCGGAGTTCGACGCCTCCCTGAAGCTGAAGGGCCAGGAGCTGTGCACCAAGCTGATTGCCGCGTCGGGTGCTGAGACCGTCCTCACAGATGTTGTCGTGAGCGAAGGGCACCAGATTCACCACTGCCCTTGGTCCCAGACCCGGACTCGCCGCGTGGGCAGAGAGCTGGCCGCACGTCCGGTGCCCAGCAAAACGGTGAAGTCGCCGCGGGCTGATCTGGTCACCCCTTCTTCCGGAACGGGACCACCTTGCCAGCAGGTGCTGCGAGAGCCTGAACCGCTGCCCGACGACGGTCGTCGAGAACGTGGGCGTAGGACCGCAGGAGAATCTCCGGAGAGTGTCCGGTGATGCTCGCAGCTGTGGCAACGTCGATTCCCGCGGCGAGCATTCGAGTCACAGCAAGGTGGCGCAGCCCCTTGGGAGACCAGGGTTCCACGCCAACCGACTTGGCAGCCCGTCGAATCCGCTTTCGCCAGCCGTCCGTTGTGCTCAAGGTGTCCACGAGCGGTGGCCACAGTCCGCCACTGCTCGCGCCGCCGAGGTCGGTGGCAACGTATTCCTTGATGGACTCCAACAGCGTGGTGTGGATGGGGACGATGCGTTCTCCGGTCTTCGCCCCTTCGACGTTGCGGACCGTCCAGGTGGAACGCCGCCAGTCAATGTCGTTGACATGGGCGAGCGCAACCTCCCCCGGCCGAGCGCCGGTCTGCAACATCCACATGGCTGCCAGAACGGTCTGTGTGTTGCGAAGCCGCGAAGCCTCGGTCGGGGCCTCAACATCATTGAGGTGGTCCAGGGTGCGCAGGACGTCGTCAACCGTCGGCATGTGCTGTGCCGATGGTCCCCTGAGCCATGGCTTGCCAGGAAACGGACGCAGGAGGATTCCCTCTTCCACTCCCCATCGCCAGGCCATCCGCAGATTCAGAAGCGCCTGCGAAGTGGTGGAGTCGGCGTACCGGGCACGCAGGTGAGCAACAGCCTGCGAGCAATGGACGGCTTGGACGTCGTCGATGGCTACCGACGCAAGCGGCAGGGCCACCAACCGCTTCGCGGCACCTCGGTACCCGAGGAACGTTGCTCTTCGAAGCTCCCCTCCAACCCTCTCCTGCATGCGACCGAGCCACGCTTCGAGCAGATCCCGCACCGTCTCGACGGTCCGTGACTCCCCGGCGGCCCCCACTCCAGGCCTGTTCTCCAGATGGACACCATCGGCAAGCATCTGTACAGCTCGCTGGATGGCTTCCTCCCGGTCGTAGCGGTCACCTCGCCCCCTCGACATGGACCGAGTCCGCATCTTCCCGCCCCCACCGGACGGATAGAACTCCGCACGCCACAGCCATCGACCTGGTTCTCCCTTGACGGCCCGCACAGTGAGCGGCCCCAGCTTGATGACAGGCTTCTGCATTCGCTTCTTTCGCGGCATTCGATACTCCACACGACCGTGTAAGTGGAGCCTCGCATGCGGTCAGCGGTGATCGCCAAGGGAGACAAACGACGTAGACGGCAACGACCGTCGCCGGTGCACAGCCGACGGTCGCGTCTCGCCGACGGCGTACGACAAGACCGCCTGTTGCACGTCCTCCCACAGCCAGAGCTCGTACTTGCCAAGGCGACCGGCGGGAATGTGCCGACACCCCTGCAAGACCCCGGACTCACGAAGCGTGGACGCACGAACCCGTAGCTCTGCAGCAATCTCGGAGAGAGTGACGAACCGACGAGTGCCGACCCCTCGGCGCTTTCCTTCGGTCATGGCTCCTCCCTGTGCCTGCCAGCTCCCCGAGTGCAGTACGAAGTCCACCGATGGCGGAGTGCGTGGAGCGTGGGCATCTCCAGCCTCACCGGACGTAGAGGGTTTCGTTGAACTCTCCGCGCAATGCAGCGAGGAGCACCGACAGGCCGACAGTCCCATGGAGCGGTCGAAGCTCGAGCGAAGAGGGCAGACAGCTCGGCTCCACGACGACCCGAGAGACCTTCCTACTGACTGGGGCATGCCGCAGGTGGCCTTCCAGCGCAGCAAGAGTCTGACTCTTCGAGATAGGAACCCTCCGGTTGGCGGCCACAACCAGAGTGTGCGTTCCGTCGTGGCCGGTGGCCAGCCAAGCCGGTGCAGTGAGTCCTCGACACTCAGTACAATGCGGAGAGGAATCGAAGAGCCGCTGACCACAACTACAGATGGGTGAATGACTGCTCCGGGTCATGCTCCTGCTCCATCCACGAAATCGAGCTGGAGCGACGACACCATCCGCTGGACCAGCTGAGAGGTTCGCGCTCGGCTCACTCCGAGCTCGGCAGCGATGTCCTTCTGCGACACCCCATCGCGGAGCCGGTTGAAGATGAGAAGGTCCCGTCCCTGGATGGACTCGCCAATCGAATCGAGGCACAGACGCACCTCCGCAAGCGCGATGGCCTCATCATCAACACCACCTTCGGTCAGAACAAACTCGTCCAGCGGTATCGCACGGGTCAACGGGTCGTTGCTTGAGTTCTCGATGCCCCGTTTGGGGCGTCTTGTCCGTCGCACCCAGTCGATCGCACCTCTGCGCCCGATGGTGATCAGAAGTGCGATCGGAAGTGAGTCGTGCGCTTCCCGGTTCGCCTCGAAAGCCGCAGCAACCCCATGGGCAACCATATCGTCCACATCCTGAGGACTTCCCCAGGACCGGGTGAAGCGACGAATAGCCCTCGAAAGCTGTGGGTACAGCACGTTTGGGTCAGAGTCGGCAAACCGGACATTGGACATCTGGACCTCGCAATAGACGAGTCGTCCATCAGGAGTGCCTGACACAGTGTCACCTGATGGATGATCATTTTCTGGTCACGAATGATACTATCCGAGCAACGAGAACGCAACAGCCGGGAACCACCATTGACCTACGAGACTCCTGCCGGACCCCGAGACGATCGAGACCCCAAGATGGATCCAATGACCGAACGACACGACCAGACGACACTCATGGCCTGGGTGTCCATCGCTCCACGAGACGAGATTCGAAGGGCGACTACCTTCATCGCCACGTTCAGTGCGACGTGGGCCCTCCTCTGCCACCGTGCCGAGCCACCACCACCTGGCACGAGCCACCTGTCGGAACAGCCAGGCTAGGCGGTCCGGAACACCGGACGATGCCTCAGGCCTCGTCGTGGGCCTCGGGACCTCGAGCAGACGCTGCCAAGGCCAGCTCACAGGACTCGACCCAAAGTCGGAGCCAACGCTCTCGGTCCGCAGCGGGAATCTCACCGATGAGATCCAAAAGGCGGCCCAGGTAGTAGATCTCACCGCCATTCAGCTTGGCGAAGAGCGGGCGCAGTCGAGGTGCGGGACCAAGCAGTTCGAGCGGGTCGAGTCCCGCCCGACGCATCCGCCCTTCCAGGCGAATCAGGGCAGTCCAGCCGGCATCGCTGTTGAGCAACCGGCTGAGCTGCGGCGGGTACATGTCGAACTTCTTCGCCATCTCGCTGCGTGAACCCGCAGCATCAACCACCCTCGCGAGGTTGATCCGAAGGTAGTCGGCGAGAGTTGCAGGCTCGGAATCAGACACGAGGGCCAGCCCCCAGTCAGGGTTGTCGGTTGCTTGTGGTCCAAGTGTACTCGGTCACAGGCATTGTGCTCGAAATTCGGCAAGCGATGACATTTCCAGCGATCCACGCCGTTGATCTTTATTCGATCACCACATACACGATAGATGTCTGTGCGATGTCGACGGGAGAGCTAGATGAGCGAAGACAGTTGTGAGGCCTGCCTCCTGCGGCTGGTAGCCAACGAGCCCGGCGAACACACTGCCTCCGACCTCGTCCAGCTCCTCAACCTCAGCAACCGAGAGGTGGGACTCGCCGTCCGCCGCATGACCCGCAAGGGGTCCATCCTCGCTCGCGGGCTTCGCCTTCACCACGGCGTCCAACAGTGCAGTGAGAAGGTCCCGGACGGCTTGCTTCGCCGCATCTACATGTTGGTCGAGGAACACCCGGGCATCTCGCGCGCAAAGCTTGCCGCCGTGCTCGGCATCCCACCCAAGAATGGCAACCTGAACCGTGCCCTCAAGGACCTCCACCTCTACGGCTACGTCGCCCACGCGCGAGCCCTGTGGCCAGCGGAGGTGCAGGCCGCATGACCGCCGTTGCCTCCATCCCCCTCACATCCTCACCGTCGGCATTCGGGCAGGGCATCCGTGACCTGCTCGACGCGTCGGTGGCGCTGGCTCGGGGCATCGTCCCCCTGACCCGCGCCGAGCGTGCAGTGGCTCAGGCCCTCACGTTGCGGATGGACTGGGACGAATGGTGCTTCCCGGCCCAGTTCGACCGCACCTCATGGCTCAGTGTCGCGAGAATCGGCGAAGAGGCCGGCTACGGGCG
>ENA-OWNT01001815-OWNT01001815.1-seawater-metagenome-genome-assembly--contig:-NODE-1815-length-24633-cov-9.205734_pt1 | contig 24633 bp, 24 predicted proteins | sample MGYA00238136_ERZ651165 | MGnify/ENA primary metagenome ERZ651165 (study PRJEB26861, sample SAMN08777766) | seawater metagenome | isolation source: coastal seawater | place: USA: Florida | collected...
CACCAAAACACTTAAAAGAGATCTTGACAGGGCCTGTGAACTCTTTGCCGGAGCCATTACCTACCAAAAAGCCAGGGGTTACCCTCAATATTTGCACACTGACCGTGCTGGAGTGAAGAAGGCCATTGAAGAGGGCCTCCATTTTAAGGTCATGGTAGGGGATGAAATAGCCGCCGTGTTTAATATTTTGTTCAATGACCGGATTATTTGGCGCCACCATGAAATTGGAAATGCGGTTTATCTTCATCGAATTATCACGAATCAGAAATACAAGGGCAACCTTTTGTTTGAAAAGATCAGGGATTGGGCAGAAGAAACCCTCTGCAAAAAACATAGGCGCAAAGTCATCAGGCTTGATACCTGGGCCAATAACCCGAACCTGATCAAGTACTATGAGCGCTTCGGGTTTGAAATAATAGAGTATTTTACTATGCCCACTACCCCTGAGCTCAGCTCCAACCATTGGGGTAGCGATGCAGTGCTAATGGAGTATAAGGTTAATGGAAGCCGTTAACGACCAGAGGAAATTACTTCCTTACCTATCGGTTGATGTAATTTCTAAATGCTCTTATTCTGTGTAAGGGCGGAAAGGCTCTATACTTCTACGAACACTTCGAAAGTTATCAAAGTGAGGAAATTTGGAATAGATTAAGGGTGCTCAAATCGAAACCACATCACAAAAAAGCATCAATCAATGATCTCAAAACACTTGACACATCGTCTACAATAAAGAGAAGAATTCTAACCCCTGGGAATCGTAAGGACAGATCCGAGATTCCAGCAAGTCAATTCTTTCAAACCCTTGTTCTCCAAATTGATGATTGGCAATTCACCATTCATAAATTCCTTTTAGGCTTAGCCTATAACGGATCAATTCACATGATGCCAACCAAGAATACAGATGAAAATGATGCTCTTTATGAACATTTCTTTTTGAAGTATCCAAAGGAAGCATATGACCTTTCCAGAGAGATTGCTCAAGCATTACTTGATGTTTTTAACGAACTTTATTCCTATCTAAATGGGAAAAAGGACGGCTTTTCTCCGAACAACAATTTTCAACCTATGATCGTCTCAGGAGGTAAGTTGCTAGATGGTGGTTGGTATAAACGAGCCTTTATGCAATTTCCTGTTCAAGCGAAAAAAGGTCATGGCATAAGGCTTATGTGTGATTTAAAATTGCATGAAACAAGCGAGAATAAGCCAATACTAAATTATGGTCATCGTGAAAAGGCCAAGTTGAAAGTTTCGGTTTGGCAATCTGGAGCATTCATAAATTCTGGAGTTAGTCTTGGCGGCAATAGACCAGTAATTGGCAGAATTAATATTGGAATGCATCTGAACAGGTATTTTGATTATGAAATCGCTGTTTATCCAAGTGGAATGGTCTCAATCGGTATCAATGGAATACTAAAATGTAGTCTTTCATTGAAAAGCAATGTCAATATGAGTGAAGGGAAAGTCATTCTAGGTTCAAATCTAGATGGTAAATCCTTTGGTGATTTTTTCAATAATGAACTGATTATTCAGTCGATTGATAAAAATGACAGGACAAAAAACCTAGGTGTTTTTGGAAATAAAATACTTAGCATCAGACCCCAGAAAATCCCATATAACCTGATAAAGAGAAATAAGTGATAGGATCAAAGAGCATTAATACTCATTGTGGTTTTACATGCTGGATGATTTGTGCTCCTAAACGAGTTGAGATATCGATTTTCTTTTAACGTCATTTATGAATTTGAACTGTAACTCTAATTGAGTCCATGCGTCACACAAATATGAGAAGAAAGAAAAAACACTTATGGATTTTTGTTGGGCTTCTATTATTTGCAGCATGCTCAAATAAAAGGATTGACCACCTTCCAATCCTAGGTACATCCACCCTTCCAACGGCTTCATTTAGCATCAACAATGATGAAGCGGTGGAACTAAGAACCGAAAGGGGAACTGTAATCAATCTTCCCGATAACGCTTTTGTAGATAGTCTGGGAAATCCGATAACGGAAAATATCCGGATAGAAGTAAAGGAGGTTTTTACAGCATTAGATATGGTTTTGGGTGGTATGACTACCACCTACAATGGGCAATACCTTGAGAGCGGAGGGATGATCTATCTGGAAGCCACCACCAATGGGCAGACCCTAAAACTGGCTGAGGACAAAGAACTCAGCATTGCAGTACTCACTGATTCAACTCTGCGAGGCATGCAAGTCTTTGAAGGGATAGTCACCGAAAATGGTATTGATTGGCAAAATCCCGTAGCAATATCTGAGATGGTTGAAGAAGAAGTGGCAAGACTTGAAGAAAAGCCATTTCAATCCAATGCATCCTGGAAGATACACCATAAAACTGATGAAGATCAAGTACCACAGGAAATTATTGATACAGCATGTGGCATCACTGATGCCAATTGCGGGCTAGTCCTCAAGAACGACTGTACTATTTATATTGATGGCTACAGAATTGACTTTAATAAATTAGACAGTTTTAGGAGTCAGCCTTGGGGAACAGGCGACATTTCTCGCAAGGAAGGTACCGTTGGGATGAACTCCTTCAAAGAAGACCAATCGAGTTCTTATATCTTTTCAATTAAGAAATTGGGCTGGGCCAATATTGACCGCCTTTTTAGCGACCCCAGAACAAAGGAGATCGAGTTGATTACCAAGGTAAATGATTATAACAGCTATGATGGCATTTATATTAGCATGGTCTTTGAAAACCAAAACATGTACTTACCAGGCTATCAATGCAAGGACAAAACATTTTCTTTTACTCATGGTGATTTTGAGAAACCGAAATTGCCATTAGGTGAAACGGCAACCATTATTGTAACGGCGTACAAAGATGAAATTCCACATTATGGCTTGCAAACTTTTCAAATAGCCGAAAAGCAAACCATTGAGCTCAAGCTAACACCAACAACAAGTGAAGAACTGAAGGACGCACTTATGAACTCCATTTAGACTCACAATCAATGCTTACAGTCCCTTTCTAACACCCCTAATCCCGTTCCAACTCCTCCAGGGCAATCCAGGCCATGAGCCCCGGAGCCAGGCCTAAAGCATCTTCATCAACATTAAAGGTGTCTTCATGCACATTGGCTGTGATGCCCTTTTCAGGGTTCCCCACACCTATCACGTAGAATGAGCCGGGCATGTGATGGGTATAAAATGAAAAGTCTTCAGAGCCCATCACCTTTGGCATCGGAATGATTCGCTCTTTCCCGATATAGTTGGTTACTGAAGCTTCTATGCGCTCTGTGAGTGGCACATCGTTTAGAAGTGAAGGATAGCCGGGCGTAAGTTTAAATTCACTCGTTCCGCCCATGGTTTCACTAATAGATTGAGCAATGGCCTCAATTTTGCCAATCACTTCTTCACGCCATTCTTCATCCATTACCCTAAGCGTTCCTCCAAGTGTTACTTCATTGGGAATGACATTTAAGGCATCTCCTCCCCTTAGCTTGCATATAGACAATACCATGGGGTTGAGTGGATCACTCACTCTGCTGGTAAGATTTTGAAGTGAAATAATTACCTGAGCCGCTATCACCACCGGGTCAATACATAGATGAGGCATGGCGGCATGCCCACCCTTGCCCTTGATAGTGATTTCAAACATATCTGCACTTGCAAGGAAAACGCCCTTGGCCATTCCCACGGTACCCACGGGCAATTGTGGCCATACGTGCTGGCCTATAATCACGTCTGGCTTTGGATCTTCAAGCACTCCTGCTTCAATGAGCAAGGAGGCTCCGCCGGGAGGCGACTCTTCTCCGGGCTGAAAAATGAGCTTTACCGTGCCTTCAAACTCTTCCTTCAGCTCACAAAGAATCTTTGCGGTTCCCAACAGGCTTGAGGTATGTACATCATGGCCACAGGCATGCATCACACCCTCGTTAACTGATTTGTAGTCTATATCATTCTTCTCAAGAATGGGCAAGGCATCCATATCAGCCCTGAGAGCCACAACACGCTTGTCAGGATTTCGCCCTTCTATCAGGGCCGTAATTCCTGTATGTGCCTGGCGCACCCCCAGGCCTTCCTTTGGCTGAAGTCCCATTTCCCGTAGCTTCTCCGCTACAAAACGTGCTGTTTCAACTTCATGAAAGGAGAGTTCTGGATGCTCATGCAGATGCCTTCGATAGCCGATGATGGTTTCTTTAATGTTATTTGAAAGGGTCTGAATCCGCTCTTTGCTTACCATAGCATTGTATTTACTTTGGCAAGGTATAAATCAAAGTGAACTATGGTGCTAACCCAATAGAGTGATTTAGCAGAATAAAATGTATTCTGCAAACTGCCTTTACGGGTTGCAACCTTCACCATCCAAATGACAGATGTTTCTATGTAGTTGCACACTTTTGTAAACCACACTCAAGGCATGGACTCCGGTATTGCCTTTTGCTTTGTGACTTGAGTCACATTAGACTTAAAGTACTCTATACCATATTTGCTTCCGGTTTTCAGGCGAATACATGATTTAGGAAGGTGTCACCCTGTAGTGACACTTTTCTGCGTTGCAGCCAGTCAACCCTAAAAAACGAGCATATATTTTTGTTCACCAATCCTATTTAGGGGGGTCAGCTTTTGGTTGGCCCTTTTTTGTATGGGTACGCCGTTTTTAAGAACCTGGATTACAAAACCTATAGAGCTTTTAGTTTTTGATTTCTTGTTTCTAGTTTGCATGAACGGCTGCCAGTATGCGTCACCAGGAGCAAAGAAATCCGCCTGAGTTGAGTGTGAACGAAGGTGTGGTTTGAAGAATTTGAGCTGGTTGAAATAAGCCTTTATGCTGCAAAGTGCTAAATTTCGCCAACCTACCATTCCCAAAATCAATTGAGACCATATGGCAAAGAAAACATTAGTAAATACAGAAACCGAACAGAGTGTTCAGGCTTTTATAGAAGCCATACCCAATGCAGTGAGAAAAGAAGATGCCAAAATGCTACTGGGGGTAATGAAGGAGATTTCAGGCATGGAACCCAAGATTTGGGGGCGCAATATGGTGGCCTTTGGCAAATACAAATACCAGCGCAAAAATGGCGATGAGTTTGAATGGTTTAACGCTGGTTTCTCACCTGCAAAGGCGCACATGACGGTTTATTTGATGCTCGACCTTAAAACCGAGGAGCTTCTTGAAAAGCTGGGCCCTCACAAAAACGGAAGTGGTTGTCTGTATATTAAGAAGCTTGAAAATATAGATATGGGGGTATTGAGGCAGTTAATAGCAAAAAGCGGGAATTGGGACCTGAAGTGATTTAATAAACCTGTGAGCCAGTTGCACGCACATCACTAACACGCCGGGTCACTGATTCGCCATTATAAGTTCACAAAAGTGTGCAACCGCGCATGGCCTGGCTTTTGAGAAAAGGATGTTACCGGGTTACTATCTTCAAAATGCCCTTAACTTGCATCAGCAGTTTGGCTTATGTGAGTCCTTACTTTAAAGCAAAGCACTACTATGGAGTTTAACAACAAGCGGCTTAAGAGAACATCACGCCTCATCAATTATGTGGTGGCTATCGTGTTATGTGGTTTCCTGATCTCACTTTCCGGCAAAATCATGTCAGACGTTGACGAATGGAAAGAACAGCCGAGAGTAGAAGAATTTCAGGATGGGGAATTGCTTGCGGCTAAATTGCTTGAAATAGAGAAGATTCAGGGCGATATAAAGGGTAAATATGAGAAACAGCAAAGTATAGAAAGCACCATTGCAGTGGCCCAGGCCAACTATCAGAACGCCAAGGAATCGTTTGACAATTGGCTGGCTGCTCGCGAAACAGTGGGTTCGCCCAATGAAGACAGTGAAGTGCTCTCACGCGCAAACGACCTCGATACCTACTACCAAACCGAACAGGAATGGCGAGACGAATTGCTTGCCGTTGAACGGGAAATTGAAGCGCTGAATATTGAAGTAGACAGGCTGAATGAGGTAATAAACAACGAGAAGTACCGCGCCTATCAGGAACAGGAAAAGGCCATTAGAAAATATGACGTAAAGGTATTTCTCATTCGCCTGCTCATTGTGTTGCCCATTTTGGCTTTGGGTATTCTGTTCATCATAAAGTTTAGGAAGCACAAATACTGGCCCCTGTTTTTGGGCTTTGTACTCTTCTCCTTCTACGCCTTCTTTTTTGGTTTGGTTCCTTACCTGCCCAGCTATGGCGGCTACATAAGGTATACTGTAGGAATTATACTGGTTGCGCTGTTGGGCATATATGCCATCAACCGGATAAGAGCCTTCATGGAACGCAAAAAGACTGAGCTAAAGGAGTCAACTGCCAAACGAGCAAAAAATGTGCAGATGGAAACGGCAGAAAAGGCCCTGGACGCTCATATGTGCCCTTCATGTGGCAAAGACTTCATTCTCAGAAAATGGGACAGGTCATCGCAATCCAAAGAGAAAATGGTGATTGGCACCTATGGAATGGTGACCAATTTTTGCCGCTATTGTGGCCTCGAACTCTTTAAGGCATGCGCAAATTGTGAAACCCAGAATTTTGCCCACCTACCCTATTGCGCCAACTGTGGTGACCCTGTGACCAGAACTGCTGAAAATGCCCAATAGGGGCTTTGAACCCTTTAGTATTCCGTAGCATAGCAGGGTAATAGAGTATTAGATCTCAGGCTGATAAGGCGCTAACTAACATTACTTGTGCTTTCACCTTCTCACGTTTCCTGTTCTCCGTTTCCTGTTTCCCGTTCTCCGTTCTCCGTTCTCCGTTCTCCGTTTCCCGTTTCCCGTTTCCCGTTTCCCGTTCTCCGTTCTCCGTTTTCCGTTTTCTGTTTTCTGTTTTCCCGCCTATCGCGATAGGTTCGGGATTCTCCACTTTCCGCCTGCTGTTTCATCCGTCATCGATTTCCTAATCGAAGTTGGTTATATGATAAGGTCTCCCGACCGACCGCCTACAATGCCACACTGCCAGTGTTGATTTAAAATCGTGTCATAGATTCCACTTTGATCAGGAGATCAAAGCGAGTGGCGATTTTTTAGCATTCAGCAGTATAATCAGGACAACAGAGCACCAGGCAGCCCAAAAAATCAACCATCAACTCATTAACCATCAACCCATTAACCATCAACTCATTAACCATCAACCCATTAACAAAAAAAGCCGCCTCCCAACTCCAGCTGGAAAACGGCTTTCACTTTTTGGTTGGTAGCTTCTAATAAAAGAAGTAAGGCATCAGCATCATAGGCTCATCAAAGCTCTTAATCCACTGAATTTGCTTTACAATCTTGAATTGCTCCTCACCTATTTCCGATTTAATGATGTTCTCTTTTACACCGCCTATTTCCTTCATAATCTGTTCGAAAGGATCAACGGGTTTAGGCAGTTCTTTTAGCTTGTAATCTTCAAGGCCAGCCTGGGTAGCTGCAAAGGCAATTGCATCATTCAAACCACCCAATTCATCAACCAAGCCATTTTTAAGTGCTTGTTCACCAGTCCATACCCTGCCACGGCCCAATTGGTCAACACGTTCTTTACTCATCTCTCTCCCTGTGCTTACATGGGTGATAAAATCATCGTAGATGCGGTCAAGGCTATTTTGAATAATCGCTCTTTCACCAGCACCCATGGGGCGGTTTGGATTGGCCAGGTCGGCATATTTACCGGTCTTGATACGATCGAAAGTGATACCCATCTTGTTTTCAAAAAACTGCTGAGTGCCTGGAATAAAGCCTATTACACCAATTGAACCGGTAATTGTGCTAGGAGCTGCCCAAATTTCATTGGCTGCAGATGCAATCCAGTAACCACCTGATGCAGCCACTGAGCTCATTGATGCGATAACCGGTTTTCCTGCTGCCTTAAGTGCTAATACTTCAGCGCGGATAACTTCAGAAGCAAACATACTACCGCCACCTGAATCGATTCGTAGTACAACGGCTTTCACTTTGTCATCAAGACGCGCTTTACGAAGTAGGGCTGCAGTAGAGTCACCACCAATTTCGCCCGCTTTACGCTCGCCATCGACAATGGTGCCTTTAGCTACAACGACAGCTACTTTTTCAGTAATTGGGTTATCGAACTCAACAGGCGGTTTTACCAGCGATAAATACTCACGGAAGCTTACTTGCTTAAAGGTTTTACCTGTTTCTTCTGCACCGACTAACTCAATAAGTTGTTGGCGAATTTGTTGTGATGTTTTTAAAGAATCAACCCACTGATTATTTAGCGCGTATTGGCCCGAGTTACCATCCACTGCTTGCATTTTTGCAAGATAAACATCCATATCTTCATCGAAATTACTTTCATCGAATGGACGGCTTGCTGCAACGTCAGTTTTGTACTCGTTCCAAAGTGCAGTTAACCAAACGCTGTTCGCTTCTTTTGCCGCATCTGACATATCATTACGAATGAATGGTTCAACCGCTGATTTATAAGTACCCACACGGAAAATATGTTGAGTCACTTTTAACTTTTCAAGTGCATCTTTGAAGTAAAGCGGGAACATACCGTAGCCTTCAATGCTCACACCACCATATGGGTGCATAGAAACTTCATTGGCATGGGCAGCAATATAATATTGTGCTTGTGTATAGTAGTAGCCCGTTGCAATAACTTGCTTGCCTGCCTCTTTAAACGCATCAATTGCTTTAGTTATTTGTTTTAGCTTATTGATGTGAGCACTTGGCATTTTTTGTAGATCAAGAAGCATCACACTGATGCGATCATCTTTAGTTGCTTCGTTGATCACTTCAATGACATCATCAAGAAGAATTTCTGATGGTGCTTCTTTACCCATAGTTGCATCGTTGATTGCTGCTTCTACAGGATCAACATAGGTTTTTTCTTCAACAATAGGGCCATTTAAGTTTAGGCGTAGCACGGTTCCGTCTGCTACTTTTACTTGGTCTTCTTCACCTGTGATGGCAACAAAGAAGAGTATTACTAGTAATAGAAATAATATGTTTAGGACCAAACGGCGGGAAAAATTAATCCCGGTCCAAATGCCTTTAAATATCTTTGCTAGCAAAATAAATCCTTAATTCAGTACAGCTTAGTAGTGAACTCATCTTAGCTTAGAATAACTTTAAAATTAACTGTTAAATAGTAACAGAGTGTTTAAAACAATAATTTGCTACCGATTAATTAGCAGTGAAAAGTTGATTATTCTAAGTTATTGCCGCAGAATCTATTTCAAATAGAGGTTCGACCAGTTAACGGGGCACACAATGTTAGAACAAAAATTACAATTACCGCATACCGAACTTCGTAATCGTTTGGTTATGGGATCAATGCATACTGGCTTAGAAGAAGGCTGGCATAACCGCAAACGCTTACGTGCATTCTACGAGGCACGTGCCAAAGGCGGCACGGGTTTAATCATTACAGGTGGCTACAGCCCAAATATTCGTGGCAAGCTATCTCCGTTCGCATCAACATTTAATTCATTTTATGATGTGATCAAACACAAAGCATATACTGATGCGGTGCATCAACATGGCGGAAAAATTTGCTTACAATTATTGCATGCAGGTCGCTATGCGTATCATCCATTCAATCAAGCACCAAGCTCAATTCAGGCACCTATTAATCCATATAAACCTAAAGAAATGTCGTTAGGGTCGATTAAAAAAACCATCAAAGACTTTGCTAACTCAGCAAAAATGGCTGAAAAAGCAGGTTATGACGGTGTTGAAATCATGGGTTCTGAAGGTTATTTGATTAATGAATTCATGGCTAACCACACCAATAAAAGAACAGACAACTATGGAGGTAGTTTAGAAAACCGCATGCGCTTGGCTGTTGATATTGTTAAAGCTGTTCGCGCTAAAGTCAGTCAAAAGTTCATTATTGTATTTCGTTTGTCTGTAATGGATTTAATTCCTAATGGATCAACGCCTGATGAAGTAAAGCAACAAGCCCTGGCACTTGAACAAGCTGGCGTTGATATCTTTAACACCGGTATTGGTTGGCACGAGGCTCGTGTACCAACGATTGCCAGTATGGTCCCAGCAGGTGCATTTAAAGAAGCATCGAAACGCTTAAAAGATACGGTATCAGTGCCAGTGATCGCGGTTAACCGTATTAACACGCCAGAAATTGCCAATGGAATTTTAGAAGCAGGCGAGTCTGATTTAATTTCGATGGCACGTCCTTTATTAGCAGATCCAGAGTTTTTCAATAAGTACGTTAATAATAAGTCTGAACAAATCAATATTTGTATTGGTTGTAATCAGGGCTGCTTAGACCATGTGTTTAAAAATAAACGTGCCACCTGTTTGGTTAACCCACAAGCGGCTTTTGAGTTAGATTACAGCCTTGAGAAAGCACCATCTTCTCGATTAGTTCTGGTTGTGGGTGCTGGCCCTGCTGGCCTTGCTGCAAGTTGTTACTTAGCAGCGAAAGGTCACAAAGTGACTTTAATTGAACGTAAAGAACAAATGGGTGGCCAATTTAATTTAGCCATGCAAGTGCCGGGTAAAGAAGACTTTAACCATACCCTTAACTACTTTACTAATGAATTAAAGCGTTTAAATGTCGATTTACAGCTTGGTACTGAATTTACTGACAATATGCTTAATCAATACGATGATGTGGTTTTTGCAACAGGCGTACGTCCGCGCGAAGCCAAAATCGAATGCAGTGATGGCAAACGTGTATTTGCTTACGATGAGGTCATTCGTGGTGAAGTAGAACTCGGTGAGAAAATTGCGATTCTAGGTGCAGGTGGTATCGGTTTTGATATGGTTGCCTTTTTAAGTGAACACAAAGGACAAACAATTGAGCAGTTCAAAACTCAATGGGGTATTGAATGCGAAGCTAGGCCTGAAAAAGACAACCGCCAAATTTATATGCTTAAGCGAAGTGCAGGACGTTTTGGTAGTGAACTGGGTAAAACAACGGGTTGGATCCACCGTCAAGTTGCCAAACAACACGGTGTTAAACAAATCGCTGAGTGCCAATATCTAAGCTTTGATAAGCAAGGTTTGAAGATAACGGTAAAAGGTAAAGAGCAAATTCTCGATGTTGATACTGTGATTGCTTGTATTGGTCAGGTGTCAAATACTGAAACGTTCGACAATCAAACCGAAAACACTAAAGTACACGTTATTGGTGGCGCAAAACTAGCTGCTGCTATCGATGCTAAACGTGCTATTTTTGAAGCGTTACAAGTCGCTCGTAAAATTTAATTGAAAGAAAACTAGAAAACGTGCGGTCTGTGTGATTAATCTATTTAGTCACGAGACCGCTATGTTGAACACACACCTAATACCCCTTTACCAACACACCTTAAAGAAACTGCACTTTTTAGATGGACTACCGAATCTATTAATTCGCTTGATTTTAGCCCCAGTGATGATCATTGCAGGCTTTAATAAGCTTGCTTTAAGCGGTGATGTTACTCATCTTTATCAATACTTTTTAGCATCTGAAGATATTGTTGCATGGTTTGGAAATAGTGACTGGGGTTTAGGCCTACCCATGCCCTCTGTATTGGCCTTTTTAGCTGCATGGACTGAGTTTTTAGGGGGGATCTTTATATTATTGGGTTTATTTACTCGTTTAACCGCAATTCCTTTGATGATCACCATGCTGGTTGCAGCAACAACAGTACATGCCAGTAATGGCTGGTTTGCTGTAACACCTACCGATGCCAGCACCAGCCCAGCGAGAGTACTCAATTGGCTTGCAATACCTGGTAGTGAAGCTAGCCTAGTTAATTCTGATGAAGCCAGCGAAAGATTAACCAAAATGCGTGAGTTGCTAGAAACGCATGGTTATACAGAGTACCTTTATGCGAAAGGGAAACCTGTGATCTTAAATAATGGTATTGAGTTTTCTGCCATATATTTTGTTATGTTATTGAGTTTATTTTTTACAGGGGGTGGTCGTTACGTTAGTTTAGATTATTGGTTAACTAGAAAAGTATCGAATAGCTTTCTTGCTCATAAAGATAAATGATAAGCTTGGGTTTTCTGCCCCGATTATTAAGGGGCGTCGTACTTAAGCATTTACGGAATATTCATGGACGCTTTAACGCTATTACAAACTCGACAATCAGATCCTCGCCTTATCGCACCTGGACCTACTGCAGAACAACTTGAAATTATTAAGCGAGCGGCCATTAAAGTGCCTGATCATGGCTGTATTGCGCCTTGGCGATTTATTGTCGTTGAAGGCGATGCACGTAATAAATTAGGCGATATCTATCATCAGGCCGCTGTTGCTGAAAACCAAGATGATAGAACCATTGAGCGCGCTAAAGAACTACCGCTGCGATCTCCGATGATGATCATTGCCATTGCAGATGTAACTGAAAACCTAAAAGTGCCACGTATTGAACAAGTACAAAGTGCAGGCTGCGCTGTACTTGCAATGCAACAAGCGGCATTCGCCCAAGGTTTAGGGGGTATTTGGCGCACAGGTTATTTTGCACAGAGCCCAGCTGTTAAAGCGGCACTCGGTTGTAAAGAACAAGATGAGATTGTTGGTTACCTCTATTTAGGTACGCCAGAAATAGACATTAAAAAACCTATCAGACACAAGCCAGAGACGTTTTTTGAGAATTTATAAATAGTAGGAACTTTTTTGCAGTTAAGCAGTCAGAGACTATTAAGCTTACTTATGTTAGTTTTTTTAGATTTAGCTTAGCTGTAAGAAGCGCACGGATGCAAAAAACGAAATAATTCTTCTTCAGTGTGTTTTTTAATCGGTTATTTTTTGTTAACGTATGGAAAGTCTTAAAAAAATAACGATAAAGAAGACGAGAACAATGGGAAACTTATTTTTACGTGAAAAAGAAAATTGGTTCGCTTGGTCAATTTGGGGCTTAGTTGGCGCTGTTGTCACATTTTTTGTTGCCATGTCTACAAAACAACCTCATTACCTTGGCTTGTCTGCTGTAGTGGTATTACTTCTATTGACATGGTGGATGCAAAGCACTAAACGTTTCGATTTCGGCCGCGCTTTTAAAATTTGTTGCTACGTTTTAACGATCACCTGCTTACCCGCCTTCGCATTAGTTATTGTACCGAGTTATAACCTCAATAAAATTGACGTAATAGTGCAGGGCTCAGGTTTTGCAATTGTTAGTTTAATTGTTTGTTTAGTTTGCTCTTTAATCGCAAAGCGTCCGAAGCAGTACTATTAAAAATACTTTTTTAAAGTTTTTTACATTTAAGGCTTTACAACGAACGCAGTAAACACTATTATGCGCGCCGTACGGAGAGATGGCAGAGTGGTCGAATGCACCGGTCTTGAAAACCGGCAGGGGTTTGTAGCCCCTCTAGGGTTCAAATCCCTATCTCTCCACCATTATTTAGAAAAACCGCCTTTAGGGCGGTTTTTTGCTATCTGGAGATAAGTAATGTCAGCAAGCGAGTCTTCTTCTACACTAATGCGCATTGTTAAACATGTTCTGCTTTGGTGTATCTTTTCTTATTTTTATCACAGCGGGATCAATGTACTTGTAGCTATGGCCCATGATGCCCAGCCTGATTACGGGCTAATATCTTCAATCGCTTATGGTATTGGGTTTAATGTGTTAGTAGGGCACCTTATTGGCAAATACGACAAGCATTGGCCTGTCATTGCTGCATGTGTGATTTCGATTGTGGGTCTTATTGCTGTGCCTTTAATTATGTTAGGCAAAGATGGTTTAATGAGCGGCTTTTTTATTGCTTCGATGATCGCTACATTACCTGTTGCGACATTTGTAATTGATAAAATAAAGCAGCGAATTAGTGCAAACACTGAGCAAACGCAGTAAAACTAGGCGATATTCGTTGTTTTTTTATGTTAGTATGAGCACGTCTTTTAACTAAATAAACGTGAATTAAAACATGTCAGATAATTTTACAACAGACGCTGAAAAAGCAAGTTACGGTATTGGTTTACAAATGGGTGAGCAATTAAAAGCGAATCCATTCGAAGGTTTAAACTTAAATTCTGTATTTGAAGGTATGAAAGACGCATACACTGGTAATGATTTCCAAGTTGAAATCCCAGAAATTCAAGCAGCTTTTGAGAAAATCAACGCTGAGATCCAAGCTCGTCGTGAAGAAGAAGCTAAAGTTCTTGCAGCTGAAGGTATTGCATTCTTAGAAGAAAATGCAAAACGTCCTGAAGTAACAGTAACTGAATCAGGTCTTCAATACGAAGTACTTACTGCAGGCGACGGTGAAAAACCAACTGCAGATTCAACAATCCGTGCACACTACCACGGTACACTAATCAACGGTACAGTATTTGACAGCTCATACGAGCGTGGTCAACCAGCTGAATTCCCAGTTGGCGGTGTAATCAAAGGTTGGACTGAAGCAGTGCAAATGATGGGTACTGGTTCTAAGTGGCGTTTATACGTACCACACGAACTTGCTTACGGTGAGCGCGGTGCTGGTGCAGCAATCGCTCCTTTCTCAACGTTAATCTTTGACGTTGAGCTATTAGAAATCATCTAATCGATTTCAAATAGACATAAAAAAACCTGCTTTAAGCAGGTTTTTTTATGTCTGAACCAAATAGCTAATTAGCTATTTGATTCAGCGTATTCTTTACACGCAGCAGTGTCTTCACATTCACCATATAGGTAAAGAGAGTGGTTGGTCAGTTTAATACCATTCTCTGTTGCGATTTCTTCTTGACGACGTTCAATTGTATCGTCTTCAAACTCAACAACCTTACCACATTTTAGGCACACTAAGTGGTCATGGTGAGTGCTACCTGATAATTCAAATACTGACTTGCCGCCTTCGAAGTGGTGGCGAGATACAATACCTGCATCATCAAATTGGTTAAGAACACGGTAGACAGTTGCAAGACCAATCTCTTCGCCTTTGTCTAAAAGAATTTTATAGACATCTTCAGCGCTGATGTGTTGGTTGTCTGGAGATTGTAGAATCTCTAAAATTTTAATACGTGGCAAGGTTACTTTTAACCCTGCTTTTTTTAATTCCAAGTTGTGATCAGTCATTCAATCTGTCTCAATTTTATTTAGTTATACTAGGCATCATCAAGATGCACACGACACATTAGCAACTATTAGAATAACGTGCCTAGTTACTAAGTGCAAAGAACAATTCGTCTATTTGCCGATTTTTCAAACAAAAATGAACTGGTTGTGCATCTTTACATCAGCTAGTAAATGCGAGTAGTACTTGTTATTAATCAGCAAGTTCCGCTAAACACATTTCGTCATAAACCTGAGCACACCAGTCTTTAACACGCTTTTCAGTAAGCTCTGGTTGACGGTCTTCATCAATACCAAGGCCAACAAAGTTGCTGTCATCTACGAGTGCTTTTGAAGCTTCGAAGTCGTAGCCTTCAGTTGACCAATGGCCCACTACGATTGCGCCACGCTCAGTAACGATATCGTTAATCATGCCCATTGCATCTAAGAAGTACTCTGCATAGTCTTCTTGGTCACCGCAGCCGAAAATAGCAACAAGTTTACCTTCGAAGTCAACTTCTTCTAATTCAGGGAAGAAATCATCCCAGTCACATTGAGCTTCACCGTAGTACCAAGTTGGAATACCGAATAACAATAAATCGAATTCAGCAATCTCTTCTTTAGAACTTTTTGCAATGTCGTGAACAGCTACAAGCTTTTTACCTAATTCTTTTTGAATCATTTTAGCTACGTGTTCAGTATTGCCTGTGTCACTTCCGAAAAAAATACCTACGCTTGACATGGATTTAAAACCTTCTATCTATCAATAGCCAATCTTTCTTGTAAAATTGTTTCAATCAACGCGCTACGGCTAATATTCTGCGCATCTGCCATATCGCTTAATGCTTGATATAACTGTGATGAAACCTTAAATTCTACACGCTTTAAACCACGTGCTTTATCTCGCTTTATTTGATTACGTTTATTTACTTTTAATTGCATATCGCGAGGTAGGGGATTTGTTTTCGGCCTACCTGGACGCTTTTCGTATTCAAATAAATCGGGTGTTGTTCTATCTGTTTCTGACTTTGCCATGTCTAGCCCACACCTGCGCCTTGCCAGAAGACTTGAATAAGTCCTTTCGCTATAAACCCAGAACAGCCTAAAAATAGCACTAACCAAACGATGTATCGGCCAAATCGTGGTACATCACCTTTTTTAAGGACGTCTTGAATTGCCATTCCAATAAAAAAGAAAATACCGGCTAAGCCAAAATACAACCCTAAGGTATCAAATTCGTTAATTAACTGACTGACCATCAACGTATAAACCTTTAAATTAAACGGCGCGTACTATATCACACAAATTTGTAATAATTTAGTGCGCACGATCAAAAACAGCGAATTTAATCAGCTCTATTAATGAGCTAAAAAATCGCTGATTGCTTTATTAACAGCAAGTGGTTTTTGGGCATGTAGCCAGTGACCAGCACCATGAATAATTTTTGCTTTTGCATTAGGGAACAACGCCATAATAGCAGGGCGGTGCTCTGCTAAAATGTAGTCAGAATCATTACCTTTAATGAACAAAGTATCACATAAACAAGAATCATTTTCACTAACTTGCGCTAAAATATTTTCATATTGCTGGTATAAAACAGCTAAATTAAAGCGCCATTGATAGTGACCTTCATCATTTTTAGCAAAGCTTTTTAATAAAAATTGACGTACGCCCATTTCCTCAATGTGCTTGGCAAGTATTTCATCAGCCGATTTTCTATCTTTGATATTAGACTGTGCAACTTCGTTTAGGCCTGCAAATATGGCACTGTGGCGAGGGTTATTAGCAACAGGAGAAATATCTAACACGACAAGCTTATCGATTAGTGAAGGGTGATTAAGTGCTAATTGCATGGCCACTTTGCCACCCATTGAATGACCTATGATGTGCGCTTTACTAATAGTTAGATGTTCAAGTAACTCACTGACATCTTTTGCCATAGCATGATAATTCATGGTATCGCTATGGAATGATTTACCGTGGTTACGTAAATCGATATTCGTTACACGATAATTTTCAGCTAATGCTTTTGCGATTACATTGAGGTTTTCAAGTGAGCCAAACAAACCGTGGATCAATACAACGTCTGAACCTTGACCCATTTGTTGGTAGTTTAATAGCATTTTCAACTCCTAATTTTAATGGCAGTATTTTGCCTAGTGAAATTACAAAATGCAAAACATAGAGAATTGCTGCGAGCTTAGGTATAATCATTGAGAACTTTTAAAATGTGACCCGTAAAGACAGGAATAACATGAAAAAAATCGACATAGACGACGAGTTATATCAATACATTGCAAGCAACACGCAAAGTATTGGTGAAAGTGCATCAACCATTTTGCGTCGTTTATTAAACCTCTCTGATGGCACCAATGCCCCAGTTGAAACAACTACTAAAACTGAACAAGAAACCCCAGTTGTTGAAGTACAAGAACAAGCAGAACAAGAATCAAGCCCTGAACCAAGCAACGAAAATGTTGAAGAGGCTGCAGAAACTGTCACAGCATCGACACAAGTGAAAGGTAATGTGTTTAATGTATTAAACAAAGAAGAGCTGGCAATGCAAAAAGGTGTTGTTGGTCGATTCTTATTTATACTTGCTGCTTTATATAGAACGCATAAAAAAGATTTTGCTAACGTGCTTGAAATTAAAGGCCGTGACCGTGTTTATTTTGCCACTAGCAAAGAAGCACTTCTTGAAAGCGGTAGCAGCATGAATCCAAAAAATATCACTGATACTGAGTATTGGGTGATGACAAATTCAAATACAACCAGAAAAAAAATGATGCTTCACGAAGTAGCACTGTGCTTAGGTTACAGCGCAGATGAAGCAGAAAAAATTCGTGATTACTTATAATCCATAAGGAAATAATATGGCGATTCATCCAGATGCAGGTAAACCTGCACCGCAATCAAGCTTAGTGAATGTACCAAAACTGATCTCGGCTTATTACTTAAATGAACCAGACCTAGAACAAAACCCAGAGCATTGTGTTGCTTTTGGTACATCTGGCCATCGTGGTTGTTCGTTCGATGTAAAATTTAATGAATCGCATATTTTAGCGATCACTCAAGCAATTTGTGATTACCGTAAAGAAAACAATATTTTTGGCCCACTTTTCTTAGGTAAAGATACACATGCATTGAGTGAAGCGGCTTTTAACTCTGCTATTGAAGTACTTGTTGCAAACGAAGTGCAAGTCATTGCACAAGAAAATGACGATTACACGCCAACGCCGGTAATCAGTCATGCTGTTGTTTGCCATAACAAAGAAAACCCAAATGAACTTGCTGATGGTATTGTGGTAACACCTTCACATAACCCGCCAGAAGACGGTGGTTTTAAATATAATCCGCCAAATGGTGGCCCTGCAGATACTGATGTTACTAAGTGGATTGAAGACAGAGCAAATCAATTACTTTTAGAAGACTTAGTTGAAGTAGAGTTATTTCCATATGCTAAAGCATCACGTTCTGGTTTTATTAAGTACCAAGACTTAATTACCCCTTATGTTGATGACTTAGTTAATATCGTTAATCTAAAAGCAATTAGCGATGCGAAAATCAAAATTGGTGTGGATCCACTTGGTGGCTCTGGTATCAACTTTTGGCCAGTCATTGCAGAAAAATATAATTTAGACTTAACGGTCGTAAATGAATCTGTTGACCCAACATTTTCGTTCATGCCTTTAGATAAAGACGGCAAAATCCGTATGGATTGTTCATCACCTTATGCAATGACAAACCTTATTGCATTAAAAGATGACTATGATATCGGTATTGGTAACGACCCTGATTATGACCGCCATGGTATTGTTACGCCTGACGGCTTAATGAATCCAAATCACTTTTTAGCAGTTGCGATTGACTACTTATTAAATAACCGCGAATGGTCAAAAGAGGTCGCAATTGGTAAAACGCTGGTATCGAGCGGCATGATTGATAAAGTGGTTGCACGTAATAACCGCGAAGTAAAAGAAGTACCGGTAGGCTTTAAATGGTTTGTTGAAGGCTTAAGCAAAGGTACCCTTGCTTTTGGTGGTGAAGAAAGTGCAGGGGCGTCATTCTTACGCTTTGATGGTACAGTTTGGAACACTGATAAAGATGGTTTCATCTTAGGTCTACTTGCTGCAGAGATTTTAGCTGTAACAGGTAAAACACCATCACAGCTTTATAAAGAACTTGAGCAAGAGTTCGGTGCGCCTATTTATAAACGTATTGATGCGCCAGCTAATGCAGAACAAAAATCACGTTTAAAAGCGTTATCAGCGGATGATGTAACTGCAAGTACCTTAGCGGGTGATGCCATTACGCAAAAACTAACCCATGCTCCTGGTAATAACGCTGCTATCGGCGGTTTAAAAGTTGTTACTGAAAACGGTTGGTTTGCTGCACGCCCATCTGGCACTGAAGACATCTATAAAATTTACCTTGAATCATTCAAAGGTGAAGAACATTTAGCATTATTAGAAAAAGAAGCGAAAAAGCTGGTTGATTCAGTAATTAGCTAATTCCTCTTTTACCTATTAAAACGGCTGAGTTTCTCAGCCGTTTTTGTATTCTACTCTCACGCATTTTTAGGATAGAACAATGAGCTATTCAACTCCTTCATATCTCGAACAATTAAAAAGTACTGGCGACTTTTTAACCCTTACTCGTAACAATGAATTTTCACTCGAACCTTGTGCATTTACCCTTGAAAACGGTACTGATGTCACTGTTCACGACACGGGTATCATTGAGTTTCAACCTGCGCAGCAGACAAACAAAGATATTGTACTTTCAAGTGCGGTACATGGTAACGAAACTGCGCCAATTGAAATCTGCGATCAATTAATCAAGTCAATCGTTACAGAACAACTTACCTTGCAGCAGCGTGTACTGTTTATTTATGGTAATCCTAAATCTATTAATATCGGTAAGCGTTTTGTAGATGAAAACTTAAACCGTTTGTTTAATGGTCATCATACTGTAGAAGGCATTGCTTCAAACCCTGAGCGAGTTCGTGCAAAGCTACTTGAAGACGTGGTTACTGATTTCTTTGCTAGAGGCAACCAGGACAGTGAGCGTTTTCATTATGATCTTCACACAGCAATTCGTGGCTCTAAAAATGAAAAGTTTGCAGTCTATCCTTTCTTACATGGTAAACCGTGGAAAAAATCACAACTGCAATTTTTACTTAGCTGTGGCGTAAACACGGTACTAATGATGAAATCAGCGGCAACTACCTTCAGTTACTACTCGTCGTTTGTACATGGAGCTGACTCATTTACGGTAGAACTTGGCCAAGTAAAACCATTTGGCGAAAACGACATGTCGCGATTTGAGAAAACCAAACAAACCTTAATTGCATTAATTAGTCAAAAATCTGTTGAATATAAAGGATTCAATGCAGAAGATTTCGAGTTGTTTTCTGTATATAGAACAATAAACCGTACTTGCGAAGACTTTAGTTTTCCATTTGCTGATGATGTGGAAAATTTCACCGGTTTCGCAAAGGGCGAATTAATGGCAACTGATGGTCAGACCAGATATGAAGCGGAAGTAGACGGTGAAGCTATTATCTTCCCAAACGCTGATGTAGCCTTAGGTCAGCGCGCTTTGCTTACCGTTATTCCAATGCAAGTTGATAGCAACTTTATTTAAAATCTCTGCATTAACATCCATCTAAATTTAGTTAACTATATGATTGTAAAGAATTTATCTTGTTGTATAGTTAACTTTCCATGCGTTTTTAGCCATTTGTCATCTATTCGTCTATGATTAGTTGAATAACAACTTACGTTAACGTAAAGTGACGGCAGTTTAATTTAATTAGATTGAATATTGCGCAAACTTTATCCTTACAGCTCATGCTGATAAAAATATAATTAAGGGCAGTAGCGTAGGTTTCTGACAACGAAAGAAGGTAGGTTATGAGTAATCCAAATAACGTATCGCTAAACATTAATCATGAACTGTCATTTATTGATGGTCACGCATTAACGATCCCTACATTAAGTATTCTTAATGAGGAAGGCGACATCTACGAAGGTGCAACCGCACCTGATATCGACAAAGCAACGGCAATCCGTCTATATGAAACAATGCGTTTTATTAGAGCACTTGATGAGCGTATGCAAGCAGCACAGCGTCAAGGCCGTGTTAGCTTTTATATGCAATGTCTAGGCGAAGAAGCGGCTGTAACAGCATCAGCTGCAGCGCTTGATCAAAACGATATGATCATGGCCCAATACCGTGAGCAAGCAGCTTTACGTTATCGTGGTTTTAGCCTTGACCAATTCATGAATCAAATGTTCTCAAATGAAAAAGATTTGGGTAAAGGTCGCCAAATGCCAATTCACTATGGCTCACGCGAACTTAACTACATGACTATTTCATCACCGCTTGGTACACAAATTCCACAAGCAACAGGTTATGCATATGGTCAAAAAGTTCGTCATATTGATGCCCAAACCGGTGAGTTAAACAGCACTATTGATAACATCACTATTTGTTACTTTGGTGAAGGCGCTGCGTCTGAAGGTGATTTCCATGCTGGTTTAAATATGGCCGCAGTTCATGAAGCACCGGTAATTTTCTTTGCTCGTAACAATGGTTATGCGATTTCTACACCTGCTGATGAGCAATTTAAAGGTGATGGTATTGCATCACGTGGTGTTGGCTATGGCATTAAAACAATTCGTGTTGATGGTGCTGATGCACTTGCTGTTTATGCAGCAACTAAAAAAGCCCGTGAAATTGCAACGACTAAAGGTGAACCTGTTTTAATTGAATCGATTGCCTATCGTCTTGGCGCTCACTCAACCAGTGACGACCCTAGTGGCTATCGTACAAAAGATGAAGAAGCAAAACATAAAGGCTGTCCAATCGAGCGTTTCCGTAAGTGGTTATTAAAACAAGGTTGGTTAGATGAAGCGCAAGACGCGAAAGACAAAGAAACAATTCGTGAAGAAATTTTAGCGGCTCTTAAACGCGCTGAAAAAGTAGCAAAACCAGCATTAGAAGACCTTATTTCTGATGTGTATGATAAGCCAATCCCATCACTGCAAAAACAATATGAAGAACTAAAAGAGCACATTTTGCAGCATCCTGATGCTTATCCAACAACTGCAGGGAGATTAAAGTAATGGCTAAAATGAACATGCTTCATGCAATTAACTCTGCCCTTGATATCACCATGGCAGAGCATCCAAATGCATGTATTTTCGGTGAAGATGTTGGTTATTTTGGTGGTGTATTCCGTGCTACATCTGGCTTACAAGAAAAATATGGTAAGCATCGTGTGTTCAATACTCCGTTAACTGAGCAAGGTATTTTAGGTTTTGCTAATGGTTTAGCGGCGTTCGGTGCACCTGCTTTAGCTGAAATTCAATTTGCTGATTATATTTTCCCTGCATTTGACCAAATCGTGAATGAATCAGCTAAATTCCGTTACCGTAGTGGTAATGAATTTAATGTTGGCAATCTAACAATTCGTACACCATACGGTGGTGGTATTGCAGGTGGTTTATATCACTCACAATCACCAGAAGCTTATTTTGCTCACACACCGGGTTTAAAGTTAGTTGTGCCACGTAACCCATATCAAGCAAAAGGTTTGCTTCGTGCATCAATTAAAGATGATAACCCTGTTATTTTCTTTGAGCCGAAACGTTTGTACCGTGCATCAACAGGTGAAGTTCCAGAAGAAGATTACAGCATCGAGCTCGGTAAAGCTGAAATCGTGCAAGAAGGTACTGATGTCACTGTACTTGCTTGGGGTGCTCAGATGGAAATCATCGAAGACGCCGCTAAAAAAGCTGCAGAGCAAGGTATTAGCTGTGAAGTGATCGACTTACGTACCATTTTACCATGGGATGTTGAGACCATTGCTAAATCAGTGACTAAAACAGGTCGTTTAGTGGTAAGCCACGAGGCACCCATCACGAATGGTTTTGGTGCAGAGATCGTTGCAACAATTCAACAAGAGTGTTTCTTACACCTTGAATCGCCAATTACTCGCGTGTGTGGTTTAGATACGCCATACCCATTAGCACTTGAAAAAGAATATGTGCCGGATGCACTTAAAGTGCTTGCTGCGATCAAGCAATCAGTAGAGTTTTAGGAGTCAGTATGTCTAAAGATTTTATCTTGCCAGATATCGGCGAAGGCATCGTAGAGTGTGAAATTGTTGAATGGTTAGTTGCAGAAGGCGATTCTGTAAAAGAAGACCAGCCTATTTGTGATGTTATGACCGACAAGGCGCTTGTGCAAATTCCTGCTGTTCATGATGGTGTGATCAGTAAGCTCTATTATGCAAAAGGGGATATTGCGAAAGTACATGCACCATTATTTGCAATGGATGTTGATGGCGAAGCACCAACACAAAGTGAAGAAGTTCAAGCTCCTGCAGCAACTGAAGCATCATCTGAGGCTGGTGAGCACTTAGAAGATTTCATATTACCCGATATCGGTGAAGGGATCGTTGAGTGTGAAATCGTTGAGTGGTTAGTCAGTGAAGGCGATGAAATCGTTGAAGACCAAGCTGTTTGTGATGTAATGACAGACAAAGCATTGGTGCAAATTCCGGCTAAATACACAGGTAAAGTTGAAAAGCTTTATTATCAAAAAGGTGATATTGCAGCGGTTCACAGCCCATTATTCCAAATGAGCATTGCAGGCCAAAGTGCAGAGCCAGATGTAAGTTCTGCGGTAGTTAAAGCACAAACAAATGCAGCAACTAAACCTTCGCAGAAGCCTGCGACTTCGGCAAACTCTAGCAAACAACTTAATAAGAAAGCGGTTGCTTCACCTGCTGTTCGTCGTAAAGCCCGCGAACTTGATGTTGATTTAACGCAAGTACCAGGCTCTGGTAAAAATGGCCGTATTTACAAACAAGATATCGAAGATTTCTTGAATGAAACACCAAGCCAAGCAGCATCACAACAAGCTGCGCCAAAAGCGGCAGAGCCTGTCTCAACTGTGGCGTCTTCTAGTGGCAGTCGCGTAGAGCCTATTAAAGGCATTAAAGCGGCAATGGCTAAGCAAATGGTTGCTTCAGTTTCGACAATTCCTCACTTTACTTTCTGTGATGAAATTGACCTCACTAAACTAATTGCAATGCGCAGTGAGCTCAAAGAGCAGTATAAGCAGCAGGGTGTTAAGCTCACTATGACGCCGTTCTTTATCAAAGCACTGTCGTTAGCGATTAAGCAATTCCCAGTACTAAACTCGCAAGTAAATGATGATTGCAGCGAGCTAACTTACTTTGATGATCATAACATCGGTATGGCGGTTGATTCTAAGATTGGTTTACTTGTACCAAACATTAAATCATGCCAGTCAAAGAGTATCGTAGATGTTGCAAACGAAGTGACCCGCTTAACTGAAGCAGCACGTGATGGTCGTGTTTCACCGGATGATTTGAAAGGCGGCACTATTAGCATTTCTAACATCGGTGCGATTGGCGGCACAATTGCAACCCCGATCATCAATAAACCTGAGGTAGCGATTGTTGCTTTAGGTAAACTGCAGCATTTACCTCGCTTTGATGCACATGGTAATGTGATTTCAGCAGCAATTATGCAAGTAAGCTGGTCTGGAGACCACCGAGTGATTGATGGCGGAACAATTGCCCGTTTCAATAACTTATGGAAGTCTTACTTAGAAGATCCTGCAAAAATGATGATGGCGATGAGCTAACATTAGCAAGCATTAAAAAACCAGCTTCGGCTGGTTTTTTTAA
>ENA-OWNT01001818-OWNT01001818.1-seawater-metagenome-genome-assembly--contig:-NODE-1818-length-24604-cov-7.161373_pt1 | contig 24604 bp, 18 predicted proteins | sample MGYA00238136_ERZ651165 | MGnify/ENA primary metagenome ERZ651165 (study PRJEB26861, sample SAMN08777766) | seawater metagenome | isolation source: coastal seawater | place: USA: Florida | collected...
TGGCCTTACGCCTACGGCGCCTGGTTGTGGGAATTTGGCTTTGCCCTGTCGCAATGCTATATGATGGCTGCCATCGTGGTGTTGGACCGCTCCTATCGCCTGGCCGTACTGATTCCGGCCGCATTGGGCATTGGCGCCGCCGCGGGCCCCGCTATTGCCGGCGCCCTGAAAACCGGTGACAGCTACCAGTCCATCTTTCTCTTTGCTATCGCCTGTGCGCTGCTCGCCTGCAGTGCAATTTCAGCCCTGATGTCACGCCAATGCCAGACAAGTGCTGACAGCCCGAGCACTGAAGCCGTTCGGGGCTGATATCGCAAAGCCCACAGTGCCATCTTTAAACCGATTGAGATCCGATTGTTTTTCAGGAGTCACAATGCCTAACCGCATACTTTGCTACGAACGTATCGCCGCCCTGGCCTCCGTGCCCGACTGGAAGGCTCACCAGGCATCGGAAACCATCTACCGCGAGTTTCAGTTTGCGGACAAAGACACTGCCGACCACTTTATTGAACAGGTTCGGTTGCTGGAAAAAGGCTTGAAACACCCTGCCCACAAGATTAGCCAGGAAGACGCTCGCGTGAGTATTACGTTGATGACTTCGGCCGTGGGCGGGCTCTCTGAAATGGATATGGAGATGGCACAGGCCATTGACGATCTGCTGCTCACGCATCCCGAGTACCGCCGGTAACCCAGTGCAAGTTACAAACGAACCTGAGTCACAGCTACGGCTTTTTGACAGAGTTCGACCTCACCGATGATGACGATTTCCGTTCCGTTTTTGGGTGATTCGTTATAATAGAAAACGTCAGCATTGGTTTATATTACGGACCTTTACAAGTGTACTTGATTTTCACAATAGTGATTTATCATTCATTCAATAAAATGTCCGGGTTCTACCCAAAGCGGCCCTTCATACGTCACAAAAATTCCCTTTTTCATGCGATGACGACGGTCTGCTGTACGCTTCATAGCTGCCAAAGACATCAATAACAAACTTGGTTGTGGCCAGCATTTAAGAAAACCTTTACCGGTTCTACCTCATGATTTCGGTGAATACCAAATGGGAGAACCCCAAGCCCTCTCCTGAAGGGTGACAGGTGCGTTTTCTGAAGGACGCTTCCCCATGCGTATCGCATCCCAACTACTCCAGCGGCAAGTTGGGTTTTCCAAGACACGTGCATAATAAAAACTTTTAAGTGCAGGATTGAAATCCGGATCCTGCCACACAGCGGATAATTCTGCCGCCCCCTTTTCCGTATCGAAACTACAGTCGTTCAAATTAACCCCCGCACCGTTGACAGGACAGCGATGGGTTAGAGGATCAGGCGTAAGACCATCGGCACAGGCGACGTCGTAAATGCTTTCCTGCATGTCGCCCTTTTGATCTAGCCAACCCTTAATAATCTGTACGCGTTGCAAGGGTGCACTATCCGGATCGCGCGTTGCCCACACGAACAGCTTCGGTGGCCTGCCATCATCGGATGGCTTCAAGTCACTCCCCATTGCAACCCCTTCTTTATAGGCTGCCTCTATCGCGCCTGGCCGGTTGTGCAAATTATCGGGATAGTTCCAGCCGGCAAACATGCGCACCCGAATGCGCGTGCCACTAGTGCCAAAGGTTTCGCGGCGTTTAAGCGCACCCCAAATGGGACCGCGTTCGTTGGCATCGGCCCACACACCGGTCAACCCACCGGGGTTGGTATCCAGAGCGGTAATCCAGCCATCGACAGTTTCCACCGCACGGGATTCTGCGTTACCATCAATAATACCGTGGCTGCCATTGTCCCAATTATCTTCCTCAGTATTACCGGCGGTACTGTTGTGGGTATCGGTTGCGGCGATAATACCGTATTTGAAAGGATTGATCCCTAATTGCTGCTCGTACATCAGACCGGCTTTCAATCCATAACGGACGTAGTTGTTTTCCTGCGCGACTCGTCCGCTAAACTGCTGCATAGAGTTACCGTTTTCGAACGCGGCAAATTCATCGTTATTCCAAAAGGCGGGGTGCACTTCAGAGTTAGCTTTGACTTGATGGATCTCGATGAGGGGCTCAAATCGCTGACGTTGCTCTGCGTACTTCCTGGTAAGCGGCCTACCTGAGGAGTCCCGATCCGCAAACATCAGCCCCTTACTGCCGTTGGAATTATGGGGGATTGCCAACACCGAGGCGCCGTCACTTTCCGCTTGCGCCATCCAGCGCCAGAGATCTTCCTCGCGGTTGTTCTCGATATAACTGGTAGGCACTTTGGGAACGGTCATATCCCGGAAGATCACATTGCGGTGCAGGTTAGCACCACCGGGCGCGGCACTCCATTCAAAGGCGGACAGGGTGGTAAAGCGACCAGGTTGGTAATGTGTCTCCGCCGCATCCAGCACCATCTGCCAGGCATCGGCGGTCGTTTCCGGACCGGGGTAGAAAGGCAGATGCTTAGGTTTGCCAACGGCGCGCTGTTTTTTCTGCATTTCCACAAAGACTTCACGCATGGCCGCAGGGGTGGCAAGGCCGCGCAGTTTTTTGGCGACCTCGCTGTGATAACCGCGCGCGCCAGGGATCTGCAGACTGTAGGTTTCCGCCAAGTACTCGGCGTGGTCGGTGACCGCGGCAAAGTCGAGGGGCCGTTTCAGGGTTAGCGGTTTTCCGGCGACGGTCAGGATTTCGCCTTTGGCAAAGCGATAGGCATCGTCGGGCGTCTTACGGTTGCCACCGACAAAGGCATCAAAAGATAGGGACGAGTGGATATGCAGATCGCCGAAATAAGCCTGTCGATCGGCCGGGCTTTTGGGCGTTTGGGGTTCAGGGGTGTACCAAACGGGCGAACCCCAGGCGCGTTCCTGAATCGTTTCGGGCACGGGGGTGATCGGAGTGATCTGGCCGCCGCTGGCAATCTGGTCGTGGGTACTCCAGCGGCAAGACGGATTTTCCAGTGCGCGAGCGTAGTAGAAAACACGTTGATCGGGATCAAAATCGGGATCACGCCAGACCATGGTCAGTTCTGCGGCTCCCTTGTCAGTACTGACACTGCAATCACTCAGATCCACTGTTGCCCCGTTGCTTGCACAGCGATGGGTCTCCGGGTCGGGACTCAGGCCGTCGGAGCAGGCGATATCGTAGGTCGTTTCGTGAGTTTCTCCCCAGGCATCCCGCCAGCCTTTGATAATCTGCAGCCGCTGTAGGGGCGCACCGTGGGGGTCGCGACTGGCCAGGACCATCAATTTGGGCGCTGTATTGCCCAGTGTCGTCGGGTTGCCCGCTAGATCGCCGCCCATAGGCACACCGCCGGCATAGGCCAGGTTGACCCTGTTCGCCTGTGTGTGCAGGTCATCGGCATAATCCCATCCGGCAAACATGCGCAGGCGAATGCGGTTACCGGAGGTACCGAATGTTTCCTTGCGCTTCAGTGCGGCAAAGATTGCTTCACGGGTATTTTCTTCCGCCCAGACGCCTGCCAAACCACCGGGGTTGTAATTCACCGCACCCCGGCCTTCTTTAGCTTTATGGCCTCCCCTAAGGCGCTTTTCAATGGTGCTCTCAATGCTGGCGTGATGACCGGGGTATTCGTCTTCCTGGGTGCCACCCGGATTGCCATTGTGGCTGTCGGTGCTGGCAATAATACCGTATTTGTAGGGGTTAAAACCCAGCTTCTCTTCCAGCTGCAAGCCCGTTTTCAAGCCGTTGCGAACAAACGAGTTATAGCGCACACACGCGGTTTCCTCACCATCCTTTTGCCACTCTTTGCAGGGTTTGAGCAGCACTTCGAAATTGCAGAACTCGTCGCTGGTGCCGACCCCGGTATGGCATTCGGAGTTGCCCTTGGCTTGATAGATCTCCACCAGGCGGTCCAGCTTTTCGCGGCGGCGATAGTCCGCTTCGGTCCAATCGCTACCGTCTACATTTTGCAGTGAGAAGGTTTTGCCCCAGGCCAGATTGCTGTTATGTGGAATTGTGATCACATCGCAATCTCCCGTACAGCTGGCTTCCAGCCACTCCCATAGTTCGCGGCTGGTGTGCAGATCGAAAGCGCTCAACGCCTCTTGCGGTACACTGTGATTGGCAAAGATCACGTTGCGGTGCAACATGCCGCCGTCTGCCAGGTTGCCGGTGAATTCATAGGCGTTGAAGGTGGTGAACTTACCCGGTTGATAGAACTCCTCGGCAATGCGCTGCATTTCCTGCCAGGGGCCCTTCGCGCTTTCTCGACACGTTTGGTTATCGCCGCAGATATCCTCCAGGTGTTGCGGAGGATTCATCGCCAGCTTTTTGAAACCCTTGAAATAGATCCCCAGATCCTTTTCCCGCAGTAATCTGCAGGCCTCAGAGCCATAATTTTCCGATTCCGCATTAAAAAGACAGCGCTCAGCATAGCCAAAGGTTTCTGCATGGTCGGTGACAGCCGCAAAGTCCAATGGCACTTTGAGTTTGTGGTGCCCCACACCGCCGGCGATGGGGACCTCCTCTCCCAGTGCAAAGCGGTAGGCATCGCGAGGATCGTTGGTATTGCCAAATATATAGCCGTCCATGGACCAACTGCTGTGCAGGTGAAGGTCACCAAATAAAGCTTGGCGTTGCTCCGGCGTATGGAACTCTTTTACCGAAGGCTTTTCTGATAGCACTGAGGAGTCTATTGTAATGTTTTTTTTATCAACGCTAGGCTGCCTGTCACAGCCGGCCATCACCAGGGACATAAAGGCAAGCCCTGTGGCTAGATATCTTCTCACTCGCGACTCCATTTAAATTTTCGGTTTTAATTACACAGTGACAGAGATCAATGGCGCAGCGCGCTCCAAGGTCCAGAAGGCAGCAACTGATCCCACACAATAAGCGGCCAAACGGTTTGCACGAGGGATCACAGGCATCGCTATAGGCTGCGTTAACCGCGATTCGATCGAGCGATACAGCAACCCACACCCATACCAGGACAACAGCACAGCGGTGACAAACAGCAACTGCCCAGCTTCGACACCGAGATTAAAGAATAGTAACGCCATGGGGATTTCTCCGGCCGGCAGACCAATCTCAGCCAGCGCACCGGCAAAGCCCAGCCCGTGCAGCAGGCCGAACGCAAAGGCCACCAACCAGGGTTTGCGCAGTGCCAAACTCTGATCGCCGCGAGCAGCTCGCAGTACTTCACCGGCCAGGAAGACGATCGACAAGGCAATAGTTGCTTCCACCGCCTGGGCCGGCAGTTGAATAATCTCCAGTACGGCAAGTGCCAACGTGATACTGTGCGCTAGCGTAAAGGCCGTGATGGTCTTCACCAGCAACCAGCGCTGGCGCACGATTAACAATAGACAGAAAACGAACAACAGGTGATCGATACCCTGAAGGATATGCTCGACCCCTAAGGTAAGATAACTGACCACCCCAAATTCGCTTTCCGCCTCTGCCAACGAGAGCACGGGGTTTTGGGGCTTTACCAGGTTTTGTGTCGAGTGGCCATCCAGAGACTCGATACGCACCAGCACATCCATTAACGTCATCGCCAGACCTTGAAACCTCAGCTTTCCCTGATTCAGGCCCTGGCTTCCACAATCCACCCGCCAACGCGCAACCATGGCACCGGCCAACATCATCGTCTGCCGCTGTGCCTGCTCGCGACACTGCGAGGGTAAACGGGGCTCAATGGCAGGAATCGCCGTGTTATTCGCGGGCAGCTTCCACAGCACCTGAAAGTACCCTGCCTTGGTTTCTGTCAATTCGAGAAAGGCTGGGCGCACTTCGTGGGCGGATGCGGCGACGGACATCAGCAGTAGTAGCCCCAAAACTAACTTCGGCCAACTTATCGCGGGCTTAATGGTACTCCTCATGCTTCTAACCCTGTGCAACTGTGGCTTTCTGTACGTCATTCGCCTGTTCGATAACGCGAATGCGGTATTTCTCCTTCAAACGCTGATAGAGCTCTTCGTTCGCCGACTGACGCTGGACGTCCTGCCATCTAATCAGCACCTTTTCCCTTACATCAGTCAATGCCGGAATACGGGTTTCCTCACGGGCACTGATTTTCACCAGGTGAAAACCGTAAGCGGAACGTACAGGACCAAACCACTGCGAACCGTCTATAGCGGATAGCGTCTCCGAAAACTCGCCGCCAAAGAGTTCGGCGATCTCTTGCAGGCTGCGCCGGGCATAGAACTTTTGCAACATAAAAGGATCGCCCAGGGCATCTATATCCATCGAGGCTTTCTTCGTTGCGATTCCCTCGCTTACCGCTTGATCCGAGTTGATCACCTCAAGTAGCAGCAGTGCATCCTCTCGCGGCTGCGAACGCCGGTTTTCACTAAAGTAGATATGGGAGAAACTGAGATTCTCAGGTTCTCGAAACTCTTCACTGTGCTCCTGGTAGAATTTCCGCAAAACCTGATCTGTGGGTTCCACAGCAAGCGCGACATCCTCCAACAGAAAGCTCAACTTTTGCACCATACGTCGACGTACAATAACATCGTTTTGGTCCAGCCCCAGGGCTCCGGCCTCGCGATATAGCACCTCTTCGCGAATCTGCTGATCGATCAACGTTTGCAATTCCGCCGGAGTCGGCTCCCGGCGCCACTGCCGTTGCCACACGGTTTTCAACCAATCAATGCGCTGCTGGTCGACTTCAATCAGCGGCTTATCCGTGACGCTGAATTGACCGTCCAGTACAAAAAACAGGGCGCCAATCATAAAAAACTGTACAAGAGGCTCTTTAATCCACTGTCGCATTACTTGTTCCCCTGTGTTTACAGAAAAATATCCGGTAGATCGATACTTAGCTTTTAGTGTTGTGGCTTTGGCATATAGGCCTCCATTAACTGGTCAATGGTAAAGGTCTCGGGTCGCTGCCGTGGAGGGAAAGCCTGTAGGGTTCGTAAAAATTCCCCCACTTTTACCCGAGCGGAAGCACCGATAATCGGGATCTTTTTACCCCACCAGACGTTGTAAGCATTGGAATCGGTGTCGGCGCGTTCGTAGGGATCGCGACGCAGGTGAAAAAGCTTGGGCGCACGCAGATTGACAAAGGGGTCGCGCCAGACATCGAAGCGGCTCGCACGCTGCTCGGCAAAGACCACTTTCCAGTCTCCTACGCGAACACCGGTCAACAAACCATCGTCACTGAAATAAAAAAAATCTTTGCGAGGTCCCGCATTCACCATACCAGTGAGATGGGGCAGGAAATTATAGCCGTCCAGATGCACCTTAAAGGACTTGTTCCCTGCCCTGTAACCCTTTTTCAATTTCACGTTGATATCAGATACCCCTAAGGCCGCCATCAAAGTCGGCACCCAGTCCAGGTGCGACATTACTGTGTTGGACACGCTACCCGCCTGGATTTTTCCCGGCCAACGCACCATAGCGGGCACGCGATAGCCACCCTCCCAATTAGTGTTTTTTTCGCCGCGGAACGGGGTAATGGCCGCATCCGGCCACATATTGTAGTGCGGCCCGTTGTCAGTGGAATAGATAACAATGGTGTTGTCGTCGATGCCCAGATCATCCAGCTTTTCCAATAGCCGACCAACGTGGTCATCGTGTTCCACCATCGCGTCATTGTAGAAACCCTGCCCCGATGCTCCCAACTGTTCGTCTTTGACATGAGTGTGGTAATGCATGCGTGAAGAGTTGAACCACATGAAAAAGGGTTTCTTGCTTTTATGGGCTTTATCAATAAATGAGAGGCCGGCCGACAGAAATTCCTCATCCACAGTTTCCATCCGCTTTTTGGTCAGAGGGCCACTGTCTTCGATACGACCGTCGGCGAAGCTGCGAATTACGCCACGCGGTCCAAATTGTTTGCGAAACGCCGGGTCCTTGGGATAATCAGGATCTTCCGGTTCTTCCTCCGCATTCAGGTGGTAGAGATTGCCGAAAAACTCGTCAAAGCCATGATTGGTCGGTAAAAATTCATCGCGATCGCCGAGGTGATTCTTGCCAAACTGCCCGGAGACATAACCCAGAGGTTTTAACAGTTCCGCCAGTGTGGGATCTTCAGCTTGCAAACCCAGATCTGCACCGGGAAGCCCTACCTTGGTCAGTCCCGTACGAACAGGGTGTTGCCCCGTGATAAAAGCCGAACGCCCGGCTGTACAACTCTGTTCGCCATAGTAATCGGTAAACAACATCCCCTCCTTTGCAATGCGATCGATATTGGGTGTCGGGTAGCCCATCATGCCGCGACTGTATATGCTGAGGTTGGTAATGCCGATGTCATCACCCCAGATCACCAAAATATTGGGCCGTTCCGCCGCACGAGCATTTACACTCACAATGAGCACAAGGGTCGTTAACACGAGTGTCTTCAACAGTCGCACAATGAACATAATTATGACTCTTTTTTGGGTTTGAAATTTGGGCTCACTTTAACCATAGCAGTGTTATAAGTGGACGACGTCTCAATACTCTAAGCAATAATTACGATGCAGTTCTCTTCCTAACACCGAGACCCAACAGTGCCTCAATACCATCTTAACCGCTTGTCATTTCGCGACATCGATTTGTCATTTGACGAATATTACTTTTGTGCTTTACCCGATTTAGCTCCAACAAGTGATTAAAATCTGTTATTGGTTGACAATCGACGACAAATGAAAAACACTTCTTATTACCACTCTGAAGCGGTCGTTGGCACTGGATTGCTGCTAAAAGGTCGTGATGAGTAACAGGCGATAAGTATCAAACAGGTGGGGAAAGGCATGGATTATTTGTTGCGTGCTGGAGCTCTGGAAGGTTTTTCTGAACAGGTCTTGGAGCTGGGAGGTATTCCCGAAGACCTTTTCAAAGCCGTCAAAATCGAGCCCCAGACGTTAAGCGACCCGGATAACATGGTCTCCTACCGCGCCTTTTTGCAACTATTGGATGTAGCAGCACACAACACCGACAGCGAACACTTCGGGCTCTTGCTTTCGCGTAAACAGAGTTTGCACATGTTCGGCGCCGTCGGACTGGTGATGCGGGAATCCACTGACGTTCGCGCAGCGCTCAACGATTTGATTCGTTTTTTCCACGTGCACAACCAGGGTGCCACTGTCGAGCTGAAAGAAGACGGTAAAATGGCCTATTTGCAGTTCACGATCCACCAATCGGGCGTTTTGGACACGCGACAGCAGGAGGACCTGGCAGCCGGGGTTGGTCTGAATATTATGCGTATGCTCTGTGGTAAAGACTGGTCGCCCAACAGTGAATACTTTGTGCACAGCACGCCGAAAGACATGCGCCCCTTTCACCAGCTATTCCGCTGTCCAATTCACTTTGATCAGGAAATGAACTGCTTGGTGTTCAATGCAAGTGACTTGGATATCAGGCTTTCCAGTTCCGACGAGCAATTGCATGATATTTTGCTGGAACACTTGGGCCTACAGGCAGCGCAAAATCCCCATGACTTCAGCAGCAATATAAAACAGTTGATCACCAAGGCCATGCTCTCGGGAGACTGCTCCATTGAGCGAGTCGCCAGCTACCTCGCCATCCACAAGCGCACGCTACAACGGCAATTAAAGGACCAAGGATTGACTTTTAAAGCACTGTTGGAAGAGGTGCGCTTCAATACAGCAATCAAATACCTGAACGAGTCAACCATTTCTCTGACACAAATTGCCGACATCCTCTGTTACCACGATATTAGTGCTTTTTCCCGCGCCTTTAAACGCCACTGCAATATGCCTCCCCAGCAGTGGCGGGAGGCCAATCGGCATTGAAGGAAATCAGGCTGTCAATGTCGCCAAGTGCTGACGCGCCTTTTCCTGGTCCAGTCGCTGCATTGCATCCAGCGCCGGTTTCTCCATCGCCTCTTCCAGTCGGGTGATCACCTCGTCATTTTTGCTGTCACCAAACAGGATTTCCAAGCCGGCGGCGTACTCAATACAGGGTACGGGTGAATCCGGGGCAAGCGCCAGTGCCCTGTCGTAATTTTCGTAGGCCCCTTCTTTCGTGGCGCCATAAAGCATTTTGGCCATCATAGCGCCGGCCTTGTCGGTTAACTCGGCATGCCAACCACCGAAGGTCACATGGCCTTCAGCGTGCTCGCTATCCAGAGCAATGCACTTTTCCACCTGCTCCTTAATACGACCGCCAAAGCCCTGAGCCAGGGCTTCAATCATGGAAACGAACTGGCTGTAACGCCCCATGGCTACAGCGAAGATATAGTGCAGATTGGCACTGCTTTGGCCTTCCTCGATGGCTTTTTCACACCAAGCCATCACCGCCTTAAAAATCTCGCTTTTCCTGCCTTCCTCCTGTTCCACGTACTGGGCGTATATGGTACCGGCAAAGGCTGCAGGCACTATACCTTCACCCCCCATTTCCAGACCGATATCCACGGCCTTGGCAAAATCGCCCAAATGGTAACAACGCCAAGCCTCCTGAACGGACGGATGATCGGGAAAGGGTTCACGGTTACCCGCGTGTATCTGGTCCCAGCGTTGTCTGAGATTATCACCGGTCAAGTCCAGATCACTCATATCGATGGGGCAAACCTTCCAATCTTTAGTCATCGTAATAACCTCTTCTACAGCATAACGTCCAGTGTCTGGTCGTTAAATTCATTGGATAAATAGTCTTGAATACGTCGTGGCAGGCTAGCGATCACGCTTTCGGCGTCTGCACCTGCCAAACAGTGCACGCTGGCATTGTAAGGGGCCAGGATGCTGGCCTGGTCCGGTTGATCTTTGACGACATTTGCCAATAACCGCCAATTCGGTGGATAGAGGTAGACGCCGCAGGTCAATACACAGCCATGGCGACTGCGAATTTGTGCCACACCTAATAATTTTCGCCCTTGTTGGTCCAACAGTTCACCGTGGGCAACGGCGCCGTAACAGGCCCAATCGATTGAATGCCGTTCAGCCTGCTGCTTTGATTGAGCAATGTCCTCGGCATTGGGCAAGCGGGTACAGAGCCGATAACTGGTAAATACCTTCTGCCACAACTCGCCGATCCAATGATATGCCTTCACCGTACTGCCAGTACTGATGGGGTGGTGACGGGGCAAAAACACACTGACGCTCAGCATCTCAGCCCCCGCCATCACCGCACCGCCGCCGGACTTGCGTCGTACCAGCTCCACCCCCTGAGACACTGCCCGTGCCAACTGCTGTTCGTTCGGGCGTTGAGCCGCCCCCAGGATAATGGCCGGCTTATTGTAGCGATACAGCAACCAGCTGGGGGCGCTGACCTTGGTCGCCAGGGTTTCGCGAATCTGCAGCTGCTCGTTAGCGGCAGAGCCCCGGGTAACGAAAGCGGAATTCTTGCTATCCAGGAAAGTGGTCGGCGATTCGGCGACGACGGCCAGCATCATTAAAAGCTCGCTGCTTCCAGTCGGGATTTTAAGTCATTTAAAAACAGTCCCGCGGGATAACCGTCCAAGGCCCGGTGATCAAACACCAGGGTCAACTCCATCACCGGTGCCACAGCAATTTCCCCATCAGACACAACGGCGCGCTCACTGATGGTGCCCGCCCCGATAATGCCCGCTTGTGGCGGATTCAACACGGGCGTAAACCAATCCACACCCGTCGCCCCCAGGGCACTCAGGGTAAAGGTGCCCTTTTGATAGGCCGAGGCCGGTAATTTATTGGCTTTGGCTTTTTCGGCCAGCTCTTTCAGCTCTGCAACAATATCGAGAACGCTTTTTTCCTGGACCTTCATCATAACCGGCACTAACAAGCCTAGCCCAGTGGCAATGGCCACCGCGATATTGGCGTCCTTTTCGAGCTTGATCCCCTCATCGGAAACCGTCGCATTGACAGCGGGGTGTTCCTGCAGCGTACTGGCCAGAGCTTTAATCAACAGATGGGTCATGGTGACCTTCATCCCGGATTCCTGCCGCAGCGTGGCGATCAACGCCTGGCACTGTGACACATTGGCGGAAACACCCTGGGCAACCCTGGGAGCCTGCCAGGCCTGCCGCAGGTTGCGCGCGATCATGCCACGCAAGCCCTTCAGGGGAATAAAATCAGTGTCGCTCTCCATAACAGCATCTTTTGCCATACTTAAACCTGTGTCTTTTTTGGTCCAATGTTATGCGATCTCAACCAGAGGATCGCCCTTGCCAAAGTTCTCTTGCGCTTGCACATGGAGTTTGCCAACAATTCCGGCCACCGGCGCCAGAATCTCATGGTTGGATTTGATCAGCATCACATTGGCAAGACACTGACCTTCGCTCACTGTCTCACCTTCGCTCACATGCCATTCATCCAGCAGTGCTTCGGTGCCCTCTTCCACATCTTCCCAGGCTTCATCGTTTAGGCTTACTACTGTTGTCATTGTCAGACTCCTTAATTTACCGTCATTTTCATCAGTTCTACTGCCGTATCGATGATGTCGTCGGCCTGCGGAATAGCCGCCTGCTCCAGCGGTCGGCTGTAGGGAATGGATACGCCGGGAATGCCCAGACGCCTAATGGGTGCCTTGAGTTTGACCCTGTCCAGGCGCTCCGCAATCATGGCGGCAATCTCACCGGTCATGCCGTAGTTGAGATAGTCCTCATCCACCACAATCAAGCGACCGGTCTTGCTGACCGATTCGATCAAGGTCTCGGTATCGAAGGGCACAAGGGTACGCGGGTCTATGATCTCCGCGCTGATCCCCCTCTCTTCCAGCTTTTGCCCCGCAATCACCGCCTTGGCCACGGTCTGCGAAAAGCCAACGATAGTGACGTCTGTCCCCTCCCTGACCTTGCGCGCTTCCCCAAAGGGAATGGCGTATTGTTCAGCGGGCACATGGTTGTCGATTTCCGCTTCCACATACCCCATCACCGGCAACCCCAGCAAAGCCTTGTGAAACAAATATACCACCGGGTTATTATCGCGAATGGCCGTGGTCATCAGGCCTTTGGCGTCGTAGGGGTTGGACGGCGCCACCACTTTCAGCCCGGGCACATGGGCAAACAGGCCGTGCAGGGTTTGGGAGTGCTGAGCGGCATCAGAAAAGCCACCCCCGGTACTTGCGGTAATGACCATGGGCAGGTTCACGTTACCGCCGGACATATAGTGCACCTTGGCAATTTCGTTCATGATCTGACCGAAGCACACGCCCATAAAGTCAACGAACATCAGCTCGGCGATGGGGCGCATGCCTTCGGCTGCGGCCCCCAGGGCGACGCCCATAATCCCGGTTTCCGAAATGGGGGTATCCATCACCCGCTCGGGGCCGAACCTGGCGTGAAGCCCCACCGTCGACTGGAACACACCGCCCATTTGGCCAACGTCTTCGCCCAGACAGAATACGCTTTCATCGCGCTCCATTTCCTGGGCAATGGCTTCGGTCATGGCCTGGTAATAGGCTTTATTGCGAACTTTACTCTCGGACATCGGTACTATCCTTCTCTAGAAATTGATTGCCTTCTCTGAAATTGACTGCTCAGTGGGTCTTATTGCGCGAAGGCGTGCTGAAAGGCTTCTTCTCGAGCGGGATAGTCGCTCTCCTGCGCATAGCAAAACGCCTCGTCAATACGGCGATTAACACCGGCTTTGATCTCCGCCAGCTGGTCGTCACTGACGACACCCTCCTGCTTGAGCTGTTCCGCATAGCGTGGAATGGGATCCTGCTCCTTGAGTCGGTCGAGTTCGCCTTTCGGACGATAGCTTTCCGGATCGCCCTGGAAGTGACCGTAATAACGGAACACCTTGGCTTCGATCAAGGTGGGACCACCACCGCCGCGGGCACGCTCTATCGCCTCTTTTGCCGCAACAAAAACACCCTCTGGCTCATTTTCAGAAACGGTAATACCGGGCATGCTATAGGCCGCTGCACGATCGGCCACCGAAGCGACAGACGTGGAATTTTCTTTGCACACCGAAATGCCGTAATTGTTATCCTGGCAGACAAACACCACCGGCAATTGCCACAGGGACGCCATATTCAGGGCTTCATGGAACGCCCCCTGATTGGAAGCGCCTTCGCCGAATTCCGCCACGGCCACCCAGTCCTTACCCCGCTGCTTTGCCGCCAGAGCTGCGCCCACGGCCTGCGGGATACCGGCGCCAACAATACCGGTGCAGGCGAATTTGGTTTTGGTATCAAACAAATGCATATGACCGCCTTTTCCGCGACAAAGACCATTCACCTTGCCGTAAATTTCCGCCGTCATGGCGTTGAGGTCAACGCCATGCGCAATGGCAAAGTGATGGGTGCGGTGCGTACCCCACACAGAATCACCTTCTTTCAGGTGGGCACAGACGCCAGCAGCGGCCGCTTCCTGCCCTGCCGACAGATGCATCTCACCAGGCACAGGACCGGCACCAATATCAAAGGCCAGCCCCTTTTGTATATGCGGCGCCAATTTTCCTTCAAAGTATGCCATGGCCAGGCGATCTTCGTATTCCCTGATTAACACCATGGTTTCGTACATCCATAGTTTCTGTTCTTGTGTTGCAGACATAGTTAACCTCACACCGACTTTATGTAATTTCCCTGCTCTCAACAGGAATTGTTCAACGCACCTGGGTGGCCAATTTCATTACCACGTTATCCGTCATGCGGCGTAACAGCGCCGGAAACCATTGATTCAGTTTCCACACACATTTGGCCTTAAAGCCGGGGACGATATAAAACTTGTGCTTTTTCAAACCGGCAATCATTTCCCGACAAGCACTGTCGAGTTCGATGGTGCCGGCGACGGCTTTAAGTTCGCGGGTGATGGGGTGCATGGTTTTCAGTTCCCGCTCCACCATCGGCGTCAGAATCTCCGGCGGGCAGATCACCGAAACACCGATCTGCCTGGGTTTACATTCGATGCGCAGCGCCCCGGCCAAACCCACAACACCAAACTTTGAGGCGTTGTAGGCCGCATAGCTGTAATTGGACACCAGCCCTGCCAATGAAGCGATAAAAGCCAACTGCCCCCCCTCATTCATCCTTGGAATCACGGCGGCGGCAAAATTACGGCTCCCCAACAGGTTAATATTGACAACCCGTGCAAAATCTTCGGAAGAAATATCCAAAAAGGCATTGGCCAGCTGGATACCGGCACAATTGATTGCCAAGCCGGGGGCGCCTAGTTGCGCTTCTGCTTGACAGACCGCGCGGTTCAAGGCGTCTGCGTCGCAGACATCCATTTCATAACACTTAAATCGTGCCTTGCTGTGTGAGCGAGACAATTCGGCTTTAACTTTTTCATTCACCCTGAGATCGAAAATGGCAATATCGGAACCCTGTTCGAGTAACAGTTTCGCCAGATACAAACCTATGCCGCTGCCGCCACCGCTGATAAAAACGGTCTGCCAGTTATTTTTCACTTTTCGCCTCCCAGTCTAGTACTTGTCGCTCAAGCAATCGCTTAAACTTCTTCAATACACCGGTTATCATGTGCCGCAAAACCAACGCCACCAGCCAGCCGGTCCCCGGTATTACCGGATTAAAACGGATGATCCAACGCAACCGGGTTTGTCCCTGCTTTTCCGACAAGGTCACCACGCCGCAATGATCCTTGAGGGGCGCGCCGGCCAACAGTCGATATTCATAGCTGTAGGGCGGGTTCCAGCTCACCACTTCTTCCTTCAGGCTCATGCCGGGTCCCTGCATATAGCGAACCGCCCCAGGGCCATTGCGAGAATCGCTACCCTCCTTGATCAAGCTCACTTTTTTCAACGGCCACCACTCCACCATGGCCTCGTGATCAATCAAGCCATCCCAGACTTGGGCCAACGGTGCCGCTAAAAGCATTTCAACAGCGATCGAATTTTTGGGCTTGGGGAGGAATCCCATAAAGCGATCATACCAGGGGCGGACAAACAACAGCTCCACACTGAAATCCTGGTCGTCATTGACATAGGTCACCGCCCAGCAACCGAAGTGAATGGGACGCGAGTTGGCTTTGTAGCCCATGGCCTCACAGCGGTTGTAAATGTTGTCGAGGGCTTTCTTGCTGCGAAAGCCCAGGGCGATATTCAATAGGCCCTGATCGCTGATGCGGCTGTTAGCCGGCCGGGGTTTGCCGAGAGGATTGCAGTACTGCACCAGCTCCACCAGAAAATCACCGGCCCATAACAACAAGCTCTTGCACTCGGCACCGGGCAATCCCCACAGGACTTCGTGCTCGGGCGTGTGCAACACCAGATCGTGCTCTTCCACCAATCCCAGTGCATCGACAAAGAAACGCCTGGATTTTTCCAGGTTTTCCACCGAGATACGGATGCTGCGGGTCACCACTGGAACGTTCGAACGGGTACGTGATCCCGGGCAGGTGTTACGCGGATCATCCTCCATAATTTCCAACACCACGCCCTCCGGGTCGCGAATACACACACGGCGCGCACCGTTAAACGTTTTGGGCGGTGACATGGGTGAAATGTCGAACTCTGACAAGCGGGCCAAAAACCCGTCGAAGTCGACCACGTGAATACCGACCATGCTGTAGCCGATGTCACAGGGGCGGTAATCCGCAGGCAGTGGCGCTACCGACGGGCTTTTGAACTGAAACATCTCCAACTGAAAGTAGTCCTGCTGGTCGACCAACCACCAGCAAGTGGACGCCGCCTTCGGCAACCCTTGTATCAGGGACGCCAGGGGACCGCGAAACAAGCGTGTTCCCCCAGCGGGCAGATAGCCAAACAGTTGCTGATACCACCCATGGGTGCGCTTTAGATCAACAACGCTAATGGCTATCTGGCTCAGTGGGGCTGGCGTCCGGCTGTCGCTGGCACGTTCAGTTGCATTCATTCATCGTCTCCCGAAATAGTTCTGGGCGGTATACCATTTGTAAAGGATTAAGCCGTCTCAGGCGCGATGATTTCGATCACCTCTTCGGGGTTGATCGCCGCCGCTTCTTCAACAGATACTCCTTCGTAGGCCTTGAAGAAAGGCATCCCCATCTTCAGCACAGTGCCGCACTCCAGGTAGTTATCCAGAAACAGGCCGTTATCGCTGTCGAAAAACAGGAACAGTTCCGCACCGGTTTTGCTCAAGGGCGTGTGATCATTCCCCACGTCTTCGTAGGCCACATGCCCGGTTTGAAAGGCGCCTTCGTCGTATTCCCACTCGCCGGAAATGGTGTAGGCAACGGCACGGCAGTGATGCACGTGACGGGGCAGTTTACTATCGGCACCGAACTTAAACTTCATCACCACACGGTTGTTAGCCTCGTCGGCTTTTAACACCTTGAAATACACGCCTTCGGAGCCGGGAATCGGTGCCGGCAGATAGGGTTGATTGTCGTCGTTGATAATGGTGAGTTCCGGGTTTGACATGGGCGCCTCCTGGGCCTGTTCTGTACAAGTGTGAGGGTTAGATTACGCAACCACGAGCTCTTGCATTTGTCATTTGACGACGGTGCTTTGTTAATCAGCGCCAGCAAATGAATTCAGGAGCAAAATTGTTCCTTTTTTTGTTGGTTAGCGTTGGCCTTTCGGTGTGTACCAGATTGGCGAGGAATAGGCCCTTTCCTGTGTTACTGTGTCTACGCCAGAGGGCAAGGCGAGATTAAAGGCCTTGGCGTCATAGGTGGTCCAGCGCGGTGTCGGTATCTCGATGACGCGCACATAATAGAAAGCACTTTCTTGTGGAACAAATTCCGGATCCTGCCAGAAAGTGGTAAATGCCGTCGCGCCTATGGCGTTGGTGTAGCTGGCCTCTTTGACATTGACGGTGTTGCCCACAGGCGTTCGACAACGACCGTCCTTGCCAATCTTACGGCCATCGGACACGGCGATATCATACACCCTTTCCTGCAATTCTCCGTCTTTGTCTACCCAGCCTTTGATAACTTGTACACGATCCAGGTTGGCACCCCGCGGATCTTTCAACGCATGAACCACAAAGCCCGGTGATTTACCTTTTTGCACTGCTCCCAGTTCTCCACCCATAGGGACGCCGTGACTGTAACCGTACTTGACAAAATCGGGCCGCAGCTCATCGCCCTGCTTTAAGTCCCTACCCGCAAATACCCGCAGAGTGATTCGCGTACCGGTAGTGGCGTAGACTTCCCTACGCTTCATCGCATCCCACAAGTCTTCGCGGGTATTTTCGCGGGCCCAAACGGCGGCATAACCTGAAGCCAACGCCTCCTTGTGGTAGATCGCCAAATCGGGATCAACACCATCTCCCGTACGACCGGTGATGGCTTCATCAAAGCGACGGGAAGTTTGTCCGGGCTCTACGGCGGACACTTTGCCTAAAAAGTTGTTTTCTTCGGCCGTCGCCAACGCCGTGTGGCTGTCCGTAGACCCAACCAATCCAAACTTGAACGGGTTGACACCCAGCTCCTGCTCGAACTTCATTCCCCGCTTGAATGCCTCGCGGGCGTATTCACGGCGCAGCATATCCGGCTCCTTCGACTGCTGACCAAAACTGCCTTTGTCCCAAATGCCGAAGTCAGCAAACTCATCATCAGGAGACAGAAAAGGGTGGGCTTCTCCATCCCCTTTAATTTGTGTCACTTCGTAAAGTGGTTCCCAGCGGGCGCGAAGCTCCGCATACTTTCGATCGATCCGCTGTTTGGAATCCGTTTGTTTTGAACTGAAGGCCATATCGTCGAACATCAATCCATTGGAGAGATTACCATTGTGTGCGAGGGCCAGTAACTTGCCGCCGGTTTTCTGTTCGTAATTATCCATCCACGCCCAGAGATCTTGCGGATTCTCCGAGTCGTACGCCGAGAAAGGAATGATCTGACCCGCTCTATCTTTGCCATCGCGGAAAATCACATTGCGATGCAGGTTGTTACCACCGGGCATGGAGGTCCATTCAAAGCCGATCAGCGCGGTAAACTTACGCGGATCATTGTGTTTATCGGCGGCGTCCAACAGGCGATGCCAGTAGGATTCTGTCACTTTGGTGCCCACTAACGGGTCATCGCGTTGATACACCTTCAGCATCCACTCCTTATAGGCGGCGGCGACTTTTTCATAGATGCCAGAGCGCACCATATCGTGCAGTTTTTTACCCCAGTCGTTCGCCAGAAGTTCGGGGTCAGACTCGAATATGGCCGGGGGCAAGCCGAGATTTTCAGCATGATCGGCTATCACCAGGAAATCCAGTGGGCGATCGATTTTGGCGCGCACGCCGGTGCTGGATTCGACTTCATACCCCTTTGCGAAACGATAGGCGTCCTCAGGCCCCAGCCGGTTGAAGGCAAAACCCGCATCGGTGGAATAGACCGTATGCAAATGCGTGTCCCCCCAGAATACCTTTTGGGGGTATGTTTGATCGATATTGGGGCTATACTGCTTGTCATCATCCGTTACCGCGCCTTCAACCGTCGACAGAGTCAGCAACATAGCAAGCACAGGGAATCGCACGTTCATACTCTCGTTTTTCTTAATGATTGTCGGCGGTCACTTGAGTCCGGCTCTCACCAGCTTCAATATAACCCTCGGATTTCAGCCAGGCCTCGGTTCTCGCCTGCCCCTCCTCCAGACTGATCCCGGGCGTATAACCCAGCAAAGACTGTGCCTTGGCAATGGAATAGGTGTCCTTGCGCGAAAGCATGTCCACTGTCCGACTCCCCAACTCCGATGGCTTACCGAAGAGCCGGAACAAACCGCCCACTACTTCGGCAAGTAATTTGGCAACGGGCGTACTCACGGATTTGGGAACGCCTTTTTTTCCCAGCAGGCGATGGTGGAAGTTAAAAAACGTTTCACAGCTGACGCCGATACCGTCACCCAGAGTAAATATCTGGCCCTTGCCAACTGCTTTTTCCGCAGCCAATACGATGCCGTCCACCAGGTTGTCGATGTACACGGGACTGAAGACGCCCTTGCCATTGGCCGGCAAAATAAACTGGTCTTTTTTCATCATTGCCAACGGCAGTACCACCCAGGGTCGTGAACCGGGCCCATAGACATCGGTGGGTCGAACAATGGTACAAGCCATCTTCCCGTTGGCGTGCGTCGCCAGCACCGTATGCTCACTGGCAATCTTGGTATCCACGTAAGGGTTATTAATGGCCCGCAGCGGGTAGTCCTCGGTGACTCCTTCGGGAAAGTCAAAACCAAAGGCGGCCACTGAAGAGAGGTGAACAAAACGTTTCACCCCTTTGCTTTCCGCCAGTGCCAGCAAGCGTTGCGTGGCCTGCACATTGACCTGCCAGGCGACGTCCATGGGCGCCGTGTTCGACACCACCGCCGCTGTATGAATCACCAGGTCGCAACCATCCAACTGTGACTGCCAAGTCTCCGGGCGATCTATATCGCCGGCCACTATACCCAATTCGGGGGCCGCCATCAGGTCCAGCCCCCGTACTTCGGCACCGAGGCGGCGATAGCGCTCGACCAGCGCCTGACCAATAAACCCCTTGGCACCGGTAATAAAAACACACTGGTATTGCGTTACATCACTCATATTGGGTTCCATCGGAATCGCCTCCCGTCATTCACTCACAAACGCTAAAAAAAAACTCCCCGGACGACGCCCGGGGAGCTGAACGGGAGAGCGATTTAAAAGTGGTACTTGGCTTGAATGGCCAGACTACGGGGCTCCTCGACCCTGACGGCGTAGGCACCCGACACAAACGGCACATCCACGGCGTGGTTTTGGGTGAGCTCGTCCGTCAGGTTCTTGCCGACCAAAGCCACTTCCCAAACGCCGGCCGTATCCGCCAAGGCAAGTCGGGCATTGAACTTGGTGTAGGCCTCTTGCTCGGTATGGGGATTGAGGTCACTGGCGGTGTAGTGATTGTCCTTGAACAGTAGATCCGTACTCGCGCGCAGCTCCAGACCATCGGTCAGGGCTCGCTCATACTGTACCCCCAGGGTGGCCGACCACTCCGGTGTAAAGGCGTTCTCCTTGCCAGACAGGTCACAGGAGGAGCCGTTGGCTTCCAGGTTATCGGGAGCGACCACGCCGCTGACAAAACACTTGGCCCCGGAAAACTCCTGCCACTCGAAATCCAGATACCCCAGGGATCCGAACAGCGTCAGGGCTTCACTCAGGCGCCAGCGACCATCGACTTCCACCCCTTGTGAGACGGCCTCCGCGGCGTTTTCGACGAAAAAGCCCAGGCTGCCGTCAAACGTCGAGGTTTGCAGATCGGAAAATTCCATCCAAAAGGCGGAAATGTTCAGCTCCGCAGCACCGCCAGCCAGGCTCATCTTGGCACCCACTTCCACCGACAATACCTCCTCTTCTTCGAATTCAAAATTGACCGGCAGATTGGCACGGCTGTCAAACCCGCCCGCCTTGAAGCCTTTCGATGCGGTGGCGTAGAGCATGCTCTCTCCCCAGTCGTATTGCACATTGACCGAAGGGGTCAGGCTTCTTTCCGTGCGATCAGCTTCAAGCGTATGGCTTGCCAAACCGGCGGGAGGAATCGCCGGCACCACGACATCCGCACCCCCGGGGCCCGTGCCCAGCATCAGCAGCTGCAAATCCCGAAAGCCGTCCTTTTCTTCCTCGGTGTAACGCAGGCCCGCCGTCGCGCGCAACGCATCGCTCAGGCTGAAGGTGAACTGCCCAAACACCGACCAGCCATCACTGTCGCTGGTATACTCGCGCACACCGTCAAGGCCGTTAGGCCCAATGGCATACACATGGGCCAGTTCGTTATAGGTCAACTCCGAGGTCTGGTAGTAGGCACCGAGGATATAATCCATAAACTCCCCCCCGGGAGAGGTAAGGCGAACCTCCTGGCTGAACTGTTCGTAGGACTCTCGATTCGCAAGATAGATCACCGGCAAAGGCGTGCTATCGGAATCCTGGGTGCGATCGATATCATACTCCTGCCAACCGCTGACAAAGTTTAGCGTATGCTCATTGAGAGCATACTCGAGATTGAGGGTTACGTGATCGACGGAGGTATCGTCCTCCTCCTTTTCCCCCAGTGCGGGATTGGTGGTAGCGATATTGGTATCCAGCTCCGTTTCCAACAGCAGGGGCGATGCGGGAATGCCACCGGGCTGAACTACCACGCCGCGGGTGCGACCTTCACTGTCAAATTCATCGTGCTGAAATTTCAGATTGGCCGAGAGATCGTTGCTGATATCCCAGGCTAGGGTCAGACGCCCCACCAGCGAGTCGCTCGCCACTTCGTCTTTACCGGTGACGACGTTCTTCAGGTAACCGTCATCCTCGTTGTACTTCAGCGCCAGGCGGGCACCAAAGGTATCGCTCAAAGGACCGGACAAGACAACCTCGGTTTCGGTACGGCCAAACTTGGGCGTGTAACTTGCCGACACTGAGGCTTCAAATTCGTCACCGGGATTGGCGCTGGTCAAATTCAAGGCCCCGGCAATGGTATTTTTACCAAACAGTGTCCCTTGGGGACCGCGCAGAACTTCCACCCGCTCCAAATCCAAGAAGGCACTTCGAATCAAAGGCCCCCGACCACGATAGATCCCGTCGACGTAAGTACCCACCGTCTGCTCAAAGCCCTGGTTGACACCGGAGCCGAGGCCGCGCATGTAGATATTATCGCCGAGACCGGATTTGCTCACGGTAAAATTGGGCACATAGGCCGAGAGCTCTTCCATTTTCGAAATACCGGCTTGCGCAATTTTTTCACCGCTGACCGCGGAAACTGAAATCGGCACATCCTGTAGACTTTCAGTGCGCTTTTGGGCGGTAACTACTACCTCCTCCAGCACAACTCTTTCCGCCTGCGCGGCAGGCATACTGATGGTGAGGCCACTGGAAACCAGCGTTATCGCCAGGGTCAAACTCTTTTTGTTTGCTCTCATTACTCGTTCCTCCTCGGGATGGTCTCTTTTTCTGGCTTACATAGACTGCTCACAGCCAGTAGTCTGCGAAAGCGTCATTTTCCGTGATTGGCTATATTCTGATGCATGTCGGCCCTGTCGATTTGTCATTGCGCGACAGTCGTTTGGCATTTCGCGACGCTACATTCAGATCAACTGTAAATGAAATGGAATAGATTTAAGGTTTTTTAGTTGCATCAAGAATATATAAACATAAGCCGGTAGACCTACTAAAAAGGCAGAAGATCTATAGATCCGATATCGATGCGTTGGGGAACTCCACGTTGGAGTAAAATTTTCTCCATAAATTTTCCTGAAACTATTTGATGAAGTTGATTCCGCCCTGAATTTTCTAATTCAAGCGAGTGAAATGTAAAATCACCGGAGCTCAACAAGATTTAGTGATATGGAGACCACATTAGAATTAACAGAACAAATACAGATATCAACCGTCGAGTAAGATTGACGAAGTTCCGAAAAACGTCGACAAAGGCACCTAAAATTTTTATATGACCCGAAGGGAAGGGCGGGTAAACCTTCTATTGCAGACATTAGTAAAATAGAGAAAAAGTTGAAATACAATTACCGCATCTGGCTGGCAAGAGACAATGAAGCCCTCTTTAGGTAAACGACCGCTTTCTTAATTTTGGCGCCTAAGACCGCATCCAAAAAAGGTATGACGGATAACCACAATGGGGATATCGGCGGGCCGTTTGTTAACCATTATGACAAAGTAGTCAACGACCGCTTTGGGCGAAGAGCTGCCGCTCAGTTCGTTGTGGCTAGAATGACCGTATATGGACTCCTCCCCGGTTGCAAGTAATCTGTCTGACAAGAGTCAATGACCACACTATAACCGTTAGTCACAACTCACAAACCAAAATTACCGCTCACACCCAGTAGCCGGACTACTCATTCAACTACTCGGCTCGTAACCACAGACCATATACATGGCCCCACGTCTAGTGTTGTACTGGTCCGATGGCCCCCACATAGCGCCCCATCCAATAGGGCAGTAGATAAAGATAAGGAGACATCTCCCGGCTGCCACCGCCGTTGCCATCTATCCTGTAAGCAGCGTTATTGTGCTTGTGCAAGGGCCGCTCATCCGGCGGCAGGATTTGCACCGTGGTTTGTTTGCGGAAGTTGGGTGCAAGAAAGGTGAGATCCTTGCGGTGGCTGTTGCTGACACTCCAATCAATCAGGTCCAGAGGAAACTCTTGCAACCACCAGATAGAGGCATCGAGATCAATCTCGCTGCCGCCGCTCATGGCGTAGAGAAAATTCCACAGCGCGCTTTTCTCATTGCGCTCTACCTGCCAGTGGCTGTTGATGGTATTGGCGTATGCCTTCTGCATACTCTTATCAAAGGCGTATTTATAGAGTGCCGGAGCGGTGAGGAAATACATCTCGTCGTCGGAGTGGTTCCAGACATCACTCAGCGGCTCGCCCTCGACAAACCCGATAGCGCTGGCCGGACGCAACACATTATCCAGGTAGCCGTGCTGTTCAATCAGCTCGGCGGCCCTATCCCGGTAACGGGAGTCGCCACTAAAGTGGTAGGCCGTCTGCAGAAATGCCAGTATCAGCGTGGCGTTCAGGCGGCGGTCGCCGACACTGGTCGGGAAGCTGTTGACATACTCCGGGTTCCAGCGCCCCCACCGGGTGGGCTTGCCATTCCAGCTTACCAGGTACCAGTCGTTGTCGATAATATGGTCCATCTGGCGAAGAATTTGTGCCACCGCCCGCTCTTTCCAGGCCGGGTCCGGGACGATTTCAGCAAACAGCGCGTAGACAAAAAAGTGGCCGCAAGACTCGTCGCTGCTGGTGGTCGACTTCCATTGCCAGCTCCCGTCATCCGTCGGCCGCCAGGTAAGCTCACCGTCACTATCGAGCTCCGTGCTGGTACTGGTATAGCCGGTGCGTTCATAGGTACGGGACGGGAAGCCCGCAATCGGATTGATTAAATCCAGCTGCTCCATGGCTTCGAAGGCTTCATAGG
>ENA-OWNT01001819-OWNT01001819.1-seawater-metagenome-genome-assembly--contig:-NODE-1819-length-24588-cov-6.491534_pt1 | contig 24588 bp, 23 predicted proteins | sample MGYA00238136_ERZ651165 | MGnify/ENA primary metagenome ERZ651165 (study PRJEB26861, sample SAMN08777766) | seawater metagenome | isolation source: coastal seawater | place: USA: Florida | collected...
TCCAACAACAGCAGTTTTCCGTGGCATCTTTCACAAGAGACGCAACGGCGCATGGAAAGCTATTCGACGATATTCCTCGCGCGCGCCTCCTGTCTTTGCAGTCTCCTGTCTGTCTGACTCCAATTTCTGTTGCAAGTAGTGACGGTTCTCGCGTCAAGAAACAACAACGACGGTAACCAAAGTGCAAGGCGGTGGTCCGTGACGACGTGACGCCGGCCGGCAGTGACGATGGTCGTCGTGGTGTCGTGGTGTCGTGCGTGGTGCGTGGTGTGCGTGTGACGTGATGATGATGCTGTTGGGTTGGGTTGTGTATCCAAAAAGAAAAACACCAACTCTGACAACAACAACAACAACCAACACCCGAAACGTGTTCCGAGACAGACAGACAGACAGGCAGACGGCGAGCAATCGATTGATCGATCGATCAGTTCACTCTGAGTGAGTGTGTGAGTGAGTGAGTGAGTGGGTGAGTGAGTGAGTGAGTGAGTGAGTGCGGCGTGGAAAGAGTGCGACTGTGCGGTTTTTGGTTTTTGGTTTTCACACTTTCCACTCTCCACTTTCTATGATACTTTCCGACGCGCTTTGCTTCTGCCTGCACACACCACCGACATTGGTTGAAAATGTGAAAATGTGAAAATCCGAAAATCGTAAAAATCCAAAATCCAAAGTCCAAAGTCCAAAGTCCAAAGTCCAAAGTCCAAAGTCCAAAGTCCAACGTCCAAAGTCCACTCTTGATCTGAGTCGTCGTTGAGTCATTGAGTCATTGAGTGGAATGAGTGAGTGGAGAGAGTGAGTGGAGAGAGTGGGTGAGTGGTTGCGGCCAGATCGCGTTGTTGCTGCTTCGTTCGCCTTTCTCACTCACTCACTTATTCACTCATTCGCTCACTCTCACTCGCGGACGGACAGATTGCTGCTTGTTGTTCGAAGCATTCATTGCTCGCTCGTTTGGTGGTCGTTGGTTGGTTGAATCGGAATGTTGGTTGGTTGGAGTGTTGGTTGGTTGGAGTGTTGGTTGGTTGGTTGGTTGGTTGGAATGTCGGTTCGCTTCGCTTCGCTTCGGTTCGGTTCGTTGGTTGGTTCGGTCGTTCGGTCGTTCGGTCGTTCGGTCGCTGGAGGTGTGGTTGGTTTTGTCTTGTTGCTGTCGGGTCCCTGCCATCGCCGTCACTGTTGCGAGCTTTGGCGTTGTCGCGTTGTCATGCAGCCACGTCGCGTTTCCCATTGGTGAGCAAGTGGACTTGAGCTGGCGGCGTGACCGAATACTGCCATCCAATCAACTTGGTTGCGCAATTTTTGCTTGCATTGTCTTTTTTTAGCGCCAAATGTCAGGGCTCCAACGCTCCGCAACCACAAGTCGCGGCGAGTGAGCAATTTACCAGCGTCGGCGACCTGCGTTGTGAACACCATTTCTGAGACCAGCCGTTGACCTCGAAGCGTACGCTTGTCACTTCTCCAGTAGACACAGGCATGTCGGCTGACGCGAGTGGCGGCCAGGACCAGCACGCCCCGGCAGTTTCCTCGGTACGTCCCTGTGTGCTTGCTTTCTGTGGAGGTTGCGGTGTTCCGCCACCAATAGTGCGAGGCCTTTCACTCCCGTGCGTGTAAAAATTCATTGACACCACCTGCTGCATTTGACCCATTGCGCCAACAATTGTTGTTGTAGGGATACCCTGGAGGGCAACACACGAGTGGACAATCGGCAGATGGAGCAGCCGGCCAACACCACCAGGGCTATGGACAGCAACAACCACCGCAAGGCTATGGACAGCAGCAACAAGCCCAACCAGCTTATGGGCAGCAACAACAATCACAAGGTTATGGACAGCAGCAACAAGCCCAACAAGGTTATGGACAGCAGCAGCAGCGAGGCTACGGACAGCAAGCCCAGCAGCAAGGATACGGCCATCAGAAGAACCAAGCCGGCAAGATATTTGTAGGAGGTGTGTCGTACGACACCACAGAGGAAGGATTGAAGCGCTACTTTCAAAAATATGGCATCGTAACGGACGCTATTTTGATGCGAGACAAGTTCACGGGAGCCCCCAGGGGCTTTGGGTTTGTGTGTTTTGAGGACAAGCGCGTCGTCGAGTCAGTGCTGAAAGATTCGCATTCGTTGGACGGACGAAATATCGACACGAAGCCTGCGTTCGCTCAAGCAAATCAACCCGGCGGGCGAGGCAGATCTGGCGGCGCCAACGGCTCCTCTCCTATCGAGTCATGTAAAATATTTGTGGGTGGCCTAGCACTCGCAGTAACGGAGACAGAGTTAAATCAGTACTTTGCTCAGTTTGGCACCGTAACTGGCAGCTTGGTAATGTACGACCGATCTACGCAACGATCGCGCGGCTTCGGTTTTGTAAGTTTCGACGACAAAAGTGCCGTGGCGAAAGTGCTGGCTACGCCCGATCACATTATCATGGACAAGCCGGTGGAGTGCAAGCCCGCCCAATCAAAGTCGCAGCGTGACCGTGCACCTTTTTCAGGTCGCGGCGGCCGCTTCAACAACAACGCCTCCCACGGATACGGCGGTGGCGGTGGCGGCGGTGGCTACGGCGGTGGCGGCGGTGGTCGCGGCGGTCGCGGCGGCGGCTACGGCGGCGGTCGCGGTGGCGGCGGCGACTGGTAGACCAGTCCCCGACAAGCTCGGCACCCCCGGACCCCCTCGAGTCCCCCGAAGCCCGCACGCTGTGCAGGTTTCTCCGGGACCCAGGGGCGGTCACCGGGGGTGTCCCGCGTCTTGGGTCCGCCAGACCGAATCGGGTCCCCACCCGATCAATCCACATCGACCGGAATCGGCGGGTTCAAGAACGAAGGCAGGCGGAAGCTCTCATTGGAGCCTCCGCCTGCGGAGATACGCCCGGCCTCGGACAAGTCGCACACCACCCAGCGCGCCCTCGCCCGGACCGGGCCGCGGTCCAGTTGGACAGGTAGGCCTGTCCGGCCAGAAATTCTTAGCACGATCAGGTCACCAGGTGCGAAAAAAATTGCCCACACGCCGCCCAGCCAGGTGGCCCGATCAGGTGCCTGCCACCAAAATCCCCTTGTTGCCGCTGTCTTCACCGAAACGGAGCACCCGAACCGCCGGGCCGACCCAGCGGAGATCAGCCGCCAGACGGGATCCCCGGCATGGCGCGATGCGCTGCGGTACATCCTCCGTCCCCTGCTGACCGCGCCTTTGGCACCCCCCACGACCGTGTGAGCCGATGTCTGCGTCCCCCGATGGTCCCCCCCTTCTCGACGGCGTGCGCGTGCTGGACTTCACGCGGGTCCTCGCCGGACCCTACGGCACCATGCACCTCGCAGACCTCGGCGCCGATGTGGTCAAGGTCGAGCGTCCCGGGAGTGGAGACGACACCCGCCACTATGGTCCCCCCTTCCAACATGGGCTGAGCACCTACTTTTCGAGCGTGAACCGAGGAAAGCGCTCGGTGGCCCTCGACCTCAAGCGTCCAGAGGACCGCGACCAGGCCCGCCGGCTCGCACTCGCGGCCGACGTCGTCATCGAGAACTTCCGGCCCGGTGTGATGGCCCGCCTCGGCCTCGACGCCGACAGCCTGCGCGCCGACAAGCCGTCCCTCGTGTGCTGCTCCATCCGGGCCTTCGCCGACCCCCACGACCCCCGCCCCGGCTACGATCTCATGATCCAGGGCCTGTCGGGAATCCCCAGCATCACGGGGCCGGTGGACAGCGGACCCTGGAAGTGCGGGGCCTCCATCGCGGACATGTCGAGCGGCATGCACGCAGTCCAGGCCATCTGTGCGGCCCTGTTCCGTCGGCAGCGCACCGGCCATGGCGCGTCCCTGGTGATTCCCCTGATGGATGCCCAACGTGCGTTGCTCACCTACCACGCAGGGGCGTGGCTCAATGGGGCCACACCCGCCCGCAAGAGGGGCAACCACCACCCCTCCATCCATCCCTTTTGCGTGCTGCCCACCTCGGATGCCCACATCTGCCTCTGCATCGGCAATGACAAGCTGTGGCGGGCCTTCTGCGAGGTGGCGGGCGAGCCGGAGCTCGGCACCGTCCCGCGCTTTGCCACCAACCGGGCGCGGGTGGACCACCGTGCAGAGCTCGACGCCTGGCTGGAGCCCGTGGTCGCCTCGAAGACCCTGTCATGGTGGCTCGACGCCCTCACCGCCGCCGGCGTGCCAGCGGGTCCGATGCGAAGTGTCGAAGATGCCCTCACCGACGCCGATCTCGTCACGCACCCCCACCCGACCGACGCCGCAGCCATCCACAGCCTGCCCATTCCGATGCTGGTCGACGGCAGCCGCCCGGTCGCGGTCCACGGACCGGCCATGCTGGGGGAACACACCACCACGGTGCTCGATGAGTGGCTGGATGACTGAAGGCGAGCCCGAGGGACAGTGGTGGGCCTACCTGCTGCAGTCCACCGTGCGGAAGCGCACCTACATCGGCATCGCCTGCGACGTCGACAAGCGCCTCCGGCAGCACAACGGAGAGCTCACGGGGGGCGCGGCCTCCACCCGCAGCGGGCGTCCCTGGCGCATCGCTCGACGTCTGGGACCCTTCGCCAGCCGCAGCATCGCCAGCCGCGTGGAGCACTTCTGGAAGAAGTCCCGGGGCAGACATCGCTACACCTGGCAGCCGTCTCCCGAGCACGTCGCGGCGTCGAAGGCTTGAGCAGGCCCCCGCCTCGGCTCACCGTCCCAGTGCGTGGATCCGCATCAACCCTTCCTCGGAGGGCACCCCCACGCGGATGGGAAAGCCATAGTGTCCCGTGGCGCGGTGGACGTACAGCCGCTCGGTGCCCCTGGACCAGAAGCCGTGGTCGGGCATCCGCGACAAGCCGCCGATGAAGGTCCACCTGGACCCGAGGCTCAGCAGGCCGACGTGCCCGCCGTGGGTGTGTCCGGACAGCACGAGGTCTGCGCCGCCTTCCGGGAGATGGGCGAAAGCGCCCGGGTCGTGGAGCAACAGGATGCGCAGGGCACCGTCGATGCGGGGATGGGCCTCGGTGAGGGCGGCGAGGTGTTCGGAGCGGTCCCGCCAGCGGAAATTGGCGCCCACGACCTGCACCGGACCGGCTGGGGTGTCGACCAAGGCGGCATCGTCGACCAACAATCGGATGCCACAGGCCGCGAGCTCCCGGGCGACCATGTGGGGCGCCTCGAGGTCGTGGTTTCCGAAACAGGCGTAGACGCGGCCTTGCTCGCCCAGCCCCCGCAATGGCGCGAGCGCCTCGGCCAGGCAGCCCGGGGAGCCCTTCGACTCCATCGTGAGGTAGTCGCCGGTGAGGAGCACGAGGTCGGGGTCGTCCTCCACGGCGCGGCGCGCGATGGCCTGCAGGCGCGAGACCGACATGAAGGGCCCGAGGTGGGGGTCGCTGATCTGAACCACCCGCAGCGGACGGGCCACCCGACCTTCGCCATGGGCCCGGCGCGACAGGCCGGGAACGTCGGTGCCATCGAGCACCAGGTCGACCTCGTCGCGGCGGGTGTACAGCGACTGCCCGAGCCCGAACAGCCCCGCGACGTAGGGCAGCCACCACAAGGGGGCCACCCCGAACACCACCGCGGACAGGGCCCAGGGCAGCGCCATGAAGCTGCTCGCCACGAACCACTGGCTTGGCCACGACACCAGGGCCCGCCACGGAAGCGGCCTCAGGGCCGGCATCATCAGCGAGAGCACATGGACGTAGACCGTGACCTGCAGCGCAGCGGCCAGCGGCATCAGGCCCATCGCCTCCCAGGTCGACCAGAGCCCCGCCACACCCAGGCCGTGCAGAGTGAGCAAGACGCCGATGAACAAGGCGAAGCCGCGGCCACGCAGGCGTGCTGCCAGCACCACGACGGCGACGGATGCACCCGGAATGAACAGCATTGCGGCGGTCGACATGGCAGCTCCAGACAGCGACCCCCGGCAGCTATCCACGACGTCGACCCCGTCTCCCCCCTGGCGCGGATTGCAGGCAGCTTGGCACGCTCTGCAGGTCGGGGTGGACGGCGGCTACTTGAAGTCGAGCTGTCCAGTGCGCTCGAGGTCGAGCGGGAGAGTGCCCCAGGGGGTGCGCACCTTGCCAAGGAGGAAGGCCTCGCCCTTGAGCCGACCCTTCTGGACCGCACGGCCGAGTCCCCGCACCACCGCCCCGGCGTCCAGGTGAACCGGAAGCCGCAGGGTGGACACCGAAGCCGCAGCGAGCTCCACCCCCGGGGTCTGCCCCGAGATGACGTCGAGACCGGTGATCCGGGCACCGTACTCCACCTGGCGCACCGCCAGCTCCAGGTCGTTGGGGTTGTCCACCTTGAAGATGAACACGAGGTCGGCGGTGCCTTCGGTGAGGGACACCGCCTTCACCTTGATGTCGGGCAGGCTGGCAGTGGGCTGCGCGATGGCGGGCAGCACCCCGGCCGATGACAACGGCACGTCGACGTCTCCCACCGGCGTGTCCAGAGTCACGGTGCCGTCGAGCAGGTAGGGCGTGGCCCCGGCGTCCATCACGCTCTCGGCGGCGGCCAGCAGCGCCTCGGTCTTCACCGAGAAGGGAAAGCGGACCTTGCGCTCGCTGAATGCCTCCACCGTGACGGGGGTGTCGTCTCGGTGGTGCAGCACCTCCACCTCCCCCACGGTGACCGTCCCCTCGACCGCTTTCACCTTGATGTCGATGGGCCACGGGTTGTCGGCCTGCACGTCGATGTGGGCGTCGATGGCATCCCAGCTCACGTCGTCGACCTCGGGGGTCTTCACCGACGCAGACGGCATGCAGGCGCTGGTCGCCAGCATGATGGTGAGCAGACCGGCACCGCGTAGGCGTGAGGAGGACGACATCAGATCTCCAGCGAGGCGGGGGGACAATACAGCGCGCCCGACGTCCCACGCGGCCCGACCATTCGCACCCCCGGAAGCCATGCCCACCCCCACCTGGACAGGACGGCGGCTCGTCCATCCCGACTATGACGACCACTACGGCCTCGACGACGGAGGGCTGTCCGAAGCCGCCCACGTCTTCATCGACAGCGCCCACCTCCCCGCGCGCTTCGAGGCCCTCGAGTCCGGTCAGACCTTCACCATCGGGGAGCTGGGGATGGGTGCTGGCCGCAACCTGTTGGCGGTCTGGACCTGCTTCGAGCGGCATGCACCACCCGACGCCCGGCTGCACATCCACACCCACGAGTCGTGTCCTCCCGCCTGGAACGACGTCCACGACGCTGTTGTCGCAATGTGGGAGCGCACGCCCCCCGGCCTTCGGCGGCGCTTCGACGGCCTGCCCGGGCGCCTTGAGGCACTCGCGGACACCTGGCCCACCCCGCTGCCCGGCGTGTCCGTGCTGCTGGACGGACGGGTCCGGCTGACCGCGTGGGTGGGGGCCGCCGAGGAGACGCTGCCCTGGGCCGACTTCGTAGCCGACCACTGGCTGCTGGACGGCTTCTCCCCTGCCGTGAACCCGGCGATGTGGGGCCCCGAGCTGCTGGCAGAGGTGGGACGGCACACCCGCAAGACAGGCACGGTGTCGACCTACTCGGCGGCTGGACATGTGCGGCGGGCCCTCGACGCAGCCGGCTTCGACGTCCGCCGGGTGCCGGGGCACGGAAGAAAGCGGCAGATGGTGGTGGGAGACAAGCGCACGCACGCCGACCAGGTCCGCCCGCCCCTTCGGCTTCCCTGGCCCGAGGCCAGGCCGCCCCGACGCATCGCGGTGGTGGGAGCCGGCATCGCGGGGACCAGCATGGCCCGGTGCCTGGCCGAAGAAGGCCTCGATGTGCTGCTCCTGGAAGCCGAGGCCCCGGGCGCCGGAGCGAGCGGAAATCCGTGGGGGCTGCTCCAGCCGCTGCCCAACCTGGGAGCCAGTCCGGTGGGCGACTGGACGACCCGCGGCTTCGTGTGGACCCGCGCGTGGGCCCAGCGCATGGGCCTGCCCTACGAGGCCGTGTCGGTCGCCCGCTATGGTGCCGCAGACCGCCACGCGTATGTCGACAAGCTCCGCGACACGCTGCCCTGGGGCGACGTGTTGGAGCCCGGACACCAGATCGACAACGCCCCACCAGGCGCCATTCTCGGCATCCGAGCCGCCGCTGTCGCCCAGCCCCGCCGGTGGTGCGAGCAGCTGGTGGACCACACCCGCATCCACCTGCAGCGCGCCCGGGTGGTGGACCTCCTCCGGCACTCCGCAGGGTGGCGGCTGGCACTGGACCAGGGGGGCAAGCACGACGTGGACACCGTCGTGCTCGCAAACAGCACCGCGGCCCGTCAGCTCCTCCCCGCCCTCGACCTGCACCCGGTGCGCGGCCAGCTGGTGCAGCTTGCAGCGACCGACGAGAGCCTGCGACAGCAGCGCGCTCTGTGTGGCTCCATCTACCTGCTGCCCGCACGGGAAGGGACCCATGTGCTCGGCGCCACCTACGACCGCGACGACCCCGACCCGACCGTGCGGGCGGCCGACACCGCGCGCCTGTTGGCCGAGCTGGAAGCGGTGAGCGACGCCTTTGGCGCCCGACCCGAGGTGGTGGGCGCCCGGGTGTCCTGGCGGGGGGTGACGCCTGGGAGGCTGCCCTTTGTGGGACCGGTGGACACCGCAGACGGGGTGAGGGACAGCCTGGCGCCGAGGAAGTCCACCCGACCGTCGTTTCCGCCCACAGCACTGGAGCCGGGACTCTGGGTGTCCGTGGGGCATGGCTCACGCGGGCTGTGCGGCGGGCCACTTGCCGCACACGCGCTCACCGAGGCCATCCTGGGACGACGTCCACCCGTCCCGCCGTCCACCCTCGACGCCGTCCACCCCAGCCGCGTGACCGTCGCACGACTTCGAAGGCGGTGAAGCGAGTGGACGTCTGCACTCAGGCGGACGGGCTCGCGATGGCCTGCCGCACCCGCTCCCTCAGCTCGGGCAGCACCTCCTCGGCGAACCAGGGATTCTTGCGCATCCAGATGCGGCTTCGCCAAGAGGGGTGGGGCAGCGGCAGCACCGAGGGACCGAACGTGCGCCAGGCCTTCACCGTGGCGGTCAGAGTGCGCTTGCGACGGGCTCCGAGCATCGCTGCCTGGGCGTAGCTTCCGACCAGCAGGGTGAGGCGCACGTTGGCCAGATGCTCCAGCAGGCGGGCGTGCCAGGTCTGTCCACAGCGGACGGGCGGGGGGAGGTCTCCGCTGGTCCCCTTGCCCGGGTAGCACAAGGCCATGGGCAGGATCCCGAAGTGCTCGGGGTCTTCGAAGGTCGCCCGGTCCACACCGAGCCACTCGAGCAGGTGCTCGCCCGAAGCGTCGTCCCACGGCCGGCCGCTCGCATGCACCTTGGACCCCGGCGCCTGTCCCACGACGAGAACGCGGCTGCCGCAGGCCAGGCGCAGCACAGGGCGGGGGTCGAGGATGTCCTCGCAGAGCCGGCAGGCGCGGACATCGTGGAGAAGCGCCTGGAGCGGCGTCCGCACGGCCATGTCGTCCTCCAGGGACCACCGTGCCACTATCCGACGCACCAGAACAGGAAACCCACATGCTCGGACACCTCTCCTTCGGCATCCGCGACCAGGACCGCAGCGCCGCCTTCTACGACGCGCTGCTCGCCCCCCTCGGCTTCGTGCGGGTGTGGACCATCCAAGACGGCCTCGGCTACGGCGCTCCCGGAGGGCCTGACCGGCTGGCCCTGTTCGTCCAGTCCACCGATCAGCCGCTCGCCGCCGGACCGGGCTTCCACCTCGCCTTGCGGGCGCCCGACCAGCGGTCCGTCGAAGAGGCCCATGCAGCAGGACTTGCGAACGGAGGCTCCTGCGAAGGGCCTCCCGGCATCCGGGCCCGCTACAGCCCGACCTACTTCGCGGCCTTCCTGCGCGACCCCGACGGCCACAAGCTCGAGCTGGTACACCAGTAGGACGACGAGCGACTACAGGTCGTACGAGGAGGTGCGCACCGTGAGGTTGGAGCACAACGAGCCGCTGCCGACCGTGAAGTAGAGGTAGTCGCCGGGGCTGATGGAGCGGCCCGCGTCGACCATGTTGGCGTCGTAGCTGTAGCAGTAGGAAAACACGCTGCCGGTGTAGGCGTAGCAGCTGACGTAGGCCGAGCCGGTGGACGGGGTGCCGACATCGCAGCCGATGTACTCGTTGGCGTTGGACGAGTCGCGGGCATCGCGCATGGAGCCGTAGGCGTAGGAGCCAGAGGCGGCGACGACGTTGGTGGTCATGACGTAGCCGGCGACGGCCGTGCTCGAGGTGAGGGCGGCGAGGGCGGCCGCGACAAGGTAGCGACGGATCATGGGACTCTCCTGAGTTGTCATCCGCACACATTCGCGGATGGCGTGGGGCAAGACGCGGCCAGACAGCGACCGCTGGGGTTGGGAACGAAGGCGGGCGGGTCGACGGGCCCCGGCTAGAGGGGCGCGCCGAGGATGCGGATGTCACCGCGGTTCAGGGCGTCGAAGTAGGCGGACATGACCACCTCGGCGTGGGCACGGTCGAGGTTGGAGATCTCGTGGAGGAGGTCCATGCGGTCCTGGGCGTCGATGTCGCCCACCTCGATGAGCTCGTCGACGAGGTCGAGGGCTGCAGCCTGGTCATCCGCCATCACGGACAGCCGCTCGGGGTCGGGGGCGGGGGGGTCCACCGAGCGCGACATCTCGGCGCGAACGGCCGACCGCACGGCATCTTCGAGGTTGGCCGGTACCGGAGCTGCCGACGCCACCAGCCGGGTGCCCGCCGGCGCCGCGGCCTGCGATGGGGCGACCTGCGGAGGGGTGGTTTGGGGGAGCTCGGCGACGGGAACGGGCTGGGTGGTCTCCACCTGCCAGGAACCGGCGACGACGCCGAGCGAGGCCGCTGCGATGAGCCAGGGAATGAGCTGCTGCACGGACATGAGACCTCCTCGGGGTGCCGTGGGTGGGAGCGGGCCGCCCCCTTCCGACACCCTTCTTGTACGAGGTCCAGGCCCCCTTCGAACGCGCCAAGACCGCCAACCGGCGCGCTTCCGTCCACCACAATGGAAACGAAACCCTGGCACGATTTCGGGGCGGATTCCGTCTGGGTCGCCCTCAGCCGCGGGCGACCTCCGCCATGGCCGCCCGGGCCGCGGCAAGGGTCTCGGCATCGGGGTCGAGGTGCTCCACCCGCCGGAGGTGCTGCCAGGCGAGGGGCCCCTGTCCGCTGCGCAGCCGCGACAGCCCGAGGGCCAGGTGGACCCGCGCAAGCTCGGTGGCCGGCGCACGCCTGGCGAGTCCGCGGCGCAGCAGCTCCTCCGCCGAGGTGTGGTAGCCCGCCTCCTCCAGCCAGTCGGCCAACACAACGACCTGGGCAATGGGCAGTGCCTCCACCTCCCGCCGCGGCATCCGACTGAGCAGACCGACCGCTCCCCGACGGTCTCCGCGCTGGATGGCCTGCGCGAGGTCCGACGAGCTGGGCACGGGACCATCGACCACATGCCGCCGCGGCGTGCGTCCCCGCCAGGGCCACCGCCAGCGCCAGCGTTCTCCGAGGGCACCGAGCGCCACCCCGGCGACGAAACCGCCCACATGAGCGCCATAGGCGACGTTTCCGCCGGCACCCATCAGCAGGGGCACCACGTTGTCGAGCAGCAGGTAGAGCCCCAACACAATCCAGGCGGGCACCATCACCGTGCGCACGAGGATGGGAAACAAGAAGATGAGCAGCCGGACCCGGTTGCCCGGAAACATCAGCGCATAGAGGCCCAGCACCCCCGAGATGGCGCCGGAAGCCCCGATGAGCGGCGCGCCTCCGCCGTGGGCGAGGATGGCGTAGGCCAGCGTGGAGACGGCACCGGTGCCCAGGTAGGCGATGAGGAAGCCGCGGCGACCGAGGCGATGCTCGACGTTGTCGCCATAGATCCACAGAAACAGCATGTTGCCGACGAGGTGGGGCAGACCCGCGTGCATGAACATCGCGCTGAGCAGGTCGAGCGCAGAGGGGTCGGAGGCCCGAAAGCCGTGGTCGAAGACGAAGAGGTCCCAGGCCGACAGCTGCGCCGCAAAGGAGACGGCATCGAAGCCGGGTCGGGGACCGCCGAGGCTATGCACCCACTCCACCACCCGTGGGTCGGTCGCCTCCACGCCCACCCAGGCCAGGGGGAGGGTGACAAACAGGAACACGCCGATGTTCAGGGCCATCAGCGTCCAGGTCACCCACGGCGTGTAGTTGCGTGGGTTCGGCGTGTCTCCGATGGGAAATATCATCGCGGGACCCACACTCCAGGTCGCCCCCCTATCCCCCGACCAGCCCCCCGACCCTGCGCGATACAGGGCCGCAACCGAGAGGTCTCCATGCGCCGCTCCAAGGCCCCCGCCTTCGTGCTTCCCGCCCCCGTCGACGTCGAGGGCATGGGCGTGAACAGCCACGAGGCCACCTGGCTCGGCGTGCCCGCGCGGGTGCGTCTGCTCGATGCTGCCAAGGACGCCGGCCTGTCCACCGCGGCACCTGCCCCGGGAAAGGCACTCATCACCTTGTCCGCTGGCAGCGTGGCATCCGGGGGCGCCCTGCGTCGGTTCGCCCGGTCGTGCGTCGGCCTGAACACTGATGCAGTGGGCGTTCTCGCCGACCCGTTGGGGCGCTTCTCCCAGATGCCTGCCCTCGGAGGACCGGCCACGCTCATCTACCTGCACGGCGGCGGCACCCCAGACCCCAGCCGTCTCGCGAGTGCCCGCCGCCTCACCATCGAGGCCCCCCACCGCCCCTGGAAGCTGCCGGTCGACGACCCCGACACGCAGGCGCCGGCCGAGATCCCGATGTCCGACGCCGTGGTGGTGAACATGGGCCACTGGTCGGGGGTGCTGTGGGCCAACCTCCTGGGCCTCGCGCCTGGCCTGTTCAAGCACCTGCTGGGCCGACACCCCCTGGGCATGGTCATGGGCGCGATGCGCGGACTCGCCCGGGCCCGCTCGCTGCGTCCCGACGACCTGGCCACCGCGGCCTCCAAGGTGTCCCGCAAGGCGCGCGTCCACCCCACCGCCGTCGTGGAGGCCAGCTTCATCGGTCCGGGTGCGGAGGTCGGTCCGGGGGCGATTGTCCGTCAGAGCATCGTGGGGGCGGGCGCTGTCGTCGAGCCCCAGGCGATGCTGCTCGCGTCGGTGATGGGTCCGGGCGCCCGGGTGCGCCGACGTGGCTGGATCAAGTACGGCGTGCTGATGGACCGGGCGGTGCACGGCGGGGTGGCCCAGCTGGCGGTGTTGGGTCCAGATGCGGTGGTGAAGGGCATGAGTGCGTTGATGGACCAACGCCTTGGCGGCCCGGTGCGCGTGAAGCGGGACAGCGGCCTGCATCCCGTTCCGCTCGGCTTTCTCGGCGTGGGGGTGGGCGCACGCACCGTCGTCGGCTCGGGTGTGTGGGTGGCGGCAGGACGCACCCTGCCACCCGACAAGTGGGTCGTGCGAGCGGCGGACGCTGTGCTGGCGAGTCCAGACGCGCCGAGCACGGCCGTCGAGGTGCTCGACGCGCCGCCGGAAGCCTCGGGACGCACAGCGGCGCTCTGACGCACATCGGCCTCAACCTGCGCCGGCTCGGACCGTGGTCCCGGGCACACACCTGGGGGACAGCATGTTGCGTCTGGTTGAACTCGCTTCCAACGGAGCGATGGTGGTCGTCGTCGTGTCGATGGTCTCGGCGGCGATGGCGCCCTTGGAGCTCATCGCGGAGGTCCTGGGCGGTTGAGCCCGAAGACCGGGACCGGTGTAGGCTTCGGCCGCACTCCCGACCCGGAGGACCGGATGTCCCGACCTGTGCTACGCGGCTTTCCGCAGAGCTCCTACATGATGACCGCCCGCGCCGTGGCTGCCCTCAAGGGCGTCGACGTCGACTTCCAGCCCATCGCACCTGGGGAGAACCGCCGTCCCGAGTGGCTCGCGTTGAACCCATTTGGCAAGGTGCCGGTGCTCCAGCACGGCGACCTCACCCTCTACGAGACCTCGGCCATCTCCCGCTACCTCGACGAGGCCTTCGACGGTCCCGCACTCGTGCCCGACAACGCCCATGACCGCGCCCGAATGGAGCAGTGGGTGAGCGTTGTGAACTGCTACTTCTACCCGCGCGGGGTGGGAGGCTTCATCCTCAAGGTCATCTTCGCTGGCCCCGAAGGCCCGGACATGGCGGCCATCGCGGCCAACCAGCCAGCCCTCGATGAGGCGCTGGACATCCTCGACGCCGGCGTGGGCGAGGGCACCTTCCTGGTGGGCGACACCCCCACGCTCGCCGACCTGTTCGTGGCACCGATCCTGATGGGCATCGGCCGGATGCCGGGTGGTCGGCAGATGCTCGACAAGCGCCCTGGCCTGGGACGCATGGTGGGCGCCCTGGTGCAGACGCCGGGCTTCATGAGCGCCTTTCAGGGAGCTTGAGGGCGCCGAGCCTGCCGCTCAGGCGGCGAGGGCTTCCAGGTCCGCCCAGGTGAGCCCCGTGTGTTCACAAGCGAGGATCCGGTCCATGCCGGGGTGATGACCACGGGGGTGCTCGCATCGACCGTGGTGGCCGCAGGCCGGTCACCGAGTGTAGCGAGGGGACGGAGCCGCCCCGCCGGCGACCCGCAGCGCGAGCCCGACCCGACCGGAGGGAGGGGGCCGCCCGGACCTCCGAATAAAATAGGATATCGGAGGGTCTGCCCCCCCCGCTCCGCCTACTGCAGCATCTCAACCACTTCGTCGGCCACCGCGAACTTCGGCTCGGTGACTGCGGCCACATCTTCGATGCTCACGCCAGGCGCCAGCTCGATGAGGGTGAGGCCCTTGGCGGGGTCGACGTCGAAGACACACAGCTCGGTGATGATGCGGTGCACGCAGGTCTTGCCGGTGAGCGGCAGGCTGCACGACTTCACGATCTTCGCGCCGCCGCGCTTGGTGGCGTGCTCCATGGCGATGATGACGCGTCGGGCGCCAGCGACGAGGTCCATCGCGCCACCCATGCCCTTCACCATCTTGCCGGGAATCATCCAATTGGCGAGGTCACCGGTGGCCGAGACCTGCATGGCGCCCAGGATGGCGAGGTGGATGTGGCCGCCGCGAATCATGGCGAAGGAGTCGTCGGAGCCGAAGAACGAGCCACCGTCGATGATGGACACCGTCTGCTTGCCGGCGTTGATGAGGTCGGCATCGACGTCTTCGTCGAGCGGGAAGGGACCGATGCCCAGCAGCCCGTTCTCGGACTGCAGCACGATGTCCATGCCGTCGGGCACATGGTTGGCGACCATCGTGGGGATGCCGATGCCCAGGTTGACGTAGTAGCCGTCGCGTAGCTCGCGGGCGGCACGACGGACGATGCGCAGTCGGTTCTCGTGGCGGGTGTTGTTGCTGGACATGGCTCAGGCCTCCCGCACGGTGCGGCGCTCGATGCGCTTTTCGAAGGTGGCGCCGAGCACGACTCTCTGGACGAAGATGCCCGGCGTGTGGATGCTGTCGGCGTCGAGCTCGCCCGGCTCCACCAGCTCCTCGACCTCGGCGATGGTGATGCGGCCAGCCGTGGCCATCACCGCGTTGAAGTTGCGGGCCGTCTTGCGGAACACGAGGTTGCCGTGGCGGTCGCCCTTCCAGGCCTTGATGATGGCGAAGTCGGCGGTGAGACCGCGCTCCATGACGTAGGGCTTGCCGTCGAACCAACGGATGTCCTTGCCCTCGGCGACCAGCGTGCCGTAGCCAGTGGCCGTGAAGAAGGCGGGAATGCCAGCGCCACCCGCCCGGATGCGCTCGGCGAGGGTGCCCTGGGGGGTGAGCTCCACCTGCAGCTCGCCCGACAGGAACTGCCGCTCGAACTCCTTGTTCTCGCCGACATACGACGAGATCATCTTCTTCACCTGCCGCGACTCCAGCAGGATGCCGAGGCCGAAGCCGTCGACACCGGCGTTGTTGCTGACGAAAGTGAGGTCGGTGGGGCCGGCGTCTCGGAGCGCGGCGATGAGGTTTTCGGGGATGCCGCACAGGCCGAAGCCGCCGGCCATGATGGTGGCCCCGGAGGGGATGTCCTGCACCGCTTCTGCCGCGGTGGCGACCACTTTGTCCATGGATGCTCCCAGGTGGGTCGGGAACGTAGCACGCTGTCGCCAGGCGGCTGCTGCGCTGAGACACGACAGGTCGACGCAGAGGCTGAGGTGCCGTCGGGGTCGAGTCCAGCGGGAGAACCGCCGGGGGAGCCCCCATGAGGCAAGACCAATGAACGCCTGCCGCCACACGGAATAGTGGCTCGACCGCACAACCGGGAGGGGCACGCATGGCCACGCACGACCGCGACGCCAGACCGCCCGAAGACGGCCACAAGCGCCTCGACCCAGCCACTCTGGTCCCGCTGCTTCGTGCCCGGCCTCCCCACGCAGACCTGGGCGCCTTCCTCCGCCTGTCCCGCGACTCCCTCCGCCGCGTCACCCTGCACAACGACGGCGAGCTCGACTCCTTCACCCGCTACGCCATCCGCACGGCCGCCCGCGGTCCCCTCGCCACCATCGACGTGGAGCTGAGCCTCGTGGGCGCCCTGGGTCACTGGACCGCCGCCGACCTCACCGAGCTCCATGCCCGCCTCCACGCCGCCTGGCCCACCGCCTCCGCCGGGCGCGCCCGGGTGCTCGACCGCGTCGATGCCTTGGGCCAGCTCTCCCGACTTCGAGAACAGGCCCCCCAAGCCGTGCCCGACAGCTGCATGCCGCTGGTGCTCCTCGCTTTCGACACCAACCGCCCGCCGCTCTGGGTCGGCCGCATCCGCGATGCCATCGCCGCGCTCCAGCCTCGCCCGGGCCGGGCCACCTTCGCGGCCACCACCGCCGCCATCCAGACCGGCGCCCCCGCACTGTGGGCCCTCTGCAGCCGTGAGCTGTCGCGGGTCACCGACCTGCTGCCCGAACAGGGGTCGACGTGAATCCCCTCGACCATGCGACCCCGGCCGCCTTGTTCGGCGAGGAGACCGTCTCCGACCGCCGCGCGTTGAAAAAGGCCTATGCGCGCCTGATCAGACGCTTCGACCCGGAGCGGCATCCCGAGGCCTTCACCCACATCCGCCGGCTCTATGAACTCGCCCGCAGCGGTGTGGTCCACGCGCCTTCGGCGCCGCCGCCGTCCTCCGGCACCCCCGCGGCCTTTGTCCTCGACGACTGGCTCGCCACCCTCTCGGCCGACACCTACGTGCACGCCCTCGAGCGACTGCGCCAGCATGTGCTCCTCACCAGCGACTCCGACGCCGCTGTCGTGCTGTTCGGCTGCCTCGACGCCACCGCCCCCGAGGAGGTGCCCGCCCTCATCGCCGAGCTGTGCCGCAACCCCGACCTCCAGCAGCAGGTGTGCGTGCCCTTCGCCCGGGAGACCCTCACCCTGCGCCCCGAGCTGGTCCGCGACCCTGCATGGGCGTCGGCTTGTGCCCAGGTGGAGGACGGCTGGGTGTTGGCCATGCTCGCCTTCGCCCGGATGGACGCCTGGGAACAGCTCGACGCACCCGCCGAGGTGGCGGGGGTCTTCCGAGAGGTGCACGACAAGGTGCGTCCCCTGGCGCCCGACGCCCACGCTCGGCTGGTGCTTCGGGTGCTGCTCATCGGCGGCTTCGAGCTCGACGCCACCCTGCTCGACATCGTGGCCGCCGCGCTGTCCCAGTATGGCTTCCAAGCGGAGGAGGACGACGTGGCCGCCGCTCTCGAGCACGTCCGCTACCTGCGTGCATGGCGGGCCGCTCACGCCGATCCCAACGTCCCCAAGGCCTTTCTCGACTGCCTTCGGTGGGGCACGGGACAGGTCGGAGTCAGCGTCGTGGTGTTGCTGCGGGACCTCACCGAAGCCCTCCCGCCGGCCGCTCTGGCCCACCTGTTCGGACACCTCCACAAAGACTGGCCCCAGCTCCTGGCCGCCCTCGACCAGATGGTGGTGCGGGCCACCCGACGCGATGACTGGCTCGTCGCCTGGGTGGACCAGGGAGGCGCCCCACAGGTGCAAGGCGAGCTGGCGGCGCAGCAGCTTCCCCGGGTGGCGGCCTGGCTCGACGCGCCCTCCACGCCTCCCAAAGCCGAACACACCCCCTGGGAGGCCCGCGACTGGGCCGAGCTGGGGATGCTCTACGGCGGCGCGTGGGTGGCCATCCTCTTCTCCGCGGTCGCCTTGCAGCAGACCCTCTTTCCCGGGGTCCCGGCCGACCGGGTGGCCACGATGGTGCTCCTCCTGGGAGGACTGAGTGTGTTTCCCCTCTGGTTCCCCTTCTCGGAGTCCATCCAGGAACGCGCCGACCGACGCACAACGCCCACCCAGCAACAACACAAAGACGACGGCGTGTGGGAAGCGGCGCTGCGCGACCGCGTCGAACAAGGCCTCTGGTCCCACGACCTCACCGGCCTTCTGCAGGTTCTCGCGCCGCACACCGCCATGCGCAAGGCCGAGGCCTGGATGCTCGACCGCAGCGCCGACCTCCGGGACATCGGCGATGCGCACTACCGCACGGCCCTGCATCGAAGCACAGTCGAGCCGCCCCCCGACCCGCAGAGCACCCCATGACCCGTCCCAGCCTGAAGCTCGTCCGGTCCTCCGATACCGAAGACGACCGTCCCACCCCGCCGGTCCCCATCCTCGGCATCGACCTCGGCACCACCCACTCGCTGGTGGCCGTGCTCCGAGCAGACGGTCCCCAGGTGCTCGCCGACGAAGCGGGCCGGGAGCTGCTGCCCTCCGCGGTGGCCCTCGACGACCAGGGCACCCTGCTGGTCGGACAGACCGCCCTGACCCGCCTCCAGCGCGACCCCACCTGCGGCTTGCGCTGGTTCAAGCGCGACATGGGCGACGACAGCGGCCACACCCTCGGGGCCCACACCCTGTCCCCCACCGAGCTGTCCGCCCTGGTGCTCCGCGAGCTGAAGGCCTGGGCCACCGCCGCCCTCGGCCAGGCGCCCACAAAGGCCGTGATCACCGTGCCAGCCTACTTTCAGGAGCCTCAGCGCGCGGCCACCATCGAAGCGGGTCGGCTCGCGGGGCTCGATGTCGTCCGTCTGGTCAACGAGCCCACGGCCGCCGCCATGGCCCACGGCCTGCAGGACTCCGAGACCGAGCGCACCTGCATCGTCGTCGACCTCGGGGGCGGCACACTCGATGTCACCGTGCTCGAGATCTTCGAGGGCATCGTAGAAATCGTGGCCAGCGGGGGCGACGGCCGGCTCGGCGGCGAGGACTTCACCGACCGCCTCTTCGAGGTCGCCCGCAAGGAAGCCGGCCTGCTCGACGACATGTCCGACACCGTGCGCGCCCTGCTCCGGGCCGAGTGCGAGGCGACCAAGCGGCGCCTGAGCGAGTCCGAGCGGGTGACCCTGCCACTGCCCTCGGCCTCGGTGGCGGACCGCTGGCAGACTGCGGGCGAGCTGTTGCTGTCCAGATCGCTGTTCTCGTCGATCTGTGAGCCGCTGCTCGTGCGCATCCGCTCCTGCATCATCGACACCCTGGCCGCCGCCAGTACCCAGCCAGGGGCCATCGACGAGGTGCTGCTGGTGGGCGGCGCCACCCGCATGCCCGCCGTGCGCGACCTGGTCGACAAGCTGTTCGGCAAGGCCCCGCACATCGAGCTCGATCCCGACACCACCGTCGCGCTGGGGGCCGCGGTGCAGGCGGGGCTCATCGTGCGGGACGCCGCGGTCGACGACCTCGTGGTCACCGATGTGCTGTCCCACAGCCTCGGCGTGGAGGTGGTGCGCTCCGGCAAGGACCGCTTCCTGCCGGGCTACTTCCTGCCGGTCCTCCACCGAAACACCACACTGCCCGTGCGCCGCGTGGAGCGGGTGACCACCGTCCACCCACAGCAGAAGCAGCTCAAGATCGACGTCTACCAGGGCGAGCACCGCTACGTCAGCCAGAACCGCCTGCTCGGCAGCTTCGACATCACCGACCTGGAGGTGAGCGACGAGGAGGACCACCGGGTCTCGGTCGATCTCGCCTTCGTACACGACCTCAACGGTCTGCTCCAGGTGGAGGCCACCGTGGTCTCCACGGGGCGCCAGGCACGCATCCTCATCGAGCAGCGCGCAGGCCGCCTGAGTCCCCAGCGCATGCGGGCCGCCCGGGCAGCCCTCGACCGGCTGAACGTCCATCCCCGCGACCTGCTGCCCAACCGCCTGCTGCTGGAACACGCCCAGACCCGCCTGCTCCGCATGAGTCCCCAGCAGCGCGCCATGCTCGACCCCATCCTGCTTGCCTTCGAGGACGCCCTCGCCCGCCAGGACTCCGTCGAGGTCGCACAAGCCGGACGCGTGCTCGAGGAGGCCCTCGCCCACCCGGCCCTCACGCCCGACCCCCCGGCCCTCACATGACCCCGTGGGCCCACCACCTCGTCGAGATGCGGGGCCTGTGGGAGGCGCGTTCCGCCAAGGTACGCCAGGTCTGCCCGTTCCGCGTCGCGCCGCACTGGGCCCGCGAACACCCCCACCTCGTCCGCCCGCGCGGACAGTGGCCCGGCTTCCAGGAACAGGCCGCCCTGGTGCTCGGGCTGTGCTTCATGGCCAATGGCTCGCTCTACGAAGCGCAGAGCATCCCCGCCCCCGGCCGCTGGGTGTGGTCGCCCGACCCGGACGTCGACGCCCATCCCGAGCTGCTGGGCGACATCGGGCGCTGGTTCTGGACCTTCCGCGATGGCGCCGCGGCGCCGCCCGGCCTGCGGGCCTTCGCCGCCGCGGCCTGCAACGACCACCTGCATCCCGACGCCCGTCCCGTGCCTCACCTCATCACCCGGGGTCGGCTGTGTTTCGAGTCGTCGGTGCTCGTCGACCCGGTCCAGCTGCCCCATCGACGCCTGGGTCCGCCCTTTCTGCCCCTGCTGGTGGTGCGCGAGGGGCCGGCCGCGGGTGTGTGTCCGCTGCCCCTGGCATTCTTTCCGAAGGCTCTGGTCGCGCAGTGGTAGGAGCAGGCGCCCCACCCTCGAGCGTGCCATGACCCTGCCCGGTCCCCAGTTCCCGATCGTGTCCACCGACGAGCTGGAGGCCTGGCTCTCCGAACACCATGCCGAGGCCGGACCCACCTGGGTGGTGGTGTGGAAGAAGCACGTCCAGGACCGGCATGTCAGCTGGGGACAGGTGGTGCCGGTGTTGCTGCGGTGGGGATGGATCGACAGCCGAATCCGACGCGTCGACGACGACCGCACCGCCATCCGCATCACCCGCCGCAAAGCGGGTGGCACATGGTCCGCTGTGAACAAGCGCCACATCGCCGCCCTCGAAGCCGGCATCGGACTCGCACCCCCCGGTCGGGCCGTGCTGGAGGCCGCCAAGAAGGACGGCTCGTGGGAGTTTCTCGACGACATCGAGGCCCTCGTGGAGCCACCCGACCTGTCCGCAGCCCTCGACGCCCTGCCTGCGGCCCGCCAGGCCTGGGACGCCTTTCCTGGCTCCGCGAAGAAGGCCGGCCTGTACTCGGTGAAGACCGCAAAGCGCGACAAGACCCGCGCCGCGCGCATCGCAAAGCTCGTGGCCAACGCCGCCATCGGCAAGCGCCCTGGATGAACGGAGCTCCACGTTGACCCTCGCGACCCGCATCCGAGGACAGGCCATCGGCGCCTTCCTCAGCCCCACCGGTCAGGCGCTGGCCGCCGCCCTCCGCCACCTTCGCCACGGCGGACTGCCTGGCCGCGGTGAGCTGGAGCTGTACCACGATCCCGCCGACCCCATCTCCCACCTCCTGGTGCAGAAAGTCGCCGAGGCAGGCCTTTCCGGCAGGCTCTACATCGTGGGAGCCCCCCGCGACGACGTGAACCCCGACCCCGTCCGTCGACAGCGGTGGCGCCTCGACGACGCCCGACGCCTGGCCGACCACCACGGCCTGCGCCTCGGAGAGGGCTGCGGTGAGGGGGTCGAGCAGGTGCGGGATGTCCTGGCCGTCCCCCGGGCTTTCGACGAACACATCGCGCTGGCCGTCACACTCGGAAATGCGCTGTGGTCGGGCGGGCGCGGCCTGACCCAGATGTTGGCAGGCCGGGACACCGCAAAAAGCCGCAGCGACGACCGCCTGCGCGCACGCGGCTTCTACGAGGGGGGCGCCATATACTGGCGGGGCCACTGGTTCCCAGGCCTCAACCGCTGGGACCACTTCCAAGCCGCCCGCACCGGACAGGTCCTCGGCCCTCCGCGCACCCCCGATGGCGTGCCGGCGCTCGGCCCCGACGACACCGTCATCTGCTACTTCAGCTTTCGCAGTCCCTACTCCTATGTGGCCTTGGAGAGACTGTTCTCGTTGATCGAGCGCACGCAGGCCCGGCTGGAGGTCCGCCCGGTGCTGCCCATGGTGATGCGGGGCCTCGCGGTGCCGCGCATCAAGCGAATGTTCCTCGTGCAGGACGCCGTCCGCGAAGCCCGCCGGTATGCCGTGCCATTCGGGCGCATCGCCGATCCCGTCGGCGCGGGTGTGGAGCGTTGCCTGGCCGTCTTCTGCGCGATCGAAGACCCCCAACAGCGACACCTGTTCTTGAGGACCGCTGCGCGTGGCATCTGGTCGGAGGCCCAGGACATGGCCACCGATGCCGGCCTCCGCTGGGCCACCGAGCAGGCCGCAGTGCCGTGGTCCACCGTGCAGGACGCCCTGGTCGATGCCGCCTGGCGCCAGCAGGTGGAGGACAACCGACAGGCGCTGCTGGTTGCGGGCCTGTGGGGCGTGCCCTGCTTCACGGTGGGAGAGCGGGCCTTGTGGGGCCAGGACCGACTGATCTGGCTGGGCCGGTAGGTCGACCGGGTCCCGCCTCCGCTACGCTGCCGCATGGCCACTCTTCCCACTCTGCCAGCCGACTCCCGCATCCCCATGTCCGGCGTCGACGCCTCCTGGCTGCACATGGATGCACCCACCAACCGCATGCAGATCGTGGGGGTGCTCTCCACCGCAACGCCCATCGACAATGACCGACTGGTGAGCATTCTCAGCGACCGGCTCGTCGGCCGCTACCCGCGCTTCGCCCACCGCATCGTCGACCGGGACTCTGCCCGTCCGGCCTGGGTCCCCATCGCGAACTTCGACATCGCCGACCAGCTCCGCCACGAGACCCTGGCGGCCCCCGGCGACGCCCGCGCCCTCGAAGCCCGCATCGACGCCCTGCTCCCCGAGGCCCTGCCCCACGACCGCGCGCCCTGGTGCGTCCACATCGTCGACGGCTACCAGGGCGGCACCGCGCTCATCGTGCGCATCCACCATTGCGTGGCGGACGGCATGGCCCTCGCCCGGGTGCTGGTCGACCTCACCGACGATGCCCCCGAGACCGATGTCCCGCGCCTCCCCACCCCCCCGAAGGCCCGCGCCGGCCTCCAGGAGCGACTCGCCCTGGCCATCGAGACCGGCCGGTCCGTGGTGCAGGACACCCTGGAGCTGGCCACCCACCCCGACCGCCTCATGGAGTCCGCCCAGACCGGCGCGCGCGGACTCTCAGAGGTGGCGCACCTGCTCGCGATGCCCGTCGACCCCGACACCGCGCTGTGCAGGCCCCTCGGCACGAAGAAGACCTGCGCCTGGGGCCCGCCCATCTCCGTGGCCGAGGTCAAGCGCCTCGGAAAGGTGCGAGGCTGCACCATCAACGACGTGCTGGTGGCCACCATGGCCGGGGCCCTGAGGCGGGTGCTGCTGGCCGTAGACGGTGCTGCACCCAGCATCCGGGCCGTCATCCCCATCGACGTGCGCAACCCCCGCAAGGACCTGTCCTCCGAGCTTGGAAACGCCTTCAGCCTCGTGTTTCTCGACCTTCCCCTCGACGAGGCCGACCGCCTGGGACGCCTGCGCCGGGTCCACGAGCGCATGCTGGCCCTCAAAGACGGCGTGCAGGTCGGCCTCATCTACGGCGTGCTCCGGGCAGCCGGCCACGCGCCGACCAAGGTCGAGGAGCTGCTGGTGGACCACCTCGGGGAGCGCGCCACCCTCGTGATGACCAACGTGCCGGGCCCCCGCCACCACCGCTTTCTGGCCGGGGTGCGACTCGACGACATCCGCTTTCTCGTGCCGGTGTCTGGCCGGCTGGGCCTGGGGGTGAGCATCTTGAGCTACGCCGGCCGGGTCACGATGGGCGTCGCCGGCGACGTGGCCGTGCTGGGCGACCCCCACCGCTTCACCCGGGCATTCTCCGACGAGTATGCCGCTCTCAAGCGGGATCTGGGCGTACGATAGACGCCCGCGGCGCAGGGCTTCACCCCCTCAGAAGAACACGCAGGTCTGCTCGCTCAGAAAGTTGGCGGCCCGCTCGATGGCATGGCCCTCGCCCACGATGTTGCCGCTCGACGCGAAGTAGAAGGTGGCCTCCCCACCGTCCACATCCACCGCGTAGGTGACCTCCCAGCTCTCATCGCCCTCGTAGAGCTCCTCGGGACAGGTGGTGCCCGCCACGCTGATGGAGGCCGAAGCCGACAGCCCGTAGTCGCAGACTGCGCACGCGCCGGTCTCCTCGATGTGGGTGGCCGACATGTTCCACTGCACCACGCAGTCGGTCTCGCCCGTGGCCTCCCAGCTCGGGTTGGCGAAGAGGATCCACTCCTCCACCCCCGACCAGCCGTCGCCCACCTGGCCATAGGACCCGTAGAAAAAGGAGGTCGCGCCGGGGGTGTCGACCCCGCCCACCGACTCGCAGTCCGAGGATGCGCCGAGGCCTTCACGAGGGTCGGTCAGGTCGGCGTCGGTGTCGGCATCCGTGTCGGCGTCGGTGTCGGCATCCGTGTCGGCGTCGGTGTCAGCATCCGTGTCGGCGTCGG
>ENA-OWNT01001820-OWNT01001820.1-seawater-metagenome-genome-assembly--contig:-NODE-1820-length-24584-cov-3.938099_pt1 | contig 24584 bp, 27 predicted proteins | sample MGYA00238136_ERZ651165 | MGnify/ENA primary metagenome ERZ651165 (study PRJEB26861, sample SAMN08777766) | seawater metagenome | isolation source: coastal seawater | place: USA: Florida | collected...
CCCAACTGACTGACTGAGTGACTGACTGAGTGGGTGACTGAGTGACTGAGTGGGTGGGTGACTGAGTGGGTGGGTGAGGGCGAAAACTCACTGCATGCAAAAATAAAACGGGAAAATATCGTTTCAGGATACGTGATATCCACTCACAGACACGCTTCTTACATACCCATAACCGGGAATACACGAATTCAGCAGCAGGATCCAACCAGCTCGGTCGGAACGGCGACGATGACAAGAATAGTATCTACAAATGGGATTGCGCAGTTTTGCGACTGTAAATGCACTGTAAAAACGTGGAATACTGGTTATAGATAGACTTGTACTTTGCCTCCCCGTCTCTCTCACGTGTTGGTGTGTGTACGTATCTACAAATGACACTACAGTGTATTTCAGTGATGAAGACAGTGAGGAAACGTGGAATACTAGTTGAGGATACATATCTGTGCTGGCGGGCTGCCTGAACGAACGAACGAACGAACGAACGAACGAACGAACGAACGAAACAAAGGAAGGAAGGAACGAACGAAGGAACGAACGAACGAACGAACGAACGAACGAACGAACGAACGAACGAACTGGCTGCAGCTTTGCGTCGTTGGCGTCGTCGTCGTCGTCGTCGTTGGCGTCCGTCGTCCGTCGTTTGTCGAATTCGCCGCTGTCGTTGTTGTGTTGGCTCTTTGATCTTCGCCGACGTTAGGTTCGGTTCGGCTCGGTTGGGTTCGGTTGGGTCGGATCGGATCGGGTCGAAGCGTCGGTTGGCTCGGCTGAAGTTGTGCGGAATGGCACAGGAATTCGGAAAAAGGTTGGTTTGTCGTGTGGCGTGTGGCGTGTGTTTGCAGTTTGCAGCTGCTCGTGGTGTTGAAGGTTGACTCGTGTCTTACCAGCGAATGGTCGGGAACTAGATCGCGTGCGGTTGCGTCCAGTTGGCCTGTGTCTGTGTGTGCGAGGTATGTGTCAGGCGTGAGGGGTGGGGGTCGACCGCACAGTTACTCGTGCAAACGTGAGAAGCTAGACAATCCGTGGTGAATAATCGGACCGGAGCCTGGAAAACTGTGGAGGCAAGTGAACATCAGCAAGTGAGCAAATGAACAAAGGTGCGTCCGCCACACTGAGAACGCGGTGGGTTTTCACGTGCACATGGAAATCATGACGACGTTCAGTTAGAGTCGGAGGGTTGAAATCGGTCGTGAGATTTTCGTTTCCCTTCGCACTGACGTGTTGTGGAACGCCGCACTGCGTTGGCGGCGTTGCGTGAGGCCACCACACAAAGCAAACGTCGAGCACCAACTGTAGTGTCGCCCTTATTCTCTTTTCTGCTCTGCCCACTGTTGATTTACACCAATTGTTGGGGGGAGGGTAGTCACGATGAGCGAAGGATTTCTGTGCCCAATCTGCACCGTCAAACTGGCAGACATCCGGGAACTGGCAGACCATGCGAAAACATGCGGATCGGTCGGCTCCAAGCACAACGACTCAACCCACGTAAAGAATCAGCAAAGAGTGTGGCAGGACACATGTACCCACTTGCACAACGATGCTATTTCATATGATAACTATGCTCGCGTTATTGGACCCAAAATGTATAGCAATCGGCATTGGATGTGCAAGTCATGCGACGTCAAAGGGAAGAAGAGCAAAGTCAGTGTGCGGGAGGCCGCGAACGAGAACGCCGCCAAGCTGCGCACGCTGAAGGAAGGGGAAATTATTTTTGAGATCGATAGTATAGACCAAGACAATCGGACTTGGATCAAGTTCTTTGATGTCGAGAACAACCAGCTCGCTTGGGCCGCAAGGACGAGCAGATCAGGCAAAACGACCCGACTGGTCGAGGTGAACCACCCGAAGCCACGGAATTACGTCCACCCGCTCGCCCAGGGAAACACCCCGACATTGAAGAGCAAGAAAATATCGCGCGTTAACACGCCGAAGCACTTTGAAGACATTCCAGAGCCAACCGTGTACAAAGCTGGCCTGGTACGTATCCTTCGTCCCGTCGTTATCCAGTTGACTTGTGTGCATCATGTTTTCGTGAGTCCTTCATCATTCCTGACACCTCCGCGACGCGGTGTATGATGGCCAGGGTGACAGTGACGACGAGGACTCTCGGCCACACTTGCACCGTCAAACAATGGCACGATTGCGTCAGCGCCAAATGGATTCCGACATGCATATTACCCAGAGAGGGGCTGCGCTGCGTGCTCAAAACCTGCCAGTATCCGACTCGTCGGATGAAGAGCTGCATGCGGTGAGCAAAGCGGCATGATTTGTTGATTGTACCATACTCGAGTAGCCAACGTTCCATCTAACAGAAAGCGTGCACGCATGCGCAGGAACGTCGACTTTCCTCGTCTAGCCGCTCGTCACAGGACCGACCTCTATCTGAGAAACAAAGGGTACGATTCGCTCGCGACCATGCCGAACGTGATGCAGGTACTAACGTCTGTGCACCGCTGTGTTGCCAAGGCGGCATTGCCTGGGAGTCGTCGTTCGTCGTTTGCAAATTCGGAGGTTCGTATCAAATGTTGTAGTAAAGCTGCGGACACGTCGATCACACAATCACACACTCCCGACATCTTGGTCGACATATGCGCTTGTCACAGACGAATATGATACCGGAGCCAATCAAAGTGGAGGTTCCCCAGCAAGATGAAGAAGTGAGCAAGGCGCTGGCTTTGGTCAAGCAACGAGATGCTGAAATCGCAACATTAAAGAGTGAAGTTGCCGCCCTCAAGGTACGTAGCGTGGATCTCTTTGCCCGTCTGTGCGATTTGCGCTTGAGCTGCTTCGGTCTGACGTGAAGTTTGCCCATTGATGACTACAGCAAAAAGTCGAGGAAGCTGATGACGCCGTCATTTTGCACGCACAGACCCGCGACGAAGTCTTGGCGTTACGAAAGTCTGCTGCCGATTTGCAAAGCGAATTGAGCAGCTTACGCGGTGTGCAAGCAGCAGCGGATCGAGCGGAGTCTGATCTCGCAGCTGCCAATGTGAAGGTTCGTTCCACAGCGTGATGTACGACCTTGGTGGGTGTGACGTCAACAGCGTTGACACCGTGGTTTCACCAGGCCGCCAAGCTTGAACGAAATCTCTTGCAGAAGGCTAAGGAAGTCGCAACGCTGCAAAAAAACTTTGAAATTGTCAAGACTGAATACAACAAGCTAAAGCAGGCCAAGGTAGGGTTTTTATGATGCAAAATTGCGCCATTTGTTACAGCCTGCGCTCTGACGTCACCAAAAACCATATGTTCAGACATTGCTCGTACGAGAAGTTTTGAAACTTAGAGCCGAGGTCGTTGAGTACAAAGGTGTGTGCGTGCCCACTGACCCGATACGTGGCGCTTGTACACGTCTGACAATATTTGTTGATATGATTGCGTATCTTTTCGATTGTCGTGTTCTAGGAAAGTTGGTTTTGGCACAAGCTGCGAAGCCTGCGCCACAGTCCCAACGAGAACGGGAGACCTCCACGAAGCCCCCTGCTGCTGCAACATCGGCGGCACCCACGGTGAAACCGCAATCCAACCAGATGTCATCGGCGCCCAACCAAGCAGTGTCCACATCGGGCCACTTAGAAGTCGCTGAAACATCTCCTGCTACTGCAGAAACCACAGCTGCAGGATCGGAATCCAAGGCAGCCCCTCCGCCGCCAGCACGTGCAGACGCTTCGCAGTCAAGTGCTGTTCCAAGTGCCGTCGAAAAGCCGTCGTGGGCAACTGCAGAGAAGACCGAATCCGATGCTCCATCCAAGTCTGGAGCTCCGACACCTGTGAAGACCGACCAAAGCGTGTCGAAGTTTTTGAATATCTTCACCAAGAAGCCAGAATCTCCATTGTTTCAGAAGCCAGCTTCGAGCGCTTCACCACGCCGAACCAGCGTTTTCGGTCCGCCAAGTCCGCGTCGTGGTAGTGTATTCGGGAATCAGGTTCATGCCAAATCGATGTCGTGCTCGGTATTTGTTTATGCAATTCACTGATTCTGAACGTGCTTTGCGACGTCAGGATGACCCTAACTCCATTGGCAACAAAATGAAGCATTTCTTCGAGGACACGGCGAAGAAGGCGAGAATTACGGCCACCAACGTGCGTTCCGAAGCTCAAGCAAGCATTATCCGCATGCGCGACTCGATGGCAAAGCACAAGTCAAAATTTGTAACCTTCGAAGAAGGAGAGGACATTGGAATATTGTTTGCGGACGAGGTAAGATGCCCATTTTTTTTTGTGATTGCGTGTTGAATGCCTTTCACTTCAGTGTGTCTATGCACAGGTTCGAGAGGATGGGACCGTGTTTGTTTACATCAAAGATTTCTTGAAGAAGCCGGACGGCGAGTGGTAAGTTTCTGTATTGGGATATGATTGGATGAACACGACAGCATAATTAATTATGGTCATGAAAACGGGTAGGTATCAAGCTGAGCTCACTGGCAAGCTACTCCAAGGGGACATTATCGCCAAGATCGGGGCACTGAGCGTCGAGGGTATGGGCGTTCAAGTTGTCGAAGCTCACCTGGACATGTGTGAGCGCCCGGTGACGGTAGAGTTTCATATTCCGACCACTAGACGGGGAGAAAATGCAGAGGACTTGTAGCACACTTTCACCACATCTTGCCAAAGGTTTGTGCCAGCAGGGGTTCTCGCTTGTGCCCATGTCCAGCACCGAATAAATTAGAAAAGTTAAAAGCATAAACGAAGCTCCTCGCGCATCATGTTCCCATCCCGCATGCATGTCATGCCACGACGTCGTGGTTCTTGCTTCTGCCCCTCCAGCCCTTGGCATGCCTCCGTCGGTACAATCAATACTTGATCGGGTGTTCCTCACAAACAGGAAACATTTTTGGTCCGTGTGAGAGCTGCTGCATTCTTTGCGGAAGGAGGCCAGAGAAGTTCCCGCCACTTCATTGCTTCTTGGTCTCGGTGGTCCGGTCCATTCAGGCGGCTGGCCACAGTGGCCTGTGGCCTTTGGCCACACTTCGTTTGTTGGCCATCACCCTGCACTCACACACCCAACCGAAGCAAATCAAACATCGTGGGTCCGTCGTTGGTCTGATTGTTTGACACCGCCGCCATGACTGTCAGACTGTTCGGTGGCAGTAGAGTTCGCTGCTTCATTGGTTCGTTGTACGAGAGAACGATCGATGACCACGCTTGCGCTTGGCTCGGCGGTTGGCGTGAGTGTGAGTGTAGGCGTTGCCGCCGGCGTTGCGATGAAGTAATGAATCACAGAACCAATGCCTGTTGCGGGAGTTTCCGTCGGCTGAACAGTGCAGGAGGACACTGGTTTGCTGTTGTTCCGGCGAGGAGAGAGCGTGGTGCGAGGCTGTGATCTCAGACGAGTGACAATTTATTCGCTCCAGAATTTGATGCCTTTTTCTTTTTGGCGTCATGAAGTGTACCTGAACGATGACATCTCAAGGAACTGCCCGAAGGCCTTAAATTGCCGGCGGGAACCATAATGATTACAGAAGTCTTTGATGACGGTCGGACATGGTTTTCTGTCGAATGCGAACAACTGAGGAGCCGACAACAACACGTTGGATCGAAGCGCTCATCGAACAGTAACACACCGCAACTACCTCATGCGGCTGTGGCGATGGCTTCACTGTGCTTTGTTGCCGGAGCCTGGGCAATGCATGGGTTGTGGCGTCGACACAGAGCGAAGCGAACGGCTCGACAGGTTGCTATTCCCAGTGCCCCGCTAAAGTATGCCGGTGGTCATGCCGGCGGTGTGCGTATTGCTGTCGGCGGCGACATTGTGTTCAAAAGTTTTCAAACTGGCCACGGTCGCGGTACCACAGAACTCCGTTTCCTGCAGCACATGGCGCGGCGTCGCTCCGATTTGTCCCAATTTGTGCCACGATTTGTGGGGGTGTTTCAAAAAGTCAGTGCCGAATCAAAAGTTGTCTCTTCGGATATTAAACCCTTCAGTTTTGTTCGGGTGGAGTCCGCCGCACAGTACCGTGGAGATCCTCGGGACGCCGTGGGATGGTGGATCGGCATCGAGAGTGTGACGAAAGGCTACCGACTACCGTGCTTTCTGGATTTGAAGTTAAGTGCAGGGTTGCCTGCTGACGGCTCCAAACCGGTTGGGCACTCCGGAGAGGCACTGACTCCGATGACTGCTGCTCGGATCGAAAAGAAGCGACAACGTGCTCGGAAATCCACACTGTACGAGTACGGAGTTAAAGTGGTTGCTGGAACGCTCGTTCAATGGGAGAGAAGGCCGGGCCGCCGTAACTGCAACGTTCGCGCGCGATCTTTGTTTGGAATCAAGCACGGCTTTCCGTGCACAACGTACACAGATTTGTTCAAAGAGCTGCAGTTCGTTCTTTCGTCACGCATGAAACATATCCGCGCTGTCGCACAGATTGGTGCGCCCACCTGACATGGTTCTGTGCTCTTGTTATGCAGGCGATTCTTAGTGACTAGCAAACTCCGGCAACAGTTTGAACGCCAACTGAGCGCCATTCGCACCGTGTTGGAACGGAAGTCATATTTTTCATTCCACGGCACCTCTCTGTTAGTCGCTTTTGATGGTGACAAGCTCTCATCGCAAGGTGACATGCAGTCACACAACCAAAGCCCTCAATTGAGAATGAAGTTAATTGACTTTGGCAACGTGCACCGGTACCAGCAGCCGATCATCGATGATGGCCTCGTCAAGGGTATCTGTACTCTGCAACGGGTTGCGGCAGAACTTATTTCGGCATCCCCGAAGTGCAATACCATACAAAACACTACAACTTGTTGACAACGGCAGGCAATTAGGACATAAAGTAGAAAGTAGGCAAGCGCAATCCAACGTGAATGGCTCGAAGGTTATCATGGGGTAAATTTTTGAATTATTGACAGTGAGGCAATTTGCTCGTCTATTCACAAGCCAGCTTGTAGTCGAAACTGCTGAGGCAAATGGCAAAGGCCTGGAACGGGCTGAGAGGATATTGGTAGTCCATGGTGAATTTGTGTGTGCCAACACGACCTGCACGGTGCAATCGCCTATGTGAGACGCTGGTAACGGTGACGCACGCAAATACGATCACAAAGGCATACCAAACTGCAAAATGACGCGATCGTGGTCGTCTGGGTGTACAAGCTGGAAATTTTTCACGGACGCGTGCGTTACTCTGCCGTTGAAGTTCAGCACATAAGCGCGAACCGTCTCGTTCCAACGCGGTGGCTGCGTTTCAATCAACGGAACGTGAGAACACGCAACACCGATAAGAACAACAACCAAACTGCGCACCTTGTTTATCAGGAAGAAGCATCTGTCGTCTCCTTCCCTTGCCTTTGTGAGCAGGCTCTCTGTCTTTGATGCTGGACGAAACACGATTGGGTGCTTGGTCTTCTCGTCGATCATTGGGACGCACACACGCATCTTTCTGGGACCTCTGGAGCCCAGTACATTGGAAGCGTAAGTGATGGCTCCCAACTCTTTTCGTATCTGCTCCTCGTCCCCACCCCTGTAGTGCTCCGGGTTCTCGCCGTCGTCATACACCATGAACTCCGTTCCCACGAAATTTGAGCGCACCTTGCCCAGGTACCTGCGTGACATTGAGGCAAACTTCAGCCACACACCAAGTATCAGATCACATCATGCAAAATGGTGACGTACCCGGCCCCTTTGTCGGAGACCTTTTCTTTGAAGCGCGAGATGGAGTAGTTCGAGGTCTTATTTCCTGATTTTTTCTTAGCTGCCAGTAAGAATCGACGATCGTGCTTCAAGAACAGGTAGTATTCCGAATTAGCTCCACCCATGCCCGTTTTCTTGCGCTCGATGTAGCATTGAACAGCGCCGTATCCTGGCTTTCGCGCCTGTGGTGGTTGGCGCGTATGTCAGACAATGTACCACATCCAGAGTTAGTAACAATACGGTGCCGACTGTAACGCGACTTATCAATTCACACACCGTGGGACTTGTCAAGAACTCCAACATGTCGGCGGAGCTTAGATTCAACGTTTCGCCGAGGTCCGCGGTTTCTTCATCTTCCTCGTCTTCGCTGGCGCTCGCCTGCGTCTTGCTCTCCTCCTTGGAGCCGCCGGAGCTTTCCTTCGTTTCACGGGGCGATGGACCGTCATTGCCGTCCGAATCAGAACCAAGTCGAGATTCCACGTCCGCTTTCGACAGTGATTTCGCTGATGCTTTGGGCGTTAACTTGGTTCCGTCTGTGGTCTGTCGCAAATCAGCCCTGACCGCCTACACAATCCAAGCACACCCTGGTCACAAGCAGAACTTTACAGCCCAAGCGGGGCATACCTAATACTCACCCTCGCGCGTCCCTCCCGACGCCGACCGTCAAACCTCCGCTCTGCATTGCTTTCGCGCGAGCGCCCTCGCGCCCTGGCCCTCGTGGAAATTACGTCATCGTCGGAACTTTCTTCGTCGCTCTCCTGCAAGCCCCTGCGGCGGCTTCCGCGCTTGGGTTTCGTTGGACTGTTGCGGGATTTTCTCGTAGTGATTTTCTCATCATCACTAGAGTCCTCTTTTATGCTTCGTCGCGGTGCTTTCTTGGACGAACTGCGGCTTTTGGACGCCCGGGACCTAGTGTCGCCGTCGGAGTCGGAATCGTCCATGAGGGCACGGCGCCGCGGAGAGCTTTTCCTCGGCGATCTCGCCCGCCGTCCTTTGGGCGATTTCGACTTGGTCTTGAGTTCCTCCTCGTCGGACTCCGGGTTGTTACCTCCCCAACCTAAGCTTTTCTTCCCGCGTTTACCACCCATTTTCTCTCCCTCGCCCATTTCGACACTATCGACGGAGTCGTCCGAGTCGTCTGCTTGCTCGCTCTGAGGCTTCGAGCGTGATTTATTGGATCGCGTTTTTTGGGGACTGCCCTTGGCGGATTTTTGTTTGGCACCGGCGGCGGCTTTGTCATCGTCGAACGCCATCAGGTCCAGAACGTCCTCTTCTGATTCTTCGTCACTTGAAGACACAAAACCTCCGGCTTTCCCACCATTTGATCTTCTGGCGGTTCTGAATGACCGCGCTTTGGGGGACGACATGCTCAACGAAGATTTTTTCTGCGTGAGTTGGCGCCTGAATTGCCCGTCATCTTCTTCGTCACTGCTCATGTTGTGCGACGTGCAATTGTCACAGAGAACTGCGAGTATGGGTCTGCCTTTATGACCAAGAACTGAAAACAACAAAACTTCACGTCAGCTAGTTCATCGCGTTGGGACACCTGACCTGCAACGACTGCTGCGTTGCAGAGCACCAGCTGCACTCGCAAGTGCACTTGCGAGGTGGAGGGCACAGAAAAAAATCGCAAAAACACTGGGACGTTAACTCCCCGATTCACGAAAACGGCAAGTCAAGCACACACCCAGGTGTGTTGCACCTCAATGAACTCACCGACGCGTACGCCCCACACGAACACAAACAGCACTAAAACATTTCGGAATGCTCGTCCTGCAGCAATACGCCCCCTCTCGCAACTTCTCCCAACACTGCCGTTGGAAACCCGTCGCTCGCTCGTTAGTATCCGGTTTTGTTGCTCTGTGCTGCTCTGTGGAGCGTGGAGCGTGGTCTGTGGTCTTGCGAGCACACGAGCATGAACGACGTGACTGCGGAATGGTTGACGCTGCATGGCTTGGATTGCGACGGATCCACCGGGACCTTACGTGGCAGACGCAGGCGCACGAGAGCGAGCGAGCGAGCGAACGAACGAACGAACGAACAAACGAACTTCACACACAAAGCGGCGCCGTGGCGTTTGTTGTCATCAATCGATCGATCGAACATTCGTTCGCTCGATTGTTCGTTCGATTGTTCGTTCGATTGTTCGTTCGTTCGTTCGTTCGTTCGTTCGTTCGTTCGTTCGTTCGATTGTTCGTTCGTTCGTTCGTTCGATTGTTCGTTTGTTTGAGAGAACGGAGAGCGATCCAACGACCGACCGACGACGACGAAAGGCTTCCACGCCACCGTTTCTAAACTATGGTCTTTCCACTGTCACACTCTGCTGCACTTATCCACTCGCAAGCCATGTCTGTACTAAGTCCACAAAAGCACCACTTCGCGCCGTCACTCTGCCACGACTATGTTATATCTACATCCAGGACTTCCACGTTTTAACGCCGCGCTCACCGCCACGAACCACAACAAGTCCTGTAAAAGGAAAGGATGACTAAGCCACATGGACACTGACAACTCACTCACTCACCCCCACTCACAGTTCACCCCACTTTCGTAATAGTTCTGAGTGACTGACCGCCGGATTCGGGGTTCTATGAGTGGGCTGAAGGCGGGGAGTGCGCGGGAATCGTAATAGTTGAGTGATTGAACGGAGGAGGTGTGGAGTAATAGTTGAGTGATTGAAGGCAGGTCAGTGGAGGTACAGTGCACTGCCGGTGGGTGAGTGAGTGTGTGAGTTCGTAATAGAATGATTGATTGATTGATTGATTGATTGAGAGCGAATGAATGGGAGTGAGGGAGTGACCAGTGCAACGCAGCTGAGTGAGTGAGTGAGTGAGTGAGTGCTGTCGTTCGTTCGTTGTAACGCTCCTTCTCCGCCGCCTTCACTCCCACTCCCAGTCGACGGCTCCCACGCCCACACAGACACACACACACAGTGTCACTCCGTTCGTTCGTTCCATCGTTCATTCGTTCGTTCGTTCGTTCATTCGTTCGTTCGTTCGTTCGTCGTTTGTTCATTCGGTCGTTCGTTCGTTTGTTCATTCGGTCGTTCATTCGTTTGTTTATTCGTCACAACAACAACGTCGTCGTCGTCGTCGTCGTCGTCGTCGTCGTTATCGTGTGGGCCTCTCCCTGTTGTGTGACTCCGATCTGCTCGTGGGTGGTTCGAAGATTTTACCACCTTCCTGCTGGTGTACTCCATCGCTTGTTGTTTGTTGGGCAAGAGTCTGCTGTCGTTGGTGTGCTTATGAATGCGGTAGTCGGTGCGTGCTGGGTGGAGACGAAGAACGGGCGCACGATCGATCGTTTGTGGACACGTCCGAAAGCATCTGACACGTGGTAGTAATGTTCGGAGCTGTGCGTTGGAACGTAATGAGTGGGTATGCAGTTTTGGTGGGGCCAGTTTTTCCGAAGAATTTCGTGCGCTCCTTCGACCAGCCGCGAGCGGGAAAATGTACACTGCAGGCTTTGCGGAATATTGCTGAGGACCTTATTTTCATTCTATTTTTCTTGTGCACCGGTTGCTGTGCGCACGTTGGAATAGTTTTTACTTAGAGCGCAGTAAAGATGTCGTACACTCGCACGGTGCCAAATCGGCCCTATGATCATGTGTACGACAGTACGTTCACCACCAACACAAACACGCGCACGTACCGCGCTGCCGTCCGTGCCAACCCGGTAAATTTGACAAAAGAAGTCGCGGGAGCGGCAAGGTTCAAGTACTTCCGCAGACCAGTTGTGCCGTACATGCAGGCAGTTGCCCCTGAGGTCGTACTTGCGCGAAACAAACCCGCCGCACCGACAGATGCCGAGTCCAGCGAGGTCGAGATTCCAAGTGCAACGCGCACGGTGGAAGTGCAAACACTGTACCGAGAGTCTGAAGCACAGACTGATCCGTACTCTCCAGATTACATCTTGCAAGCAGGAGCTCCCAAACCCGAAGTGTTGCTGTTGCAAAACAAGAAGTTCGGGAACGGTCTCCCAATCGGTTTGCGCGAGGTGCAGATCATCGAGAACGCCCGACAGAAACGAGCCTTCGAAGACTCGCTGCCACCCATGACAGATGAAGCCTCTTACGAGATCCGCCGCCGACTCATGGCGAAACAGGAGCAGCTGCAGTTTCGACGCCGCGAGGAGGAAATACAAGAGCTTCAAGACCAGCGCCTGCAACTTCTCGAGGCCGCACTTGTCGAGAAAGACAAGGAGGCGATGTACGCTTCCGAGCAGCGAGTCGAAGCGCTGCGCCAGCGAAAGATAGAGCAGAAGGACATCGCCGTTGCGGCAATTCAGCGACGCAGGATCACCATGCTGCGCAAGTTGCAGCACCAGCGAAAATTGGAAGAGGACCGCATCCAACGAAAGCCGAGGAAGCGGGACATCATTTCCGACTACGCCGATTTCAAGTCGAAAGCCTACGCACCAAAGACCCGTCTCGGCCTCCTAGTCGACCAACAACCGTCGAAGTACGATTCGCGGGCGCATGATATCGAGCCACTGGCCGCGCAGGATCTCAGTGAATCCATTCCGACTTCAATGCTGACAAGCAAAATCACAGTTCCTAAGAAACTCCAAGACGTGCAAAAACGCGCCGAGCGGTTGATTGACTCTCGCTTGGAGTACATGAATTCGTTGATCGCGGCGGAGCGAAACGAAAAAGCCGCAGCAGGTAAGGACACCCAAGCCACACCCGAGCCCGCGTGGATGAAGAAGAGGTCAAAGGTTCAGCGCCCAGCAACGCCATCGATCACTCCTGCTTCGGACAACGCCGTTCCCAACGCCATTGTGTTGCTCCAGCGTCTTTTGCGTGGTCGAGCGGTTCAGAATATGATGTTCGAAGGTCGCAGTCGTCGTCAAGACTTGCTGCGCGAGTTGCGATACGAAGAGCAGCAGGAAGAGGAGAGCCAAGAGAAGGCACGGCAGCGAGCTGAGAAGGTGAGTTCGGCGATTCTTGTTTGGTTGGCGGCGTGCATGGGACGCGTGGAAACATACTCACTCCTGGCTGCGATTGTGTGCTGTAGGATCAGGCCCGTGATTTAGCAGAGGCTGTCCAGTCGACAAAGGATAAGATATTGGGTGAGGTCGTCAGTTCGACGTTGAATCTGTTGGCGGACCACAAGGTGAACAATGCAATTGAGTCAAAGGTGGACGCTCTGGCCGCCAAGGCCATTCAGTTGCGCAATGAACGCGAGGCAGAAGAGTCGGGTCGCCGTCAAGCGGAGGAAATGCTTCGCTTGCGACATGACGAAATGTATCGACAACTCATGAACGTGCACCACCAAACTGTTGACACGTTCGTTGACGAGTTACTGGATGGCGTTACAGAGGCCACGGCTGCAGAAACAGCATTCGCTGAAATTTCGGGCCACGTTCCAAAAGCTGCAGCCGTTGATGGCGAAGACAGCGAAGTAGTAAGAGACCTCGTCTCGTCGACGGTGTTACCACAAGTAGAACGAGAAATGGTGCGTCAACAGGCTGCCGCAGAGGAACGCAAGTATGTTGATGCGGCCAGCGATGCCGTGCAAGGAGCTATCGCGTCAGTGCAAGCTGAAGTTGAAGTCGAGGAGAAATCATCGGACTGATTCACCTTCAAGCCTCACTTGTCGCTCCGTATTATTATATTTTGAACTGTAAAAACCTCTCTGAAGCATCCCACGTCATGTCAATAGGTAGATCAATGTTATTTCGAACTCCATCGTTGGCACATGAGGCAGGCACCAAGCAGTAACGACTCTCTCACATCGTCATGGTAATGAGAATAAATAATAAATAAAAAGGACAATGAGACTTCACTACACGAGATCTACCCTTGCAACAGAACCAGGGTTGCTCCGAGCCACAAAGCCATGCTAATGGATGCCGTCGAAGCTGATGCCGGACACGTTTCGTCACATTCGTCCACTGCGTCGTCGTACTCGTTGCATTGAACCCCCAACATGTCAATGCATGGATAACAGTAACTTTCGCCAGCAGCGAGGGAGTTTGAGTTTTCTGGCAATGTGGAACAATAGGACGACTCATTTGTCCCAATATTTTCAGTTGTCGCACAGTCAGATGACACCTGCGACAGGAAGGGGAAGGAGAGCCCAGGAAATATCAGCACAGAGCGGGAGCAACACACGTCAGCAACACACATCGTACCAGGCAGTTGCACGTATTGCAGGAACCATCGATAGAAGCTTCGTAGTCCTGTGCAACAATTACAGGGAGCGTCAAAACACGCACACAGCGGCGCCAACCACTGCACTTTGAAACATACGTCACAAGTCTTGAACATGATCGTGAGCGCGTGCCCTGACTGATTCTCATTTACTTCGACGCCCTCGAGGAGTTCTTCGGCACCGAGCTTCATCTGCACGCAATCGAGGCAGTATCCTTCTGCGTGGCAGAAACAACTGTACGAGGTGCAGACACTGTTGCAGTCAGCGTGCTTCTCGCACGGATCGCACTGGGGACAATTACCGTACTGATCGCAGCCATAGTAATGATACGAAGTACAGAGGAATCCCAGCACGTTCGACAAACCAAGAAGCACGAGCAGACACGTCAGTCCGCGGCACGGCGTCTGCATCGGACCAAAATGCGAAGGTTCCCTGTGTGAATCCCTACCGCTGTAGATTCGGTGTGGGCAAGCTTGTAGCTCACTCTCAAGACGCGCAACACTTTCGCACTTACGCAACTATACGGTTGCGGTAGCCTGCCCGTCTTCACGTGCAGCAGACAGACGCTTGAAAATCGAGTGAAATCCCCTGAGCAAAGAGTGCAGAGTCCACACTTCACGTGCATAAAAACCCACCACACACAATTCCCACAACGTTTCACTCGACAAACAAAATTCCAACAACTACGCATTCTTCTCCTACCTTGACTGTGCGTCGTCCCTGCCTTCGTGTCTTCGCGTTCGCTTCACAACGTCGTGGTCCGTTAGTCATGCGGTCGCTACGGAGGATGAAAGCAAAGGATGACGACACAGGGGGATGACGACGACGAAGCATGACGACCATGACGATAAATGAGGACGACGGCGATACATGGAGACGAGTGTGAATGGCGACGAGGACGGGTACGACGACTATGTGAAAGCAAATGAGAAAACGCAAGCCGTATGTAAGCTGTGGCGACGGCATTGTCAAAAGGCGTTGTCGCTTTTGTCGCGTTGTCGTCGTGTCGTCGCGTCGTCGTCGTCATCAGCAAAACAAAGTCGAAACGACGAAACGACGAAACGCTTACGATAGGCACCCTTACCACATAAATCACCTCGTACCTCCACATCCAACATTTAACCCCCTCAACACTGTCGCACAGTTCAAACGCACTCTCGCGCGCGCAGTCGCACTCACTCACTCACTGCCACACTCACTCACTGCCACACTCACTGCCAGTCACTGTCTGTGGGCGTACTAACTCAGCCCAAGGCCATCATCACATCACTCACTCACAGTCACTCACTCACAGTCACTCACTCACTCACTCACAGTCACTCACTCACTCCCGGCGGTCATATGTACAGATGTACATTGTCCGTACATGATATGTACATCTGTATCGTACAGTTTATGTACATATACCGTCCAGAGTTCGTGCTTGTGCTTCATACCAGTGACGCAGTGCCATGTACGGAGTACACTGTACACACCATCAACACATCTCGTACATAAAGTGTACACGTTCATAAAATGTACACTATGTGAGTTAGTGGCCGTGCTGCTGCGGCCACTCCCACTCCCACTCCCACTCCCACACGGCAACTTGAGTGGGGTGGAGTTGAGTCGCTGGCGTCCAGCCCCACTAATCAGTCGATCTGAGCGTCGCGCGTCGAAGCGCCCTCTTAGCTCTCAGTCGCAGTTCGTCGATGTTCGTCGATGTTCGTTTACGTCGTCGTCGTCGTCGTCGTTGTCGTCGTCGTCGTCGTCGTTCGTTCGTTCGTTCATTCGTTCGTTCGTTCGTTTGTTCGTCGTTGCGAAGGCAATTTGAGCGAGAGAGTTCCATCCGCCGTCCACCGCGCCGTGTTGTGTGGGAGGGTGGGTGACTGACTGCTTGTTCGTGGAGTCGTTTTCTTGCTTGTGTTGTTTGTTGGTTTGGTTGTTGGATGGATGGTTTGAAGGCACGCCACTTCTTGCTTTTTGGGATGACAGACACGACGACGTGGCGCAACTCAAATATCCGTCGTGACTTCGGGTGGAATGGGCGACGCGACAGTGTGACGTTGTGACGGAAAGTCTGCGTGCGGCACGCGAACAGGTGGCGCGTGGTCAGTGTGCACGGAGCAACAGGTCAAGAAGGTTGCTGTTCTGTCGGAGACCGCGCTCAAATGTTCGCTGTCGCTTGCTTAGTCTGCCTGCTCCCGTTCGTTCGTTGTACTATTGCGACGAAGGCTGTCGTTGCCGTGGCCTGAACGCACTGGGGTCTTCTCGTTTGTTCACTACTTGTTGCCGTTGCAACAGAGACAGAGACAGAGACAGGGTGGGTGGGTCGGCGCTGTGCACAATACTCGCCGGCGAACCGAGACGATGACCGTCTTCCAAGAGCGCATGCCGTCGCGCATCGGACAGAAGACTCCAGCGTCGACATGTTTCTGGCTGCGTGGTTTCTGCTGGCGTCTGTTTTCCCCCGTTTTTGGTTTTGGACACATCGTGATTCATAACGTAGTGTGCGTTGCGTAACTTGACTCAAAATGGCAGAAGAAAACTCTCAAGACCCTACGACGGAGCAGGTCGTCGAGACCCCGGCCGTCGACACCGAGGTCGCAGATGAGGAAGACCCTGATGTCAGCCAGTGCATCGATGACTACTTGTCCGACGGCGAAGAGGATCACGATGAAGACTACGTGCGACCCAACGAAGTTTCCACGGACACCAGCTGCCTCCTCATCATCGACCAACTCCCCAAGGTCGGGCCCGGCAAGGTGGAAAAGCTGACCACTTTGTTGACCTCACGCGTGCTTGCGCGCAAGCAGCTCGTGGCTGGCTCGGACAAGTCCGAAAAAGTTCCGCCCGTGAGTTTTACCATGCCTGTCGATGAAGATGGCGAGACCACTCTTGGATTTGCGGTTGTCGAATACGAAAGCGCGTCCATTGCCAAAGCCCAACTCGCCGTTCTCGACGGCTTCAGCAAGTTCAAGCTGAAGTTGAAGGCATACTCCTTCGTGGACTTCCAAAAGTTGTGCACTGTACCCGACACTTTGGAAGAGAAGAAAGTGGAGGATCACCCCGAGTACCAGTTCCTTCAAAAGCAAACGGGGCGTGAGTTGTACTCGTGGCTCACGGACAAGCGTGTGCGCGACCAATTCGTCATCCGATATGGTTTGAACACCGAAGTGCACTGGGCCGACACTGTCGCTGGTGTGGACCTCGACTACGGAGGTGAGCGCGAGAAGGAGCGCGACTTGAACTGGTGTGAGATGCACGTGATGTGGTCGCCGCTGGGAACTTACCTGTTGACGCAGCACATCAAGGGTGTCGCCCTTTGGGGAGGCCCACAATGGGAGAAAATCCTCCGTATCCCATGCGAGCACGTCCGCCGCGTGCAGTTCTCGCCGAACGAAAAATTCTTGTTCACGTGGAATGGTGGCGGTGAGATCCTCGACAACATGGACACTCGCGCGTCGAAGGGCCGCAAGGCCGTGACCCTGTGGAACATCAAGGGCGGAACCAAACTCAAGAGCTTCGACTACGATCCTTTCGAGCCCGAGCCCATGGGTAATGAGTGGGACGAACCTTGGTCGTACTTCAAGTGGAGCTCCGACGACCGATACTTCGCTCGCGCCGCTTACGCACATGTTGACAACGATGAGAAAGCCGAACGTGAGGCCAACATTCTGCGCATCTACGACAGCAAGACTTTGAAGTCTTCTTCTATCGTCGCCAAGGGAGTCCGTGGCTGCCAGTGGTCTCCAGGTACCAGTGGTGAGGCCGGCTCCAACAACATCATTGCGTACTGGGAGCCCGAAAACAAGAAGAAGAGTCGTCATGCGTCCGTGACTTTGAAGGCATACCCGTCCAAGAAACTCTTGCGCCAGCAGACTCTGTACAACGTGACCAGGTGCACCATCCACTGGCAAAACAACGGTGATTTCATGTGCGCACACGTCGTCCGCCACAGTGCATCCAAGAAAACTTCGTTCACGAACCTCGAGCTGTTTCGCATCCGCGATCGTGACATTCCCGTGGAGACTCTGGAGATCCGCGAGCGCGTGCACTCTTTCGCCTGGGAGCCCAATGGCGTGCGATTCTGCGTCATCCATGGATCCACCACCAACACTGTGTCCATTTACACCATGCACGCAGTTCGCGGCGGAGACGCATACGCGCTGGCTTGGCAGTTGGACGAGAGAAAGTCGACTGCCATTTTCTGGTCGCCCGTCGGCCGCCACGCCGTTCTTGCTGGCAAGGGACAAGGCAGCTACCACGGAGGCCTCGTATTTATTGATGCCGACGAGGAGGACATCTTGGCCACCCCTGAGCACTTCATGTGCAAATCTGTCAACTGGGACGTTTCGGGACGAATGGTCGTCACTGCAGCGACGCTTCCCATGCCGATGCCAGGCCAACAGAGTCAGAGCGGTGATCTTGAGCGCGGTTACCGCGTGTGGTCGTTCCAAGGCGAACCCATTGCCAAGAATGACATCCGTGACTTCTACCAGTTCACGTGGCGCCCTCGTCCGGCGTCGCTGTTGAGCGACAAAGAGCGCGAAGAGGTCATTCAGAACATTTCGCAAAAGGCTCGCAAGTACAAAGAACAAGATCGTTTGTTGGCCGAGAGCGACGCCCTCGCCAAAGCCAAGGAAAAGAGCAACATGCGCACCGACTTCCACAAGACTATGGAGTCTCTCCACGAGTGGTACCTCAGCGAGCACGCCTTGCGCGTGGAGCTTCACGGCTACGACGAAACTGCGCTCCCGTGCCAAGAAGAGATCTTTGACATGGAACAGGTCATTGACGAGCGCCGTGAAAACTTCCAGCCCGACGAGGACGAGTAAATTCCAACGACGTTGGAGTTGCCGGCCGTTGCGATGTTGGGCAACGCTGCAGTGCTGCGGACCGAACGCGGGCACCGAAAAGTTAGAAACCATAGATAGTAGTCATTCCCTCGGATGTTAGGACCGTGGAAACGCGGTCGACCGAGATACAGTTAAAATATATAACCCAATACATCGAATTTGTAGCCGCACCGGGAGAGAACGTTTTCGCTCGTACACGTCAATTTGCATAATCGAGCGTATACCAGTAGTTTGGTCACCACGCCTACGGCCAACGGCTGGTCGGCTGGATGGATACGACACTTCAGCTCGCTCTGATGAGCGGAGTGGAGGACGATATGCTACTCGAGTACATCAGCACACACAGACGCTGTTCTCCGCTATTATATTCTATCATTCTCCATTCCAATGCAACGGGGTTGTCCGACCACATGAAATCATTCATTCATTCATTCATTCATTCATTCATTGCGTCCGTGTGCGTTGTGCATTGTCCATTGTCTGCATTGTGCATTGTCCGTTGCGCATTGTGCATTGTGCATTGTGCATTCGGTCGTCGTATGGTAGACTATCGTCGCTGCCATTCATTTCATTCATTCATTCATTCGTCGTCTGTCGTCTGTCTGCCGTCCGTCATTCATTCCACCCACCATCCACTTTCCATTGTCCATTTTCTCAATACTGTACAAAGTTGTACCCAGTACTAGTCGTCGTACCAAAAGTACTGCCAAACATGCATGATACTCAGTACTAGTACTACTGTATGTACTAGTGGTACCTAAAGTACCGCAATAGATTGTGTATCGTCCACTCACTGCGAGTGAACGGTGAGTGAGTGAGTGAACAGTGAGTGAACAGTGAGTGAGTGAGTGAGTGAGTGAGCGAGCGAGTGGCAGTTGAAAAATGGACCACTGACTCACTCACTCACAGTCACTGTCACTGTCTCTGCACTCTGTCTGCACCACCACCACCCACCCACCACAACAGTGACAACAACACACAACAACAACACACAACAACGCGGGAACACCACACAAAGCAACGCAAACGCAACGCAGCGTAAACGCAACACAACGCAACGCAACGCAAATGCAACGCAACGCAACGCAACGCAAATGCAACGCAACGCAACGCAACGCAACGCAACGCAACGCAACAGCGACGACGACGACGACGACGATGACGACGATGACGACGATGACGACGACGACGATGATGAAACAGCGACGCAACAGTGTGCGTTTGTGGACAACGATGACGCGACGCGACGCGGCACAACGCAACGACGACGACGACGATGAAACAGCGACGCAACAGTGTGGAACGGCGGACGGTGTGTGGACAACGATGAGCGACGGAAAAAGGCGAGGACGACGGAGGCGAACACTGTGGTGAATGCGGTTGTGGTCTTGATAGAGGTTAGAAACCGGCCGGTGGCAGCAGCAGCAGCGTTGTCGTCGTCGAAGCAGTTGTAGTCATAGTGGTCGGTGAATGAGATGAGAGACGGTGGAGCTGTTAAGTTGACGAGGGCAAGTGCCGGGAAAGGCGGCGAGTTGGAGGATAGATGGGATGAGAACGGCAATGAGAACGAGGTCGTCGGGAAGAGTCGTGGGGAAGAGGAGTACATCACGTGGATGCATTCTCTCGTATTGCAGAAATAATGCGTTGAGAAGATCGCAAACGTTTGCGCGGATTGCACTGCACATCGATCAGTTGTGGTTTTGCCTCGCTGGAAGGAGGTCGACGAGGTCTCGTCTCGGTTTCCAGCAGTATGGATCGTGCTCAGCAGCTCGCCAAATGGAAGGCTGCACGTTCTCAGAAGAACAAAACTGGGCAAGAACCTTTCAAAAAAATGGCGACTCAGAAGGCGAAGGACCTCCGCCTTCTCAAAGAGAAACAACTCACACAGAAGAAAACCGTCAAAAAGACCACGAAGGTAGACGACCAGCGGTTGCCCGCGCAGAAAGAAAATACGGAAACCGTCACAGAACCAGTACCAGATACAACAGTCATTCCTGCGAGCCCGCAATTTGAGGTGTTCAGCAGTCGCAGACTCAGCGGGGCGCGTCGGATCTCCGAAGGACGGCGGCTGTCTGCGGCATCAACAGGATCGACGCGTGGGGGAGCATTGCGACGTCTTGGACTTGGCGGCGGCGGCGCAGCACGAAGAATCTCTGATGCAGACAGGCGAATTTCGTCGGGTAGCGTTGGGTCCACCGCGTCGACGGGAGACTGGAGAAGCCCAGCACCAAGCTTTGAGAAAAAATCTGTGTTCGCAAAAATGCGCGCACGAAGGACGTCTTCATCAAGCCAGCCAGGTGCAGGTGCGGAAGAACCAGCCGCTCCTAAATCTGACCAGAAGCCTGTGTCAAGTGGCAACAAGAAAGCGGGGACATCTTCCATGTCTCGCGCGCGCCGCCTTGGAGGTGGTGCCTCGCGCGCTGCTGCGTTTGTGGCATCTGCGACTAGTATTCCGGCCGTGGTCACGAGTATAGCGACGAAAGCGCAAGATACCGATGTGGCAAAAACGTCCAGGGAGTGGCAACTTTCAGACTTCAACATTGGCAGAGCTCTTGGCAAGGGAAAATTCGGAAACGTATACCTTGCCTCACAGAAGCAAACGGCGTGCTCGTCGTTTAAGATTGCATTGAAATGCTTGTTCAAGAAGGGTATTATGCAACAACCAGGATGCGTCCAACTTCTTCAACGAGAGGTAAGGTGTTTGGCCATGTGCGTCTTCATCTGATGATTCAATGCAACTGAGCATCACTCGCATTTTGCCGACTTTCAGATTGAAATACAGTCACGACTCGTGCACCGCAACATATTACGGCTATTTGGACAATTTCAAAGCAAGAGTCAGGCAAGTTCATGATGCTCCGCCATCTCGGTGTGCAAAGGACTTCCACTAACAAGGCTGTGTACAATGGCAGGTGCACATGATTTTGGAATTTGCTGCAGCTGGCAATTGCTACTCGCTTCTGCAGAAGCAACCTGCACAAAAGTTTAGCTGCAAGCAAGCAGCGTTCTACATGCGGCAAGTGGTTGATGCTGTCGCATACTGCCACGAAAGGCATGTCATCCATAGAGATATCAAACCGGAGAACATCCTTCTCGCCGGCGAGGGTCCATCCTTCACCGTGAAGTTGGCGGATTTCGGCTGGGTAAGATCTGCATCCGTTACCATTAGTGTTCGAAAGTGCACGTGCACAGATGGCTAATGTCGTTCTTGACTTGCTGCAGGCAATCCACGATCCACGAAAAACTGTTAGACGTTCTACATTTTGCGGAACACCAGACTATTTAGCGCCTGAGATCGTTTTAGGTATGCGAGACATGCAAGTACTTGCACTATGGCGTTGTTTCAATGACGACATTTCCTGTTGCAGGTGACACATACGATCAATCAGTAGATATCTGGGCACTTGGCGTCCTGTTTCACGAATTCTTGACAGGTGCGTTGGCTATCTCAAAAGTAATGTCAATTGCTTGAGTCTAAACTTGATTTTTTTGTTCTTGTGCAACAGGAATCCCTCCTTTCTCGGCGGAGACTAACGAAGAACTGTTTGAGCTGATTGGAGAGTGCTCGTTTTCATGGGACGCCATCGAAGACTTAAATCTACCTGCACCAGGTTGGTGTTCGCCTCGTTTTCGATTCTTCAATTTTGGTGGCACCGCGCTCACCTAACGTTTTGTTCACAGGACACGCTCACAAATTGATCGCAAGCCTGCTCGTTGCAGAGCCAAAAGATCGATTGACTGCAGCTGAAATTGTACAGCACCCAGCACTGAACAATATTCCATCACTGTAATTGTGTGAACACAATCTTTTTGGCATTTGTAATGTTAGAACAAATTGTGTTTTGCAATTCGGTAACTACCCGGGTATGATCGTCGAATGTATGGTCGGTTGGCAACAGACCTGCGTTGCGCGTGTCACTGTTATTTTATGAAAAAGCCAAGAAAGCTTGCCTACGACTTGCGAGCACGTTTGTTCGAAAGAAGGCGTGCTTTGCTCGCCACAATGTCAGCGGGCAGAATCACAGACGAGGAGGTTATGACAGGTGCTGCAGCTAACGGAGGAGTTGCCCCGATCCGCTCCTGGCTTCTGCGTTGCTCTACGACTTTCTGCATGCGCTCCAGGAATGTGGCCGGGCAGTTCCTAATTTGCGCCTGAAATACACCTTCGACCCACTCGCGCCCTTTTGCCAATGCCTCTGTAATGGGTGGCTGCTTTGCCAAGAAAGCCACTCCAATTTTCTGTTGGAGGTTGTACAAACATCAAATGTGAGGGTTCGATTCGACCACAGCATGCGACTTACAATTTCATCAAAGAACGCACCACTTTGGAGGCTGAATCCTTTTTCATCGTTATTACTCTGAGAATCAACCCTATCTCTTGCCGGGATTTTGCGCTCAAGTGTTCCTGCACGTCCTGAAACGTGCCACCAACAGAGTCCATCATTTCTGTTGTGACAGCCTGTTGGAGCTTACTGAGCACCAACTGGCGTGCAATCTCCTGTTTCAAGGGCTCGTAATCATCCACTTTGCTCCAGTCGTCGATCAATTTGAACGCCAATGGTAAATTTGGTTCCAGTTCGCCTGCGGGCTTGGACAAAATATCCCTCAAAGTGTACAGACGCAGTTTCTTGGCGGCAATAATGACTTCTGGAGAATGCACTTCGCTGACAACCTCCGGAGGAAACACATTGCCTTGCTTCAAAATTGTTCGAATACATTCCGCGTTCTGGGCATCACCGCCTTGCTCCGCATAAGACAATGAATAATCCAGCATCCATGAGTTTATGAACGGCCTGTTGAGTTCGCATGACTCATCGAGAGCAGCGACACGGGCGAGGTTGACCGCGCTAAAGCTGGCACGATCTGGGCTAGACATTGGGAAGTGGTGCCTCACGAAATGTTGACTTCAATATCCATGGTGTGCAGGAAATGCGACTTTAAAAGTTGACAAAACGACAAGGTGATGTCTGAAATTGCTTGCTCACAGGATACCCTACCCTCTCCGCCCCCCGTCTACCTGTCATGCAGCTCTTGGAGCATCCTAGCACCCAAACAGGCAACACACAGGTGCCACTGCACGCCATGAACTACACTCTGCACTCCCTCGCTTCCGTTGTCAGCGCCGCCTGTGTCGCCACGCTCACGAAAACAATCAACGGTGACAACGCTGACAACTCCACCAACCGGCAGCTTGAAATCCGTCATGCTAAACCCACCACAGCCAACAACAAACCAACAACAACATTCGAGTCGGCAGCACAGCAGCAACCACCAGTACCACCAACAAAACAGTCGACTCGACACCACCAACAACCAACAACACACCAACCAACAACACACCAACAACAGCACTCCAACAACATACGGCCAGCTTGGCAATTCGACGGCGTGACTACGAATTGCAACAACCAACAACCAACAACCAACCACCACTCCCAACAGCCAACAACCAACAGCCAACACTGACACCGACACCGACACCTTCACCAGCAGCAGCAGACAACCAACAACGAGCAGTTGCACTCGACAATTGCACTCGACAACGACAACGACAACGACGACGACGACGACGACAACCAGCCGTCAGGCAACTCGACAACAACACAACGAAGCGAAGCAAACGCCGTTCGAATGTTCGAATGTTCGAATGATGCATTCAAACTTCCTCACTGCTGCTTTCGCCCACAGTCAGTCACACAGTCACGCAGTTCACAATCTTCATCGTCAATCGTCGTCATCGCCGTCCGTCGTCACCCAACGTCGTCGTCGTCGTCGTCGTTGTTGTTGTTGTCGTCGTCGTCGTTCGTTGTTGTTGTTGTCGTCGTCGTCGTCGTCGTTCGTTGTTGTTGTTGTTGCGTCGTTGTCTTCGTCGTTACGTTGCAGTTCGTCGTTGCGTTGTATGTTCGTCGTTCGTTGTTGTCGTTGCGTCGTTGTCGTCGTCGTTGTCTTCATCTGCGTTGTGTTGTAGTG
>ENA-OWNT01001821-OWNT01001821.1-seawater-metagenome-genome-assembly--contig:-NODE-1821-length-24572-cov-3.229680_pt1 | contig 24572 bp, 20 predicted proteins | sample MGYA00238136_ERZ651165 | MGnify/ENA primary metagenome ERZ651165 (study PRJEB26861, sample SAMN08777766) | seawater metagenome | isolation source: coastal seawater | place: USA: Florida | collected...
ACTCGGCTGTGCCGGATCGCGGGCAATTGCCTCTAGTTCCCTTGCAACCGCAGCTGGGTTTTGCCGCGCTTTGGCAAAGGTCTGACCAAAGTGCGTGCCCCGACGGGAGCTATTCGGAAACCATCCCTCCAATAACCCGGCAGCCCAATCCGGTGCTTTGTCCGAGTGACACGCTGTGCAGGTATCCGGCGCACCGGTTTCTGCTGACAGATCGGGACGGGGCACGCGGAAACTGTGATCGCTTCGGGCGTCGATCCCCATATAGACACGTTCGGCCATATGACAGTTCTTGCACTGGCTACCTGCACTGCCCTCAATGTGATGGTGATGCAACGGGCTGTCATAGTCCCCCGTACCGAGTGTCTGAAATCTGGCGTTCCCTGCCGGAGAATGGCACTGAGTACACACCGCGTTGCCTTCGGCCTTCAATCCCGCGCCATGCGGGTCGTGGCAATCCATGCAGCCCACCCCACGGTTATACATCCTGGACTGCAGGAATGAGCCATAGACATAAACTTCATCGAGAATTTGGCCGTCGGCGTGATAAAGACCCGGCCGCAACAAAGCCAGCGTAAATGCATCATCGTACGGCGTGCCGGGCAAGGGCAAACCTTGGCCCAGGCTTTCGCGACGGGAGTGGCAGGCGGCGCAGATCTCGATATCATCTCGTGTATTCCCGGCCCCGAGCGCAACACTGAGCCCCATATCGGCATCATCGCCGCCCTGCTCGGCCCAGGTTACATGGGATGCAGCTGGCCCGTGGCAGGCCTCGCAACCGACGCCGATTTCAACCTGCGTAGAAGCGTAGGAACCAGTGCGCAAACCATAATTTCGTCGATAACCGGTCGCGTGGCATTCCGCACAACGCGCATTCCAGGTTTTATAGGGGCCGGACCAGTGGAGACCGTCTTCCGGAGGCAGATCCTGATCAGGATAAAGATGGTACCACTGCAGCTTTTCCGCGTCCCAGACCACGTCGAAGCTCTGCAGTCGCCCCGGCTCAGTTTCCAATAGATACTGTTGGAGCGGTGCAATACCGGCAACTGAATGCACCGGGTAACTCGTGATCTGGCCGTCCTTGTCAATGACAAGAACACTATACACGCCGTCAGACTGGCTGAACTCGGCGATCATACCATCATGGCGGAAAACGGAGTCGTTAAAATCACCTATCACCGTATCCGGGCTTGGCTTCGTCCAAGCCAGAGCGTGATGCGACCTGGCCCACTGGGCGGCTGCCTGTTCATGACAACCGGTGCATCTGTCAGATCCTGCATAATCTCCGTCTCGAGCTTCGGCTGCGCCGCACAACAATACCAGTGACAGAACACACCCGCTAAAAAAGCCCTTAAGTATCATCCATAGCCTTTCGCTGCTTGCCGGCTGACAACAATGCGCCGTTGTACTCCGCTCCAAGGATCAGAATTGCGGAGTTCAAATACAGAAAGATGAGGGCCGCCATCGCTCCGGCCAGACCTGCGTATGTCGCGCTGTAACTGGCAAAGCGGCTGATATAGATCGAAAAACCCCAGCCCGCCAGCGCAGCCAGTATCCAAGTCAGAATGACACCCGGCAAGATTTGCAACAGGCCGTGTCGCCCGCCGGGTAGAATTAGGTGACATCCCAGAACCGCAAGCGCGGGCATCGCAATCACAAAACCCCAGCTAAACCCGACGCCATCCAACCAAGATGTCATCTGTTCCGGAACTGCATCCTTCAACATATTCGTATAAATCGGCAAAACCAAATCCAGGAAGGCCGCCAGCAAAACCAATGCGCCCCCGGCCACCACAAGGCCGATGCAGATCAACCGGGCTCTCCAATAGGGCCGCGTGTCGGTGTCGTGATAGGCCCGCGTCATCGCGACCCGCACTGCATCGACCCCGTTTGAGGCAAAATAGATCGCCAGAACCCCGCCCATCGTGATCAGGCCAGAATTCGAAGACGCTAAGACCGCACGTAACTCTGAAACAATAGGCGCGGCGACTTCTTCTGGCCAGGATCCAAACACCAGATCTATGACCTCGTCGTTAGGAATATTCTGCGACAGCGATCCTGCCAGAGCGACCACAAAAAGAATAAATGGAAACAGAGCCATCATCATCGACATTGCCACGTGGCTGCTCATCACCCAGCCACCCTTGTCGGCAAACCGTGTGACTGCCGCCCGCACAGCCGCAAGGTGGATCGCAAGGAGAGAGTAGTCGCGTTTCTTCATGGCAGCAGCCTAGCCCCCCGCTGTCGGCACTGCCAGAGCCGACTGGCTATGCGGCAACGACAAATCGCAATTCGCCCAGTTCAACGTTCAATCTGACGACATTCTCGGACTGGGCATTGCACCGCGTGCCTAGCCGGTGCAACATTGTTCCAACTGCACAATTCGGAGATCTGCAATGTCCGGCAAGAATACGTCACTCTATCGCCCGCGAGTGTGTGCAGATCTGACCCTGTGATGCCATCCGATCCGATCCCGCCTCAGGACCGCGGCGCAGATTTGTTCAATCTGTACACCCTGCGAGATTTGTCGATCATCGGGGCTGTGGCCGTGATCGGACTAACCGCCGGCGCCGGTTTTCTTGTCCCCCTCGCGCTTGCTATCTTGACCTTTGTGCTGATTATCGCGGTGGGAGACCGGATCAGTTCGTTCAACTTCAGAGGTCTGCGCGTGCCGCGTTGGCTTGCCGACCTTTTGGGGGTGGCGCTGGTTCTGTCCGGTCTGTTCGCCGTCATGTTCGTACTGGGCAGTCAGGCCACCAGCTTTGCGCGCGCCCTGCCCCGTTACGAGCAACAATTCGACGCTGCCATCAGCCGTGTTGTCGCCTTGATCGGCACCGAAATCTCGGGGATGCTTCAGACCACGCTCATCAATATTGACATGTCGCGCTTGGCCCGAAGCGCCTTTGGGGGTGCGACTTCTTTTTTGAACACCTTCCTTTTGATATGCCTCTACGTCGCCTTCCTGATGGCGGAGCGCAAAATGATGGCGCACAAGATTCTGCTTGCGGCTGGTAGCCCCCAAATGGGGGCTGAGTTGACCTCTTTGATGGATGAAATCTCGACCAGCCTGCAGAGGTATGTCAGCGTGAAGACGTTTGTCAGCGTTCTGACTGCGGTGTTCAGCTACACAGTGTTTGTGCTGCTGGGGCTAGAGTACCCGGAGACATGGGCGGTATTGACGTTTGCGCTGAATTTCATCCCCTCAATTGGGTCGGTGGTTGCAGTTGTATTCCCGGCGCTGGTGGCGCTGGTACAGTACGACACAGTGACACCTTTTCTGATCATTGTGTTTGGTTGCGGTTCGGTGCAGTTTCTAATCGGCAATTTCCTCGACCCCGCCCTGCTGGGCCGTTCGCTTAACCTTTCCACTTTTTCAGTCATCCTTGCGCTGACGTTCTGGACCGCAGTTTGGGGATTAATTGGCGCATTCCTCAGTGTGCCATTGACTGTCTGCATTCTGATCGTGTTCAGCCAGTTTCCAACCATGCGTCCCGTAGCCATACTGATGTCTAAGGACGGGCGCCTTCTGGGTACGGCTGGAGAACGCACGTCCTCCGACTACTCCGTTCGGTAGGCAGACAACCGCCGGTGGTATCGCCACGTCGCTGGTTCCTGTAAGCTGCGTGGAATAAAGAGTTTTCTGCCAAGCAACTACGTTGCATCGAAACAAGTTGAACAAATGCGCCCGAACCGCGCGTGGTATCATTAAAATGTGGGTTTCGCCCTGCTATCATGTCATAAAATAGGGCCAATCTGTTCTGGCCCAAGGCCACCTCGAGCCCGCCCCTTCCAGCCGGATTGATTGACCGGACCGAATTACGGCCCATTTTACTAGTCTGACCATCGCTTTTGGTCACAAACGACAGGGAGAAAACAATGACATTGCAACTTGACCCCAGTAGTGGCTGCCGGCGACTTTTTCGTCGCTTCATAGTCGCCGCAACGGCGGTCTTTCTCGCCGTCCCAGCGTGGGCACAATCCGAAAAGCCGAATATTCTGGTGATCTGGGGCGATGACATCGGCCAATCCAACATCTCGGCCTATACAATGGGTTTGATGGGCTATCGGACGCCCAATATCGACCGTGTGGCCAATGAGGGTATGATCTTTACCGATTACTACGCCGAGCAGTCCTGCACCGCCGGGCGATCCTCATTCATCACCGGCCAGTCGGTATTCCGCACAGGTTTGTCCAAGGTCGGTATGCCTGGCGCAAAGGAAGGGATGCAGGTCGAGGATCCGACCATCGCCGGCCTGCTCAAGGCGCGGGGCTATGCCACCGGTCAATTTGGCAAGAACCACCTGGGTGACCGGGATGAGATGCTGCCGACAAACCACGGTTTTGATGAGTTCTTCGGCAATCTCTACCACCTGAACGCCGAGGAAGAGCCGGAGAACGAAGACTACCCGCAAAGCGCGGAATTCCGTGAACGGTTCGGACCGCGCGGCGTGATCAAGTCTTCAGCAGACGGCTCAATCGAAGACACCGGCCCGCTGACCCGAAAACGGATGGAAACCGTCGACGAGGAAACGCTGGCTGCGGCCATCGACTTTATCAAGCGCAAGGAAGAAGAGGGCACGCCCTGGTTCGTGTGGTGGAACGGCACCCGAATGCACTTCCGCACTCACGTCAAGGATGACATGCGTGAAATGGCTGACGAACTGGCCGGCCGTCACGTAGATGAATATCAGGCGGGTATGATCGAACACGACATGCACGTCGGACAACTGCTCGACCTGCTGGACGAACTCGGCATCGCCGACAAGACGTTCGTGCAGTACTCCACCGACAACGGTCCGCATATGAACACGTGGCCCGATGCCGCCATGACCCCATTTCGCGGCGAAAAGAACACCAACTGGGAAGGCGGCTTCCGCGTGCCCGCGATGGTGCGTTGGCCGGGCAAGATCGAACCCGGCAGCGTCAGCAACGAGATCATGCACCACATGGACTGGTTGCCGACCTTCCTTGCCATGACCGGTGTTCCCGACATCAAAGAGCGACTACGCGAGGGCGGCGTGCAGGCAATCGGGCGTGAATACAAGGTCCACCTCGATGGTTACAACTCACTGCCCTACCTTCTGGGCGAAGAGGAAAAGACACCGCGCAAGGAAATCTACTACTTCTCCGATGACGGTGATCTGACCGCGCTGCGCTACGAAGAGTGGAAGGCGATCTTCCTTGAGCACCGCTTCCCGCAAACCCTGCGCGCCTGGGCCGAACCCTGGACCGAATTGCGTATTCCGCTGTTGTTCAACCTGCGCCGCGATCCCTACGAGCGGTCACAGATCACCTCGAACACCTATTACGATTGGTACATCGACCGGGCCTATGTCCTACTACCGGCGGCCGACTACATCGGTAAGTTCCTCTCGACGTTCGAGGAATTCCCCCCGCGTCAGAAGCCGGGCAGTTTTACCATCGGTGACGCTTCGGCGATGATCCTTGAGTCAACGGGATCCAAGTGAGCACGTTCAAACCGAGAACTCGGGGCCGCCGTCAGTATCTCCGGCGGCCCCTTCACTTATCCATTGAAAGTTTTCTGCATGTCTCCGCTTCTAACGTTGACTACCGCACTTGCCCTCGTTTCGACTGCAATTTGGGCTGATCCATTGCCATCGTGGTCCGACACCGGAGCCAAAACGAGAATTATCTCTTTTGTGGAAAAGGTTACCGACCCGGCCTCGGATCACTATGTGCCCCCCTCAGACCGCATCGCAACTTTTGACAATGACGGCACCCTCTGGGCAGAACAGCCGATGTATTTTCAACTCATCTTTGCCATCGATGTCATCGGTGAAATGGCCCGCGAAGACCCCTCGATCCTGACCACTGACACGTTGCGGTCGGCGGCGGCCAAGGATTACATGGCCGTCATTGCAGGCGGAAAACCTGCTATCCTCGAGGTCATGAAGCTGTCGCACGCCGGCATGACAGTCGAAGCACTCCAGGCCCGTGTCGCTGATTGGATCCTAACCGCAACGCACCCACAAACAGGTCTTCGATACGACCAGATGACCTACCAACCGATGATCGAGCTTCTGCGCTACCTCCGCGACGAGGACTTTAAGACCTATATTGTCTCGGGTGGTGGAATCCACTTTATGCGTGTGTTCTCTGACAAGGCTTATGGCATCCCGTCCGAGCAGGTTCTCGGAACCTATACCGAAACCGAATACAGGGTGGAAAACGGCGTTCCAGCCATCATCAAGGCTCCCGCTATTGGCTTTGTCGACGACAAGGAAGGCAAACCACTCAACATCGAACGCATCATCGGAAAACGCCCGATTATCGCTGGTGGCAATTCAGACGGTGACTTTGCCATGCTTCAATGGACAACAGCGGGAAGAGGCCCTCGGTTGGGGCTCATCATTCATCACACGGATTCGGAACGCGAGTTCGCTTACGACCGCGACAGCCACATAGGGCAGCTTGTCGATGGACTTGATCAAGGGCCAGACCTCGGCTGGCTGATCGTCGATATGGCCAAAGACTGGAGCCGCATCTACACTGGAGCGCGTTAGCCAACAGTCCATCCTCCGGAGCGGAGCAAAAGATGTTGTGGGTGTTTCTCAGCTCGCTGGCCGTGGCGGCCATGTACATCGCTGCATTCCTTTGCGCATTGCAAGCCGCCTCCACGGCGCGCACACCACAGGGGGCAGTTGGCTGGGTGGTATTCTTGCTGGCGACCCCATTTATCGGCATCCCCGCCTATTTGTTCCTCGGACATCATCGGATCTCTGGCTATCAGGTGTCGCGACGCGAATCTAAACGTGTGATCGACGGGATCCGCGATTTCGCCACAACCCATGCGCCCGATCCTGAAATCTCGCCCATCCCCTTCGGCCCATTTGAACATTGTGCCGATATGCCTGTCCTGCGTGGCAATGCAATGGGCCTGCTGATCAATGGCGAGCAGACCTTCGACGTCATCTTTGACGCCATCGACGACGCGAAGTTTTATGTTTTGGTCCAATTCTACATTATTCACGATGATACGATCGGACGAGCACTGCGCGACCGTTTGATCGCCGCCGCCAAACGGGGGGTGACCGTTCGGTTGTTGACAGACGGAGTGGGCAGCTATTCCCTGCCTGCATCCTATTTTGACACCCTGCGCGCGGGCGGGGTCACAGTCGCGGACCCCGGCGGCGCCCCCGGGCCGAGACACCGGTTTCAAATCAACTACCGCAATCACCGCAAGACGGTCGTAATCGACGGCAGTTCGGGCTTTACCGGAGGCTTGAACGTCGGAAATGAATACACCGGCAACGACCCGACATTCGGGCCATGGCGGGATACGCATATACGCCTTTCGGGTCCCATGGTTTTGCAATTGCAACTGATTTTTGCCGAGGACTGGCATTGGGCTACCGGTGAACTTCTCCTCGACGATCTGAATTGGCAGACCGAGCGCACCGAAGAAGACATGCCCGGGCTGATCGTTGCCACCGGACCCAGCGACCTCAGTGAAACCGGAAGCTTGATGTTCTTTTCTGCAATTTCAGCAGCTCGCAACCGGCTCTGGATCGCGTCCCCCTATTTCGTACCGGACATGGATATTGTCACGGCCCTGCGCCACGCGGCGCTGCGAGGTGTGGATGTTCGCCTTATGGTGCCCGACATGGCCGACCACCACCTTCCCTGGCTCGCTGCGCACGCATACTTTGATGCGGTCCGCAGCGATGGTGTTCGTATCTTTCGCTACAGCGAAGGCTTCATGCATCAAAAGGTTTTCGTGGTCGATGATGATCTGGCCGCTGTCGGCACAAGCAACTTGGACAACCGTTCGTTCCGCCTGAATTTTGAAACCATGGCGCTATTTTTCGACAATCGCGCCGCGGCACAGGTTGACGCAATGCTGCGCGAAGATTTCACACGCTGTTTCGAACTTACCGAGGACCTTTCCCAGCAATCTCCATACGTCCGCTGGGGAGCTCCGGTTGCAAGGCTATTCGCCCCGCTGCTTTGAACGGTGCCTCTGGTTTGGCGATATGTGGTCCAATGATTTGGATGTAATAGCAACCAGATAGGCGGTACTGACCCCAAAGGCCAAAATACCGGTAACCGCCGAAAACGCTCCGAAGACCCGCAAACCAGGTCCTAAAACGATATCCCCGTAGCCAAGAGTAGAATAACTGACCAATGAAAAGTAAATTGCGGTGTTCCAATCCTCAATCGCATCCGTGAACACCCAGGCTGCTGCCCAGATCCACGCCTGCAAGGTATGAGCCAGAACGATAAAGACCAGAGCGATCAAGAGCGTCAGGCCGACCGACTGAGTGCGCGAGCCCTGGCTCATGAAGCTCGAGTATCTGGTGATTATTGAGGTGGCCAGCACCAGCGCAAAAATTTCAACGACCAAACATGCACCCAAGTACATGCTCCCCCAAAGGATCTGTTGACCCAACGCCATTCGGAAACCCAAAGTTTGTTCATTGCCCGCCATCATAGTGTTAACACTACGTGATGGGAGATGACGACCCCCAAGCCGGCTGGACTGACCGCTAACGTCCCTGCAGGCAGCGCTCGTAAATGCGTCGATACTTTTCGACTTGTTTCTGCTGACGCTCCTGCTCGCGCCGTTCGGACGCAACCGCCCCGGCAAAGGCTGGTGCCGGCGGACTAGAAACCCCACGACTGGATGAGCCACCCAGGGCAACAGAGCCGCTTAGTCGAACCTGCCCTCTGCCATCGGGTGTCTGCAGGGCCAGCGGCGCACGGTATCCGCTTTCACTGCGCGCCCTCCGGTCGCACACGTCTGCCATAGGGTCGGCCATCGCCGGCGACAACCCAGTCAGACCAAGGTGTCCTAAGATCAGGGCATATCTGGCAAAAATGTAAGTTGAGATCCCAAATAATCGATGCATTTGCAGGGGGTTCCTTTGGCCATCGACAGCTAATGGCCCCAAGCATCCGAGGCGTCAATAGCAGCCATCCGAAATAGGTCCGACGCCGCGGCATTCCGCCTAAGGGACTGGACAGCGGCGTCTTGAACGTCAAATGGTGGCAAAAGCAAAGCAGTTTTTCAATGATGGATCGGTCCGCGTGTTACTGGAGATTCAGAACATCCGAAAATCCTACCCCGGCGAGTCCGATCGGCCGGTCTTGGCCGGAGTGACGCTAAATCTGGATGCTGGAGAAACGCTGGCTCTGACTGGGGAAAGCGGCAGTGGAAAAAGCACCCTTCTGCACCTAGCTGGCGCGTTAGACCAATTCGAAGGTGGAGAAATCTTGGTTCAGGGGCGAAAATTGTCGGAACTCAACGATTCCGGGCGTGCCGCGCTAAGACGCGGGCCAGTGGCGCTGGTGTTCCAGCAATTCAATCTGATACCATCGCTGAACGTCAGTCAGAACCTCGCGTTCCACGCAAAGATTGCAGAGCGCCATGACCCGGACTGGCTGACCGAACTGAGCGACAGGTTAGGGCTGGACGGCCTGCAGGATAGGTTTCCCGAACAACTATCTGGCGGACAACAGCAACGGGTCGCCATTGGACGGGCGCTAGCTGCGCGCCCCGCGCTGATGTTGGCGGACGAACCCACAGGCAATCTGGACGAAACCGCTAGCGGCCGAGTGATGGCATTGATGCTGGATCTTGTGGCGCGTAGCGGAACGGCTTTGTTTTTGGCTACCCACTCTGACAAGATTGCCAACCAACTGGACCGCCGTGTTCATCTCAGCGGCGGAACAATTCGGTGACCCGTCAGATCCTTCTGGCGTTTTGGGCGCACTGGCGACGGCATCCCTTGCAACTCGCCACCCTGATAATAGGACTGGCTTTGGCCACCGGATTGTGGTCGGCGGTTCAGGCGATAAACTCGCAGGCCCGCGCAAGTTATGCAGCCGCCTCCGAAGAGCTAGAGAGCGGGACACCCGTCCTGAAAGCAGCCGATGGTCAGGTCTCTCTGGCACAATATGTCGCGCTTCGCCGTGCCGGATGGGCGTTGTCTCCTGTACTCGAAGGCCGGTTCGAGGTGGCCGGGCGCAACATATTGATCACCGGCGTGGATGTATTGTCTTATCCCAGCCTACCTAAATTGACTGGTCGGCCTCAGACAGATCTAGATCCCGCAGCTTGGCTGTCAGGCCCAGGCAGGTTACTTGCAAGCCCCGCACTTGCAGATCTTCTGAGGGACGTTCCGGGACTGCCGCCGACGACCGTTGGCGCGCAGATGTCGCCCGGCGTCGTTTTGACGGACATTGCCGTGGCTGAACGGTTGTTGGCCCAGCCTGGAAAGATCAGCTATCTACTCGTCTTGTCCGAACAGCGTTCTGGTTTGCAGCCGATCTCGGCGCTGGAACCTGACTTGCAACTGCACACTTCGGAACGTGTTGCTGACGCAGCCAGTCTGACCGGCAGTTTTCATCTGAACCTTACTGCCTTTGGTTTGTTGTCCTTTGCGGTCGGCTTGTTTGTTGTGAACGGAACCGTCGGACTGGCGTTCGAACAAAGAAGACCAATGTTCCGAACCTTACGGGCCCTTGGTGTGCCCCTGCAGCGTCTGACGGCGTTGGTGATCGTGGAGTTGGCGATGCTGGCGGTGGCGGCCGCTCTGGCTGGTCTTGTCCTTGGATACCTTGTGGCTGCGGCCTTGATGCCCGATGTCGCGGCGACACTGCGTGGCCTCTATGGTGCATCAGTTGAGGGCGGGCTGATTTTGCGGCCCGACTGGGTGTTCAGCGGCCTTGCAATGGCATTGATCGGCACGGCTGCTGCCAGCGCCCAGGCATTGTGGCGGTTGTACCGGATGCCTCTGTTGGCGACACCCGGTCCAAGGGCCTGGGCAACACAGAGCGAGCGGGGAAACCGACATCAAGCTTTTGCCGGAATGCTTCTCACGGCTGGCGGAATTCTGGCAATTGGCCTGTTTGACGGATTGGTTGCCGGCTTTTGTTTGCTGGCCGGGTTAATGCTCGGGTGTGCTCTAATGCTTCCGTTGGCTCTCTCACACCTGCTGGCTCTGGCCGCTCGCCGGACTCGAGGAGGTGTCTCCGAGTGGGTTTGGGCCGACATGCGGGCGCAGTTGCCGGGTATTTCATTGGCGCTTATGGCGCTACTGTTGGCGCTGGCGACCAACATCGGTGTCGGTACTATGGTGTCAAGTTTTCGGCTAACCTTTACCGGCTGGCTCGATCAACGATTGGTGTCCGAATTGTACGTCACAGCCCGAGACGACGATCAGGGTGCCGAGATCGCCGCATGGCTGGCTCCGCGTACCGACGCGGTGCTACCGATCCGATCCGTTGACATTGTCGCCTCGGGCCAGCCCGTCAGCCTGTACGGAATCCTCCCACATTCAAGCTACAGCGAGCATTTTCCGTTGCTTTCATCTGTTTCGCGCGTATGGGAGCAACTCGCGGCCGGCGAAACAGTCTTGATCAGCGAGCAGCTGGCTCGCCGTACCGGGACCTGGACCGGTGACATGCTGACTTTGTTGCCAGACTGGACGTTGCCCGTGGGCGGGGTCTATTCTGATTACGGAAACCCGACAGGGCAAGCAGTGGTTTCACTGGAGGAATTGCTGGTTCGCCGGCCCGAAACGCCGAACCTCCGCTTTGGCATCCGCATTGATCCCATGCAGTTGGACGCACTAATCGTTGACCTGCGCGACGCCTTCGACTTGCCGCTGACCGCAATAATCCGGCAAACCGCACTCAAGGAGCGATCCCTGGCCATCTTTGACAAGACCTTTGTCATCACCGGCGCGCTCAACCTGCTAACGCTGGGCGTGGCAGGGTTCACTATCCTGACCAGTTTGCTTACCCTCTGGGACATGCGGTTGCCACAGCTTGCACCGGTCTGGGCCCTCGGGCTCACACGCGGTCAATTGGCCCGGTTGGAATTGCTACGCAGCCTGACCCTAGCTGCTCTGACTGCACTCCTTGCGCTACCGCTCGGCCTGTTGCTGGCCTGGGCACTATTGGCGATAATAAATGTCGAGGCTTTCGGCTGGCGGCTTCCCATGCATTTGTTCCCAGGCGATTGGTTACTTTTGTTCCTTTTGGCGCTCGTGGCCGCGCTCGTGGCCGCCATGTTACCGGCAAGGAGACTGTACCGGACCCCACCCTCCGAGTTATTGAAGGTCTTCGCTGATGCCCGCTAAGCCCTACCTGTTGACGATGCTGTTTTGGCTTGTTTCAGTAATCGGGGCCACCGCACAAGGCTTTGCCGGTCTAGGTACCAAAGCCGAAGGGTTCGAAATTCCCCGCCCTGATGTCGCTTTGCAATTCCCCCGGGACCACGGCTCACATCCCGACTTCCGCATTGAATGGTGGTATGTAACCGCCACGCTGACAGGAGCAGACGGGCGCGACTACGGCGTGCAGTGGACGCTTTTCCGGTCCGCCCTGGCACCCAGAGAGGCCCCGGGTTGGCAGAGCCCCCAGATCTGGATGGGCCACGCGGCCCTGACCTCCTCCGACCAGCACTACGTGGCTGAACGTCTCGCGCGCGGTGGCATTGGTCAAGCGGGCGTTACCACAGCCCCCTTTGCAGCTTGGATCGACGATTGGAGCCTTGCAGGGGTGGGCGACGCTACCCTCTCCGAGCTCTCGATGAACGCGGCGGGGCCGTCCTTTTCTTATAACCTGCAACTGATGTCGGATGGCCCATTGGTCCTGCAGGGACAGAACGGATACTCGGAAAAATCTGATGCGGGTCAGGCCAGCTATTACTACTCTCAACCCTTCTATTTGGTGCAGGGTACCCTGCAGTTTCCTGATGGCCCGATGCCCGTCACCGGACAGGCGTGGCTGGACCGTGAATGGTCATCGCAGCCTTTGTCCAAAGATCAAACCGGTTGGGACTGGTTCTCGCTCAGCTTCGAAAATGGTGACAAGATGATGGCCTTCCGTCTGCGCGGCAGTTCCGGCGACTTTACCTCTGGAACCTGGATCAGTTCAGATGGCCGGTCGTCGCCCATTCCCAACGGAACGATCACCCTTGAGCCTTTGAAGTTCACCGATGTCGAAGGGCGCGATATTCCAGTCCGCTGGCGACTCGTCCTGCCCGACCGAAGTATGGATATCGAAGTGCACGCCTTGAACAGTCAAAGCTGGATGAACACCAGTTTTCCTTATTGGGAAGGCCCGGTTTCAGTCGAAGGCAGCCATGCCGGGCGAGGTTATCTGGAAATGACCGGTTACTCGCCTCGCCCCTGAGGTCAAGTTAGATCCTGATGTCCAGCTCCTCCAGCCGTCGATCAAGGCGGGTCATCAAGTTAGCCAGATCCTTTTCCGTGGCCCGGCTTAGCGGTCGACCGGGCTTGCGTACAGTGTCATGAGAAATCACACCGCGTTTGTTCAAAATGCGCTTACGCACCGCCAGGCCCAGCCCCGGTTGCGATTCAAACCGGATCAGCGGCAGGAAAGCATCAAAAATGTCATGAGCCCGCTCACTGTCGTCGGCAGTATGTGCCGCTACGACTCCGGCCATCATCTCGGGATAAGCAAAGCCCGTCATCGCGCCATCAGCTCCGCGGCCCATCTCTTCGGGCAGGAACTGGCCACCGTTGCCACACAGGATCGAAATCCGTCGACTGCCCGCGCTTGAAGCCGCGCGCAGTGCGCTAATTTTGTCCAAACCAGGCCAGTCTTCGTGTTTTAGCATCACGCAGGTGGGGCAATCCGAAACAATCTCAAGCACCGCGCTGACCGGGATCGTGACCCCCGTAACCAAAGGGAAGTCCTGCAATACAAACGGAATATCGCCTAGAGTATTCGCGACGTCGCGGAAATAGTCTACGATCTGCGCATCGCCTTTCAACGTCCAGGGGGGCGCAACCATGACACCCGCAGCGCCCAAATCCATTGCCAGTTTCGCCAGTGCTCCAATTTGCGCCAATCCCGGTGCAGACACACCGACAACCACGGGCAGTTCGGTCCGTTTCACGACCTGGCAGACTACTTTTTCTGACTCTTCGGCAGCCAGTTTGCCAGCCTCACCCATTATGCCCAGTATAGTCAGCCCTGTGGCGCCTTTCTCTACGTAAAAATCAACCATACGGTCGATACTTCCGTGGTCCAAGGCGCCATCCGGCGCAAAAGGCGTCACTGCAATCGTGAACACCCCCGATGCGCGTTCATCCAGCCTAGACACCGGAATCAGGACCGCACTACAAAAACCGAGACTGCGGAATGGCGCACCACGCGCGCGGCGTTTGGGCCCAGCAAATAGTCCTTCAAATCCGGTTTGTGGGCACCGATCACGATCAAATCTGACCCCGCCTGTTTCGACGTGTTTAGAATCTCGCGATATGCAGTCCCTGTGGCAATGACATGCCGAATACTGGCATTACGCTCAGCTCCGAGCGTCTGCACGCACAGCGCTTTCAGCTTTTCCAGTGCCTCGGCCTCGATCCTTTCATGGTGATGTGCCTCGAAAAATGTCGACACCCAGGTTTCCCCGTAATCAGGCAAAACAGACACCACGTCCAGTTGCGCCCCATCCATCTCCGCAAGCTGCGCAGCCTGCATCAAGACCGGATTGTCCATATCCCCATTGCTCAGGTCGATGGCACACAGAACCGATTTACTCATGCCGGTACTCCTTCTCTGGCCGCGCGCCCCCTTTGCAGCAAAGCTACCAGAGCCAACAAGAACAGCGCGGGAATGAACACCAGTTCCTTTGGCAACTGGTTAGCCGGAGCCTGGATCGACACGATCTGCACCGGGTCGTCCGCGTAGAAATCAAAACTCTCAAGGCTGGGCGCAACCGGCGTGCCGAACATCGGTTCGTCCAGCTTCACGATCCCGTCCTCCGGCAGAAGCATCAAGCCGAAGGAGTCGAGCCGAGCCTGACCATCCGGTTCCTCGCCGATTGGCATGATCAGCGTCGTTTCCTTTGTTTCGCCGGTGTCGAAATCCGGACCGCTTACAACAATTCGCAATTCGCCACCTGACGGTACGCTGTCCAATTTCTGCACCAACTCCGCAGGTTCAACGGCGCTGAAGGGTGGTTGAATACGGTTCATGAAGAAATCCGGCCGGAAAAGCGCAAAGGCGATCAGGATCATCGCAACGCTTTCATATATCCGATTGCGGGTGATGAAATACCCCATGGTGCCGGCGGTAAAGATCAGGATCGCGATTGTCGCAGAAATGGCCACGATGATACCGCCAACCCAGCCCACGTCGATCAGCAGCAAGTCGGTGTTAAAGATGAATACGAACGGCAACGCCACTGTCCGCAAACTGTAGAAAAAGGCGATGAAGCCGGTGCGGATCGCGTCGCCCCCCGACACTGCGGCGGCGGCAAAGCTGGCCAGCCCCACAGGGGGGGTCACGTCGGCCATGATACCAAAGTAGAACACAAACAGATGCACTGCGATCAGCGGCACGATCAGCCCTGACTGCGCCCCCAGTTCGACCACAACCCCCGCCATCAGCGAACTGACCACGATATAATTGGCTGTCGTCGGCAGCCCCATGCCCAGAACCAGAGACAATAGACCGACCATGATCAGCATCAGGATCAAGTTGCCGCCCGACATAAACTCGACCAGATCGGCCATCACTTGGCCGACGCCCGTCAAGGTCACGGTGCCGACGATGACACCTGCCGTGGCGGTTGCCAGTGCAATTCCGATCATGTTGCGAGCGCCATCAATCATGCCCTGCCATAAATCGCTCACACCGGACAAAAAGGCATTCGCGGTATCATTCTCTCCTCGGAAAATGGACTTGAGCGGTTTTTGCGTTAGAAGAATCACGAACAGCAGCGCCGTGGCCCAGAACGCAGACAAGCCCGGCGATTTCTGTTCGATCATCAGGAAGTAGACCAACACAATGATTGGCAGCAGGTAATGCAGCCCGGCCTTGTAGATCTCTCCGACCACCGGCAACTCGACCTCCTTGGCATTGGGATCGTCCGGTACGAGGTCCTCGACCCCAGACGCCAGCCAAAGCAGAACCACGTAGGCGAGCACCACGAGCGCGGACAGCGCGAGCCCCGATGCGCCGGGCATCATCGCGATGACCCATTTAACGGGGTATTGCACGCCGTAGCACAGCGCCGCGAACCCGGCAAAAAAAAGCGCCATGCCGCCTATCGTCTTGCCCATCGATACCACGCGGTTTCCCAGCGTTGGCATGTTTCGCTTCACCGCTTCCAGATGCACGATGTAGACCAATGCGATATAGGAAATCGCCGCTGGCAGGAACGCGTGGGTGATTACTTCAACGTAAGAGATCCCGACATATTCCACCATTAGAAATGCCGCCGCCCCCATAACGGGAGGCATGATCTGACCGTTGACCGACGAAGCGACCTCGACCGAACCGGCCTGCTCCGAACTGAAGCCGACCCGCTTCATCAAGGGGATGGTAAAGGTGCCCGTTGTCACCACGTTTGCAATCGACGAGCCAGAAATCAGACCGGTCGCAGCAGAGCCAACGACAGCAGCCTTGGCCGGGCCACCTCGCAGGTGCCCTAAAGCGCCAAAGGCCATCTTAATAAAGTAATTGCCTGCCCCGGCCTTGTCCAAGAGCGCACCAAAAAGAACGAAGAGAAACACAAACTTGGTCGAAACGCCAAGTGCAATGCCAAAGACCCCCTCGGAGGTGATCCACATATGGCTCATCGCCTTTTTCAGACTGGCTCCCTTCCAACGGATAACCTCGGGAACCCAGTCAGAGGCGCCGAAGAACACGTAGAACAGAAAAATCACCGCGATGATCGCCATGGCTGGCCCCAAAGCGCGACGCGCGGCCTCGAACAGCAACAGCAGCCCGACCAGGGCGACCCATTTGTCGGTGTCATCGGCAGCCCGCCCGACGCGACGATTTTGTCGTAAAAAACGTATCCGTACAGCGCAATAAACGTGCCGGCAATCGCCATGATCCAGTCCTGTATGGGAATGTAATGGCGAGGGCTCGATTTCAGCGCCGGATAGGCCATGTAAGCCAAGAAAATCGCAAAAGCCAAGTGAATCTGACGGGAGTTGTTGACGACGCTTCCGGGCAGCAAGACATTAGCCATAGGCGAAGCCAGAACCACCTGAAAAACTGACCATATGACGGCGACGATGGCCAGAAACAGGCCAATAGACCCTGCGGGATCGCGGGCACCCGCATCCGAAGAAGCGACCAGTTCCTGTAGTTCTTCTTCACTCAGCGGACGGTTGCCCGATGCGTCAGTCGACATCACGATTTCTCCCTGTTGGCCGCAGATTATTCTTGATGCAGCTCTCAATCGCCCGGTTTTCCGGGTCGGAACGGGGCGCGTGTCCACACGCCCCGCTTTTGGTCAGTACGGGATTATTCCATCCAGCCTTTTTCTTTGTAGTATTTCACCGCTCCCGGGTGCAGAGGTGCGGAGAGGCCGTCCTTGATCATTTCCTCTGGCTTGAGATTGGAAAACGCCGGGTGCAGCTTCTTGAACGCGTCAAAGTTCTCGAACACCGCCGAAACCAGCGCATAGACCGCGTCTTCGGAAACATCCGCCGATGTCACCAGGGTCGCCCCGACGCCAAAGGTGTGGGTGTCGTCCGGGTTACCGCGGTACACTCCGCCGACGATGGTCGCCTTGCGGTAGAACGAGTTGTCGTTCACCAGACGGTCAATGCCCGGACCGGTTACATCGACCAGCACGCTGTCACATGCGGTTGTGGCCTCCTGGATCGAGCCTGAGGGGTGGCCAACGGTGTAGACCATGGCGTCAATCTGGTTGTCACACAGTGCCGCCGACTGCTCGGCAGCTTTCAGTTCGGTCGCAAGGGAGAAATCTTTGACCGACATTTCCTTGGCTTCCAACACGACCTCCATCGTACCGCGTTGACCGGAACCCGGATTGCCGATGTTGACCCGTTTGCCCTTCAGATCATCAAAGCTTTTGATGCCCGCATCCGCGCGCGCCACAAGCGTGAACGGTTCCGGGTGGACCGAGAACACCGCCCGCAGCTTTTCGAACTTGCCCGCGTCCTGAAACTTGGAACTGCCGTTGTAGGCATGGAACTGCCAGTCCGACTGGGCCACCCCAAAATCCAGCTCGCCCTCTCGGATCGTGTTGATGTTGTAAACAGAACCACCCGTGGATTCGACGGCACATTTGAACCCGTGTTCCTTGCGCCCCTTGTTCACCAGACGGCAGATCGCACCACCCGTGGGGTAGTAGACCCCGGTCACGCCACCGGTCCCGATCGTGATGTATTCTTGAGCAAACGCCGCAGGTGCCATCATGGCCGAAACGACCAGCGCCCCTAGGCTCAGCTTGCTGTGAGATGTCATAAGAGTTCTCCCGTTGCTTCTTTTTGTGAGGTCCTTCAACGCATCCCCAAAGGCAAGACATCGAGCTTGGCAGCCGCACTTACCTTGGCGGATCCCAAACTTCGACGCCGCCTTACCAGCGTCGTCAAGACAGGGTCAGCGTTTCATCGCCTTCATCAACCTGTCAAGACTGGCGTCGGGGATAACAGATGCGTTTTCCTTGTTTTTGTCACCTGTGAGGTCAGCTGCGGAATTTTCCCCGCCAACATGAAAACCGCTAAGTCAAAGGCTCATCAGAATATGCGGCAAGGTGTCGCATCACTTCATAAGCTCCTTACGCACAGCAAGAAAAATGCAAAACTCGCGCGTGACCTGATGTGTCAAATCCGGGAGTGATCCGGTGTCTGCTGCATCATCGTGAGAGTAGTGTGAGCCCATTTTGGGCATTGGATGGCGCGCATGCGCCCAAACAGGATGGCCCGGTCACACCATGTGAACGGGATGAGTGTAAATGTTGAAGATACTCGTACCTGTATTTGCGACCTCGGACTGGCCCCGCAACATGCGGCCCTATTCCGTGCGATTCAACAATCCTTTGTCCGTCTATCGCTCTGTACCGCGCCCGTCTTTTGCCGGATCGCCGAATCGCGCGTCGGACCACCTGCTTTGCATCTCAAATATGGCTGCAGCCGCTTTGCGGATGCAGCCCCGTCCGCCGAGCGTCGACTATACCAGTCGGTGCCTCACATAAGTATTAAACCCTTAACAAGGGCAATTTCCGCCCGAGTCCGTTCTAACTACGAGGAGAATTACATGACACGAACCGTTTGCCAGATCGAAAGCGAAAGCGGACAGGACGAACTGCGTCGCGACGACTATTTCCCAACGCTGGTCTTTTCAACGCTCCTGCATGATGCGGAATCCATGAATAAAGAGATTCTTGCCGCAATCACACAAGAACGGGATCGGGACGCAAAAGGCATCGAACGTTCCAATTTCCGGTCTCTGGGCGGTTGGCACAGTCACAACAATCTGCACAAAGACAGCAAATTCACCCGCCTGACCAATCGGATTCACAAGGTGGCCGCAGGCGTGTCCGACAATCTGGGTTACAACAAGGGCCGTCATCTCGAAGTCACGACCATGTGGTCGATTTCTAACCCGCCGGGCAGCTCGAACCGTGCCCATATCCACCCCGGCGCGCTGTGGAGCGGCGTCTATTACGTGCAGGCGCCCGAAGGTGCCGGCCAGATTGAATTCATCGACCCGCGCACCGTGAACCTAATGAACTACGCCAGCTATATGCCGAACACGAAACGGAAAACCGAATGCTGGACCAAGGTCAAGGTCAAGCCGGTCGCTGGCAAGATGCTGTTCTTCCCAAGCTGGCTGTACCACAGTGTCGAACCGAACCTGTCGAATGCCAAGGGTCGCGACGGCGAGCGGGTGATCATCAGCTTCAACATCAATCAGAAGGTCAAGCCGAAGTCCAAATAACCGGACATCGAGCCGTTGCATGCCAAGAGCGCCGGATCGCCGGCGCTCTTTTTTGTCACATTCCTGAATAGGTCAGCCCTTGACCATCGAGAGGATGCGCCGATTGGCAACCTGCGCAAGTGCCACCGTGGTTTTGGCAATACTCAGCAGGATGATCACAGGCGCCACCGAGAATAATGAGGTCTCTACAAGCGAATCCCGGGTCGCGATCGACATCTTCTGGAACCCAGCCGCGATGGGAAAGGCATAAGCCGAAAAGATTATCAAGAACGCGACGGCCATGCTTATGTCCTGGGTCAGACGCACCTTGGATTGCGTTTCACGAACCTTGCCCATCATGTCGCCATACCGCCGGATACGGTCGCGCAGCACCTGTTTCTTGGCATCCCGCAAGGCCGGCGGACTGAGCCGGTCATCTCCCGCCCTGAAGGACAGAAACGCATGTTCCAAACGGGTTTCAGACCGGTCAAAGGCCACGCTGAGCATGCGGAGAGACTTCAGGTCGCCGGTCATCAGAGTGGTCACGATCAAAGCCACAATCACGCCGATCACCACAAGAGGCGAAATAAAGTAAACAAAACAGAGCAGAAGTAGGAAACCGAAGATCACGGCGTCCTCTTCGCGTTTGCGGTCATATTCTTTCAGCAGCGTGGTCACGTTGTTCAGTGTCAGCGTCTTGTGCACTGCAGGTTTATATTCAAACTGGAATTGTTCTCTCACGCGGATCATTCCAGTTTCACTGACGGTCCGGCAGCGCGCGCGCAGGCCCACGGCCAACATGCCTACGCCTACAGCAAGCGCAAAGATCAGCAAGAAAGGCTCAATTGCGTTCGATTCCACCCCAGCCCGAACCGAAAAAAACAGGATGATGATCGACATCACCGAAAGAATCTTGGACAGGATACGGTAGGATTTCATTTCAGACAGTTCTGACTGCAACAAATGCCGTAAGCGCTGGCCGAGCGCCTCGGGGGTCTCTACGTTACTGAGCACGATGCCCTTCAGTTCGATCACCGAACATGCCATGTCGCCGGGCGGTACCGGGAACCTGGCGACAGGATGCCATACTCCCTGCACTGGCTCCCACCGCGCCAGTTGCCCCTCGCCATCTCGGCATAGCAGACGCAGCGCATAGCTGGCCCGAGGGGCCACCGCCGGATCAGAGACAACGGTCCATTTCGCGGCGGTGATACTGGTGCCCTTGGGATTGGTCAGGAAAATATCCAGCGGCAGCGGCGCGAGTTCAGGGGGCACTGCGGCCTCTTTGTATGGCCACAAATCACCCACTATCGGGAACACAACCGGCATTAGCCCGCCCTTTCAAGAATGGTGAGTCGGGACATCGTCATGTGACCAGCCCGCGCCAGTCCTACGGTGTCGATACGGCGCTGCAACTCTTCCAGCTTCATCTTGTTACGCACATCCCAGAACACCGGGAAATCCTGTGGGTCACAGCTGTAGAGATCGCGCAAGACAGCGTCCTGCAATCCGCTATCCAGCGTCTTGCGGGTGTCAACCGGGACCGGCAGCGTAGTCGCGTCTGCGGTCGCTTCGCGCGCAATCATCAGGTGTTCGAAATCAGCTTGGCTTGCCTCCTGCCCCGGCCCAAAGATCCGGATCGGTCCTATGTCCGGCCGATTCTGTTCTGGAAGATTGCGAAACGCCGTTGCGACGATATCAGCCAAGATAAGCCGCTGTTCACGAACGGTCAGGTCCGGCTGTTGCAAGGTCATGGTCAGTGGCGAAATCCCATCGATCCGAAGCTGTTGACGGGCCCGTTTCACTCTCAGATCCACGGTGCCCACCACTTTCTGGCGCCGAAGGGGTACTTCGGAACCTGTCAATGCGGCCACCGGTTCACGTGCGCTGAACACCGGCGCCAACACCATCGCCTTTCGGAAATCGATCGGAACGATCTGCATACCGGTCAGAATCCAGAACATCAGTGCTACCGCCGGTAGCGATCCGGTCAAGACGCTCATCCCCGCAAAACCGATTACGCTCCATTTCGCGAACTCACCGATCAACTCCGGTCCGGCGGCAGAGTTGATCAGATCGTTGCCGTGGGTCAGCTTGGAATAGCGCCCGATATTGCCGCGCACCGACCGTCGGCAGACCTGCACTGAGTCCAGTTGAGTGACGACAACCACTGCACCAAAGAGCGCCGCGTACAAAAGGCTCAGCCACGGGCTTAAAAGCGCCAGTGCCAACGTCATCACTGCCACGCCGCCAAGCGTGGCGGGAATCTGCGCTTGTTGCGGAATCGTAACGGTGATACCGCGCCGCACAGATCCCGCGACTTCGCGTTCGTAGCGGCCACGGAAGCCGTGCAAATCACGTCCCTTCAACGAGGTGCGCATCAGATCGCGCCACAGCCTCGACTGTTTCTTTCGGATCCAGGCGTCCTCGCCTTCAAACCTGACTTGACGGGTAAGAACAAGAACTCCACCGCAAATCGCGATCAGCGCAAACGCCAACAGCATCGACGGGAAACTGGATTGATTCAAAACGAGGTACAAAACCGCCACAACGCATAGCAGCAGTGCACATTCCAGCAACCGGGAAGCCATGCCGGTCACGAACAATGCCAGCGGCTCGATTCCGCGCTTGAAGCCGCCGCCCATGATCGGGTGTGGTTTATGAACCACCGGCAGGTTCTGACCCGTGAAACGTCCAGAAACCTGAAGCAGAACACCAGAGTACAGGGCCGTGAAATCCGCTTGCGGATAAAACACCGGCCCCATCGAAGGGTCGAAAACCAGCACACCCAAGCGACTTGCCCGCAGCACCACCAAATAGTGCATCTGGGTCATGTGAACGATCAAATGGCCCGACATGCTGGCCAGTTTTTCGGCCGGCACCTTCATCGCCTGAGCTTCAAGCCCGTTGTGGTCGGTGAAAAAACGGCGAAGAGAGTTCAAATCAGTTCCGCTGCGATCTGGGTCCATTGTCTCCACCGCAGTCACGGGGTCGGGCGAGCGGCCCAGCATGTTCAAGACGCTCAGAGCGCAGGCCACACCACAATCTGTACGGGTGGTCTGCTGCACCAGTTTTCGACGCTGGCGCAGCAGTGTTGCCAGACCTAAGGCCCAGAAAAAGCTAAATCGTAACATCGCGAGCCAGAAGGAAGCTGAAAAGGGATTGGCGCGACAGAGGGAAGCTCAGGTGCACCACTGCGCCCGGAAGATGTTCGATCTGCTGGGCCGAAGCCGAATCTACACCAACCACTACCTGCGACAGAACCCCGCGCTTGATAATTTTGGCCGCCAGAGACTGGTTGCCCAAGCGGATTCCCAGTTCCTTGGTATCGACAGTTGCATAGTCGCGTTTTAGCAGATGCGCATCGAAAACGATCTCTGAGCCGGTGCGAGTGTCGTTGATGGTTCCACGCACCCGCTGGCCGGGCTTTAGTACAACGGCATGTCGATTTTCCAGGAATCCGATGATCTCGTTGCTGGTCCCCTCCGGGCGCCCTGCTCCGATCGATTCCTGCAAAGTGATCGACGTCGTGACCATCACTGGCACATCGCGCTTGTCATGCGCCAGAGCTGAGGCGACAGTCAGCCGCTCGTCGGGATCGTGTGCGAACTCAATGAACACCGACAAAACGTCAATGGAACCGACCGTAGCCCTGTCGCTGTGCACCTCTGCGACGGCCAGACCATTTTCTGCCAACAGCGACGAGACCTGCGCGGCATCTGCAGGCAGAGGCAGCGCAACGGTCCGGTCGCCCAGTATCATCTCCACCGACCCGCGCGACGGTTCACCGTATATCAAAATTTGCAATCCCGGAGACGGATCACGGGTTGCAAGCAAACGAAGCGGGTCCGTCCGCGCCACGTCGGCGCGGCTGGCCTGCAAGGTACGCATATCAACTGAAATTCCGTCAGCTACCGCAACTTGTGGCAAAACGGATTTCGCGAGAAAGCGGGCTTCGGCCTCGGCTTTCTGACTGTCGCGCAAAAGACCCAGTTCTTCTATTTGTTCGTGCAGGCTGTCGATCCGGTCAGTCAGAATGTCCACCTCAGCAGCATCTATCGCGTTATCGTACGTCAGATCGTTCTGCGCCTTGATCATATCCAGGATCATCTTGTCCGAATTGAAGCGGGTCCCCTTGCTGGTGATCACTGACAACCGATCTGCCTGAATGTCTTCCAGCATGGTGGCCAGGCGCTGCGCAGGCAAAGCCGAGACTTCACCGGACTTCTGCACCAGTTCTTCCAGCCGGCGAAGCTGTGCCAGACGTTCCTCGTTGAGGTTATCGATATCGGTGACACTGGCCGAGGTGAATTCCTGCAAAGCTGCCAGAACCTCGCCCGTGTCGGCGCTCAACTGACGGCGTGCGGCCAGCCTTTCGACCGTCGCTTCGCGCTTGGCCCGGTCACGTTCCATATCGACGATCAGCTTGGATGTCTTTTCCAGATAGTCCGTTTCGATCTTGGCCAGTTCGCGACGCATCGTGCCTTCCAGCAACGCATTCTCCGCGACCGCGTCTCCGTAGATAACTGCCGTCACGATCTCACCAGGCAAAAAGCGTCCGCCATCCGAAGGGAAATGCAAGACGACCCCCTCTTCCACGGCGCGCACGGTACGCACCCCGCCGGGATTCACAACCAGGCCAAAGCCGTCGACGGCAAAGGAGACAGGCACAAAGAACACGCCCAGTGCGGCCAGTAACAGTCCTATCGAGACAGAGAAGAGTTTCATCACCGAAGACCCTGAAATCAATACCAATCAATAGTATGAAATTAGCGCGCAGATATCAAATGATCCTCGTCGAAGGAGGACGATGACGAGCTGTTTTTCCCTCGCTCATACGGCCATCCAACCTCCGGGGGCCGGAATTGAGCACGGCCATGTCAAAGGAAAA
>ENA-OWNT01001822-OWNT01001822.1-seawater-metagenome-genome-assembly--contig:-NODE-1822-length-24560-cov-5.012458_pt1 | contig 24560 bp, 14 predicted proteins | sample MGYA00238136_ERZ651165 | MGnify/ENA primary metagenome ERZ651165 (study PRJEB26861, sample SAMN08777766) | seawater metagenome | isolation source: coastal seawater | place: USA: Florida | collected...
TGGTAAATTCCTTTTTCTTTCTTGTCAAAATATTCTCCGGAAAAAGCAACTTCTGTGCCTTTTTCCCTTAGAACATGGAATTGCTCCGGAGTTAGTTTCTTTTTCCAGTCTTTTTCTTCCATCTTAGATATAGTGTGCTGGAGCATTTAACTTATGGGGCAGGTTGGGCAGAATGAAGTTCTTTTTGTTCCTGTGATGCAGGTTTTGTAAGTTTCTGCGTGCTCTTTAGAGCAGAAGGGTTTTTCTAAAAGGCCTTGGTGTTCAGGGACTTTTACTTCTGCTTTTATTATCTGATTTTTATCTTTTTAACGGCTTTTGTGTTTCTGAATATGATGGTCGGGGTGGTGTTGGAACCGTTCGTTATGCCGGGTGCTCGTAGTCGGTGTGCTTGTTCGATATTGTGCAGTGACGAATGCAATCTCGTGGAATTGGGAGCGAGGCTATCATAATTAATTGGACGCCTGAATTTTCTGTCGCTGCAGGCCCACAGCAGCCGACGCAGAAGATAAATTCAACACAGGTTCCAAGATTGCGGCACGGAAAATGTTTTTAGAGAAATACGTGGCGTAGACACTCTACCATTTTTGTGGGTTGTGGATTTTTGGAGTGCGCGACGAGGGACGCACACAGGACCTCGTTGCTCCGTTCCGTTGCCGGTCTTAAGCGGCGTTGATGTCATGGCACAGATAATCACCGCGTGATCTCGCAACAAGGAACATGAAGGCCACCCCGGTGTCCCCGTTCGCGTCGCAGAAGACGACAAAGAAACCTTCCCGGTTTAAGTCACCGTTCAAGGATCGCACGTCGTCTCCACCGTCGTCGCCGAAGAGTTCACCAATTGTGTCGCCAACAAATGCGCAGCAAAATGAAGCCGCCAATAATCGTTCAAAGCGTGGAAAATTCAAGCAGAAAAAGTCGAGCAGTTCGAAGTATGAACGCATGCCCGTAAAGTACATACGGAACCGACTAGCGCAGCATGGGCAAAGCACAGAAGGACTGAAGGCTGAGCTGATTGATCGCTTGGTTAGTGTTGAGAGTCAATTGGAAGAGGAACAGCAAGATCCCGCTTACCAAAAGCACGAAAGTGATCGGCGACAAGAAGAGGCGGACGCCGCTGCGAAGGCAGCTGCGGACGCGCGCCGGAAGCTTGAACAGAAACGCGATTACAACGAGCGCTTGGCTACCACGGATGCATTGATGCAGAGAATTCGGGCGGAGGTCAAAGACATGCCCACCAAAGTAATTCGCGCCCACCTCCTTAATCGTGGCTTCGACGCTGACGGCAAGCGCAAAGAGGTGCTCGGGCGCTTGGCGCGTATAATGCACAAGGAGAAAGAAGAGTACGAACGCAACAAGAGCGTTGAAGAAAAACGTGAGGATGAACTCCGAAAGATGCGTGATCGCATCAAGCTACAGCAACAAGTCTCGCACAGAAGGAAGCGTGCCATGCACAAGGTTGGAATCATGGCCCGACTCAAGATCGGTCTAAGCGGGGCCAAGGCCGTTGCCGCACGAGCAGCGCGTGCCGCCAGCAGCACAAAAAGCAGTCCAAAAAGCAAAGGCCTGCACTTCAAAGGAATGCAAGTTAGTCAAGAGGAGAGTCGCGACCTCAAGAAATTCGTCTCCGACGGTCCGGTGCCTGGATGGTTTGCGCATGCACGGAGAAAAATCAAAATCCATAGTTTGTCTCCTGGGGACGGAGTCAGCAGACCACGGGCGGGTGACATCGTTTTGTTCCATTACACTGCCAGTATTGCACGAGATGGGACAGAAATCGATAATTCGTACGTGCGACTGCATCGCCACGCCCTTGTTTGACCGCAAGTCATGACGTTGAAACTCGTGTGCATGCCATCTCTGTTCGTTGTCAGTTTCAAGAGGGGGATTCCGGAAAGTATTACCCTCGGAGCTGACCAGGCGCTGCGATGTTGGGAGTTTGCTTTCACACAGGTGACTGATGCGTGACAGCGAAGCCGCTCTGAGTGTGGCATATTGTGACTCTTTGCCTTCATATCTGTGGTCTAGATGACAGTGGGTGAAAAAATTGTTCTGACTTCTCCACCAGAGTACGCGTATGGCTCAAACGGTTGTCCGCCTATAGTCGTCGCAGACACAGCTATGCGGTTTGAGATACAACTGCTGCGGTTCCAGAGACCTACCGAGGCTGAGAAGCAGAAGGATAAAAAAGAGGTGGATAAACGCACCGGGCAGGACGTGATATCTCACATGGGAAATGACTTGTATGCCAGCAACAGTTTCAAAGGATCAATGATTGACATAAAAGTTTAGTATTTATAGTTTTCGTTGCATGGGAGAATGTGTCACACCACCTGCTTGCCGGCGACGAAGACACGCTGCACCACATAGGTATTGAAGTTTCATGAGAGACATCATGAAGGGGCGTTGCGCAGCGTTGACAGGCAGTGCATGTTACCTTGATGTGGCGATCGTCCCCGAGGAATACAAACTTTTCTAGACGCTGCACGAACAGGCAGGACGTCAAACATTTTGACAGAGAGCCATGCAAACACGCACATGAATACCTTTGAAACGTGATCTGCCGGACTAACTGCAGCAAAGTCGTGATAAGCGTGTGTCTGTCCAACATGGATAAGGAGTAACATGTCAACCGCCAGTCGCACTGTCTGCAAGAAGATGCGGCTGTTCGCTCACCAACATAGGCGCCGAGTCGCCGACATCCGACGTTGACTGAGATCCCACCAACAGAGCATCAAACTGCTTTCCTGGAGTAAACGTTCCTACAACATCCTGGCAAAGCAATGGCACAATATTAACAAGCAGCCCAGGTCGTGGAGCAGTTTCGAACCCCTGCACCCTACCTGAAGTCCGAGAGCCTCCGCGCCGCCCGCGGTCGCGAGGTAAAGCAGCTCAGCGATGGTGAAAGATTTTTCTTCAGGGGCGGGAGATGGCTTTGCTGCACCACCACTACTGCCGCTGTCGCCAGCTTGGCTGCGCCGTTGCCGCTCATCACGCTCCTGAAACAGTATTACTTGTGACGCAATTCTCGCCTGACGCATGGCGTCGAGGATCGAGCACGAGTAGCCACCGGCGACGTCGGTGCCCAGGCCTACAGCGACCCCTTCCGCTCGCATACGCCGGACGTCGAGGACACCACTCCCGATCGAAAAGTTGGAGTTCGGGCAATGAATTACACCAGTGGCAGACTCCTGCAAGATACTTCGATCCAGCGGACCGCACTGGCAGCAGTGCGCCATGTAAGATTTGTGATTTGCGCGCGCGCCCTTTTTGCCACCAACTAGGAGTCCGTGTGCGCGGTACACGTCGGTATAGCAAGAGGCTTCTGGGTGCAGGTCTTTGACCCACGCCACTTCGTTGACAGTCTCCGACAAGTGCGACTGAACCGGGGCCTCGTTTTCGGATGCGATCTCGCCGAGGCCTTTCATCAGTTTCGAGGTGCAAGAAGGCACGAAACGCGGCGTGACCACTGCAGTCACACGTGGATCGGCCAAGTCTTCCACGTACTTGAAGAACGCTTTCGTGTCTGCTAGTGACTGTTCTGTGGTCTGGACGTAATATTCTGGCGAATTTCGGTCCATGTTCACTAGGCCTACATAGGCGCGCTGACCGGCGCGTCGAACTTCGTCCACCAGAATTTTGGTGGCCTCCAGATGAATGGTGGCAAAGTACGAGCAAGTAGTGGTGCCGTTGCGCAAATGACGATCCACCGCCTTCGAGTACACATCACGAGCAACTTCGGGGTCAGAAAATTTGGCCTCCACTGGGAACGTGTACTTTTGCAGCCACTCCAGTAGCGGCAGGTCGTTGCCAGTTCCAGTGAATGCGTATTGCGGAGCGTGCGCATGGCCGTCGATGAAACCAGGCAGCAACACGCCGCCATCGCGAAACAAGTTCAAAATCTCAACAATTTCGATTTCGACGTCCGTCCAAAATGTTCGCGCACTGAGCGTTGACTCAGCGAAAGCTCTAAGTTCACCACTGCACTCGGCCCTGTCTGAAGTTAACTTGTTCGGGATCTCGAACGTTGCGACGATGGTGCCAGAGGTGGCCTCCACGAAAATTATTCCATTTTCCAGAGTATCCAGCTCGGAAAAGGACTTGCTGTGCGCAATTGACGCAACATAGCAGCGAACCGCCGCCTTGCCGTCAACACCGAGTAGCGCGGGGCACTTTTCTTGTGGCAGCTGTGAGTTGCTCAGACCACTCATGACTGGATACGTTTCTTGAGACGCGCCGAAAGGACCGTATCTGTTCTCCCTTCGCAGCGTTTCACACTTAAATTTTAGATCGCACATAAACTCGGTTCCTCATCAAAATGCCACCACTTGCACAACCACGACGCACACTTGGGCATACTGCACAGCATGTATCTATCTAGCACTTCGCGAAGCACTGAAAAGAAAGAAAGACACACGACATTTCAACCTGCAAGTATCATGCAACACACGGCCACAGCCATTGATTGAGCTGCCGTCGATGCGCCGATCTTTTTCGTCTGTTGCCCCGAAGTGCGTCCTCACATTTCTTCGCCTTGTTTGTTGCCCCTGTATGAATGGCATTGATCCACACGCCCACCAGCACCACTCCAGCTAGTCCAACACCAGTGCCACACCAACAAACAGACGAACGAACGAACGAACGAACGAACGGACGAACGGACAAACGGACGGACGAACGAACGAACGGACGGACGAACGAACGGACGAACGAACGAACGGACGAACGGACGGCGAAAAGCGGAGCACCAGAAAACATGAATACCTATTTATAGATACAATCATGGACGCTTCACGTACCTGAATATACCTCCGATATCGGGAATATGTAGAACACATACAAACTCCCAAAAGCCGAAAAGCCCACGGCCACACCAGGAACCAAACGCAACGTTGGTTCCAACTGTGCGAGTATTTCCTAGTTATGGATAATGTTACTTCAGCAGTTGCACACTTCATTTTATTATATCTTGAATCAGGATTACAACGATTTCAGCGACGCCGCCGGCCACGGGAGGCGGAATTGTACAGGCTTCCAGGTGTGTACGATACACAGTCAAAAAATATAAAGCGATGTAAATATGTAGTGTACAGTAGTAAATGTACAAGTTAAGATCAGTGTACAAAAGCTGATGTTAAAACTACAAATTTCAAAAATTGAGTTTTATGGAGGATCTCGTCCACAGCCACCCACACAGTCGCGCGCCTTCCACTTACTGTATTCATCATTACTTATTCCTGAATAAGGATACAATTGGAGGTCAGTTTGCGCTGTTCGACACGCTGCTGTGCAGCCCACTAATACCCACTGCACGGACCTTCTGTTGGTGAACTTGGCGCGGTGGCGATAGTATCCGTAACCGGGAATAACACGTTTTCGTTTTGTCCCTGGGTGTGTGTGTGTGTGTGTGTGTGTGTGTGTGAGGGAGTGTGAGTGAGTAGAGGCCATGAGCGATGAACAGTGAGTGAGTGAACGATTTCAAAGTTTTCACCCACTCACCCACTCACACTCAGTGCAGTTCAAAATTCAAGTATGGGTACTGCACAGTGCTACAGTAAAAGAATACAAATGTGACGATTGACGATTATCGTCACTGCTTCGATTTGTACACTAAATTCTATTGAAGCACTGAGGATCATCGCCACACCAAACTATATTTTTATGTTGAGCAGTTGAGTGCCTCTGCAGGACTATTTTTAGGAAGTGGAGTATGGCAAATGAACAGTAGATGGAAATATCAAGTTATAAAATTGATGGTTTCGTTGCGGTCACTCACTGTGGTATGCCATAATCAAATCAGTCCCAGCAGTCAGTCAGTCAGTCAGTCAGTCAGTCGCCGACTTGTCGCCGTCAGCCAGCCGTCAGCCAGCCGCCACTGCCATTACAGCCTGTACACATCCCATCTCGTCACTCACTCTCACGACTAACTGCAGTACATGTGACTTCAATGCGTTGACTAGTCATTCTCCTAAAACTCCATAAACACGGCGATACTGCATGTGCACATGTATGCGTCGTGTCACCGCAGGCGGGCGGGCGGGCGGGCGGGCGGGCCGGCGCAGCTGCGCGGCACACTGACTGAGTGAGTGACTGTTTGCGGTTGTGGCTTGGTCTTTAGGCGGACGCTGTGTGCGGTTGTGGGAGGTAAGCACACCACTGCACTACCTACCTACCTACCTACCTAAGTGCTCACTCACTCACTCACAACTCTCGTTCGTTCGGCAGGCAGTCAGCGCACTCACTCACTCACTCACTCACTCACTGTCGCTCACTCACTCACTCACTGTCACTCACTCACTCAGATGCGAAGATGCGGTGGGTTGACTGAGTGAGTGACTGACTGACTGCGGTGTTGGCAGTCAGTCCGTCGTTGTTCGTTCGACGTTCGACGTTCGACGTTCGACGTTTGACGATCGATGTTCGAAGTTCGATGTTCGATGTTCGATGTTCGATGTTCGATGGATTGCATCGGTGGCAGGTTCGTTGGTTCGTTCGTTCGTTAGTTCGTTGGTTCGTTCGTTTGTAAATGGCTCGTTTCGTTGTATAGTGGGAACGGACGCGTGCAAACGACGGCGCGTGATGTGGGAAGTGGAATGGAACGGAGGGAAGGGAAAGCGGGGGAACGCGGGTAGCGGCTGAGAGATGTGGTTGTTGTTGTGGTGTTGTGTGACTTTGTGGTGAAGTTGGGCGTGGATGGAAGCGGGCGCGCACGTGGTGAGCTTGGCGTATCCGACGTACAGTTGGAGCATGTGGACCGAAATCTGCCTACTGGGGTTTGTTGCCTGCATCGTTTGTGCGACCGTGGTGCTCGACGAGCTGCCCGCAGTGGCCGAGTCGCCCCCCGCTTCTTTGTCGGACTTGCACGAGCTCGCAGCGACAAGGCCGATGCTCAGCGGCAAAGCGAGCCATGGCAGGCCACGCTTCACCGGGCGTCTGGAAGCGGGAGGGGGCAGGGTCATGTGGACCTCATTCGCAAGAATACGGACGGGCGTCGGCGGCGCACCCACGCATGCGGGTCGAATATACCCGCAACGACGGAATCCGCAGGCTTTGCGCGCCTGGAGCTCGCATCTGCAGGTGGATTGCTGTGCAGATCCCCCGCAAGCACGGACCCATGCGCGCCGTTGACTTGCGGGGGGCCGGGGTGTGGGGGTACGTCGGCGGCGAGCTACCGGCGCGCGATCGCAGCAGCGGGCCACACCAACCCAGTGGGCGTCGGCTCCTTCATCATCCCACACGGAAGCACCTCTCCATGCAGAACATCCGCGCACTCCTCGCACTGTCTCTTCTTCCCGTCGTGTCGGCTGGCTGCGCCACCGCCGACCAGGTGCAGGCCCTCGAGCAGAAGGTCGAGACCCTCGAAAAGAAGGTCGCAGACCTCGAAGCCCGTCCCGTCTCCTCGGGCGGCGTCGACCCGAAGCTCGAGCAGGAAGCCCAGGCCATCTACAAGGAGCTCACCGAGCTCGTGCAGGATGGCGAGCTCGAGAAGGCCGCTGCCAAGGGCAAGGACCTCAAGGGCAAGTACGCCGCCACCGCCACCTACAAGCGCGCCCGCAAGCTGCTGTCCGAGCTCGAAGTGGTGGGCAAGGTGATCCCCGTCGACTGGGCCGGCAACGTGGAGAAGTGGTACCAGGGCGACGGTCAGATCGACCTGTCCACCGGCACCACGATGGTGGTCTTCTGGGAGGTCTGGTGCCCCCACTGCCGCAACCACATGCCCGAGATGGTCAAGACCTACGACCAGTGGAACAGCAAGGGCCTCAACGTGGTGGGCCTCACCCGCATCACCAAGTCGGCCACCGAGGAGAAGGTTCTCGAGTTCATGAAGGAGAACAAGCTGAACTACCCGATTGCCAAGGAAAACGGCAAGCTCGCCCGGGAGTTCGGCGTGGGCGGCATTCCCGCCGCTGCAGTCGTCAAGGACGGCAAGATCGTCTGGCGTGGCCACCCCGCCCGCCTTTCCGACGACGTGATTGGCAAGCTTCTCTGATTCGAGCCGCTCGAGCACGACGCCCCGGTCCAGTGGCCGGGGCGTCTGTCGTCTTGCCCGACTCGCCTACAGCTCCGGCCAGTGGTCGTCGAGGTGGTCGATGATGTCGGCCTCCACGTCGCTGTTGTGGTCGAGCATCTGGCTGCCGTGTCCGGCGCCTGGGTACTCGATGTAGGTCCAGTCACCGGGGTTCAGGGCATCGAAGTCTTCGGAGAACCACAGTCCCTCCTCGTCATCCGCCTGGAACAGGGTGGCGGTGCCGACGGCCGCCAGCTCCTCGATGCTGTTCTGGTTCTCGGTGTAGGTGCCGCCGCTCATCATCACGATGGACACCGGCTCCACATTGGCGGTGTCCTGCGCCCAGACCGCGTAGTCGAGAGCGGAGGTGGTCCCGTTCGAGGCGGCGACCAGGGCGACGGAGCTCGCCCCCTGCTCCACCAGAAAGCGCACCGCGGCGTCGACATCCTTGCGGCCTCCGTCCCCTTCGAAGGCATCGCGCGCATCGCCATCCGAGTCTCCCGCCCCCCGCCGGTCGAGGTTGAGGACGTGCCAGCCCTCGCTGTGGATGCCGCGGATGAAGTCCACCGACCAGCTCTTGCGGTCCCAGGACTCGGGGGTCATGTGCAGCATCACCACCCCGGGAGCACCCGCGCTGGCGACGTAGTGGTCGCCCACCAGGCACAGCTCGTCTTCGGTGGTGAGGGGGACGGGGTCGCCGCCTTGGGGGGCTGCGGCGTTCTTTGCGCAGTCGGCGAGCGGGTTGCAGGCCGCCAGTGGAGCCAGCAGTAGGACGAGGGGACAGACTAGCCGCTTCATGGAGACTCCAGGGTGGCGCGCAGGGCCTCGTGCAGCGCCCAGAAGGCGGCCTCGGCATGGGTAGACCCGTTCAATGTGACCGCGATGACGGCATCTTGGGAGGTGGACCAGGCCACCATGCTCGAGAAGCCGCGGATGCCGCCCAGGTGACCGACCAGCCAGCCGTCGTCGGAAGGGGCGCGGATGAGCATCACGCCGCGGCCGTAGTACATCTCGGGCCCATCGGGCTGTGCAGTGGGCTCGCCGCCGATGGGTGTGGGCGGGTTCATGCGGGTCCAGCCGTCGAGCATGAGGTCGACCTGCGGTGGGGAGGCGATGTGGCCGGACAGCAGGGCGTGCCACAGCGTGGCGAGGTCGTGGGCGGTCATGGCGAGGTTGCCCGCGCCGTGGGGGGCTCCGTAGTCGACCGAGGTGACGGCGCGGCCGTCGGGGTCGTGTCCCTGGAGCAGCTCGGGTGGGGGCATGGCCCGGTCCATCGCGCGGCTGCGGCCCAGTCCGACCGGGGTGAGCACCTTCTCCAGCATGACCTCGTGCAGCAGGTGGTCGTGTTCGTCCTCCAGCACCAGCCCCAACAGCACGTAGTTGGTGTTCGAGTAGGAAAAGACATCGGAGGGACAGGCCTCTGCACTGCGCCGGACGGCAAAGCGCACCAGCCGCTGGGGTCGTTCAGGCGGGAGGCGACCGTGCAAGGCGGGAAAGGCGTTGAAGCTGGCGTAGCCGGAGTGGTGGGTGAGCAGCTGGTCGATGGTGGTGTGCTCGGCGGCGCGCAGGCGCGGAAACCAGCGGGACAGGGGGTCTTCCAAGGAGATGCGACCGGCTTCCACGTCGGCCATCACGAGGGCTGCGGTGACCGACTTGCCGATGCTGCCGACGCTGAAGAGGTCGCGTGGACCGGCCCCGCGTGTGGCCGACCAGCGCCCGACGTCGGGCACGATGATGGCGGCGCCCACGGCCTCAGCGCCGCTGTCGGCCTGGACCCGGTCGAGGGCCGCCTCCATGGCCTCGGCGATGTTCCGGGGCACCTGGTTTTCGGTGGCTCCGGGTCCGACCCCCACCTGGACCTCCACTGGCGTAGGAATGTCGGGCGCCACCCGCACATCTTCGACAACAGGGCAAGGGGACTGGCTGGCGGAGGCGGGGGTCTGCATGCCCAAGACGGCCGCCACCACGCTACTTGCGCGTAGGATGCGGCGATGGAGGGGGGACACGGGCATCGGCCTTCGGGCGGGGTGGACAGGTGCCGCCACCCGACCGCAGAGGTAACCTCCGGGCGCCCCGCACCTTCCTCGCTCGCGTCAGGGCCCTGCGGGATCCCGACGCCTCCTCCCAGAGCATGCCGCGATGACGCCCCGACCTGTTGCTGGTGCCACGGCTGCATCGCTCGTCCGCAGCCTGGGCGTGGGACTGGCGGTGCTCGTGGCGCAGGTGGTCGCCGTCTTCAACCCGCGGGTGGTGGAGGTCGACCACGAGGAGATGTTCAACGCCGGACAGGCCTGGGCGTTGCTGAACGGCCACGCCACAGACCTGTTTCGGTTGCAGTACCGGGAGTTCTGCGGGGGCTGCACGGCCGATGCCCTGCTTGCGGCCCCGCTGTTCGCCGCCTTCGGGCCGCGCTGGCTGGTGTGGAAGCTGGTGCCCATCGCCTATGCCGTCGCCACGGCCGTTCTCGGACACCGCGTGCTCACGAGGCGCGTGGGCGCCGCGGCTGGATGGGCCTTTGTGGCGCTGCTGCTGCTCCCGCCCCGCACCTGGCTGCACTTGTCCCTCATCGGCTGGGGCAACCACTACGAGGCGGGCATGGTGGGGGTATGTGGACTGCTGCTGCTCGCAGACACGCTCTCCGACCGCAAGGCTGGCGCAGGCCGGTGGCTGGCGGCGGGCGTTGTGTTGGGCGGGGCCATCTGGATTGGATTCTCCGGGGTGTTCGGTGCCGTCGCTGCAGTGGCTTGCCTGCTCGCGATGCGCCGCTGGCGGGCGGTGTTCCTCGTGTCTGCAGGAATCGCCTGTGGCCTGTCCCCGTGGCTGGCCCAGTACCTGTCGGCAGGGCAGCACCCCTTCGTCACCATCTACGAGGAGGGCGAGAGCGTCCCCTTGCTCACCCGCATCCCCCACAAGGTGCGCACCCTCGTCTACCCCCGGCAGCTTGCGGCGCTGTTCGGTCATCCGGTGCCGGGGCCCGGGCATGCTGCGGGCTGGCTCTGGGCGGCTGCTGCGGCCGTTGCATCGGGCCTGGCGGTCCGCTTTGGCGGCCTGGCGGGGCGGGTGGCTGGGGCGGGTTTGCTGGTATGGACGGGCATCTACATGCTGGTGCGCTTTCAGGTCGCCGAGCCGCCGGCGCCAGCCCTCGCCGTGCCGGGTTCGTGTCGCTACGCGGCGCCGCTCTACCCGTTGCTGTTTGTGTTGCTTTCCGTCGGTGTGGGTGTGTTGTGGCATCGCCAGCGGCGGGCGTTGGCGGTCGGCCTGCTGGCGGGTCCGCTCCTCGTGGGTCTGTACACCCGAATCGAGACCGTCCGGGCACCCTTTCCCGCTGCCTCCGCGCTCACCATGCACGCCGTCGACTGGCCCTACTTCCGCAACCAGTTCAGCTACGTGGTGGACATGGAGAAGCACCGCTCTCCGACCACCACCGACCCCTTCTCACTGGGCGCCCATGCCTACGGCGCGGCCCGCGAGACGGCGAGCGGACTGCTCAGGGACCAACGATACGGCGACCTGTCCACCCTGCCGCTGCGGCCGGAGGGTCTCCCAGAGCGGGGCTGGTGGCAGGGCGTGGGCGATGCACTGGGCAGCTTCCACCAGAACCGTCTCGATGGCACCCTGGCCATCCTGCGCACCAGCCGGACTCTGTTGGACGACACCCCCGGGGCGGAGGCCGCAGCGAGGCAGAGGGCGCTGCGATCGGTCGCTGCCTGGCAGATGCATGCGCCCGACACCTGGATTCGCAGCATCGACCGGCACGACCAGGGCACCTTCAAGGCGGTGCACGCCGCGCTCGATGGGGAGCCGGCAGAGCTGTCGGATGCGGGCTGGTGGGCGGTGGGCTTCACCTGGGCCCACCATGTCGTCGGCTGGCACCAGCCGGTGTTGCTCCACCTTCCCGATGACCCGAGTGGCCTGCCGCCGGCCTTCGTGGAAGGCTTCGCCCATGCGTTGGCCGAGGAGTGGGGACCGCTCGCTGCATTGGAACGCCCGCGAGGGTTGCCTCACGACGACCTCATCGACGCTGCTTTCGCAACGGGATGGGCAGATGGTCTCGTGGATCGTTGGCTTGGAGAGCCGATGGTGCCCGAGCTTCGGTAGCCCAGCGGCTGGGGCCGTGCCTGGCCCGCGTCAGGCCGCCGCTGGCTTGGCGCCCGTGTTCAGCCCGATGGGGATGTAGAGGGGGCAGGACCCCTTGATGGCCGTCAGCAGCGGCACGAGGCCAATGGCTGCAACGACGAGCCACATGGGGTTGTTCGTGAGCGGGAACCACACGAAATTGAACAACATCACGTAGCCAATGGCGAAGCGGAGGGCGCGGTCGGTGGGGCCGAGGTTCGCGGGCAGGTTCATGGTCATCTCCGGTCGGGGTGGGTGGACGGACGCGTCCGCGGAGATGTCCTGCATGCAAAGGGCCAGCATCACGTCATCTTGGGTCGGATGCGGCCGGGCGCTGACCCACGTCAGCGGTCGATGGATCAGACGCGATTAAGGGTGCTGCACAGACCGCCTCTCGTGTACCGGGCCTGGATGAAGATGGCCTTGGGGTGGGTGTTTTCGCGCAGCCCAGTGGGTGGGATGGCCCACCGGTCTATCTGGCTGCCAGTGCTTCGGACTGGCGGAGCTCGCGCGACCGGTCCCGCAGCTGTCGCAGCAACCGCAGGACCTCCACCGAGGCCTCTTCCACCTGCTCGATGCACGACAGGCCGTTGGGACGGTCGCCGGCGCGAAGGAGTCGAGCGGCCTCGATGCCGGACTCGTGGACCTTGCGGTGCCAACCGTCCAGCTCCTCCCACTCGGGGAGGTGGTGCAGTGCTGCGCTGTCCTGTGAGTGGTACCAGCGGCCGAGTCGGCAGTGGTGGTGGCTCGACAGGGCGGCGGGGTCGAGGTCGGTGCTGCCCGATGCGAGGTCGACCAGCTTCTTCTTCCACAGCACATGGTCGGCCTGGGCCACCCGCAGCACCCGGTCGGGGAACTCGTAGCCGGTGAGGGTCAGGATGGACGCCTCGGCATGCTCCACCATCTGCCGGGTGGAGTCCATTCCCGCCCGCAAGGTGGCGGTGTTGTCTCGGGTATGGGTGGCGATGCGTTGGATCTCGTTGGCGATGCCCTCGGTGGCCTCGAGCTGCTGGCGCACCGTCTGGCGCGCTTCGCCCATCTGCCGGTCGAGGCTCACAATGTTGGCCTGCAGAGACGTGGTCGCGGTCGAGACGGCGGACATGGAGCGTCCCCCTTGGGCGACGGCGCTGACGACGTCGACGAGCTGCTGTTGGATGCCCCGCACCTCGGACTCGATGCGCTCGATGCGGCGGTGGATCTCCACGATGGCGCCGCTGGTCTCGGTGGAAAGGTTGCGCACCTCCGAGGCCACCACCGCGAAGCCCTTGCCGGCTTCTCCCGCGCGGGCGGCCTCGATGGCCGCGTTGAGGGCGAGCAGGCGGGTCTGGCGGGCCACCTCGTCGATGGTGGTGAGGATGGTGCCCACCTCGTCGGAGGCAGAGCGGAGACGCTGGACCCCTTGCTGGGTCTCGTCCACCCGCGTCTGGATGGCGTCCATCTGCCCGCGGGCCTGGTTGACGTTGTCCTGGACCTGTTCTGCGGACAGCCGGGCCTCGGATGTGGCGGTCGCTGCGGCGGTCGTGGTGTTGCCCATGCTGCGCGCGGAGCCAGCCAGCTCCGCGGCAGCAGCGGCGATCAGGTTGGTGTCGGTCTCGGTCTGTTCGAGCGACTCGAGCATGCGGGCCTGACCGATGGCGGTCTCGTTCACCTCGATGACGAGGCCCACGGCGGAATCGAACAGTCGGTCGGCGAGCTGGGTGCCTTCGGACATCAGTACCTCCGACTCCAGAGTCGACCCGGAGGGCTGGTGCTTTAGGTGGACTCCCGCGCCATCTGTGCGTCAGACGCCAGCAGCTCCGTCAGCGTCCGACCGCATAGACGAGATTGGCCGCGGTGCCGGCCACCTTGTGGGTCGGCTTCCACAGGGTGCGCGAGAAGCGGCGGGATCCCTGCAGGCGACGCCGAAAGGTCTCGGCGTCCATCCCGGTCTCATCGAGGGCGGCCTCGAACTCGTCGCGGGCCTTCTGGCGGGCCTTGAAGAGCATCATCTGCACGCGGCTGTACACGTTGACCGCGCCGTCGCCGGTGGTCTCGATGGGCAGGAAGATGGCCTCGGGGTACTGCGCACCGATGAGCGACTGCACGCCGTCTGACACGCCGCTCGAGGGCATGCAGCCAAATGGCTTCACCGACAGGGTCATGTGGTTGACCTTGTCCTCCACGAAGTGGATGAGCTTGCCCACCTCCATGTGGCCTTCACCGCCGCGCACCTCGTTGCCGTAGCTGTCCTTGGCGAGGGCGGCGATCTCGTCCATGTCCGGCAGATGGTAGCCGTGGAGGCCGGCGGTGTTTGCGTAGGTCTGGAAGACGGCGCGCACGACCTTGTCGAGGGCGGCGAGAATCCACAGCTTCTGCGTGCCGTCCTTGTCTTTGAGGCCCTTGCGGGCGTCGTCGTGCTCTCGCAGCTCGATGCGGGACAAGGTGTCGTACTTGTTCTCCCACACCATGAACAGAATCCAGGCGGTGACGGACTGAACGTCCACCTCAGCGCCTTCGGCCTCCAAGAAGCGTTGAATCTTGTAGTTGCCGTCGCCTTCGGTGGTCATGGCCCAGAACTCGCCGATGACGCTCACGATGGGCTTGGGCACGCTGCGGTCCACCTTCACCTTCGACATCCGTCGCCGGCAGCGGGCCAGAGCCGTGAGAATGCTACGGTTGCGTGAGAAGGCCTTGCGCAGGATCTGCTTGCACTCGGCCATCGCGCGGTCGGTGGACCCTGGCTCCACCTCGTAGGGGCGCGTGCGGTAGCCGATGAGGTTGATGACGTCGCCGGCCATGATGGAGCGCACCAGGCCCAGCGCGAAGTCGAGGTTGATCTGCAAGCCAAGCTCGGTGCCTGTGGCCTGCTTCACACCGCCCTGCTGTTGGAACAGCAACACGCGGAAGCCGTCGAATCCGGCGTCTCGCAGAGCCTTGCGGTACTCGGTCACATAGGTGCCGAATCGACAAGGACCGCATGCGCCCGCGGTGACGAAGATGTAGTCGTTGAGGATGGTCTCGGTGGGGACGCCCTGCACGTCGCGCATCTCGACGAGGTGCTTCACCAGGTTGCCCACGGTGAAGTAGGTGGGGCTGCACTGGCCGCGGTTGCCGAACTCCTTGCCATACTGCAGGGCAGCGTTGGATGGGGTCTCCATCAGCTCCGCCTTGTAGCCGAGGCCCCGCAGTGCAGCGGCCACGAGGTCGTCGTGAGCAAGGGTGAGGCCGCGCACGAGGATGGTGGTGTGCACCCGTTGTTCGGCCCGGAAGTCGGTGTTGACGTGCTCGGTGTACTGGTCGCGTCCCAGGCCGAGCTTGTGGGCTTCAGACTGGGCGAAGGCGGCCAGTTCTTCTTCGAGGCGGGCGCGCATCTCGTCGTTGAGCTCGTCGAGGATGGCGTCCTCGGCTCGGGGGTCGTGGAGCGGGGCATCCTCGTGGATGGGGGACTCGTGCTCGATGTGGCTCATCTCGGGCTCCTCGGCAGCAGGGTCGACAGGTGGGGTTGGCGATGGGAGGGGAGGGGACTTGGGGGGAGGACGCTCAACGCGCGGCTGCTGCAGACTCGCGCAGTCTCGCCAGCAGCTCTCTGCGTTTGTCGGCGACGCGGCGGGCGAGCTCGGCACGGAGTCCGGCTTCGTCGGCGAGCTGTTCTTCGACCATCTTCAGCTTGTGGCTGTAGGTCTTCACACGGATCTGGATGGAGCCGCCCGGCTTGTTGGCGTCGAGGTCGTGCAAGGCGGAGTAGGGCGCCTTGGCGGTCTTCATGATGCGGTCGATGAGCCCGTAGGTGGGGGCGTCGTGGCCGCACTTGAAGCTGGAGAGGTCGAGCACCGCAATGTTGGGGTGGTGGGCGGCGAAGCGGGCGGCCCAGACCTTCTGCACGCTGTTGGCGCTGAAGTTCTCGGGCCACACGTCATTGAGGTCCAGGGGGTCCTTCAGGCCGACCATGCGTTGCCGGAGCCAGGCGGGGTCCTTGGGGATGCTGGTCACCGACAGCACCGGGTAGCCCAGCACCTGGAACTCGTCGGGGATGCCGTGGTTGAGCCCGGGGTCGTTGTGGTAGGGACGACCGATCATGAGGATGGCCACGCGGTTTTCCCGCTCCATCTGCTCGATGATGGCGCGTCCCTTGTCTTGCATGATGCTGTTGAAGCGTCGCAAGGCGGCGAAGCCCTGGTCGACCGCCCAGTCGGTCTCGTCCTCCGTCACGCCGAGGCGGGGTCCCCAGGTGGCGAACAGCCGCTTCTTCAGAAGGTTGACTTCGGTGAAGGTGACGGCCTCGTCGATGTACTCGATGCCAGCGCGCGCGAAGAAGTCGACCTCTTTGGTGAAGGACGCCTTGGTGACCAGGGGGCTGCCGGCCACGATGGGACAGGCGGCCGTGTCCATCACGTTGTTCACGAAGGACGGGATGTGCGTGATGCAGGGGTAGTAGATGTAGTCGAGGGGGCCGCGGGGCTTGCCCTTGAGGTTGTTGGGGTCGCTGCCGTCGTGGTCGACGTGGGCGTGGAAGATGAGCTCGTGGATGTGCGCCTGGATGACCTTCGAGGGGTAGCAGGGGTCGATGCTGCCGTAGCGTCCACCCTCCACCCACATCTCCTCGGTGGTGGGCGGAGACCAGATGAGGTTGTCCTTCGGCAGGCCGAGTGTCTCGAAGAAGGTGCGGAAGAAGGGCGCGGTGCTGTAGAGGTTCATCACCCGCGGCATGCCGATGCGAACATTGGACAGGTCGGCGTGGGAACGCTTGAAGCCCCGGTTCACCACCCGGCGTGCGATGCGGAACAGGCGCTTGCGGGTGACGGAGACGTCCTTCTTGGAGGTTCCGGAGCGCGGCAGGGGCGTCTGGTCGTAGAAGTGTCGAAAGGCGAGACGGGACTCCTCGTCCACCATGTTGGGGAACTGGCGTCGAATCGCGTTGCGTTCTTTCGACAGCACCTTGAGTGCTTCCTTCGACTCCACCGTCCCCTTCTCACAGGAAAAGCCCGAGATGTAGCGGCTGGTGCGGCCGTCAGGGGTCTCGGTGTCGATGAAGGTGCGGCTGCACTCGTTGGGACAGAAGTGGCAGACCGTCGACTCGTCGTTGCGGGTGGTGTACGCAAGCTGGATGGCCTGGTCGAGCCCGATGAAGGTGGAGTGACCGCGCCGACGCACGACTCGCAGAGTCTCCATCGCAGCGCCGATTGCGCCGGCCTCGCCCGTGTGGGGATGCACGACGACCTCGGCGTCGGGGACCCGCTCCTCGATGTAGTCGACCTGGGCCTTGACCGCGGCCAGGTTGCGTTGGGTGCCGCCTTGAAGCACGAACACCCGCCCGAACTCGGCGAGACGGGGCACCTGCACCACGTACTGCCACACGTTCTTCGGCAGCACCTTGGCGAGGCCGGCCAGCATCTCGGGTGCGGTGAAGCCCTCTTTCTGGAAGTTGACGCGGTCGGCGTCGAGGAAGACGGCGCAGCCGTAGGAGAACTTTGGGGACAGGTCTGCGTTGAATGCGGTGTCGGCGTAGTCGTGGAGGTGGACGCCGAACTGGTCGGCCATCGCCTGCAGCAACATGCCGTTGCCTGCGCTGCATTGGTTGGACAGGCGGAAGTCTCGGACGTCTCGGGTGCCTTCCTTGTTCTCGGCGAGGAAGAGCACCTTGATGTCCTGGCCGCCGATGTCGCACACCACGTCGGCGTGGGGCACGTAGCGGACCGCCGACATCATGTGGGCGACCGTCTCCACGATGTTGACGTCGGCCTTGACGCTTTCCTCCAACACATTGGCGGCATAGCCGGTGGCGCCAAAGCCCATGCACTCCAAGATGCCGCCCTGGTCGTGAACATGCGCCTTGATCTCCTCCAGGATGTCTTTGGTGTCCTGGATGGGGTTGCCTTTCGACAGGGTGTAGGCCTTGTAGAGCACCTCGCCCGTGTCGTAGTCCACCAGCACGGCCTTGCTGCTTGTGGAGCCACCATCCAGCCCGATGACGCCACGCACGGTCTGTCCCGTCGAGACCGGTGCCGGGGTGAAGGGCGGAATCTTGTACTTTTCCTGGAAGGCGGCGAGCTCATCGACATCCTTGACGAGCGGGCCCATCGCGGTGCCGCTCAGTCGGGCGCCGCGTCCGTGCTGGATGTAGTTCTTGAGGCCGTCGAGGCCCTTGTAGCGGGCGAGCTCGGGGTCGTCGGCCAGCTCGGCCATCCCGAAGACCACAGCGCCGAAAGCGGCGTAGTATTGGGCGTTGTCGGGTGTGTAGATGAGTTCTTCGATGGGCCGGTCGCGGGGGTAGTCGTAGCCGCGCGAGTCCCAGGTCTCGGGGATGCGCATGCGCCAGCACTCGACGAGGAACGGCAGGTAGGTGTTGGGACCGCCGAGCAGCAGCACCTCGTGCCGCAGGGTGTTGCCGCGGGTGAGCACGCTGAGGTTCTGGTGGACGATGGCGTCGGCGAGCGAGTTCATGATCTCGACGCCGGGGATTCCGCTCTTGACCAGGTTGACGATGTCGGTCTCGGCGAAGACCCCGCACTTGGCGGCGACGTGGTGCAGCTTGTGGGGGTCGAAGCGGATGCGTGCGGTGTCCTCTTGGGGCATGCCCACCTTGATCATGCACTTGTCGATGGTAGCGCCGGTGCCCGAGGCGCACTTGTCATTCATCGAGGTGATGGCGTTCTTGCCACCCGTGACGTTGCCGTCCTCGTCGACCTCGTCGCGGAACATGATGATCTTGGCGTCCTGGCCGCCCAGCTCGATGACCGAGCCGACGGTGGGGTGCAGGCGCTCGACCGCCAGGGTGACTGCGTTGACCTCCTGCACGAAGCGGGCGCCGAGGGGCTCTGCGAGGGGACCGGAACCCGAGCCCGTGACGAACACACGCATGTCGCGGACCTGGGGGAAGGCGGCGCCGATGCGCACGAGGAACTCCAGCACCTTCTCGGGCTGGCGCGTCTCGTGGCGCTGGTAGTCGGACCACAGCATCTCGAGGGTGTCGGGGTCGCAGACCACGGCCTTGACCGTCGTGGAGCCGATGTCGATGCCCACGGAGATGGTGTGGACCTCCGCGCCACTGTCACGGTCGCTGCCAGGGGCTGCGGTGGGGTCGATGACGTCGTTGATGACGGTGTCTTCGGCGCTGTGGGGCATCGGTGCTCCGGACTTGACTGACACGTCAGTCTAGTCGGCTTGCTGTGGTTCGGGCCCAACCGAGCCCGCTGCGACTGACACGTCAGTCTACTGGACGGTAGCCCGGTGCAGGCGGGGGTGGCAAGCGGTCTGCACAGACCTTGCGCCGTGTGGGCGGGTGCCATGCCGCCCCTCTGTCTGGCGGTTACCGGCGGCCATGGCCCGTGCCGCTCCCATGTCCCCAGAAGACCGACGCGCCCAGCTCGTGCGTGCGGCCCGCCGTGTGTTCGCCGAGCGCGGGTATCACAGCGCTGGCGTGTCCCACATCATCCGCGAAGCCGGCGTGGCCCGGGGCACCTTCTACAACTACTTCGAGTCCAAGGCGGCCGTCTTCCACGCCGTTCTCGAGGAGCTCACCGGTGAGCTGGCAGGCGCAGCCGACCGCATCGATATCGGTCGTCCCATCCCGCCTCAAGCGCACGCCATCGTCCACGACATCATCTGCGCCGTGATGCAGCCCGACGTCGTGCGCCTGCTGTTCAGCGAGGCGGTGGGCACCGAGGAGGGCGACGCGGCGCTGCGGGCCTTCTACGACCACGCCGAGGAGCGCCTGGTGGGCACCCTCCAGATCGGTGCGGGGCTCGGCATCGTGCGCGATGGAAACCTGCGCCTCACCGCCCGCTGCATGCTGGGAATGGTGAAGGAGCCGGTCTTTCTGGCCACACTCCGCGGGGAGTCGCTGGAGCCGGAGCCGTTGATCGCGGAGTTCACGGCCTTCCTCACGCAAGGGGTGCTGCAGCTGTCCCTCGACGGAACCAAAGCCTGAGCCACGCCCCCGGCCCACCGAGCCAGCCTGCCGGACCGCGTGCGCAGCGGAGCCTCCATGTCCGACCTCCCGATTCTTGCCGTCACCCACGAAAACGCTGATGTAGACGGTGTTGGCGGCCTCGTTGCCCTGTCGGTTCTCCACCCGACGGCAGAGCTGCTGGTCCCCCACGGCCTCGATCCCCAGGCGCGCAGCCTGTGGACCGATCACGCCGACGACCTGCCGGTCCTGCTGCAGGAGCGCGACCTGAAGGCGGCCGTGGAGCGGACTTCGGGCGGCAGGCTGTTCGTGGTGGACACCTCCCGACCCGCCCGCATCGGTCCGGTGGCCCGCCACCTCGACCGCTTCAGCGCGGTGCTCGCCCTCGACACCCATCCGCCAGAGCACGACGACCTGCCGCGCGCCGACCTGCCTCCCGCGGCGAGCTGCACGGCGGCCATGGCCTGCCTCATCGCCGAGCGCGGCCTCCAGCCAACCGCGGTCGAGGCGGGCGTGATGCTCGTGGGCATCCATGTCGACACCGGCCACTTCACCTTTCCCGGCACCACCGAGGTCGACCACCGTGGTGCGGCCTTCTGCGTGGCCTGGGGCGCCGACCCCGCGTGGGTGGGTCGCTACGCCCCCCGGGGGCTCACCCGACGCGAGCTGCTCCTGCTGGAGGAGATGGCCCACAATGCCCGTCACCTCAACGTTCACGGCAGCTCCGTGGTGCTCGTTCACATGGAATCGGAGGACTACCAGCCCGAGCTGGGGGCCCTGCTCACGACTCTGCGAGAGGCGGAGGGCTGGCCGACGGTGGTGCTCGTGTCGTCTGCGGCAGGCCGGGTGTGGGTGATTGCCCGCACCAACGGCGCACTCGATGGTGGGGCGCTGTGCGCGGCGCTGGGGGGTGGCGGGCATGCCGAGGCGGCGAGTGCGGTGCTGGTGGGGGTGGGCCTGCCCGATGCTCTGCGGCTGGTGGAGGAGACCCTCAACGACCAGGTGGGGCGGGGGCGCCGGGCGCGCGACCTCATGGTGCGGCCCTTCGTGGGCGCAGCGGCGGATGCCCCACTGGACAGCGTGGCCGAGCTGCTGCACCGGCACCGCATCAACGGCCTCCCGCTGTTCGAGGAGCAGGTGGAGGATGGCATCGTGGTCGGCCGCAAGTGGGTGGGCCAGGTGAGCCGTCAGGAGGTCGACGCCGCCTTGCGCCATGGACTGGGTGGGTCGCCCGCCTGGCAGGTGAGCGCGCGGCCCCCGGGCTGGGTGCGTCCGGACGCGCCGCTCTCGGAGGTGCGGGAGACGCTGCTCCGGGGCCAGGGCCGCATCTGGCTGGTGGGGGAGGGGGACGGAGAGGGCCCTGAGCCGGGCCTCCTCACCCGCACCACCGTCTTGCGGGCCGCCGCGGAGCCCGTGCTGGGCGGCGTGCGTCGTCCCCCCGCCCGGAACGTGATGAAGGGCAAGCTGCGCCGGTCTCTGGGGGCCCGCTGGGAGGCGGTGCGGTCGCTGGGTGAGCTGGCGGCGGAGCTCGGCATGACGGCCTGGCTGGTGGGCGGCGGGGTGCGCGACCTGCTTCGGGACCGGGCGGTGCGGGATGCAGACGTGGTGGTGGAGGGGGAGGCGCCGGCGCTCGCCCGGGCAGCTGCCGCACGACTCGGCGGTGAGTGTCATGTGCACGACGCCTTTGTCACCGCCAAGTGGGTACCGCCGGGATGGTCGGAGCACGACGAGCCCATCGACGTCGCCAGCGCGCGGGGTGAGCACTACTCGGGCCGGGCCCAGCTCCCGAACGTGATGCAGGCCGAGCTGCGCCGCGACTTGTATCGGCGAGACTTCACCATCAACGCGATGGCGGTCTGCCTGCGTCCGGAGCGGCTGGGAGAGGTGCTCGACCCCTACGGCGGCTGGGGCGACCTCCAGGCGGGGGTGCTGCGGGTCCTCCATGGGCTGTCCTTTCACGACGACCCCACCCGGGCGATTCGCGCCGCCCGTTTTGCGGCCCGCTTCGACCTCCGCCTGGCACCGGGCACGCGGGGCCTGCTCGACGGGGCGGTGCGTTCTGGCGTGTTCTCGGAGCTGGGGGCCTCGCGCCTGGGAGCGGAGCTCGACCGGGTGCTCGATGAGGTCGACCCGGGGCTGGCTCTGCGCAAGCTGAGGTCCTGGGGACTGCTGCCCGTGCTGCACAAGAAGTGGTCGTTGGGCGCCAGCCAGCTCGACGAGCTGTCGGCGGTGATGGAGGCCTGGCGGGAGGTCGTGGGCAGCCTGCGAGCGTCTGGTCAGGCGGTGCCGCGGCGTGCGGACTGTGGCTGGGTGGTGCTGGCCGGGGGACTCGACCCCCACAAGCGGGTGCAGGTGGAGCACATGGTGCCGGGCAACAAGGTGCGCCGACAGCGTTTCGTGGACGGTCCGGAGCCCGTGCGCAAGGCGGTGCGAAGCCTGGCCGGTGCGCGTCGAAACGCCCATGTGGCGCGCAGTGTGGGACGCCTCGACACGGTACAGTGGGTGGTGGGCCTCGGGCTCGCCCGGCGGTTGGCAGATGCCGAGCGCATCGAACGCGGGCTGTGGTGGTGGTGGGACGAAGGACGGCACATCAAGGCTGCCATCGACGGCCGCTGGCTGCAGGAAAAGGGCCACAAGCCCGGACCCGGCTTCAGCAAGGCCCTCAAGCGCGCGCGGCAGGTGGCCTGGGACGGCGGGGATGCCGATGCCCAGGGGGTCGCGGCTCTGGCTGTCCTGGCGGAGCACCGGAGCTGAACCACCGGGCCGGACTCTCCGCGGCGGTCATCTTCTTCGGACTCAGCCCGGCGACCACACTGGGAGCACGAGGCTGAAGCACGCTCCCCCGGCTTCGGTGTTTTCCGCCCTCAGCTCCCCGCCCCACAAGCGTGCGAGGCGCCGCGCGATGGACAGACCCAGGCCGTGCCCGCCGCCTGGCCCACGCACCCCGGAGTCGAAGATGAGTGCGAGCTTGTCCTCGGTGAGACCTGGGCCTTCGTCGCACACGCTGAGCACCACCTTGTCTCCGTCGAGCCGGGCACGCAGGCGCACCGCGGTGCCCACCGGGGTGTGGCGGATGGCGTTGTGCATGAGGTTGGTCAGGATGCGCTGAAGGTCGTCATCGACGGCCCACACCACGCCTGCGCTGCCCGTCTCCACCAGCAGGGAGCGGCCCTGGCTGCGGGCGAGCGGACCGATGGTGCGACCCAGGTCGTTGGCCAGCTCGACGACATCGACGGGTGCGGGCGCAGAGCGGGCCCCGGAGAGGTGGTGCTCGGCCACTCGGAGGAGGCGCCGGGCTTGTTGCTCGATGAGCCGGCCGGTCTCCTGCACCCAGACCGGTGCATCGTCGGCCATCGCCAGCTCCTCGCCCGACATCGACAGGGAGGCCGCGGGACTGCGGAGGTCGTGGATGAGCTCGGTGGCCCGCCGGGCACGCTCCTCGGCTTCCGCAAGCGTCTCCGCGGCGTGGAGGGCGACCGTGGTGTGGGCGGCGATGGCCCGCAGGATGCGCAGCCCGCGTTCCGACTCGCGTTGAGGCCGCGCAGGGCTGTCGACATAGAGCAGGCCTGCGAGCACAGGCCCCTCGGAGGCTTGTCGGTGCATGGGCACGCACATCACCGAGCGGAGCCGTCTCGCCACGATGGAGGTCTGGCTGCGGAGGTCCGCGCGCTCACCGATGTCGCTGACCGCAATCTCTCGTCCGTGGCCGAGAATCGCGCGAATCACTGAGCTGGAGGGTGTTCCCGGCGACTGCCCGTCGGCGTGCCAGGCCGCGCGTACCTCCGCGTTTCCGTCGGTGATGCCCAGCACGAACACCCGGTCGGCGTGCAGGAGCTCCGCACATGCGGCGATGGCTTTCTGCCGCACCCGGGCGGGGTCGCGCTCGCGGGCCAGCGCGGTGGTGATGTCGACGAGGCGGTCGAGGCGCGCATCGGCGGTGCCGGGGGTCGGCCGGGCGCTGTCCAGCAGGTCGTTGGCCCGGTTGCGGATGTGGAGGTGACCGGTCTCCTCGGCCCACACCAGCGCGCTGCCCAGCACCTTGCGGGCTTCGTCGAGGTCGCCCGTGGCCAGCCAGGCCTGACCGCCTCGGAGGCGCACTTCGGCGAGCAGGCGACCGGCGCCGGCGTCGCGAAGGGGTCGAATGGCGCGCTCCAGAGTGGGGCCGACCTCGGCGTGGCGGTGGGCCTGGGCGAGGGCCACGGCGTGGAGTGCCCGCAAGCGGCTCAGGTCGCGCCCGGCGTGGGCGCGGTGGGCTGCGCGGCTCGCCTTCCGGATGCGCTCGATGGCACCCGGAGCATCGTCGTGGAGGTCGACCTCGCAACGTCGGCGCTCGATGCGGATGCGCTTTGACGGCGGCGCGTCGGCCGGGAGGGTGGCGTCGGCCCGGTCGAGCCAGGTGGTGGCGGCCTGGCTGTCTTCCAAAGCCATGCACACGTCGGCGGCCACGGTCGCAGCCTGGTGTCGGATGCCCTCGGCTATCTGGGAGTCCGCCCAACAGCTGCGGGCCGTCTCGATGGCGTCCTCGTAGCGACCGACGTCCAGGAGGGTGGCCGC
>ENA-OWNT01001823-OWNT01001823.1-seawater-metagenome-genome-assembly--contig:-NODE-1823-length-24560-cov-4.188743_pt1 | contig 24560 bp, 11 predicted proteins | sample MGYA00238136_ERZ651165 | MGnify/ENA primary metagenome ERZ651165 (study PRJEB26861, sample SAMN08777766) | seawater metagenome | isolation source: coastal seawater | place: USA: Florida | collected...
ATAGTGGCTTCAAGAAAAAAATTACATACCTTGCAAAGGCATCAGGAGATGAAAATGAAAAAACTTGGCGCAGCTCTACTTACTACTCTTTTAGTAGCCGCTCCTTTAGCACAAGCTAAATTAAGCGTTAATGTTGGTCTAATTAATGTAAACCCTAGCGATACAGCTTCTGCACTAGATCAAGATAAAGGTGCAGGCTTAGTTGCAGATTCAAACACCCAGCTAGGTATTACTTTTGATTATCAATACACTGATAACATTGTTTTTGAACTAATTGCCGCAACGCCTTTCTCACATGACGTTTCGGGCGCTGGTAATTTAGCGGGTGTTGGCGCAATCGGTGGCGTACATTTAGCAAGCGTAAAACATTTACCACCTACATTTGTTGCTCAGTACCACTTTTTAGAGCCAAACGCTAAATTCCGTCCATTTATCGGTGCAGGTCTTAACTACACTGTATTCTTTGACGAAGAAGCTAGCTCAACATTAAAAACAGTGCTTGGTACACAAGATGTTAAAGTAGATTTAGACAGCTCTTTTGGTGTAGCACTACAAGCTGGTTTCAACTACAACATTGATGAAAAATGGGGTGTTCATGGCATGGTATCAAAAATTGATATCAATACTGATGCATCTGTTTATGCAAACAGCACAAAAGTTTTAACATCAGATGTAGAACTTGACCCAGTTGTTGCAATGCTAGGTGTTAAATACAAGTTCTAAGCTATAAATACAGTTACTTTCTCGATCCCTAAGGCCACGGTTAGTGGCCTTTTTTATTATTATTTTTTTTAGCTTCTAACATCGCCTTCCAATGTTCTATTTCTTCAGATAACACCGGCGCTGAGCCTGTAAAATCTGCCGCTGCTAACATGTCTTCAACGCTGACAATGCCTTTTTTACTTTTAAATACGCCTCTGACGTAAGCAATTGCATGTAACCCTCTATCGGTTGTAAACTTTTGCTCTATATAAAAATACTTATGATCCCAACCCACCAGCTGTGTGCTCACTTTAAATGATTCAAAAGGCTTTATATCTCGAATATAAGTAATTGCCGTTGCATTCACGATTGGAAACCAGCGACGCTTCATAACCACTTTAAATAGGCCAATTTCTTCTGTCATCCACGTCCTTGCTAAGTCCATAAACGCGAGATAACGTGAATTAGTCAAATGCATATTGATATCGCAATCACTGGGCATTACTTTAAACTCAATGGCACTTGTGTCTAGTAAACCTTTGTATTGTTTGTTTCTTTTAATTTTTAAGAGGAGAAGTATAAGCCTAAAGTACAGATTCATTATGGTCCAACCAGTGAGTAAAAAATAAAGTTTAACATAAGCTTAGTTACTCACAATAAATTGTTGCTAAGCGCTTAATGCTCCACTAGTCTTAAAACAATAAACAATGATTTGAGATAGATATGAAATTTAATGCTTTTTGCCTTATCAGCTTACTATTCGCTTCTTCCGCCTATGCCGACTTTGATTTTGCAGGCAAAGGGTCAATAACTTACCCAACAGGAATAGAGAAAGCATTTGAATTTGGTTTTTCATGGGAGAAAGCCAAAGAGAAGTTTCGTATAGGCAGCAAAAGTTATGATATGTCTAGCTTGCCAGAGTCATACTCTATCGCAATCACTCTGAGTAAAGATGATTCGAAAGTTTGGGTGCAAGAATTTAATGCCGGCTTTATTGATAGTTTCGAGTGGCATTTAGGGGAGCAGACCATCGCTCTTAGAAAGAAAGAGTTTAAAGTTCCTGTAAAAGGCAACTATGTCTTATCTTTAAATAACATTGACTACTTTTTGGTAAAAAATAACGTCAGTATTCAAATTAAATTTAAAGAAGACGGGATTGATAACATTAAAATCGACGGTGTGACAAAAGATATGGGAGCTAAAAAGTAGCTCCCACAACTAAATTAACTATAGCTCACGTTAACTTAGACTTTTACGGTTTTTCTGTTAATACCGTATTCTCTTAATTTATTCGCAACAGCGGTATGACTTAAACCTAAACGCTTTGCTAATTGTCTTGAACTTGGGTATGCCGGGTAGAGCTTTCTGAGCAGAGTTGCTTCAAAACGTTTCACTGCATGCTCAAGTGTGCCCTCAAAGTCTGACTCTAAATAACCTAATTCATGTGTAAATGTAGGCAACTGTAGGTGCTCTACTCGTAATTCTTTGTCATCAAGAAGTGAGACCGCACGATAGACTGCATTTTCAAGCTGACGAACATTACCAGGCCAAGGGTATTGCTCTAAGAATACTAAACAATCTGCAGTTAAAGTTGGCGCAGATTGACCATTTTGTTGCGCGTACTTTTGAATGAAGTGCTCAGTAAGTGGACCAATATCCGCTTTTCTGTCTCGAAGTGCGCTATATCTAAAGTAAGAACGTTGATACGATAGTATAAATCTTCTCTAAAAGTCCCTTCTTGCACCATCGCAGGTAGATCTTTCTGTGTCGCAGCAATAATACGAACATTTACTTTAACTTCGTTTTCATCGCCTACTTTTCTAAATGTGCCATCTTGCAAGAAGCGGAGCAGTTTAGTTTGAAGTTGCGTCGACATTTCGCCTACTTCATCTAAAAATACCGTTCCACCATCAGCTTGTTCTAAAACGCCGCGTTTAGGTGCGGCATTTTCTTCAAAGCCTGCATAACCAAACAGTTCTGACTCAGCAACATCATCAGGTAAAGATGCGCAAGATAAAGCAATAAATGGTTTGATTGATCGGTTTGATGCGTAATGACATGCTCTAGCTAACAGTTCTTTACCAGTTCCGGTTTCGCCTGTAATCAAAATTGGGGCATCAAGTTGTGACATTTTTCGCGCTTCGCGAACGACCCGACGCATAGCCGTGCTATTACTGTGTATCGTAGCAAAACTTTCTTGCCCATAGCGTCTAAAGGCACTCACTTGCTGGCCTAAACGACTTTGCGATTTAATATTAATAACCGCACCAGCTAAGATATCACCATCGGGCTTCTGAGGAACCGTAATAGGCAGAATGTCAGCAATGAAATCTTCACCACCTACTTCAACCCGAGTTGTTTGCCCGAGCACCTCTTTGCCTTCAAGCCAGCGAGTAAAATTAAACCCTTTCAACAAGTTATTTATATTTTCACCAAGCACATCGTCTAGGCTTAAGCTTAAATCTTTACATGCTGCATCGTTACAATGACGAACCCAACCTTTGGCGTCGATAGAAATAACACCATCAGGTAAAGCACTCAACAAAGTATTTAATTCATTATGCTCTCGTTCTGAGGGTAAAAAAGCCGTAGTACGAACGTCTTCCACTCCATCTATTAAACGTATCTCAGGCATTATTTTCTGAAACTGTTCAAACTCAATGGGAGGAAAACTCACATACATCTTACAATTAACCGAATCGACCTCAATACCTTTAAGATCAACCTGATAATTTACTAAAATATTTAATACTTCTTGTGCTATTCCGATACGATCGGCACACAGGATTTCAAGACGCATTTGTTCCTCAAACAGGGCTAAACATCACACGGCAAAATGATACTCTAAGAATAGTCTCCAGACTACAAAAATGTAAACATTATTGAACGTTTAACTGTGGCTTATTCTCCTTTAAAGGCTTAACATGGGAACTTAAAGTTCATGTTTTGGACACAAATTTAATAATTGCATCAAATTAAATAAATAATTTATAATACTATCGACTGATAAAAGTGAGTTATAGATGCCGTTTTCAAGCTTTAAAATAAAAACTATTTACAATGTAGCAATTTGTATGTTGCTTTCTTTTTTATCAGCCTGCTCAGTAGAAGACCCTTATGAAACTGGTCCATCCGAACAACAGCAAAAAGAGACTGATGAACGTAACGAAGCCGTTGTAAAAACCATTCCTTTCACTCTTGAGGTCAAAAATGCAGCTGGTGCTGCACTTGCTAATGTAAATGTAAAAGTTTCAGGCAAGTCATATCAAACGAATTCGCAAGGCCTGATCTCAATAGACACACTGACTAAGGGTAACTATTCGCTCGAAATCAGTGATCCTGCATACCACATTATCTATACAACAATTAATGTGTCAGACAACAATGACAGCGAAGTCATTGCACTTACGCCAAAAATTGATGAAGAAATAAGTCTTATTTTTGCTGGTGATACTATGTTTGGTCGTCGTTTTATGGACCCAAGTATTACCACCATGAATAATTCAGTGCCTGATTTACCTGACGCCATAATCAACAAATCAAATGCAGCCACCTCTGCTATAACTATCACCGAATATGTAAAACCTTTATTTAATAACGTAGATTTTGCATCAGTTAATTTAGAGTCACCAGTACTTAACCAACCTACCAGTGTGCATCCAACCAAAGAGTTTTCGTTCTTTTCTTTACCAGAGACCCTTGAGGGGTTAAATGCAATTGGCATTGACTATGTAGCATTAGGTAATAACCACGTATATGACTACCAGCTTGCTGGCTTAAATGACACATTAAGATTTGTCTCTGGAGCAGGGCTTTTACACAGCGGTGCAGGGCTAAATGCTGATGCAGCGTATGCACCCGTGTTTGAAAACATTAAAAATACGACCCTTGCGCTTGTATCTGCTACTTCCATCCGCGGAGGTGATCACGCTGTAACTTATGTAGCTGACGAAAGTAAAGGTGGTGCAGCTGATTTATCTAACTCAGATAGTCTTAAAAATGCTTTACAGCTCAGTGCTCAAAATAGTGACTTCACGGTGATTCAACTCCATGGTGGCGATGAATATTCATATGCACAAACTGACTATATAGAAAGTCGCTATGAGTTTATCTCTTCACTTGATGCAAAGCCTGACTTAATGGTGACTCACCATCCCCATGTTGCACAAGGTTTTTCTGTTTATAATGGTGTCCCCACTCTTTTAGGACTAGGTAACTTTGTATTTGACCAAAACCGTCTAGAGACTGTTTTAGGTCTTGCCGTTGAAGTCGTCGTAAATAAAAACCAAGAACCTAAAATCACTTCAGCCAAAGCTTACCCAATTTATATTGAGGAGTATCAACCGCGACTTATTTCTGGCGATTTGAGTAATTATTTAATCAAGCGAATTGCTGAATTTTCTAACAATGTTTCTGTTATCCCTATGCAAGGATATGCCGAAATTTTGTTTGACCAACAAATTGCACCTACAGAATTAAAGCAAGAAGTTGTTGAATTAACAGCCGGTGAGCACATTATCGATTTACGAGCACTTGCGCCCAGTGATAGTTTTTTAAGTGCCATTAGTACAAATGAAGATATTAAGGAATTAACTCTAGGCAGAGATTTATTGGCATTCGGAGACTTTGAAGATTGGGATAATGATGACACCCAGTTTGAAGTCAACCACTGGGATCATTCAGATGAAGATGCTACTCCATGTATCACAGGCGCCTTCCGAGGTAATCAAGGACTCTGTCTGACAAGAGATCAATATGATAATTTCTCATTGCGAGTGCCATTTAAACAAACCGTGCGCGCTTTTCCACTAACGCCTGCCGATGATGTGAGCAATGTATTCCATGATCACACCTTATTTGGTTATGCAAAAGGTACGAACTCAGGTAAATTAGAGATGGATTTGAGCATACTGACTTCTGAGGACTCTTTGCTTTTTTCGCAGCAAACTTTTGCCATTTCTGAAGGGGGTGACTACGACTGGCAACCCTTTAAAATAAACTTCGAGCTACCAGATGACAATAATGTCTTAGGTCCAGAAAGTTTACCGCCTCGCGGAATGCGCTTTGCATTTATTCATTCGCCACCAAAAAGTGGCAATGCTGAACTACAATTAGATGATATTGCTCTGATTTCTTGGCAAAATTCAGTGCAATTATCGGATCGAACGTGGCGCACAACTCAATTACATGGAAAATCGTTTTTAAGAGTATTAACTGACAAGGCTGTTCGATTAAAATTAACCTTTAGTCAATTCTAATTGACGTCCTAGGAACGCTTTGTGTCATTAAAACAACAACTTTTCTTTGTAAAAAGACATAAAACATTCTGGTTGATCATCAGTTTGATTGGCTTTGTTTTGTTAGCTGAGCTCACAGGTGCATTACAGAGGTTTAATGCGCCGATTTTCAAATATTTCAACCAACTCCAGTCAGAGCAGCACAGTGATGTTGTTGTTATTGAGGCAGATGACTTACTTTTTGAACACGATCAGCTTATTTATTCATTGCTAGAACATGATCCAAAAGCAATTATTGTCGTCTCCGATTCAAAACTAACGCGCATAAACAACGAGCGAGTTTTTTATCCTCGAAAAGATAATGGCCTTTGCCTAGCGAGCTTAAAAGCATGGCTAGGTTACACGATTCAGATTAACAACCAGTCCTCGGCTAACTGCCAAAGCCTATGGGCTAAGCTTTTCCCCCAGAGTAATCTCGATAATTCGCCCTTACTTAGCTTTGCCTTAGACTTACACGCATTACCTAAATTCAATAGCAAACGTGTACAAAGCGATGATCTATTGGCAGGACAAATAAACGATAAACTAATTTTAGTTTCACAAACCAATAATAGCTTTGGTTTACCGATTAGAGCCCCTAAGTTAATCGACGAAGTAAATCCTATATATTTACATGCTTATGTTGCGCACAATTTGATCGAGGGCTCATTAATCTCTCCTGTGAGCGAAGAGCTTTCGCTCGTCATCCAATTGTTAAGTGTGATTTTACTGCTAGTACTCTACCAAAAGATTGCTTTTAATTTAGGGCTCATAGTCTCATCAGTACTTTCAATAACTTGGCTAGCGCTTTGCTATTTTGTTATGACCGGAATGCATCTGTTATTACCCGCCGCTGAAGGAGTGATATTAAATTTTGTCACGTTATTTTGGGTGTTTTTATCGGCAAAATGGGTAGAAGAAGATGATCTAAAAAGGCTAATGAATAACATTAGGCAAAAAATGTCTGGCCGTTATTTACCGAAATCCTTTACTGAGCAAAGCACCCCTTGGGACTCCATTATTCAGCTTATTAATCAGCAATTGGCGTTAGATAAAAGTATTTTGTTAGCTCGTTTAGAAGGTGATCACCGCTTATATGAAATCAGAGCGATTAACTGCCACCTCTCAGATATTCATGAAATGCGTCGAGACTATGAGCGTGCTCCATACTCAGACGCTATCAAGGCTTTTGGTACCGTCAAAATTACTCGCCCCTTCTTTAAATCACTACAAGAAAGCGAGACGCAGTACATTGTGCCTTTAATGTACGCTGGCGATATTCGTGGTTTTTGGGCAATGACTATCACCCCTGATGAACGTTTTAACGAAGCGGCTTTTGTTAAGAACGTAAACCGTTTTGCTAACCAAGTTGGTGAGCTACTCTTTCACTATCGCGTTTTTGAAACTCAAGGTAAAGCCGAAAGCAATGCAATAGCGCGCTTGCTCACCCTCAACTTAGCGAAACCGCTTAGCCAGCAAATAAAACAGTCCATCAATGAAATGGAGCAAAAGCTCACAACCTTAGAGCATGTATTTAATCAGATCCGTTCAGCGTCTGTGCTATTCAATTTATTTGGCCAAGTTGTGCAGACCAATCATGCTCTTGAACAGCTTGCTAAGCAACATCACCTGCCCATATTTGAAATGACTGCTCTCGATTTACTATGCAAAGTGAGTGAATTAGATCACGAAAGTGCCAAGGGTAAACTTCGCTATTTAACTTTACATAAAGGCGAAATTTACTTGCCTGTACAACTGTCTGAGCAACAGTTTGTGTTAAACGTTCGCACGATAGAATCATCCGATGAAAAAAGCAGTGCCGGTGAGCCATTTGAAGTTGGGGGAATTTTATTTGAGTTCATTAACTTATCTGAGTTATTGAACCAAATACATAACGATGAAGAAAAATTACAAGTTATGTCGACTCTAGATAATAAGCAAAATCGTAATATCGAATCTGAGGCATCCAATTAATGGATTGGGTATTATCCATTTTTCCTACAGGCAGTGGCTTAGGACAATCGGTAATTACCACCGTTTGGGTGGGCATTGCCGTGGTATGTTTCTTAAATTTACGTTTTGGTTTTCCTTTAACGGGCTTGGTTGTTCCTGGTTATCTTGTTCCGTTACTCATCGTAAGCCCAACGTCTGCAGTAGTTATCATTATTGAAGCCTTTGTGGTGTATTTTGTAATGCGCCTCAGTGCTAAAACCATCATGGAACGCTTTGGCTATGCAGAAATGTTTGGCCGTGATCGATTCTTTGCCATTATCTTGATCAGCATACTTGTTCGTGTGGTCATGGATACGCTGTTTTGGCCAAGCATCGCTAATGTACTAGGAAGCTGGGACATTACCTTTGACTACTCAACTCAACTTTACAGTTTAGGGCTTGTGATAATAGCCCTCACGGCCAATGTAATGTGGAATGGTGGCTTTAGGTATGGTGTAAAAGTAACTTTAGTTCAATTAGCCGTTACGTATGTATTCGTGCGCTATGGGTTAATGCCATTCACTAATTTTAGTATTGCTAATTTAGCCATCATGTATGAAGACGTCGCTGCGTCAATTATCGCTGCGCCAAAAGCCTATATCATCCTAGTTATCACGGCCTTTATTGCCTCTAGGGCAAATTTAAAATACGGCTGGGAATTTAACGGCATTATGTTGCCCGCATTACTGGCCTTGCAGCTCATGCAACCAAGTAAACTACTGACTTCATTCATTGAAACTGCGGTAATTTTAATTTTAGGTACACTATTGCTGCAATACACGCGACTGAAAAATGCAAACTTTGAAGGTGCCCGTTTACTGCTGTTTTTCTTTAATATTGGCTTTGCCTATAAGCTCGCGCTTAACTATTTTATCGTCAATTATTACCCTGCATTGAAAGTGACTGATACATTCGCCTTTGGCTATATGCTATCAACCCTTTTAGCACTGAAAATCTACCAAAAAAATGCCCTTGGCTTAATTATTCGAGCGACTTTCCAGACGTCTGTTGTTGGCGGGTTTGCCGCGATTTTTATTGGCTTTGTGATCATGTTTGTGCCGTCTTTATTTATTGGCAATCAAATAAAGTCATTACAAAGCTATACTGAGATCCAAGATCTCAGCCAACAGCTGAGTGAATACAAAAGTTATCTATACACAGATCAAAAAAATAAAGTTGAAATCAGTCAATACCAGCAAACTCAAAACTTACAAACCTTTAGAGCCGCTATTAGCATATTAAATCGCGATAGAACTGATTTAACTAATATGAGTAAAGCGCGAGATCTGTTACTGAAATTAGACTTTTCTTTACGTCAAGACGATGAATATATTTATATTCAAGACGCCCGCAAGTTAGCCATTAGAGGTTTATTTGTTTTGGCCAAACAAGCCGACTCTGACTTGTTGTTGACCGTTCCTCACCCATCAACCGAGCGTGTTGCGAGTGATTCTTCTGCATTATTGATGAATCACTTAAAAGCAAGTGCACTTGTATTAGGCACTCAGGCGACTCCTGCATTCAGTGCCGATAGTACTAGTCAACAAAGTAACTATTATTGGACGTTTATTAACGCACTTGAAAGCGAAGATATTATGCAACTTCGCTCTGTGAATACGCGTACCACCGCCTTACTTGAAACAGGGCCGTTTGGCGCCACTGGGCAATTTTGGATTTTCAATCGAATTCCTGAAGCTGTCAGTCAGTCAACACTCACAGAGCTACTCGGGTTTAGTCAGAGTAACTTTGGTTTATTGACGACAAAAAGCCTACCGAGTCCAAATTTCACGGGGAGATTAATCGAAACTTTTATAGATACGTCTGCCTATACTTCATTACTGTCGAAAGTTGCTTTGACCGACCAATTGAATCAGGCACCGATTGCGCAAATTAACACGAGTATTGAAGAAGAAATCACCGCTTTTATACCTAAAATTACTGCAAAGGGCAGTCAGCATTTTCAAACTCTATCTGATAACGAAGCGGCGCTTTGGGAATACGAGATATTGCGCCCTCTTTACAGCTTATCGGATCAGCTTGTTGGCCAAGAAATCACTCAAGATATTCTTAATCAATTGAACAAGATTAATAACATCACACGAATGGTCGGATACCAATTGAGTTTATTAAATACACCCAGAGGCCGCTTTGTAAAAATTTCGCCCTTGGACGAGAGCCAGTATTATCAATTAGGACAAGGTCTCTACTTTGTACATTTAGACCCTGCAAACTTGTTGAATATTCAAGTGCCAAGACCATTGTACGAAAGTAATACCATTCAATTTGCCAGCCAGCTATACCAAAAGAGCGATGCAAAGCTACTCTTAATTGCAGGCGCACACCCTTTTGCCAGTGAAAGTGCCAATGTGATGGCTGCCGCCAATGTAAAAACACTGTTTAACATTGTACATCAGAGCGCGTTACGACATTACCAACAGACCGGTATGTTAAACTTACAAGTTCGTAGCCATAGCGCGCCATCACATATTCGACCAAGCGCTCTGGCATTTCAGTACACTCACCCTTTGCCAAGCCATAAACACAGTCTTGAAATGGTACGCAAGTCTTTGCAAGAGTTAGGGGTAGAACACCAAATCGTGTTAGGCCAAGTTGCAACGAGGGGACTCGAGTTAGGCACCTCTCCGCAAACTGGGTATCAATTATTCTCACCAACGAGTGAATTGGCTACGCTTTGGCTTGCTTCTGACTTTAAACAACATTTTTCTATATCAAACGAAGCGCTTTTACAACGCCTGCTAGCCGTTTCAAAGCAGCCATTTTTAAAACAGACTAACATAGCGGCCTTATCACCTAGTGACTGGCAACAAATTGAAGCGACGAGTCTAAAAACTTTTCGAGATATAACAGAGCAATATGCCGTATCACAGCATCTGCCTTATATTAAATCTTTATGTATGCAAGAGCATGGCTGTACCTTGCAAGCGACCCGACTATCGTCTCAAGACGAACTGGCTTTATTAATTAAACTAGAAAATAAGATTGCCCTTATCTATTTACCAAAACGAAATAAGGTCATTGATTTAGATAAATTTACGGAAGTAATGACTGGAGGCTTAAATGTATTTAATTAAACGCCTTCTAAAGTTATTAATCAGTCTTAGCATACTGCTTTTATTAGTATGGCTAGGTGTGCGTGGTTATTTTTGGATCGCATCCGCGGAGCCTGTGGCGCTTCGCTCTGACGATGAGACACGCTCAACAGTTCATTGGTTACAAGCAGACAAAGCACTGACCTTTAACTTTTCTGCAGATAGAACCTACTCTATTCGCGTGCTTTCAAACGCCATTTTTTCAGAACAAAATCAGTTTGAAGAGCCTGTTCACTATGCGATTGAATATACTTTACTTGATAGTAAAGCTAATCCGCTTAGCACCCATGTATATCATCATGCTTCAAAGCTAGCGCTCGATAATGAAGAAAAACAAGTAAAACAAATCATCGAGAACCGTGACACTTTGGCCGTTTCTTCTGGGCAATCATTTTTTATTAGCAACGAGCAATTGACGAATGCTTCTTCGATTTCTTTACGCCTTATCCCAGAGGAAGTGCACTTAAGAGGGGTTGTGATCCGCTTACATGCAAAAACACCTGTTAGTCTGAATGACATAAATAGGGCATGGTTAAGGCAGTCTACTGATTGGCGTGAACGTATGACCAACTACCACACCATAGGTAACAATGCCCTATCAAACCAAGAAATACTCAATGCAGTCACATTCGAATGGCAAAAATTAGCACCGCAAGGTATTCCAGGTATCGATTTTACCAGTGACACCCTTTACGAAACATTACCCTATTATGTGCTCAGCTATGACTTTAGTGCACAGCAATTGAACCTTGATAGTTTCTATACTGACAGCCAGTTAAACGCATCATTTAGAAACTATCAAACGCAAAACTTATATGTTCAAAAAGAGCAAAGTAATGCCCCGCTATTCATCACTTGGTTTGATATTAAACAACTAAAAGCACCGCTTCTGCTTAATTTGGAGGCTACGGCAGATAAAAATACTTTTATTATTCCAGATGTTGAACCAGGCCTTATCATGATCCAATCAGAGGCACCCGTGCTCACCAGGTGGTTTGCAGCAGATGATTCACAATTTAGCGCCTTACATAGCTATTTTTACAATGTCGACCCCAATTTTAATGCTGAGTATGAAGTCGCAGGAGGCAGCGATATCAACTTTGAGTTTAGAGGCAGTAAAGGAACTCCGGTGGATATTTCGCTTTATAATAATGATGTTGAAATAGAACAATACCGCGTATTTTTACAGGGAGAAACCAGCCGTTTTGACCGAATTATCGACGAAACAACTGTCCGTCAGCCAATTTTTGAGTCAGAGCCGTTTTTTGTAAGGCTACCTAACGCTGTCAATCGTATTAAGATTTCGTCAAATAAAGAGGTGCTGGCAAAGATACAAGCAAGACAAGCCTCTTTCCATTATCAAAACGAAGTATGCGAGCAAATATGCCAACCAGAACTCGACGATTTTATTGCTATTGGCGCTTGGTTTTCTCAAAAAGCGCTGAATGACTTTACTTTCACTGAACAAAAGCGGATCACCAATGTTCGCTTGTTTGAAGCGCCCCCAGAACTGCCAGATGAAGAAGAAAGAAAAACCGTTTATTTGAGCAGAGATCTCACTGGTGTTTTACCTCTGTCGAATACTTTTTTAGTAAAAAGTCCTGATAAATACTTTGCTAATTTACTTAAACAGAGTGATCCAACTGAACATCAGTTCAGTCAAGTTCACGCCATTGAACAAGTATTAGAAGCCAAAGCTAATAATCAGCTAAGAGATAAACGCATTATAGAAATAACTAAAAATAAACCGTTTTACACTGAGCAACCACTTACAAACTTAACTCAATCAGAGCTCATTTCTCTGCAAAACTCCAGCAGTATCTTGTTTACCAATCATGGGGTAAATCGCCCATGGCAAAAGCAACGTAGTTACTTTTTGAAAGCGGGTCATTCCTTAACTTTAAGCTACAAAAATATTCCTGAGTCTGTGGTCATCAAAGCATTTAAAACAAAGCGCTTTGATGAATATGTGGTATTAAATACCCATATCGATGGCCAATTTAACGGTGGTTTAAGCTCTGAATATACGATTAAAAATAAACGTTTTGCTTTATTACAAGCAAAATTGACCGATAGCCTTGCTCTTCACCCTGCAATAAAACAAGTGCGAACTTATAACAGTGTGTCATTGGCGCTGAATAGTGACTTAAAGGTACTTCGAAGTATTACACTGAACGCAGAACAAGATATTTGGATTAGTGTGCTTGACGAATACACCGAAGCGCCTTCTGAAGCACTATGGAGGCAATATGAAAATGATTAGACTCATTCTCGCTATTCTATTTACCTGTGGTGTGACCTTGGCGTGTGCTGAACCTACAGTAAAAGTAGAACAACTTACTCAAGAAGTATCTGCCTGGTTCCAATCTTCGGAAAAGTCTAACTTGTCCTCTTGGCAGTATTCATTGAAATATAATAAGCATTATTTAAAAGCAACGTCAGAGACTTACGGCGGAGGTGAATTAATATACCGATTGAATGCCAAGGCCTGCGTGATTTCTATACCGCACCGCTTTTTTGATATGCATACCTATGAGATTGGTGAAAAAGTATTTAGTACTCACTGTCAGCTCATGCTAAGTAATACACATCATCGTCATAGTGTCAGTTTAGATGAGCAGACCATGGATTACTCTAAGCGTCGAGATAATTTACATAACAGTGCGATTTTAGCATTTCAATCACTGCATAAAAAAGCAGTTGTCATTCAGCTTCATGGCTTTAATCAAAATAAGCGAAAAAGTGACACAGCAAAACAGGCTGATTTTATTGTCAGCCAAGGTAAAAAAGGGAATTTTGTTAAGCAAAAACTTACTCGATGCTTAAGTAAAATATCGAAAAATAGTTATTTTTATCCCGAACTAGTACAAGAATTAGGCGGAACTAAAAACATACTACACAAGCTTAACTTAACACCATTTTCGTTCATCCATATCGAAATAAGCAAACCGATGCGTGAGCGATTGGTCAAAGAACAACATACAATGAGTCAATTTTCTGAATGTATAAGCCAAGTTATTTAGTTTTAATCAGTTTCTTATTTACCTGCCAATTGTTTGCAGCCCCTTCTCCGCTGCAAGTTGCTCCTGCGTGGGTAAATGCTGACTCTTCACTAAGCCAGGCTAAAAGCCTCATAAGTATCAATAAAGATGAATCTAAAAGCATGTATGTGCCTGCTGGAAGCTGGATAGATTTACCTGATGATGTGCTGAGTAAAACAACTGTTTGGGTAGGTCAAACTCAACATGCCATGCGTAAACTGCATCCAAGCGAATTAGTTTGTAAACAGCAAAGGTGCCAACTTGCCGCCACGCAATATAATCAAATCTTAAAGTTTGAAAATCATAATCAAGATTGGGTTACGCTCAATATAAAACTAGGACAATTTCACTTTCACAGAGATCCTTTTCGCCGAGCAATAAAATTGCCTCTTACTGCGACAAAACTCAGCCTTGCTCAAGATCATGAGTTTTATTACACATTGACCTCTCAAAGCCATATCAGCCTGTACTTTAAAGACGCAAAAAAACTCAAGTTATCGGTCCGAAAATGGATGTCAAACCTTAAGCAAGACAATAAAGTTCTAGTTGAAGTAAATGGTCAACCTATTAGCTTAATCAACGTATCTAATGTTCACGCGCCAGAATATAGACAGACAAAAATCAGCACTGTGAATACTGACTATTTTGCTGTTCCAAAAGGTAGCTATTTAAAAATTACCGCCCTAGGTGAAGCAGTAATTAAGTTAGAGCAAATGCATCGAGGTATTTACGATCAAGATGCGCAAGAAAAACAACCTGAAGCACTGCTAAACCCATATTGGACGGAAAATTTAGAAGCGTCGTTCGAGAAAATCTACTCACAACAAGATTTATCGCAAATTAGCCACTTTTCAATCGCAAATGCATCAATGCTTGAACAGCGTCGTTACCAAGATCTAGTTAGCACAGTGTCAACACGCAGATATGCCCAAGTGACAAACCGCGGTTTATCAATTGAAAGTGAAATTGCCACGCAATCGGTGAATTCAGGGCTCCGCACTGCAGCAAAACAACTTTATATTGTGCCGCAGCAAAAAACGCTGACAAGCCACCAGCTCAAAGATACGCTGAGTTTTGACATAGGCCAATTTCAACGGATCAGAAATCAATTATTTCTTTATATTCAATCTGATCATACTGGGCACTTAGTAGCTGAATATGACAATCAAAGACATATCATTGAGTTTTCGAGAAACCAAAACTTCAACCGGATCATGTTGCCCGTTAGCTTACAAGAAACTAAGTTGCAGTTGTTCAGCGCCGACGAAAGCAATATCAAAGTTGCTGTAGAAGTGGACGATTTGCTCACATTGCCAAATAACCCTTTGCTTTATTTAATGCAAAGTAAGTTACATGTAAAAAGCCCGACCTTGATGGGGCTACTCAATAAGCAAAATACCTTATTAGCTCATGCATATCTTAACAACTTACCAATGCCTATCGATACTGCGTACAAATCGAGAGACAGTCGTGATGATAACAAGTTGATCTCAAAAGCAATGAACTTGGCATTATCAGAGCCAAGTAAAGCACTGCCTCTATTAAAAGAGCTCGTAAACAGTGACGTTTCGAGTATTGCCCTAGATGCGTGGCGTATGAGAATCGATCTACTAACTCAATTAGATAGGACTTCTACTGCCAACGCCTATTTAGAAAGCTTACTGCAATCAAAACAACCTCTACTGAGTGATTATGCAGCGAAAACTTTATTTACTCGGTATTTTGAAGCACAACAAGTGTACAAATTACAAGGCTTGTGTGCGTACAAATATAGCGTATTAAACGAGTGCAAATCCTTAACAGGCCAAATTTTACTCGCTCAGCAAAAAAACTTACAGGCACTTTGGACACAACACGATACCCACAATCACTCTAAAACAGCGCAGCAAGGATGGATACAAAATCGTATTGCGCATTTAACGCCGCTTGAAGAAGTGAGTAAAACCGCCTTTGATATTTCTCATTATGGTACTGTTAATTTGCAAGGCGATACTGCTGATTATCTCGCCCATACTTTATCAGAAAATAACCCCTTACAGATTTATGCCAAGCAAGCTGTGACACTGCAGCTTAGAGTGAGAACCCCTTACATTCATGATGGCACTCAGCAACAACACTGGTTACATCTAGATACTCAATCAGCCCAATCAATATTGCCTGTTTTTGCCGATGTTGCTTCAACCACACAGGTTCAACAAAATGAGCTTAAGCTATCTATCGCTAGCGAAGCCATCATCAAATTAAATAAAGGGCAGCAACTCACAGTAAGTAGCACCCAAGCCCAATATTTGAGCATTAACACCTTACCTGACACGCAAGCATTTAAAGAGCACCTTAAATCGGATGCCGTTTCATTTTCGCTTGAGCAACATTTTGCAAACTTGATCCACAACCCGAATATTGACCTAAAAACACTCTTAACCAATGCTTTGTATCGTTTGAGTCAGGATACCCTGAACAATTTTGAGTTCAGTTTGTTATTTGCTCGGCTAGAAAATACCTCCTTATCTGCAGATTTAATCGCCCTCAGAAACCGCATTGAGCATTATGGGACATGGCAGCCAATTGAGCAGTACCTAAACTATTCGGGTACGCAATTAGTCGACATGAATGCCATCACACGTCGCAACTTTGCTGAACAACTCAGCCGTCACACCAGCCAACGCGATAGCTTGCAAGGGTTATTGATACGTCCTAATCATACCTTGAACTTAGATTTGTCTGAATTAGCTAAGCAAAAAGTAAAACTCATTTTTAACTTTTCAGCCGCTGAGCTAGTTAAAACAAACTATGCCAATATATTGGTTTCATCAAGCGAAAGCAGTGTGTTATGGACAGTAGAAAGTGCTCACAGCAGTGAACTTGCATTAACTGAGAAAGAACTAAATACAGGCCACATCTCACTGCGTTGGATGAACCCTTATGTTTCTCAACTACTCAGTGTAAGCATTCAGTCTTTCCAACAAGGTCGCTGGCAAGATACGCTCATAGATACCCGCCAGTTATTTTATTTTGCACAAGAAAAACAACAAATAAGTGCACAGCTAGATTCAGATAGCCTAATTAAAATTGAGCGCCTAACAGGACAAGTAAGACAAGAAGAAATTGGTTTTTATCCCGCCGGAAAAATCAACTTACAAGCGCATAACTCGCAACTAGCGCGAGTGTTTAAATGGCAGCTTGATCCTAACCGGGCAAAGACCAGCTTTGCACCTATAATTGAACCTTTAATTGTCGAGAAACCAAGTTACTACCATGTGCCCTTGAAAAAGCCTTTTTATGAAGATATTTTATCTACCGACGAAAATCTTACCCATGTAGAGGGTCTGATCCGTTATAACCGAGCAGGCATTTTTGAAAGTGAACAAAGCCAATCAGCGCGTCACTACACCGATTTTGGTTTAAGACTCAGAAATAAAGACGAACAGCATTGGTATTTACTCGAATCACTTTTCACTCTAGATAACCAAAATTACGAGACGTTTTCTATTAATGCGCAACACAATTGGCTATCGAAAGAAAGTCACTGGTTTAGTGAAGCAAGAATCAACAACCGCTGGCAAAATGACACCCAAATTAGTGAAAGCCATTTAACTTCAAACCTCAGTTTCAAAATTGGTGAAATCTGGCGAGACGATAACACCCACCGACATCAATGGTGGTGGCAGCCGTTTTATTACTACACGAGCATTACAGCAGATGAATATATTGCTGACAGACTAATGAGTCCGTCGATGTTTAGTTTTTATCGCGAAGATCACATGCATGGTTGGCGCGCGGCTTATCAGTACCGCTACCAGCCTTGGAGTGATAATCAAATCTCAGCTAGCTTCTCTACAACGTCAAATGAAGATTGGACGTCTTTTGATAACTTAGGCTTTGATATTGAGTTACAACAATTTTATCAAGGCCATATTTTCACATTAGCAGGTGCTTCTCAGTATAAATTTGCAGACCAACACAGACCTAATAATACCTGGCAATACCTCACCCAAGTTAGCTGGCAAACACTGTTTGATTTTTCAGAGCAAACAGCCGGATGGATCAAGCTGAGCTGGACACAAGATTGGTTTAGAAAAGATCACTCTCTGCGTTTAGAAATCAATCTAGGTAATTTACAAAATACGGGATTTGGTCCGTTTGCGCATGACGAAATTCTTTTCGAATCATTACAATTGACCCATTTTTTAGAACAAGATATTTATGACAAATAATGAATTAAAACAACAGCTCGAGTCTATCTTATTCGCTAACATCGAAAAGTTTTGGCTGAAACTGTATCGTCACAAATATCAAGACCTAATAAACGAGCTACTGCAATGGCCATTGATTCGCAACATTCCAGAAAATGAATCTGTGCAAACTTGGTTACAACTGCAATCTATTGCTTTTCTACGCCACAAAATAGAGCGCCTTAAAGGTCAAACTCAAAAACTCGATGCATCGTATCAACTGTTTGTACAACGCTTAGCAAAATCTGATATTCGCGCTGAAAAAGAGCTCCATATCTTAAATTATGCCCGCGAACTAGGTGCCACAGAAGAGCAACTAAAAGAAGACAAACAAGCCTTGTCTCGGTGGTTTGATGATGGCGCCGTAATTGACCGCTACCAACGCCAAGTCGCTGATACAGAGCAAGCACTTAAGTTTTTAATCAGCAAACTAGGCGCACTCACTACCGCTCATTTACGCGGCAATGAAACTGAAATATTAGAAAACTGGAAAAAGCTCGATTTAGAGCCTTTCTTCATGAAAATGCTCAAAAACAACCATAGCACGCATATAAAACACAGTATTATTCGCGCGCTGGTTAACCAAGTTGCCGTTATTCATCAATGTAATGCCGATCCTGAGTTAAACGAAGAACTCGCCGCAGAACTGATTGAGTTACTAGAAGAGGAAAATACACCGTATCAAGCGGTTATTGATATTCTAGAGATCCTATATGTGCAGCGCCCTACTTTTATACGCGCACATATTTGGGCATTGATCGAAGATGCTGTGACTGATTTTCCTGAACAGCCAAAAGATAATGATAGTCTCTTTGTACTCGCAGCGCTCCCAAGGGTTATTGCTAACCAGTCAAGCTTAACAAGTAAAGAAGTGGATTTATTGCATAGACTCAGTGAGCATCCATATCCACGAGTAAGACAAGCTTTAATAGAGCAGCTAAATTCCCTTGAACCTGAGCAAGCTAAAACGCTCATTGTAAAACGAATAGAAGACGAGACCTGTGGGGCTGTTTTATTTACCCTGGTAAAGCAGTTCACACAGCAACAATATGCGGATTTTGAATTCATCTTCCCGCTTTGGAAACGTGTGCTAGAAAAGCCCTTACCCTTTGAAGTAAAACGTTTAAATATTGAAAATAGCGCGCGCGTTATGCTCAATCTGCAACTCCAAACAGATAAGCCTGAGCAGGTCTTTCAGCAGTTTATTTCGGCGCTTAATTCATCTTTAGTGAATGAATCTCATATTGCTTTGAAGCGCTATATTTCAAGAGCTAGGGAGCAATTGGTCAGCTTTAGTCAGCAAACATTACTGGCTAATATTGATGATCAACTCGCAACCAAACAACACGTTTCGCTATCTACAGGAGTAGATCAACACACTCTTGGCAGAGTACTCAGCTTTAAAGCACAACATGCCGAAGCCTTTAGTGGCAAAATCATTAAAAATAATTGGCACATTTCACCCGGTTATAAACGAGGCAGGCGTCTTTGGCGTATTTGGCACGAATTTTTTAACCCAAGTACAGATAAGCGCCAGAGCTTTAATCATACTCTGACTAAAAAACCATCGGCTGAATTACATGTTGCAAGCTGCAGTGTGGCAGAAATAAGTGAGACTAATGTACCTGGGGAGGCATTATTTAACCTTAATGAGCATACCGCCAGACCCCATTTACCTCTACTTGATTATTTATTGTCAGTACTTAGCCAAGATCAGACCACTGAACCTGCTTTCAGCTACACCCCTGACGGCATATTGGAGATACACCGCCCTATAACCCTTATTAAACGTATTAAAGCCTATTGGTATTTGTCAGTAAATTTTGCACAACTCGATAGCTTAAGAAAGGGTAACGATTTAGAACAAAAGAAATTTATCAATACCTTAAGAGAGTTAGGGTTTGAAATAGACTTTAAAGCCTATGGAGATGTGCTTGGTGCTTCTTTTCCCGTTGAATCGACAATTAGCAAATTATTCAGCAAAGCAGCTTTAACACCTGTGTTACTCAATATTTGGTTCAGCTTTAAAGAATACATTTATTCCATTTATCAAAACTCAATTTCACAGTTGGTTTTCTTCGTTACTGGCTTTATGGCTTATTTTTGGGGCCGTCATATTCACGTCAGTAAGAAAATCAAGCGCAACCGAAAAGCAATCCCTGTAAGTATCGGTGGCTGGGGAACACGAGGAAAATCAGGTACTGAACGATTGAAATCTGCTTTATTCAGTAGTTTAGACTTACGTGTTATCGCAAAAACGACAGGCTGTGAAGCCATGATGATTTACGGAAAAAGTAACGGTGAACAATACGAAGTACCGCTATTTCGTCCTTTCGATAAAGCCAGTATCTGGGAGCAAAGTGATGTTCTCGACTTTGCCAGAAAAACCAAAGCCGATGTGTTTCTATGGGAATGCATGGGTCTAACTCCGAGATATGTAAGAATTTTACGACGTTGGATGCAAGATAACTTTGCCACCATCACCAATGCATACCCTGATCATGAAGATATTTTGGGACCAACTGGCATAGATGTCGCCAAAGAGATGTCTGCATTTATTGGTAGTAATACGCAAGTCTTCACTGCCGAGCAGTCTATGATGCCAATTTTGAGTGATGCGGCAGATGCCAAAAATACCACTCTCATCCAAACGCACTGGGGAGAAGGCTATCAAATTACGCCAGATATTCGAGCCCTTTACCCTTACGAAGAGCACCCTGATAATATTGCGCTAGTGTGTAAAATGGCACAGTATATAGGTATCGATAAAGATTATGTATACAAAGAAACGGCTGAACGTATCGTGCCAGATATTGGCGTGTTACAGCATTTTCAATCTGCGCCCATAGGGACTATTTCTCAGTCTTTTGTAAATAGTATGTCGGCAAATGAAAGGCTGGCAACCATCGAAAATTGGAAACGCCTCGAACTGTTTGACCTAAACGACCAGCCTCATATTCAAACCATTGCCCTTATAAATAACCGCAATGATCGCATCGCTCGCTCGAAAGTTTTTGCTCAGATATTAGCTGAAGACCTGCGTTTCGATTTCTTAGTGGTGATTGGTACTAACGTAGATGGTTTTAACGCTTATCTAAAACATGCAATCAATGAGCGCTTAGAAACGTTACTGAAAAATAATGACGCCGAAGACCTAAAGGCATTTTTAACGCAATTTAATGTGGTCCATCAACCACAAACATGGCTCGAAAAAATTAATCATACGTTAGAGATACCGCTACAAACAGCAGATATTACCTCTGTAGACACTTTGAAGTCGGTATTAAGTGGCCGTCTACTGAATGACTCTGAACACTTAGAAAAAATAATCGTAAGTTATGAAAATTGGCAAATGGCCAATGCATTGCTAAATATAGATGACTTACAAGATAACTCTGAATTATTGAAAGACACAGTGCAAAGCATCGTTTCAAGCAAAATTGTATTAGTAGAAAATGCTTATGTTAAACCGGACCAGTTAACTAGCCATATAGCAAGCCTCGCAATGAGCAATCAACATCAGTTGATTGTTGGCATGCAAAACATTAAAGGAGCTGGCTTAAATTATGTTTATATGTGGCAACAATGGCAGAAAATCTATCAGATGTGTGAAACACTAAAATCACCAGCTACAAAGCAATCTGAGTTTAGAAAACACCTCCTAAAATTAGCGCAGCAACCAAAGTTTAGCGCAATTGAAATCGACTATTTACAACAGGCAATAAAAGATATTGCTCATTCAGAGCATGCGCAAAATGAATTCAGCCAAGCCGAGCTAAGATATATTCACGAAAAAGTGGTTAAAGGAAAAAATGAAGACAACTCAAATGATGAAGAGCGGCCAAAAAGCAAATTCAGAGGGTTTGTTAATCAGGTTGTTGAATCATTTTTAGATGCTGGGGCAGCTGTTAAACGTAAAAAAACAGCTCAACAAGTTTATCAAGATATTGCTGATCAACGTATTACCATTGAAAAAGCCATTTCAGTTTTAGCTACTTTAAATCGAAGTCAAAAGCCTGGCTGGTTAACCTCTAAAGGCGATCAACAAGAAATGTAGCCTTCTTTGCTGCCATATATAGAAGATTTTATCTTATTCAATGCTCGGTTTGTCTTGTCAGACTTCCCCTAACGCCTAGCGCTCGGTATACTGCATCGTTGCAGTGCATATTTACGCAAAAATAATGCGAATGTACCTGTTTCAAGGTTTTACCAATTTCATTAAAGCAATGCGCACCTTAACAATACATCGCTTTAATGAAATTGTTATTAGACGTTTGGCCAAACGTCACTCAAGCACTCAGTGCATAATTATAAATAGGCCACACAACACATTTTGATAATTTAGGAAGAAATATGAGCACATTACCTAAAGCAGGTGAGTTTTTAGGGCACCCTAAGGGGCTTTTCCTGCTATTCGGCACAGAAATGTGGGAACGATTCGGTTACTACGGCATGCGTGCCATCTTGGTATTATATCTTGTTGCTATGGCACAAGACGGGGGCTTCGGCTGGAGCAACGCCGATGCATTAAGTCTATACGGTACATTTACTATGGCGGTATACCTAACACCACTATTCGGTGGCTGGTTAGCCGACAACGTATTAGGTCAACGTAAAGCCATCATTATTGGTGGTATTTTAATGGCTGCTGGCCACTTTACTATGGGTATTCCTCATGCCATGGTTAGTGGTATCGAAGAAAATGTTTTCTATATCGGTTTGACATTACTGTGTATTGGTAACGGTTTATTTAAGCCAAATATCTCTACGATGGTTGGTGACTTGTACCAAGAAGGCGACAAACGTCGTGACAGCGCATTCACTATTTTCTACATGGGTATTAACTTAGGTGGCGCTTTAGGTCCACTTATCGCAGGTTACGTTGCAGCTGTAATTAACTGGCAGGCTGGTTTTATCGCGGCAGGTATCGGTATGGTTATCTCTGTTGTGATGCAGATGATCTTAAGTAAAAAGTATTTAGGCGACATCGGTGTAGTACCTTCAGCAAAACTGTCTCAGCAGCAGTCTGAATCAGGTCAAAAAGAGCCTCTAACTAAAGTTGAAAAAGACCGTATCAAGGTAATTTTCACAATGAGTGTTTTCAGCATCATTTTCTGGATGGGCTTCGAGCAAGCTGGCGGTCTAATGAATATTTTCGCCAACGATTACACTGACCGTATGTTGATGGGCTTTGAAATTCCAGCATCTTGGTTCCAGTCTCTTAACTCTATCTTTATCATTATCTTTGCGCCGATTGTAGCTATGATTTGGCTTAAGCTTGATAACAAAGAGCCAAACTCGCCAGTTAAATTTGCCATTGGTTTAGTTTTCTTAGCACTTGGCTTCTTCACTATGATGCTAGCACTTGCGACTGAAGGTGGTAATGGTCAAGATGCACTGCAAATCAGCATGATTTGGTTAGTACTTTTCTATCTATTCCATACTCTAGGTGAGCTTTGCTTGTCACCAATCGGTCTTTCTATGGTAAGTAAGCTTGCGCCACTACGCCTTGCTTCATTGCTTATGGGTATCTGGTTCTTATGTACTGCAGTTGCAAACAAAATTGCTGCATTCGTAGGTGCGTTCATCGGCGAAGGTGAAGCGGCTATGGAAAATGCAATGGGTATATTTATTGGTCTAGGTGCAACAGGCTTAATCTCGGCAGCATTAATGTACTTCCTAAGTGATCGTTTAGTTGACTGGATGCATGGCGCAGAGGGCAACCACGAACCTCACACTCAAGAGCATTATTTAAACGAAGAACTAGAAGTATCAGGTTCTAAGCAATAATTGCCTTGCTACAAAAAAAGCCGCTTATGCGGCTTTTTTTGTGCCACCGCATCAACTGTATCAATTTCTTTACACACTCTCCTTTTAGATGCAACTTAAAAGGGATTCTTTAAACTCATAATCCTATTTCCATACAAAAAAAACAACAAAAAATAATTATTTAATATCAACACCTTAAACATATAAGTTTGCATAATTTAAAATAACAAATACCTTTCGATTTTTGTTCTTACCCGCTTCTAAGTATTCCAGCACCTATTAAAGTCGAAATGCAGCAATGTCGTTATTAATGTGTGTTTTTAAATTTACAAATGCCCTCCTGACAATATCACTGCACTAGCTTCCCCTATTGCGATTTTTGATTAATGATTCGTTCCAACAACAAATCTAACAAGCAACCCAATTGTGCTTAATTGC
>ENA-OWNT01001824-OWNT01001824.1-seawater-metagenome-genome-assembly--contig:-NODE-1824-length-24544-cov-4.552458_pt1 | contig 24544 bp, 20 predicted proteins | sample MGYA00238136_ERZ651165 | MGnify/ENA primary metagenome ERZ651165 (study PRJEB26861, sample SAMN08777766) | seawater metagenome | isolation source: coastal seawater | place: USA: Florida | collected...
GGACGCTGGACGGGCGGCGGGCGAGTTCGGCGCGGCACGCGGCGATGGCGGCACACCTCGAGGCGCTGCCGGACGCCGTAGTCGAGGCAGCGAGCGCCGAGGAGCTCGACGCGCTGGTGGAGATCGTCCGGGAGGCCCGTCCGTCCCGGGGGCGGCGACATGGCCACCCGACGACGCGTCTGCTCGACGCCATCGACCGACGACGCCGGGCTCTCGGCCCGGCTGCACCGCGGGACCGGGCCGAGCGGGTGATCGACGCGGCGACGGCGGTCCTCCGGTCGCAGCCGCCTGCGGGCGTCGACCTCGACTACCTGGACGGGTTCGTGGCCCGCCACCGCGACCACCTCCACGCGCTGGTCACCGGCGCCCTGGAACGCCGTGCCGCCGGAGCATCCTGATGACTACCCGCCCGATCCGCGCCGCCCTCTACGCCCGCGTTTCCACCGTGAACCACGGTCAGGACGTCGGCCTCCAACTCGACGAGCTCCGCCAGGTCGCCGCGCAGCGCGGCTGGACCGCCACCGAGTACGTCGACGACGGCGTGTCCGGCGCGAAGGACTCCCGGCCCGCCCTCGACCGGATGATGGCCGACGCCCGCGCCGGCAAGCTCGACCTGGTCGCCGTGTGGCGGTTCGACCGCTTCGCCCGCTCGACCAAGCACCTCCTGGTGTCGCTGGACGAGCTGCGGTGCCTGGGCGTGGACTTCCTCTCGCTGCGCGAGCAGGTGGACACCTCGACGCCGATGGGCCGAGCCGTGTTCACCATCATCGCCGCGATCAGCGAGCTTGAGCGGGAGACGATCCGCGAGCGGGTGGTCGCCGGGGTACGCCGAGCACAGGCGGCGGGCAAGCACTGCGGCCGGCCCAGGGTGGAGATGGACCTGCGGCCGGCGATGGCATTGCTGAAGGAGGGGCGATCGTTGAAGGAGACGAGCCGGATCCTCGGGGTCAGCCGCGCAACCCTACGCCGGCGCCTCCGCGATCGAGGCGCCTGGCCGCCGGAGGTGGAAGCGGCCTGACGATCACCACGTTCGCGGGTAGACCGAGTGCCGGTTCGGCTGATCATGACCGAGCGCCTGCTCGGAGTACCAGGTGTTGCCGTCCGGGGTCGTGAGCATCCGAATCGCCTTCTCCGGCGTGGACAGCGGGTCGAGCTCGGCGGCGTAGGCTGTGGCGTGTTCGATCCAGTCGTCGAACGCCGAATCCCGTAGTTCGGCTGGAACGGCGGCGACCGCGGCGTCGATGAACTCCCAGAGGCGGGTCGCAGCTCGCCAGTGCCGATGCATCTGATGCATCTGGGCCGTCAACGCCTGCTGCTTCTCCCGTTGCCGACGGAGCTCCTCCTCTCGCTTCCGCCGCTCCTCGGCCTCCCGCCTCCGTCGTTCCCACTCCGCTCGTTGCTCCTTGAGCGAAGCAGCAGCTACGCGGAGTCCAGGGCCGAGGCCGGCCAGCTTCTCTTCCAGGCCATGGGACGGACTGTCGGCCCACCGCTGGCGAATGCCGGTTCGGTCCAGCCCAACCAAGCTGAAGGTCAGCCTCCCGGTCGGGTGGTAGGTGTAGACCGTCCCCCGCGTCCAGAGAAACAGGCGGCGCTTCTCCTCTTCGGTCGCCGGCCGTTCCTTACGCCGCACCTTCTCCTTGATCTCGACGCGGATCGACTCGCCGTCCACGGCCACCCAGGTCTCGAACGGCCCGTCGCGCTCCTCCCTTCGAACTTCGAGCTTCGCGTCGATCGTCGGCAGCACCCCGAGGACGACGGCGTAGGCCGAGAGGGCCCGATCGAGTTCAGCGGGTGAGACATCGAGCGCCAGCGCCTTCCTGTTCCGAGGTGCCTGCAACAGCCCGCGCTCGCTGACCTTCGCCTTCTCGAGAGCCTTCCTCGACGCCGTGATCAGCGAATGGTCCGGGAGCGCAGCGACCACCGCCTGGGGCTCTGGGGATGGTGAAGATCGCCGGGGGCGCGGAACGCGGGAAGCAAGGACCACGGAGACCGGCGCGCCATCGTCGCCCGGCGGAAGGGGGGCGCGTTCGGGAGATCTGCCTATCGCCACAAGATTCCAGTGGCCGGGCTTCGGTCTCGGGACGTTGAGCGCCTTGCACGCCTTGACCAGTTGGCCGTAGGAGGTCTCAAAGTCGGCTGCGAGGTCCCTCAGGGTTCGGGACCAGACGTAGTCGTAGAGCTGTTGGCGAGTGACCGTCGACATGCGGGTTGATACCGGACGCGCGGGCGTGGCGCTCCAGGGGTGGTCAGAAGGGTCCGATCGAGCCGATTCGTCAGCAAGGCGCTGGGCGGGTGCAGAAGGCCGGGTTCAGTGAGGGTCCAGAACCAGTTGGTAGTGGCCTCGCCCCGGCGTGCCGGAGGATCCGGTTGGCTGACCTGCTTTCCAGGGGCGCAAGCAGGCCGCGGAGTCGGCCCCTGCCCCCTCTAGTCAGGCGAGAAGCTCTCGCAGGCCATGCCCCTCGACCGAGACCTGTGAGTGGATCAACCGTAACCCTTCGTTCACCAAGTGTTCCATGAGGCGTACTGGCGTGTCGCACTCCGGGTAGAGCGCGCCGAGAACCGCTCGCAGCTCTCCCGTCTTGTCGAAGTTGCCCGACGCCCAACGAGTCTCGACCTGGCTCGCGTTCCCGGCCCCGACGTTCGCCCGCACAGCGAAGGACAGCGCGAAGCGAGCGAGGTCCTGACCCTCGGAGAACCATCCGCGCTCCTCGATCTCCGAGAGGTATCGCTGAGAGTCCGCCGAGAGGCCAATCACATCCTTGTCGCGTTCCATCGGGGTACTCCTCGTCACCGTACGGCGTCGATCCGGGTGCGACGGGCCGACACCTTCACCAGTTCGTACTCGCGAAGAAGCTTCGACCCGAGGATCCGGCGGACGTTGTTGCGTCGCAGCTCTGCCTCGTGCACGAGGAGAACGACCTGGTCGGCCATGGTCGGTAGCGCAGCGACGACGTTCTCCGTATGGCCCTCGTCCAGTCGACCGAAGGGGCTGTCCATCACAATCGGACCGCGAAGTGGCGCATTCGCCTGGAGCGCCCCGACCAGCGCCAGCGCAACCACGTGCTCGGCTCCAGCCGAGCGGCCCTCCTCTACGGCGGTGTCGCGGTGGACGATGTTCAGGCCATAGTTGTCCGTGATCTCCAGGCGCGCGTATTCCGAGTCCTCAGTAGTCATCCGGAGGAAGAGTTCACTCGCCGTGGCCTGCACCCGCTGGCGGAGATCGCTCTTGTACCCCTCGACGGACTGGCTGAAGACCTCGCCAGCTGCTCGCAGGAGAGCACTTCGGGTCTGACTGCCACGGAGGTTCGCCGGAGCAATCTTCGCCAGCTGCTCGGAGAGCTTCTTGATGTTCGCCTCCAGGTTCGCCACCTCCCGCTCCTCGGCGTCAAGCGCGGCCTCGGTGACCGTGATCTTCCGAATGGTGTCGGAAAGCGAGACGGTCCCGCCTCGGAGTCGCTCCGTGTCCGCATCGCCAAGTTCAGTGTCGAGGTCGCGCAGGCGATCCTGAAGCTCGATCACTTCGACCCGAAGCCGCCCGAGCTGGCTGGAGAGCCGCCCGACGAGTGCCGTGATGTCGGTCGACCGGAACTTGTTGAGGTCCACCAGACGAGTGACCGCCGGCGCCACGCCTGTCCCGTCTGGCGCGGTCCCGAGCGTCACCTCTAGACGGCGGACCGTCGCATCATCCAGGTCCCGATCACAGGTGCCGCAGTGGCCGCTGGCTACGGCGCGCCTACGGAGGTCGGCAGCCACGCGGTCAAGCTGCTCGCCCGCCTCCTTTGACGCCAAGTCGATCGCTACCTGAACGGGCCCAGCCAGGACGGTGCGCCAAGCGTCCCTCATGGCTGCTTGTAGGCTTCCGGTGCACTCCTTGATCTCCTCGCGGGCGAGTCCCAGGCGAGCGGCCTTGGCGTCTCTCTCCTCAAGAATGGCGACGTACTTGCGCTCCGAGCGCAGCAGCCCTTCCGCCTCCGCCTTCCGGCCCTGCAAGTCGAGAAGAACCTGGGTGAGCCGCTCGACTTCCTTCTTGTGGGCCTCCTTCCTGGCGGCGGCTTGCGCCAGACCTGTTCCGAAGGCCTCTGTCTGCTTCGACCGGGACGCTTCCTTCGCTGCGGCCGCGGCCGCTTCATCTGCCAATGCGGTGAGGTGTGCGCGGGCCCGCTTCAGGATGGGGACGCCGAGGATCCGCTCGATCGACTCGGAGATCGTCCGCCCGGCCTCGCTCTCGTCATGTAGGAGCTCCTCGTACTCTTGGAGGAGTTCACCGTCGAAGAGGAAGAAGCGCGACACCTGGGCGGGCAGGACCCGGCCGAGAACGGAGTCTCGCTGCTGGGGCCCCAGAACCCGCGACCCCTGGCGGAGCAGCAGGTCGACCTCATAGTGGCTGTCCTCGGTCGGGGTGCTGCGCGTTGGCCTGCACTCACGAACCAGCTCGTAGGTCTCCCCATCGCTCTCGAACGTCAAGGCCACCAAGAAGCCGTACCTCCCGGCGGCAGCGAGATCCCTGTTGGTGATGGCGTGCAGGCGTCGCTCACGCGATCCTCGCCCTACGACCGTGCCGTAGAAGGCGAAGCGAACGGCGTTGAGCAGCGAGGTCTTGCCCCGCATGTTCTCGCCGTAGACCAACGTGATGCCAGGCTCCGCAGGGAACTCCAGGACCTGTCGGTCGGCGAACGGTCCGAAGCCCTCGATCTCGAGTCGGCGGAGTTCAAGCACCGCTGGAGTCCACCGACACCGCGCCAACCAGCGCTTCCACGGCCTTGCGAATGGCTGCCAGCGCCGCCTGGTCGTCTTCCCCAGCCTCGTGCTCGATCTCGACGACGCGTCGAACGAACCCCGCGTCCAGATCGGGGTGAAGCGCTGTACGGGCCTCTTCGACGCTGCTCATTAGGTCGTGGAGGTCACTCGTCGTCGTCATCATCCACCTCGATTCCAGAGTCTACGAGTTCGCGCCAGTCGATCCCCTGGTCGATCGCGATGCCCTGAAGGTCGGCCGCACAGGCAGGGTTGTCTGCATTCTCCGCGAACTGCACCGCCCGAGCGAGCTCACCGGCTGTGATCGGATCCGGGCCGGCGCTCGGGTCATGGGTGGCGGGTAGCACGATTACGTCGTGAACATATGCGAGGGCCTTGCCCTTCGACTTCCGGAGTACGCGACCGCGCCTCTGGATGTACTCCCTGGGGTTCCGGGAGGAGGCGAGGATCAGGGCGTGGGAGACGGTGGGCACATCGACCCCCTCGTCGAGGCACTTGATCGCCACGACGATGCCACCTCTCCGGTCCAACCATCGGAGCGTCTCGGAGCGGTCTCCTTCCATCTGGCTGTGGAACGGCAAAGGCGACAGTCCTTCCAGCTCCAGGGCCTGGCAGACCGCGCGGAGCTGCGTGAGATCATCGCAGTACACAAGCCAACGCTGTCCGTCTTTGTGGTGTTCCCGGATGACGCGGGCCGCGAGAGGCACCTTCGCCGCAGCCTGCTTCACGACCCGTGCCCGGCGGATCAGCAGTCGCTTGAGCTTCGCATGGAGGGCGGCGACGTCGTCGCCCCCTCGGATTCGAGCATTGAGCTGGCCGACTTGGGCGCTGAGGTCGTCCCACTCGACTTGCTCTTCCCGTTCCAGACTGACTGGGTGCGGCCGGTAGAAGTACTTGCACAGGACGTTGTCCCGAACGGCGTCCGCGAGGGTGTAGCGAGGTTCGAGGATCCCCCTGAAGAACTCAATGATCGCTGCTGTGCCTTCGGCATCCCCGGCTCTTCGCGGCGTTGCGCTCAACCCCAGCCGCGCGCCACTGAATCGTGACTCGTCAAGCAGTCTCCGGTGATGAGGCGAGCCGGCACGGTGGACCTCGTCGACGACCAGCAGCGTCCTGGCGCCAGCAGCAACAGAACTGAGGAACTCCGGGGTGGACGCAGTCTGGATGGTGGCGAGCACAAGGCGGGGATCGCCGCCGGGGGCCGTCCAGTCGGTGAGGGCCGAACGCCATCTCGTGTAGCCCGATCCAGCACGCAAGATCCGCGTCCCCAGCGCTTCAAGCGTCTCGCGAAGCTCATCGAACCACTGCTTGAACAACACCTTGTCCGGGACAACGACGATGGGCACCTCCCCCAGCTGAACCGCTTCATGGATCGCCGAGATCGCCGTGAATGTCTTTCCGGAGCCGGTGGCGAACTCGAGGACCCCTCGGCGGGCGTTTGCCCTCCAACTTGCCAAGCCCGCGGCCTGATGCGGCCGCAGCGACCTTCCCCGTGGATCTCCTCCGGCTGGGGGCTTCGCCAAGCAGTCCGCCAACTCCTGCTCCCAGTCGGGCGAAGCGATGCGCTCCAACTCAGAGCGCGCCACATCCGGGAAGGACCGGACCACCAAGCCGGGGAAGCGATTCGCCCAGAGGTCGTCGAAGTACCCGAGTTGATCGGCGGCACGCTCGAAGTCCCGATCGCCAAGCCAGGTAGCTGCCACGTCGACGGACTCCAGATTCCCGTCGGCAGCGAGTCCGGTCCAGGTCTCGTTCATCGAGCCCTTGAAGATGACCGTGTTGCCCGCTGCATCGGCGAACACGCCGAGCTTGTCGTGGAAGATCCTACTCCGCGCCGTTCCGCGGTCGCTCGCTTGCAGCACCGCGACCTTGACCTCAAGTGTCCCGCTCGCCACCAGCGCGGCCAGCACCCTCACTGGTTGGTGGAGGTCCGGCTCATCGAGGAGCCCGCGAACCTCCTCCCGAAAGTGCGCCGCCAATGCTGCGTCGACGCGGGCCGCGTACCCATCCGAGAGCGCATCAATGTCCGGGTCTGCGAGCACGTGCGAGCAGAGAATCCTCATCGCTCCCTGGTTGCCGACGACAAACTCGCGGAGGGCTGGCCACGCTACCGCGAACACCGTGCTCCTGAAGTAGCCGACGGCTCGGTCGTAGCGAACCGCCCGCCTCATGCAAGGCAGGTAGAAGTCCTCCGCGATGTCGTCGCGGCCCTTCACGTAGCTCGTCTTGAGCTGAAGATCAGCCAGGGACACTCATGCCCCCCGTGGCCTCGATGCGCCGCAACATCGTCCGTCGAAGGTGCGCGCTCGTACAGACCATCACAGTCTCCACGTGACCGCTGGTGAGTCGTCGACGTTGCTCGGCCGTGCCCGTCGCAGCCGCTTCAACGACCGTGTCGGTTCGGACCTGGATGTTTCCGCCGTTCTTGAACCTGGGGTGCACGGTCGCGTCCCACAGCACGAAGACGTCGAGGTCGGCGCGGTACGCGACGAGGAGGGCGAGTCGATCGCCGGAGTGGTCGAAGGACCGGTACTCGCCAGTCGGATGGTTCCTCAGTCGGAGCACCGCCTTGTACTCAAAGTCTCGCTTGGTGCCGACCCCTCCGACGAGCGAGTACATGTAGACACGCAGCCTCGGCGGAAGGGGCAAGACCATGTCAACGAGAAGCGGCTTCGAATCGAGACCATTGACCGCAACAGCGTCCGCTCCGAAGGGCGCGAGGAACGCCTCGTTGAGCGCGACAGTCAGAGCGGAAGAGCGGCTCACCGCTCGTCCTCGCCATTGGCGTCACCTCCGGCCTCCCAGTCGTTCGTCCAGAAGACCTCCGTCGAGGTCCGCCCACGGCGTGTTGTCTTGACGTGTGCCAGATGCCTGAACGGCAACCAGTCCGCACCTTGGTTTTCGCAAACAAGCACCTGTCCCTCCTGGCGCTTGCACCACTCGGCGAGCGCCGGGAAGGAGATGCCGTCCGACCCATGGGCGTAATGCTTACCTGCCATCTGGTAGGGCGGGTCGACGAACCAGGTCGCAGGACCGACGACGGGACAGTCCTCGTAGGAGCAGCAGTACACCTTCCAGTGGCGAATCGAGTCCACCTGGGTCGCAATGGTGTTCCGAACTCTGTCGCCCCAAAAGGAGCCGGGCCGGATCTTCTCTCGCATCCACTTCGAAGGGCGTTTCCGGGGCCGCGCTGCCCCGCGGTTCATCCACATGCCGACGAGCGATGCCGCCTCCTCGCTGAGGTGCAGGTCATCTACGCAGCCGTCGGGTTGGACATCGCCGATCGCCCGGATCTCCGATGCCTTCACCTTGATCAGGTACTCCCAGACGCCCGCGATGACCGGATCCTTCTCGCAGAGGACGACCTCCCGATCCGCGTAGCGGACGGAGTAGCCTGCAGAACCTGCAAAGGGCTCGACGATGACCTTGTGCCGGGGCGCGGGGTAGTGCTTCAGGGCGTCGCGCCACTTCCCCCCGTAGTAGCCGAAGAATGGCCGCATCTAGTTCCGTCTCCGCCTGGCCGCCGCGCCGGGATGGGAGTGCACAAAGGGCAGGCCACTGCCGCCCAGCGCTGCGTAGTAGCCCATGTAGATGGAGAGTCTAACCGCTCCGGAGCGGCTAAATCGGGTGACGCCAAGGGCGTGCCCCCGATACAACCTGCTGTCGCGCTGTGCCCGCTGTGCCCGGCAATGCCCGCTATCCCTCCTCATGATCAGTCACGGCCTCAGCCGAATTGTGATCGGATGGGGCGGCCCCTGCTGGCGCCCAGGCCTTGAGGTCCGGGTCGAAGCGCCATTCGGGCAGCTGGCAAAGCTGGTTGCTGACCCTGCTGCTGGTGGTTGGTCGCTCAGTGCGAGCCTCGACCAGCTGCGCGATCTCCCTGGCGGTCTGTGGGCTCCGGAGCGTCGACAGGACGTTGTCGAGCGCCTTCGAGAAGTTCTCTCTTCGAACGCCCTCCCAGGACGCCAGGCCGACCAGTCCGCCGTAGTCACATCGGAACCTCGAGTCTCGTGTTGCCAAACTGTATATCGCGTAGCCGCTGATTCTCGATCCCAGTGGTCGGCCGTCGGCCCTCAGGGCGGCTGCCATCTCGGAATGGTGGAGTCCCTTCTCTCTTCGCCCAAGAGCTCGCGAGAGGCGGGAGAGCAGTCCCTCAACCCCGCCTTCATCCAATCCGAGGTCCCGTTCCTTCAGCCCCCAGACTCGCGGGCCCAGCTTGACCATCGACTCGTGGACCCGAATCTGTTCTGAAGCGATACCCCGCACCTCTTTTAGCCGCGTTCTCAACTCAGTTGGGGAGAGGGGCGCACCTGAGTCCAGCAAGAGGCGCGCCGTTGCCTCCGCGACGTCAATTCGGCTTTCGGTTGATCCTGTTGACCGCTCGCACCACATCAGCCGACCCAAGCTCTGGAGTTCTGTCGACGATCGGAGCGCCCGGTCGAGCAGGTAGTGATTCAGACCCTCAATCTCACCGAACTCTTCGTTGATCTCCACGAGAAGGTTCTTGCAGTGCCACTGTCGACCCGTTGCTCCCTCGGCGATTCGCTCCTCAACAAACTGCCGTAGCTGCTCCCCCACCGCAGCCGAGACCGGGTTGTGTCGTTCGAAACCGTAGACACCTCGCTCAAACAGGAATGCGCCAGCCTCGGGCAAGGCGGCGTGAGTTCGACGAACGTTGCTCGCGCGGCCGAATCGGGCGGAGACGCGTCGGTCGACTTCCTCGAAGTGGAGGGGTACCGCGCTGCTCTGCAAGACCGCAGTCACCAATGCGGACGCACCCCGCCCCCAGGCCATGAGTCGCTCGGTGCCCTCCTGATCCGTACCGAAAACCATCTCCCCGCTCGCGGCTTGAAAGAGAGCCGAACTGAGTTCGGCGACCCCGTGCGCTCGCGCCGTCGCTTCGACCACGAGACTCACTTCCGATCTTGTGGGCAGGTCCTCGACCCGCTTCTCCAGCGACGACCGCAACGTGCGCACCAAATCCTGAAAACCGCCCTGGGTTATTCGGCAAACGACCAGCCGCGAACCGATCTTCACGATACGAAACCCATCGTCTGCGTAGAGGCGGAGGATCTCTCGGAGGAGGTGGGGCTTCTCGTCAATTCCCGCGAACCAGGGGTCCTCGACCGCCAAGAGGCCGACGTAGAGGGGAGTAGTTCGTCCGTCCTGCTCTAGCAGTGACTCCAACTTCTCCACGAGCACTTCGCCCCACGAGTGAAGCCGAGCAAGCCTGCGCTCGGCCTTGACCTGGATCTGCCGAATGCGCTCTCGGGTCACGTCCTCCTCGGCTCCGATCTGCTCAAGCGTAAGTCCCTTCTTCTCGCCCCCATACCTACGTTCAAGCACCTTCACTGACTTGCTGTCGAGGAGAGCGAGCGAGCGAGCAAACTCGCCGAGCAACGTTGAGTCGAGCACACTCGCCTTTGTCCTTGGCCCCGCCTCGGCCTTGGCTAGCAGTGCTTGCTTGAGTTCCGAGAGAGAACTCCGGCCAAAGTTCGCAGACCCAAGAAGCTTGGACTCGATGCCCGGAGCGCCCAGACCAACGACGCGCTGGTCACTCAGACCCCGAAGGCCGTTGCGTGCTCGCAGTGACAGATCGAGTTCCTCCAACTCGGTCTCAACAAGCCACCTGGGCAAGCTGAGAACAACCCGGTCAAGGGGCGTCTCCCCTCCGAGCAGGGGCACGAAGGCCGAGAATCGAAAAGCGTCCGCGCGACTGGCAAGGTCCGCTGACAGGTCCTGCCTTATGGCCAGGTACTGTGAGTCTGTCGCTGGTGCCGCTTGTCCAAAGCCCTCCTCATTCTCGGCCAAGAACTGCGGAATCCATGGCGCCTCCCAAGCTCCACTCGCTGGGACCGTCGGAATCGGGAACGGTGCACTCGGGGAATCTCCGATGGCATCGAGAACAGCCCGCTCAACGGGCGATTCGGGGGGCGGGCTGGCCGAATCAGGGAGCTTGGAGGCGGCGTGAAGTAGGTCATCGTGGAGGTCAGACAGAGATGTCTTCCCAAAGTGTTTGGCGCGCAGCAATCCAGTGGCGCCGATCGCCATGAGGTCGCCGACCTGCGCAATCTTGAGGCGACTGAGGACGTTGCCCACCCGAACTGTCGTAGGGAGGGCCTGCACCGGGGATGCCAGGAGCCAGTGCGGCAACGCCCTCAACATGAGGTCGAAGGAACTTGGCGACCTGAAGTTCTGCGACAGCTGCCGAAAGCGAATCAGGTCAAGTCTGTCCCGAGTAGCCGTCGGCATCGTGTGTCGAACGGCCACATAGGTGTGGTCGTCCATGGCTCCCAGGCGCTGCAACTCCGAAAGCAATGGCCGCTGGTCATGAGGAATCGAGAGTATCCAAGGTTCCTCTGAATGCCACTCAGGCGAGGGTGGGGCCTCCCTGACGGGGGCGGGGCTTGCGAGGGGGACGGACTCACTCGACAGTGCGTAGCCCCACCCGCTGCAAATCAGGAACACCGATTCAGGCGGGCCCGCTGCTTCGTTGAGCAGCTCCGCTACCGGCCCTGCGATCTCGGTCCCTGTCTGCTCAAGGACGTATTTCGCCGCCCTCGTTAGCAGGACTCGCCCTTCGAACTGCGCTACCAGGCTCCCCCAACCGTCTGCGCTCGGCCGCCCGAAACCAACGTGGATCACGACAGTCTCGCCGCTCCCGGCGAGAGCTATGGCCTCTCCCCTGAGGCTGGAAAGGTCCTGATGAACCCTCCGCTGCGATTCAGCCCCGTCGGGCCCCAGTGCGAATAGGTGGGCGCGGAGCTTCGGCACGACTACCCCGAGCTGGTGGTACGAGGTCGCGTTGTTCGGAAGATCTCCCCGAAGGTCAGCGGCCCTGCTGCGGCTCGACGCTTGAGTTCCTGCACCCCCCATTCCGCGAGGCGTTCTGCGGTCCTGTATATGGGCTCTTCCGAATCCTCCGACCCACGGAGCGCTTTGACCGCGACTAGGACTTGGCCGTTGGGGTCGAGCGAACCTCTGTTGAGGAAGGCCTGGTGATGCCGCATCGACTTCGGCGCAATCTCGCCCATTGCCAGCGCCAGTCCGATGGCGAACAGGTAGCCGTGCTTCATCTCGGTGAACGGGCGCTCCTCGTCGGGAGCCTCCCGATCAGCCTTCAGGGACTTCAGGAAGTCATGTGACTCCGCGGTCAATCCGATGGTAGTTGGCTCAGTCACTCTCATTTGGGAGCCCTTTCTAGGCGCTCACGATCCTAGATTCGGAGCCGGACACGCGCTGGATTTCAAGGGTCATTCCAGTCCGCACCGTGAGGGCGGGATCGATCTTCTTCCGATCGATTTCTCCCTCATGGACAAGCAGCACCAATTGCTCGCCACTCCTGGGGAGGACTTTGAACAGGTTCTGTCGGTGCTTGGGGTCGAGCCGCGCGAGGGAGGTGTCCATCACGATGGGGCCGGATCGTCGAGCCACTCGGTTCAGGCCCTGGATGAGGCTCAGTGCGACGATCTGTTCCGCTCCCGCGCTCCTCTCGCGGATTGTCCGGCCGTCTCTGTCCAAGATCTGGAGCCCGTAATTTGCGTTGATCGACAAGCTCGAATAGTCGGCTTCAGTCGTGAGTTCCTTGAACACCGCCGTAGCCTCTTCGGCAACGCGACCCCGGACGGAGTCACGGTACTGGTCGATGCTGAGTCTGAAGACCTCCTTGAGCTGCTTGTACCGCTCGAGTGAATGGGAGGACCTCGATCGCTTGCCCTCTTGGGAGCGACTGATGAGGTCACTCAACCGCTCAATCTTCGCGAGCTTCGCCGCGAGTTCTTCCGAAGACTTCGCGATGTCTCGCCCGAGCCGGCCGACCTCTTGCTGGAGCCTTGTTTGCCGGTCTCGCAGTCGGGCGATTTCCGCCGTGTCGAATCCAGCAACCCACTCCTCGAGCTCCGCTTGTCTCGTTTCGACCTGGATTCGCCGCTCGGCTATCGCAAAGAGTGCGGTCTCGCTCGCCGCAATCTGGTCCCCTTCAGCTGAGGAGCGCAGGCCTTCAATCTCTCGTAGCCTCGAATGGACCTCGACAAGATCAGCACCTGGGTCGGCACGTTCGGCGAGTTGCTTCCGGAGGTCTTCAAGCTCTTGGTTGAGCGCGACTCGTGTTGCGGGCGAAACGCCAGTCGGCTGGTGGCAGGTAGGACAGTCCTCGGTGGCGAGCAGCTGCTCTTTCGTCTGGATCGTGTGAAGGAGCTTCTGCCTGGCCGAGTTCCTGGCGGCTGAGTCCTCGGCTTCTGCCATGAGGCTCGCCTGAACATCGAGAATCCGAGGCCGAATCAGATCCAGCCAGGCCGTCTCAAGAAGCCCTGAGACCCGGGCTGACCCTTCGCGCTCTCGCCTTTCGAGGTCCCTAAGTTCGCTTTCGAGGCCGTTCAGCTCGCCTTGTGCTTGCTCAGCCTGTTTTGTCGCTGAGAGGCGGACATCGAGTTCACGAATCTCACTGTCATCCTTGTCCCTCGCAGCCTGGAGCTTCGCAAGGTCGGCCTCAATCGAGGCGACCTCGTCCTCCAGCAACGTCTGGGAGAAGATGAGGTCTTTGAGTCCCTTCTCCTTTTCCAGTTCCTTCGACTGCCGCTTCTGAGCTTCGCGAACAAGCATCTCAAGGTGCTCGCGGGCCCGGATGAGGGCTGGGACTCCCAGCACTTTCTCGATTGCTTCCTTGATCCGCCGCCCCTGCGCCGACTGGTCATCCAGAAGGGTCTCGTACTCCTGCAGGAGCTCGCCGTCGAAGAGGAAGAAGCGAGAGATTTGCTCCGGTATCACCTGATTGATCTCATGCTCGATCAGATCCCTTCGCACTATCTCGCCGGACTTGCTTAGTACGAGCGACTCTTCAAAGTCCGCTGCAGACCGAGGCGTGATGATGGCTCTCCTCCTGTCCAGGGTTCTTCGAAGGTCGTAGTCGTGCCCGAAGGCAAAGAACTTCAGCGAGACCGAGACTGTCCAATTCCCGGCCGCCGCCTCGTTCGAATTGACGAGATCCAGCCTGGGGATGGCCCTGCCATTGCGTGCCTTGGCGTTTCCGTAGAGCACCCAGCGGATAGCATTGAGGAAGCTGGTCTTGCCCCTCATGTTGTCGCCGAACACCAGCACCACGTTCTGTTGCGGGTCCGTCGGAAACCGAACCACTTGCTTCTGCCGATAGGGCATGAAGTTGCAGACTGTCAGCTCCAGCAACTTCATCGCTGGTCATCCTGAGGCGGACTCGGTTCGACGGATTCGGTCACCAGTTGCCGGAGCCTCCGAAGCACGGGCTCGATGTCGTCCTGGTAGAGGTACTCGCTCTCGATCTCATAGCAGGCGCGCACGAGGCTACTCGACACCTGCGGAGCGATTCTCGCGCGCACCTTCTCAATAACGTCAACGGCATCGTTCTTCACTCCGACACATCCTCCTCGATTCCCGTGGCCTCGAAGCTCGCGGGGTCCACGCCTATGTCCAGCGCGATTCGCCTCAGCTCGGCCCCACCTGATCGATTCCGAGCTCCTTCGCTGAACTCTAGTGCACGTGCAAACTCGCTGTGCATCAGGGCTGTCTGCGACGGTTCCGCATCGATAGAAAGGGGGACAACGATAGCGTCATGGACAATCGCATGGGTCTTGTCCTCTCCTGCTGAACGAAGCACCCGACCACGTCGCTGGATGAACTGACGAGGGTTTTGAGAGGAGGCAAGAATGAGCGCATGCGAAAGCGTCGGGATGTCCACGCCTTGGTCAAGGCACCGAATCGAAACGAGTATTCCGCCATGAGCTCGGCACCAGTCGAGCGTACCCTTGGGGTCACCCACCATCGCCGTGTGGAACTCGTGCGGTCTAAGGCCCGCAGCTCGGAGGCCTGCCATGACTTCGGCCAGCTGATCGGAGTCTTCACAGTAGACCAACCAGCTCTGGCCTTCTTCGAAGGACGACAGCAGCAACTCAACTGCGAGGGTCAGTTTCGCTTCTGCCTTCTTCGCGATCCTCGCCCGCTGAATCAGGAGTAGCCTGACCCGGTCAGTGAGCTCTGCACGCCCGTCTTGGTCTCTGGGTCCCCTGGCCATCTCCCTGGTGATTCGAAGGGTCTCTTCCCTCCATCGGTCGGACTCTTCCGCGGTGAGATGAACCGGGTGCGGATGATAGTCATAGGGGACGAGACGGCCGACCCGGATCGCATCCCTCAAGGTGAAGGGCGGGTCCACGATTGGACCGAACCACTCGAAGACCGCGGCCGTTCCCTCCGGGTCTCCAAACCGCTCGGGCGTCGCGCTGAGGCCAAGTCGCTTCTCCGCAGCGAGCGAGAAGAACTGACGATTCTGGCGGCTTCCAAGTTCATGAGCCTCATCCCCGACAACCAGGAGGCCCTCGCCGTTGGCGGTTCGGCGCAGGAACTCGCCCGCAGATGCAGTCTTCATCACAGCGATCGTGATTCGCCCACTGCCTGCGGCTGTTCCCCTGGTCATAGCGAGAAGCCGTCGGCCCTTCTTCCAAGTCGTGTTTCCGCCACCGGCAAGCATGACCGTCGCCTGCGGGCAAACTCGCCTGACCTCCTCAGCCCATTGAGCAAGCAGCAATCGGCTTGGAACAAGGACGATCGTTGGCAGTCCCTGCGATGCATGCTCCTTGATGGCCAACAGCGCGGTAAACGTCTTTCCGCTTCCTGTGGCGTGCTTCAGGAGTCCTCGGTAGCCCTGCGCGGCCCACCCTGAGATCGCCGCAGTTTGATGAGGCATTGCCGGCCGGGACCCGCCGTGGGGTCTCTCAGCGTTCGGGGGTCTAGTCAATCCTCCAAGATCATCCTCACCAAACCGAATGAGCTGCCCTCGAATGGCGTCAGGCAGTGAGTGAACTTCCACCTCGTCGCTCCTTCCGCTCCATAGGTCGTGGAAGTCATCCCGGATTCGCCGTGCTCGAAGTTCATCATTCCCCCCCTCCCAGGAGGCGAATACATCGAATGACTCGAAGTTTCCGGAGCCATGCCACCCCGAGCGGGTCTCGTTGTTGGAGCCCCGAAAGGCGACAATGTCTCGGTCTTCGTCCTCGAAGACTCCGTCCTTGACGTGGTACTCGCCCCAGGCCCGGGGACGGAGGGCGATCTTGATGTCGAGGATGCCCAGCTTGATGAGGGTTCCCAGGATTGCCAGTGCATCTCGTCCTTCTACAGCGGCCTCAAGCGAGATCAGGTCCTGGCGCAGAGACTCTCGGATAGCGAGGGCCCTGGTCTCGTAGGCTCCCTCGGCCGCAAAGACGTCCTCTGCCGACAGATCGGGCGAGCAAAGCAGCCTGATGGTCCCACCCCTCCTGGCAAGCAGCAGGATCTCCGGGCCGACCAGAAGGAGGGCTGATGATCGGAAGTAGCCTGTGGCGCGGTCATAGCGGCAAGCCCGCGAAAGACACGACGCGTAGAAGTCCTTGACGAGACTGCCGCCGCTGGTCTTGTAGTCCAGCTGAAGGTCCAAACCGCGGAGGCCCTTTGCCCCCGCGGCTCCCCGCCGATGAGCCCCCACGTCCGTCACCCGACGAAGTCGTTTCTGCGGCTCGGCCAGTTTGTGCGGCGCGACGGCATCGGTCGCAGTCTACGTCACACCTCGCAATTGGGGCGCTGCTGCCCTCCGAGAGGGGGGGCGCGAACTGGGGGCCGAAGCGCCGACAGGCCCGGACAGGCCCCGATAGGCCTACGGCTGCCTACGGCTGCGGCGTCCACTTTGTGCCTCAACGAGAGCGCACGTTCCTGGGCCGGGGCTCTCCTGGCCGCAGAGGGTCTCGAGGGGGGTCGACCTGACCATGGACGGCAGCGCGACGGAAAGGCGAGTTCGGGTGACCTCTCACTGCGTCTCGCTGGGAGTGGTCTCCGTAGCTTCGATCGTGCAGTCGACAACTCGGAACTCGAAGGTCTGCGAGTCCCGCACCGTCCCGCGCACGACAACCGCGGCGCCGGGCTCCAACCCCGCGAGTTCTCCCCGCCGCTGATCGGGGAATTCGCAGACGATCGCGGTCAGCCGTCCGCCGTTGTCCAGCATCAGGCCCAGAGTGTCATGGCTGCGCCGAACGACCCGCTCGACGGTGCCCCCAATGAAGAGGGTGCGCCCTCCCCAGCGGTCCTCAGCATCGACCGCGTTCTCGCGCCAGGCGGAACACAGCTCGGTTGCCAGGACCGCCGTCAATTCCTCCGATTCCCCCCGCTGCGACGGTGGGGCTTCTCGTTCGGAGACCGCCAGAGCGGGTGCGACCGCACCCGGCATCTCAGAGTCCCCCTGCGCGGGTGAGTCATGGCATGCCCCCACTCGCTCGGTTTGCTCGGCGGGGCCTGTCTTTTCCTTCTTGAACCAGATCATGCCTTCTCCTGCTGACTGAGGGTCTCGGGCGAGTCCGCCCTACGCCCTGGGGGGCGGGATTGCCCCCCAGGACGTCCGGTGGCCAGAGCGGCCTCCGGTTCGGGCCTCCCTCCACCCGCGCTGCTGCGACAACGTGCGGGCTTCGGGGAGGCGGGATCGTGTGGACGGTGTGGACGGGTGAGGCCGGGGCGTGGACACCCACGGCGGAGCACGAAGCGGGCAACGAAGCCGTTGCGGCGGCGGGGCCAAGTTCGTTGTCAACACCGTCCTCACCGGTTGAAGAACTTCTGATCTGCGATCGGGTGTCTTGTCCCGTGAGCCATCTGCTCGTGAGATCCCGCTCGAGGTATTGACGGTGTGGACACCCCTCCCCCACCTCGCCGCGGTCGGCGTTCGGCGGCGTCCTCACCCCGGCCTCGAAGGTGTGGACCCGGTGCTGACGGTGTGGACGCCGAGACGGGCTCACGACGTGGCCTCCTCGTCCTCGGAGCTCCAGCGCCACCAGAACATCGATCGCCGACCGCCGAGCCGGCGCTGCTTCTTGGAGTAGCCCAGCTGGGCGAGGATCCCGGCGGCGCGCATCGTGTCGCCGCGCACCTGGTGCGCGGTCTCCTTCTTGATCGCGCCGTCCAGAAGGTCCGCCACGCTGAACGGGCCGGTCTGCCGCTTCAGCCACTCGATGATCGGCTGCTCCCAGGCATCGACCTCGCGGAACCGCTCGGACGCCTCAACCCTTGCCCGCTCCCCCTCGTCGGACAGCCACCAGGGCTCCCCGGCCCGGAGCTGCATGACGGCTTCGGCCCACAGCTGGTCGCGGTCGCGGAGCAGCGCCTCCCGGTCGCACCGCTGGATCGCAACGGGCCAGAACCGTCGTGAGCCGGTCGTGTCCTTGAGGAACTCCTCCTCGTTCGTGCTCCCGACGAACACGTTCTGCCGGGGGACCTCGATCTTGTTCCGGCCGTAAGACGGCCGGTAGTGGTCGATCTGAGCCGACAGGAACGCCTTGATCGCGCTGGACCGCGAGCGCCGCAGGCTGTCCAGCTCGGCGAGCTCGTAGAGCCAGACCCCGCGCAGGTTCTCGTAGGCGTCCTTGTTGCCGAAGTGCAGCGCGCTGTCGCAGAACCACTCCGGCTCGCCCGCCAGGATCGCGAACGTCGTGCTCTTGCCCGCGCCCTGGGGCCCGGCGAGCGTCAGCGTGGTGTCGAGCTTGCAGCCGGGCCGCATCACGCGGGCTGCGGCGCCGATCAGGAACCGCAGCCCGTACTCCCGGTGGAGCGGAGTGTCGTCGGCGCCGAGGTAGGTGGTGAGCCACCCCTCCGCACGACGGGTTCCATCCCAGCTGAGGCCCTCGAGGTACTCCCGGACGCGGTGGAAGCTCGCCTCCCGTGCGACGTGGACCAGCGCCTCGCGGACCATCGTGGTCTTCGCGTTCAGGCCGTAGATTTCGGCGATCTGCAGCGTCAGCCCGGTCTCGGCCTCGTCGGTGAGCGGGACGCCGTCGAGGTGGACCTGCTGCTTGAACTCGTCGAAGGAGGCACGCCCGACGAACCGCTCGTCCTCCCGGAGGAGGATGCTGATGTTCAACAGCGTCGCGAGCGGCTTGCCGAGGACCACCTCGCCCGTGTCCTTGTCCGTCTTGTCGCCCTTGCGCTCCAGGCGCTCCAGGACCGCGAGGTCCGGCTTCGCGGCCTCGACGCCGCACACCTCAGTCTCCCAGTCACCCGACATGGTCACCTCCGCGGGCATCGAGCAGCTGGTCGAGGAAGCCGAACCAGCCGCAGGAGTTCTTGTGGTCGCACGTCGCCGTCGTCAGCCGGCCGGGCGCGAGATAGAACCAGGCGGACTCGCGGCCGCAGCCGGGGCAGGCGATCTCCTCGGCCCGCCCGTTGACGACCCTGGCGCCGAGGTACGTCGCCGCCCGCTCGCGCGCGCCGCGCTCGTTGTTGAGCATCTGCCGAGCACGCCGGCGCCCGAGACCGGGGCGGGCGCGGATCGCGCGACCGTGCCAAGGGCGACCGGACGGCACCTTCTTCCCTGGACCACGGGGGCGCGGTGCCTTCGAACGGCTGGGCAGGGTCTCCCAGTCGATCCGCAGGAGCCGTCCACCGGGGTCGTGGTCGATCCGGAGGTAGGGGTGCGAGGGGGACGGCACGGCTGGCAGCAGGTACATCCGTGCGGGGTCCTTGCAGGCCGGGTCGATCTCTCCCACGGACCGCTCCGCGGCCCAATGCCAGGCCCCCGCCCAGGCGCTGACCGGCACCGGCTCCTCCAGCGCCAGCACCACACGGAACCGCGGCGCCTCGGCCTGGTGCGACCACGTCGTCGCGGCCATCAGCGGCCAGCCAAGCCAGGGCGCGAGCGCAGCATCCGGCGGCGTGCCGTCGTCGTAGTCGAGGACCAGACAGGTCACGGACAGCACGCCCGAGGACCCGCGCGTAGCCCCCGAGCGGTAGACCGTCGGGCTCCAGCAGGGCAGGGAGCCCTTCGCGCGCTTGAGCGCGTTGGCCCTGAGGTCCTCGGCCTTCGCCGCCAGCACCGCCGCACGCTCGGCGTCATCGGCGCCGGTCCAGTGCGCGCGCTCCAGCGAGCGCCACGTCGGGTTGCCCACGGTCCAGTCGTCCGGGTGCCCCTTCGTCCGCAGGAGCCGCTCGAACCGGTCGATCAGGTCGATCTTCTTCCGGGCCTTCGTGACCACGTCCTGCCGTACCGTCGGCTGCTCCGGCGCCACCAGCTCGGCGAGCTGTCGGTACGTCACGGTCTGCGGCTGCGGGATCGCGTCGCGCACGTCGCGGAACGTCACGAGGGGGAACAGGGAGGCGTCGGGGTCGGACGAGGAGACCATCACCCGGCCTCGCTGCGGACCGCGGGCTCGCCCGTCCCGGCGCGGGCTTCCCGATCCCACTCCGCGAGGAGCGACAGGAAGCTGCTCACGTCCTGGACGATCTCCCGCGCATCCGCCCGCGTCAGCCGCTGGGCGGAGTGGGGCTGGAACACCTCCAGGGTGCGATCCAGGAGCGCGTTATCGGGTGGGGCCTGCACCCGGATAGAGTGTCGGCCCGCCGGCCGATCCCCCATGCCAGTTCGACCGCCAATTGCGGACAGTTACGAGTTTCTGGCGGGACCGATTCGCCTGTGATTTCAGGCGTTTTTGCCGTGTGCCTTCCAGTTCTCGGCCTCGGCCCCCAACTGGAAGCCTCGCACGGGGTACCGGTCGCCCAGCCGGTAGCCGTGGGTCCGCGCCGCACGGCCCCCAACGGGGTCATCGCCGTCCACCACCAGACGGCCGACCCCAGCCGCGACCTTGTCAAGGCGCTCGCGGGTTCGCTTGACCCACTTGTAGAACGTCTGCGGGTCCGCCTTCGTCTCGACGATCGGGTGCAACCGCGTCAACTCGTTCACCGTCCGGAGGGGACCCCGGCCCTCGACGGCCGCGCCCGGCTCGCCGGCGGCGACCAGGAGCGCCAGCAGGACCCGGCTCCCGACGCTGTGGCGCTTGGCGATCTCCCAGCTGCGCGAGGGCTCCTTCGCAGCCTGCGACTCAGCGCTTTCGAACGCGTAGAACATGACCCGGCCCTCAACGAGCGCGACCTCGCCGTAGTTCGGGGCCGACCGCAGCGGCGCCTGCTTCGGACCCCCTCGGGCGCGACGGGCAGGTGGAGGCGGCGGGGGCGGCGGCGCGGGGTCGGCGCCCGGCGGGACGGCAGCAGCGACCAGCCGCCTTCGCGCGGCCTCGCCCGACAGGAACTCGGCGAGGTCCATCGAGGGCTCCAGTCCGGCGAGCCGGGGATCCGCCACGCCGCCGAGCCACAGGAGGTTGTGGCCACGGGCCTTCGCGCGCGCAGCCGCAGGCTGCACCAACGGCAGGAAGGCCAGGTAGATCCGCTCGCCGCCCTTCAGCCCGCTCGCGATCCCCGGCACCTCGACTTCGAGCTTGATGATGCGCTTGAGCTTGGCCAGGACGACGTCGAACGCCGAGGCGGCGTCCAGGGTGACGTGCAGCCGGCGGTGAATCGGGGGCCGGTACCGCGCCAGGTCCCACTCGGTGCGGCACGCGGAGCACGACTGCTCGGCACCGTCGAGGAAGCCGAACGGGTCGCCATCCGTGATGCTCGCCGCCCACTCGACCTCGCCGTCGCAGTCCAGCGTCGTGGAGGGAACTCCGGCCTGGAACCGATCGATCGTCGGATCGCCGCAGCGGAAGACCCAGGCGTCGGTGATCGCCACCATGCCGTCATCCTCGAGCCTCTCCAGCTCCCGGAGCTCCCAGGGGAGCGGGGCGTCCACGGTGGGGGCGAGGAGTCGTCGTCGGTGGTCCGCCGTGACCGCTCGCGGCTTGCCGGGGCGCTGACGACGCGGGGCGCTCCCGGCCGGATCCTTCGACCGCGGCAGGATGCTGATGTCGGCGCCGAACTCGTCCCGGAGCTTCTCGATGACCGCCTCGAACTCCTCGGCCACGCTGGTGTCCCGGTTCAGGTCGGAGTAGGTCAGCGTGAGCTCGCCGTCGGGGGGCGGGAACTGCACCGTGAATCGGTAGCCCTCGAAGTAGACCTTGACCGAGTGAACCGTCTTCCAGTCGCGGGCGAACGTCGCGCGCTCCGCCTCTCGGGCGACGGTCTTCTCGATTCGGTTCTTCCCCGTGCCGCAGATCACCTTCGTCGGCCGGTGGGGCTCGCCCGGCATCTCCGCCTTGATCTCCACCAGCTGCAGGTCGTCGGCGTCGGGGTTGCACAGGCGCGCGAGGAGGTCGTTGAGCACCTTCTCCGTGACCTTCGACCTCCTCTTCCTGAGCGTGACGGACTTGCCAAGGAGCGCGCTCACGATCTCCGTGGCCAGGCCGACAGCCTCGTCCAGCCGGTCGGCCGTCACATCGACCCGGCGGCCCCGCTCCTTGAATCGGAGGATGACCGGCTCCTCCCGGAACCCCGTGATGAGCTTGTCGTCGTCGTCGCGCAGCGAACCGATCCCCGATGGCCGGCGGAAGGCCACCAGGACCTCGTCGGGGCTGCGGCGGAAGGTCTGGAGGACGGTGATCTTCGGTCGCCCAGGGCGCGACTTCTTCCACTTGGCCAGCCCGACCGACGTGGCCTCCGTGATCGAGTCCACGTCGATGTCGGTCTTCAGGACCGGCGCCCGCCCGAAGACCTGCATGACGCAGCGGCGACGGGAGTGCCAGCGGTCGCACATCAGCACGGAGCGGAGGGTGTCCGGGTCCTCGGCGTACAGCTCGAGCACGAGGCCGAGCCGGTTCCACCGGCCGGTGTCACCTCGCCATCGGGCGATCGTGGCCGCGTCGAGTTCGGCGTGAGCAACATCCACGAGTGCGGCCGTCTTCAGCTTCGCCATCCAGCCGAGCAGGAGCACAAGATGCTGGTGCGCGGCCTCGACGTCGGCCAGACCGCCGAGGACCTCCGTCAGCCGGGTCTTGAGCTCTCCGGCCTTGAACGCCTGCTCGACCACGCCCGCGACCTTGCCGGGGTCGTCGAATCCCGGCGCGATCGTTCGGTAGCCCGCGAAGCCCAGGTCGTCGAGCCAGAAAGCCTCCGTCGGGCTGGCCTCCAGGTGGTGGCCGGGGAGCGAGGAAGCGTCAGCGGGGTCCTTGGGCGACATACAGCAACAGGGTGATCGGCTCGGCGTTCGTACAGGTCGATCCGAGGGTATCGGCTCGGCTCAAGATGCGGGACGCAATCAACCTGGGCACGCTCGGCGGATTGGCAACCATCGGACCCTTCCCTTTTGCCCAGGGGTTACGTCAACTTGTCCCCTCGACCCCTCCGGCCCTGCTGACGGGTCCAACGAGGTGCGGCACCCTGGACGGACCGCCCTCGCAGCCGAAGGAACCCCGATGGCCCGACGCCCCACACGATCCCGCCCGACCCGAGCGCGCGGCAAGCCGTCGAAGAAGGCCGCCCTCCGCCCCGCCGTGCTCTACGCGCGGGTCTCCTCCCGCGACCAGGAGCGCGAGGGCTTCTCGATCCCGGCGCAGCAGAAGCTGCTCGGGACCTACGCCGTCCAGAACGGACTGGAGATCGTCGAGGAGTTCACCGACGTCGAGACCGCGAAGCGGACCGGGCGCGGCGCCTTCAACAAGATGATGACCTTCATCCGCAAGCGGAAGGCGAACCCGCCGGTCGTCCTCGTCGAGAAGACCGACCGCCTCTACCGCAACCTCAAGGACTGGGTCACGGTCGATGATCTCGGCGTGGAGGTCCACCTGGTCAAGGAGGGCATCGTCATCTCCGACGAGTCGCGCTCGTCCGAGAAGTTCATGCACGGCATCAAGGTGTTGATGGCGAAGAACTACGTCGACAACCTCTCCGAGGAGGTCCGCAAGGGGATGCGCCACAAGGCCGAGGAGGGGCACTGGCCGAGCTCGGCTCCCGTCGGCTACCTCAACCGGCGCGAGGGCGGTCGGAGCTACCTCGTCATCGACCCCGACAAGGCGATCCTCGTCCGCAGGGTCTTCGAGCACTACGGCGCGGGGAAGGGGTCGCTGAAGGAGCTCGCCGCCTACGCCAACGAGATCGGGCTTCGAGGCAACCGCGGCGGGAAGCTCTACCCGAGCACCATCCACAGCGTGATCCGCAACCCGATCTACGCGGGCGAGTTCTGGTGGGGCGGGACCCTCTACGAGTCGAAGGACCCGACCCTGATCTCCCGGCAGGTGTGGGAGAAGGTCCAGGCCCGTCTCGACAGCCACCACGACACGCGCCCCGCCCGGCTCGACAAGGAGGCCTTCCAGGACTTCCTGACCTGCGGCCACTGCGGCGCGCGCATCACCGTCGAGCGCAAGAAGGGCGGCAAGTACATCTACTACCGCTGCGCCCAGGTCTGCCGGAAGGAGAAGTACATGCGCGAGGAGGTCCTCTCGGACCTCCTCGGCGAGCGCGTCATCAAGCCCCTGGAGATGAGCGACCAGATGGCCGAGTGGGCGGTCGCCGCGCTCAAGAGCAGCAAGGACGACCTGGAGCGCGAGCAGGAGCGGCGGCTCTCCGAAGCCCGCCGCCGCTTCGAGCGCTTCCGGCGGCTGATCGACGCCGCCTACGAGGACAAGCTGGAGGGGAAGGTCGATGACGACTTCTTCGCCCGGAAGAAGGCGGAGTGGGAGCGCGGCATGTACGCCGCCCACGAGGAGATCGAGGCGCTGACCCGCGCCGGCGCCCGAACGATGGAGACGGCGGTGCAGGTGATTGAACTCGCCAACCGCGCGTATTCACTCTACAAACAGCGAACTCATGCCGATCGGCGGCAGTTGCTGAATCTCGTGCTTTTGAACTGCACGCTGGCCGCGGGGGAGGTCGAGCCGACCTACCGCAAAGCGTTTAAGATCATTGCGGAAATGGCCACAGCGGGAAATGAACAGGCCCCCGGATCCTGGGATCCGGGGGCCGTTCATACTTTATGGTCGGGGAGACAGGATTTGAACCTGCGACCACTTGACCCCCAGTCAAGTGCGCTACCAGGCTGCGCTACTCCCCG